>WNFO01001965.1_pt1 | contig 16707 bp, 15 predicted proteins | sample 5400251 | NCBI WGS metagenome assembly WNFO01 (sample SAMN13153354, study PRJNA577476) | soil metagenome | isolation source: 100 cm saprolite under Madrone tree | place: USA:California | collected 2016-06-14 | reverse complement strand
CGCATTTCATCGAAAAGGTCAGCCAAGCTGTTTTTGGGAAGGACCATACCCTGTATCTCCTCTCCAGGAACAATGCACCGCGCGGAAAGGTGCTGAGGGTGCCGCTGGGCAAACCGGTATTGGCGAACGCGGAGACGGTGGTGCCGCAGAGCGAGGCGGCGATCGAAGCGTTTGCGCCGTCGGAAACACTCCTCTACGTGATTGATTCGATGGGAGGGCCGTCGCGCGTCCGCGTTTTTGACCAGAAAGGCCACGCCAAGGGAGTGGTGCCCACGCTGCCGGCGTCGGCCGTGTACGGCGCAAGTTCGCCGCGAGGCGATGACCTGATTTACAACAATGTATCCTACCTGACCCCGGGCGCGTGGTATCGCTATGACCCCGCGACCGGCAAAGCAACGCGCACGGCATTGTTTCAGACTTCACCGGTTGATTTCAGTGACGCGGAAGTCTCACGGGAGTGGGCGGTATCGAAGGACGGCACAAAGATCCCCATGAGCGTGATCCGGCGGAAAGGGATCAAACTCGACGGGACGACGCCCACGCTGCTCACGGGTTACGGCGGCTACAACATCAGCTTGGCGCCGTACTTTGATGCGGCTCTGCGGCTATGGCTGGATCGCCGCGGCGTTTCAGCGGTGGCGAATCTGCGAGGTGGCGGCGAATACGGCGAGGAATGGCATCAAGCGGGGAATCTAACAAAGAAGCAGAACGTCTTTGATGACTTTGCGGCATGCGCGAAGCATTTGATAGACGCCGGGTACACGAAGCCGGTGAATCTCGCCATCATCGGCGGAAGCAACGGCGGATTGTTGATGGGCGCGGCACTGGTGCAGCATCCGGAGATGTACCGCGCCGTCGTGTCGTACGTGGGAATCTACGACATGCTGCGAAGCGAGGCCATCACCGCGAATGCGGTCTTCAACATCACGGAGTACGGAACCGTGAAGGATCCCGCGCAGTTCAAAGCGCTGTACGCCTATTCGCCCTATCAACATGTCGTGGACGGAACGGCGTATCCGGGGGTGTTGTTTCTGACCGGTGCGAATGATCCGCGCGTGAATCCCGCAAACTCCCGAAAGATGACCGCGCGGCTGCAGGCGGCGAGCAGTTCCAAAGCCCCGATGCTCTTGCGGACGAGCTCCAGCACAGGGCATGGAATCGACTCCGGTCTGGACGAACAGGTCGAAGAAGGCGCAGACGTGTGGGCGTTCTTGTTCGACCAGCTGGGCTTGCGAATGGACGTGGCCAAGAAAAAGTAACGGTCCGGCCCGATCGCGAATTCAGGTGTGCCCCCCCTCTCACCCTGTTTTCACTTTGCTGCCCACTACCCCTTGCCACCTACCCGCTCTCATCCCTGCTATTCTCCTCACGTGGGCGGGACTCGATCCCTGCCTCGATCGTACCTACACCCCCAAGGAGTCCTATGCAGTCGCTTCGGCTGAACCCCATCCTCAACACGGACTCCTACAAGCTCACCCACTGGTGGCAATATCCCCCGGACACGCGGCATATTTATTCTTACCTCGAATCCCGCGGCGGCATGTTCGGGGAAACCATGCTCGCCATGCTGCAATACATCATCAAATCCAATTTTGCCGGCCAGGTGTTCACACTCGATGATGTCGAAGAAGCCCGCCGCATCGCGCACGCTCATTTCTCTGGCCATCCCAAGACTTTCAACTACGAAGGTTTCAAATCTCTCTATGCGAAACACGGCGGCCGCCTGCCGCTCCGCATCCGCGCGGTCAAGGAAGGGACCGTCGTCAAGACTCACAACGCGCTCATCACTATCGAAAACACCGACCCCGAGTTCTACTGGCTCACCAACTGGGCCGAAACGCTTCTTGTCCAGGTCTGGTATCCGATCACCGTCGCCACGCTGTCTCGTGCGATCAAGCAGGTCATCGGCAAAGCCCTTGTGCGCACCGGTGATCCTTCGCTTCTTCCCTTCAAGCTGCACGACTTCGGATTCCGCGGCGTCTCTTCCAAGGAATCCGCCGCCATCGGCGGCGCCGCGCACCTGCTGAATTTTCTCGGCACGGACACGCTTGCCGCCATTCAGCTTCTCAACCAGTTCTATTCAGCCGATCTCTCGAGCAGCGATCCAATGAATTGCGCGGCCTACAGCATCCCTGCTTCCGAGCATTCCACGATCACCGCGTGGGGCGAAGCGCACGAACTGGACGCTTACGCCAACATCCTTGCAAACTGCCCCGAAGGACTCGTTGCGTGCGTCAGCGATTCCTACGACATTTACAATGCGGTCCGCAATCTATGGGGCGGCGCGCTGCGCGAAAAAGTCCTCCAAAGAAAAGGCACGCTGGTGATCCGCCCGGATTCCGGCGAAGCTGTCACCGTCCTCGAGGAACTCTTCAAAATTGTCAGCGAGAAATTCGGCTACGAAGTAAACCGCAAAGGCTGGAAGACCACTGTTCCGTGCGTGCGCTTCATCCAGGGTGACGGCGTCAACTTCTACACCATTCAGAACATCACGGCGCAGCTTACGCGCAAGGGCTGGTCGCAGGACATCTGGAGCTACGGCATGGGGGGCGCGCTGCTGCAACAAGTCAACCGCGACACGCTCAAATTCGCGTTGAAATGTTCCGCCATCGACCGCAACGGCCAATGGCACAACGTCTACAAGAATCCGAAAACCGATCCCACTAAAGCCAGTAAGGGCGGACGCTTCAACCTCATTCAGAATGGCAAGGATTTCGCCACCGCCGAAGTCGTTGACGGCGCTCGCCTCCCGTCCAACAATGCTCTCGAAACCATTCTCGAAGACGGCAAAATTTTGCGCGATCAAACGCTAGCGGAAGTTCGCACCATCGCTTCTTCGTATGACAACTACAATGACGCTGCCTAATCGCTTCCGGTGTGTAGTGTGTACGGGCGGGCCTTGGCCCGCCCGTATTCACTCACGCGCCGCGCAGCTTGAAGCGCTGAATTTTTCCCGTCACCGTTTTCGGAAGTTCGCTGCAAAATCGTACTTCGCGCGGCACTTTGTACGACACGAGTCTTGCCCTAACATGTTCGCAAATTTCTGCGGCGAGTTCCTTCGAGCCGCGGACATTCCCCCGCAGCACGACGTGGGCCACGGAATACGCTAAGCCCAGCTCATCGGTCGCGCCAACCACGGCGGCCTCGGCTACTTGCGGATGCCCGAGCAAAGTATTCTCCACCTCCACCGGGGAAACCCACATGCCGGCGACTTTCAACATGTCGTCGGTGCGCCCGCAGTAGTGGTAGTAACCGTGCGAATCGCAAAAGAATTTGTCGCCGGTCGCCACCCAATCTCCGCGTTTCGTGCGCGCCGTCAATTCGGGAATCCGCCAATACTCCGCAAACGCGCTCGCGCCGCGCACCCAGAGATTGCCGATCTCACCGTCACGCACCAATTCTTCTTTGTCATCGACGATCTTCACTTCGTAACCCGGCACGGGAAAACCACAACTGCCTGGCTTGCATTTTCCGGGAACGCTCGAAATGAAAATATGCAGCATCTCGGTCGAGCCAATACCGTCGAGGATTTCGATTCCGAATTGCCGCTTCCACGCGTTGAAGATTTCCGCCGGCAGCGTTTCACCGGCCGATACGCACTTGCGCACCGAAGAAAAATCGATGGTGGAGCGCCCCCCATCCGCTTCCCGCAGAATTGCAGCGTAGAGCGTGGGCACCGCAAAAAAGACGGTGGGGCGGCCCCGGGCGACAATCTCAAGAACTCGTTCTACTTTTGTTTTTTCAGGATTTAGAATCGTCCGGGCCCCCACCGAGAGCGGGAAATACATTCCGTTTCCCAGGCCGTAGGCAAAGAAAAGTTTCGACGCGGAAAATGTGACATCTTCAGCCCGCAGTCCAAGGATGCCTTGCGCATAGTTGAGGCTCGCAACGACCATGTCCGCGTGAAGATGAACGGCGGCTTTTGGCGTGCCGCCGCTCCCGGACGTGTAAAGCATAAATGCCGGATCGTGAGGCGAAGTGTTTGCCGCAGCAAGTTGTTCGCTGGCCGCCGCTGTCCATGAATTCCACTTTGCACAGGCCGCGCCATTCGAATCCATTTTCTTGTCGCCGACGATGACAATCAGTGTTTGCGGGCGCACGCTCGAGGCCGGCGAAAATTCGGCGAGCGCGTTCGAATGAATAATCGCCGCCCGCGGCTCGCTATTCTCGAGGTAATGAATGTAGTCGGAAGATCGCGCGAAAGGATTCACGGGCACGGCCACCGCGCCGATTTTTGCGGCGCCGAAAAAAGCGGCCACGAACTCCGCCGAATCCGGGAGCACAATCAGAACGCGATCGCCTCGGGAAACGCCATTCGAGCGCAGCGCGTTCCCTGCGCGATTGGCAAGCGCGGCCAGTTCGCCGTAGGTTACCTCACGCGGTTCGCCGACGATGGCGAGTCGTTCAGGGTGAAGTGCGGCCGGCGCTTCCAGAAAATGAGCGGCCGCATTGAAATATTCAGGCGATTCTCCGTGCATAAATCTTACTGACGGCACCGCACCGTGCCTTCAGTCCACACCGATATCCTCGTTCCAAATTTCAGGATGGTCTGCAATGTATTTCGCGAGCATTCGAACGCACTCCTCGGAATGCAGGTCGATGACCTCGATTCCATTTTCGACGAGCCAATCAATCCCGCCGCGAAAATTCACGGACTCCGCGACCACTACAGCGCCGATACCAAACTGCCGAATCAGCCCGCTGCAATACCAGCACGGCGCCAGTGTCGTCACCATAATTTTGTCGCGATAACTCCGCTGCCGGCCCGCTTTGCGAAAAGCATCCGTTTCACCATGCGCGGAAGGATCGCCCTGCTGCACTCTGCGGTTGTGCCCGCGTCCGAGAAGTTTTCCATTGCGTTCGAACAGCGCCGCACCGATGGGGATTCCTCCTTCCCCGAGCCCAATGCGCGCCTCTTCCACCGCTGTCTTCAGCATCGCGAGATATTTCTCTCGATTTTTTTCTGCGTCCGTGCCCATTTTACCCCGCTCCTGATGTCCTGCCTCGTCACTTCATTTCGCAGCGCCTGCCACAGGAAACATCCAGCTCAAGAGAAGATGGGTTGGCCAATAAAGAAGCACGACCGCTCCAACAAAAATCACGGCGAGGTGCACGGGAGCAGGTCCCCAGGAGCGATGAAAGAGAGGATCTTGGTACGCATAGTTCATATTGAACCCCGAGGGCAAAAACCGCGAGGCGACAAGAAGCCCCGCCGCAATCGCTGCCTGCAACGCCAGAGCGCGGCGGTCGTATCCTATCTTCCGCATGGCCCAGAGCAACACCACGGGAAGACCGAGATGAAAGCTCGATAGCAACCTGACGAAGATCGGGGCCCGCGCATCCCACATGTACTCCGTACCGCCCACAAGAAATCTTCCCGTCAGCAGTCGCGAGCCCACGTCCAAGCCCCAGAGAATGCCGGCTGCCAGCGAACTCACCGCCTGGCTGGAAACCAGCAGTGAACTTCCCCACCACAATCCGGCGCATCCGAGGATCACGGCGACGTCGCACAAATGCAGAAGATTGGCCCACCCCCATACGCGCATGTAGGCAGGAAGCCACACCACCATCCAAACCAACCCGACCCATCGCAGAACTGGAAAGGCGACCGCGCCAGTGGTCATGCGTCTTCTCCGCTTGAGGTTTCCAATGCGGCACAGCCTACCACAGGCGGTTGCTCTTGCATGCAGCGAGTCATTTCCAGCCTCTAAGCGGGTTTTGCGCCGCATGCACCAATAATGGCGCTTGGCGTCACCATCGCGGTCTTCTAGCATGAAGGCTGATGAGCAAGACAAAGAGCGGTGATGCGCCGCGAATCGGCGCCCTTCAGTCTTGGCTGGGGCAACGCGAGGACGAAATGGCCGCGTTGGTGGCCGAGCTTGTTGCCATACCCACGGAGAATCCGCCGGGGACGAATTATCGCGGCTGCGCCGATCTTCTCGAAAACCGGTTGCATCAATGCGGCCTCGAATGCGAGCGCCTGGAAGCTGGCGATTCGAAAGAGGCTACGAGCGACAGCCCCATCTGTCTGATTGCGACCTATGGACGGGGAGAACGCGTTTTCTACTTTCACGGACATTACGATGTGGTTCCTGCGCAGTCGAGGGAACAATTCCAGCCTTTGCGTAAAGACCATTTCTTATTTGGCCGCGGCTCTTGCGACATGAAGGGCGGGATTGTGGCAATGCTCTACGCCATTCTCGCACTGAGAGAATGTGGCGCGGAACTACACGGGAGAATCGCTTTGACGCTGGTTCCCAATGAAGAGACGGGAGGCGAAGCCGGCTCAGCCTGGCTGGCGGCGCAGAGACGATTGGGCCGCGGCGGCATCGGGATGCTCTTGGCTGAGCCGACCAGCGGCGCCGTTTGGAACGCGAACCGTGGCGCGATTTCGTTGCGCGTCCGGGTGCTGGGGAAATCCGCACACGTTGGTTTGCAGCACCAGGGCGAGAATGCGTTCGAACGCATGCATCGCGTCGTTGAGCGACTTCAGGAGCTGAAGAAAGAGGTGGAGCGACGCGCCACCAATTTCAACATCGGGGCGGATCAAGCCCGCCATTCGATTCTGCTGCTGGGAGGACAAAGCGGCGGCGGCGCAAACTTCAACGTCGTACCGGAGGAGTGCTGGTTCACCATCGACCGGCGCATCAATCCCGAGGAAAATCTGGAGCACGAGAAGGCCAACTTGATCGCGGTCCTGGAGAGGTGCAAGCGCGAAGGCATCCGATTGGAATGGGAGATCTTGCAAGAGGGGCAATCCTCCGCGTGCCATGAGGAGGAGCCGCTCGGGGAAGCGCTGGCGCGCAGCGTTCGAACCATTACAGGCAATGCACCACGTTTTGAGATGTGCCCCGGCTTGCTGGAGACTCGCTTCTACGCCGCGCAGGGCGTCCCGGCCTACGCCTATGGTCCCGGCCTGCTCTCCGTGGCGCATGGACCGAAAGAATACGTCGACCTGCGAAAAGTGGCCAATTGCGCCGCGATCTATGCGCTAACCGCAATGGAGATGCTCAAGCAGTAAGTTCCAGGAGAGTTCCGAATCGGGAATCCGAGGAAGCCGGAGTCTTCCGCCAAGCTCTGCAGAATCAATTATTTCCAATTGACCCTGATTTCCTTGTACTTTTGGTCACTTCTCAGGCCAATTGCCCGAAAGTACTATTCAAGTTTGTGAACCGAATGGCGATGATGCTCATGTATGCCAACCCTTTACTTTTGCCAACCTCACGCCAAAAACCAAGGTATGCTGCGCGCCGTTCTATCCATCAATGAGTGTGAGCGCGTCGTCAGCCAGCACCCCGCCACCTATGTCGGGGATAAGTTCCCGAAGCTGAGTAACGAGAAAGGGGCGGCAAACGATTTTGCCGTGCTCAACGTCACTGGTGATGAGACTCCCGCTGGCTGGCGGCCTGGCTACTATCGGCTGGACTCCGACCTGACCAAGCTCAACGAATCGCTGCTGGCACTTTCCCGCTAGATCCCAAAGGTTTTCTTCAAATACAACAGGACCATCGAGAGGGCCTCGCTGGCGGAGCTATTTCCATTCTCCGGTTGAGGCCAGCAGTTGCAACCCGATGGCGAAAGAATTGCGTCCCAGGGGCTCGCAATAGACTACTCGCGCACGGGCCCGGAAGTCCCCCGGCAGGCTCCACAAGTTCAGCCGATCATTCAGTTTCCAGGGATTGCTTGAAACGACGCGCGCGCCATGGGCGCTCACGTTTTCCGTAAGGGCCTCATGCGCACGATGACGGACATCCAGGCTGCAGAGATCCACTCTTACGGCACGGGGAAGGCGTTCTTCCACCCGGCGCGCGATAGCTTGCATGAGACACCCCACTGTCTAGCGCAAAACTGGGAGGATGGGTGTCGGGTTGGGGACGACACAAGTATCATACGCCTGCCGCGCCGGGTATTGTCAGAAATTCCGATTCCGCGCTGGGCGAGCCGCGTCCACAAAAGTCGGTGACTTCGGCAGAGAAATCCAAGTACCATCTTGTCAAGTTCCTGGGGAATATAAGCATGGGTTGCAATGCCTCCAGAACAACTACGTCGCAGCAACCGAATTGCGAGAGAGATTGAAGTGGCTACTCCCTACGCGCCGGGCACGCCCGACATTTTTGTCCGTGGGCATATCGTCTATGTTTTGGAATTGAAACAGGAACGACGCTTCCGCTGCGGGGTCTGCTACGACAAGTCTTGAGGACGCTCCGTCATGGGCGATTCTGGAGTTCCTGTTCGAGGGCAGAAGTCACGCGGACGACCGGACCATTCCAGAAGACTGCCGTAGGAGTCTGCCGCCACTTCGAGCGTGGTGCATAGAGAATGGCGTCGTCCCAGAAAAATCCGCGGTTGATGCAACAATCAGGCCTCGGTTGTCCAGGGTTTTCACCGGCAATCCTGCGAAGTTCTTGCGCGACGAGATGTTGCGGGTCCCAGAACTGACGGGCACGCTGGTTGGGGATTCTCCCGAGCGTGCTCTGAACCGGAGAGCGCAAGTCCGTCGGAAGTATCGGCTCCCACACAACCAACACGCGGAGTGAAGGGTTCGAATTGCGCTGCAAGAGTTGTTCGACTGCGGAGGCCCCCCGCAGGCAGGTCGCTCAAGTCGGAGAAAGAAGGAGTACCAGCCGGGGCCCTTCGATGGATTTGTCGAAGGACTCTTCGAACGCCGCGAAATTCGCGCTTGTGAGCGTGGCGAGAGGTTCTTGACCGGGGGGCGTGGAAGAATCCATTCGCAGGTACATCGCCGCAAGAAGCAGTGCGACCACGGCAAAGCCGATCGTGAAGATACTCTTCTTCTTCACTTCGCGGCACCTGAAAGATGATCGGCAATAAATCCTGCGATTTCCTGCGGGAAAACGATCATCGCCACAACGAGCACAACGGCCGTCCAAAGCAGCACCGTGCTCAAATAACTCCGTTTCACCGCGCACAGCTTTGCGCGGCGCTGCTGCCAGAATCCAACACCCAGAAACACTATGGAAAGCGCCAGGAGCAAGGGCCGGAATCTCTGCAGAAACGCGCTCGCGCCCGCCGCACCCAGCGCGCCTGCAAATCCCAAAGGAAGGCAGCACCCCATCGTTGCGAGCGAGCTCACAATCGCGCCCAGGGATGCGGAGATGCCTAAGCCTTGCTTCATCCCTCCTCTCCCCGGCGATGCCCGCACTTCATTGTTTCTCGGGTTCATTTCTTCCTGGCTTCGGTTTTCGATTTTATATTTTCCATTTTCTATAAATTCGAGGAATCAAACGGCTTTGGAAACAGCTCGCGCATCTGGAAGATTTCCGTTTTGCCCTTGAGATTGGCCAGGATCACGGGAACGTCGCCGCAAAATTCCCAGATCAGCTGGCGGCAAGCACCGCAGGGAGGCGTCAACGTCTCTGTGTCGGTTACGACGGAGATGGCATCGAAGCCGCGCTCGCCTTCGCTGATGGCTTTGAAGATGGCGATGCGTTCGGCGCAAACGGTGAGGCCATAAGTGGCGTTTTCGACGTTGCAGCCGCCAAAAATTCGTCCGGAGGTGGCGCGAAGCGCCGCGCCCACGCGAAAATCGGAGTACGGCGCATGCGCGTTTTCCCTCGCCTGCCTGGCCGCCGAAATCAGGGTCCCATATTCGCTCATGCAATCGCCCCTGCAATTCGCGGAATGACCGCTTTCAGCAAGCCGATGAACTGCCCTTTCACACGCTCTGCCGTCTCCAGCACTTCCAGGTGGTTGAGCGGCTGATCCAGAATTCCCGCCGCCGCATTCGTCACGCAGGAAATGCCAAGCACGCGAATGCCGCTATGCCGCGCGGCAATCACTTCCGGAACCGTGGACATTCCCACCAGATCGGCGCCAATCGCGCGCAAGTAGCGTATCTCCGCCGGCGTCTCATAGCTCGGCCCGAGGAGTCCCGCGTACACGCCCTCAAACATCCCGATGCCCATGCGGTTTCCTTCGCCGACAGCCATTTCACGAAATCTGCGGTCGTACGCCGAGGTCATGTCGTGGAAGCGCAGGCCGAATCTCTCGTCGTTTGGTCCGGTCAGAGGATTGACGCCCTGCAGATTGATGTGATCGCTGATCACTACCAGCCGGCCCTGCACGAATTCCCGTTTGATGCCGCCCGCGGCGTTGGTGAGGATCACCGCCTTTACGCCCATGCGCGCGAAAACGCGGATGGGAAAGGCCACCTCTTTCGCGGAATATCCTTCATAAAGATGAACACGGCCCTGCATCCCCGCAACGGGAATTGCTCCCACTTTTCCGATGACGAGCTTCCCAGCATGGCCAATGGCAGTCGATTGAGGGAAGTGCGGAATTTCTGCGTAGGGAATTTTGGCGGCATGGGCAAATTCGTCCGCGAAAGCGCCAAGACCGGAACCCAGAACAAGCGCAATCTTCGGCCGGTGAGCGGTCTGAGAAAAAATGAAGTCAGCCGCCTCTCCGGCGCTCTCGTACTCGCCGCCCTGTGATCTGTTGCTCGGAGTTGGAACTGCGATCTTTCGAGGCGAAACCGTTTTCGGAGTCTTGGTCTTAGGGGTTTTTTTTGCGCTCACGAAAGGATCCCCACAATGGATGCCGACATCAAGTTGGCCATCGTTCCTGCGAGCATAGCGCGGATGCCGAATTTTGCGAGCTGGCTGCGCTGCTCTGGTGCGAGCGCCCCGATGCCGCCGATCTGAATCCCGATGGAGCTGAAGTTGGCGAAGCCGCAGAGAGCAAAGGTGGCGATCGCAAAAGTGCGCGGATCGAGCGTGCCCTTCATCGTGCCAAGCTTCCCAAACGCAACGAATTCATTGATCACCATGCGCGTCCCGAGCAGGTCGCCAATCTTCGCCGCCTCATTCCAAGGCACGCCAATCAGCCAGGCAACCGGCGCGAAGATCCACCCGAAAACAGTCTGCAGACTTTCCGGGAACCAGGCCATGTGCGGCCAGTTGTGGATGCCGCCCATGATGGCGTTCAGCAGCGCAAGCAAAGCGATGAAAGTAATCAGCATGGCGCCGACATTGAGTGCGAGATGCAAGCCGTCGGTTGTGCCCCGGGCGATCGCGCCCAGAAGATTGGTTTCTTTTTCCATGGGGGGCATTTCCAAGCGGCCGGCCGTGAGCGGCTGTTCGGTTTCCGGTACGAGCATCTTGGCCATGAGCAGCGTTCCGGGCGCTGTCATGATGACTGCGGTCAAAAGGTTTTTGGGATCAGCGCCACCCACCTGGATATACCCGGCCATCATGCCGCCGGAGATATGCGCCATACCACTGGTCATGACGACCATCAGTTCCGATTTAGTGAGCGTGGGAAGAAAGGGGCGGATGGTGAGCGGAGCTTCCGTCTGGCCCATAAAGATGCTGGCGGCCACGTTGAGGGATTCCGCGCCGCTGGCGCCCATCACGCGAGTCATAATCCACGCCGCAGCACGGATGATGAGCTGCATCACGCCCAGGTGATAGAGAACCGCGAAAAATGCTGCAATGAAAATGATCGTGGGAAGCACCTGGAACGCAAACGAAAAGCCCAGCCGGGAAAGTTCCTTCGGCAGACCAATATCGCCGAACACGAACGCGGAACCCGCGTAAGAAAAGCTCAACAATCTATTTGCGCCTGCACCCAGGAAACCAAACACCGAACTGCCCACACCCGAACGGAGCACGAAGAAGCCAAGCGCCAACTGGAGCCCAAGCCCCCAAGCGACGGTCTTGAGCTTGATGGCGCGCCGGTCAGTGGAGAAAAGCCAGGCCAGCCCCAGAATCACGGCCATGCCGAGTACTCCGGTGAAACGTCCCATGAACACCTCTCTCCACACAGCAAATTCAAGCGCCAATCACCCGGCGCACCAGCGGCCGCTTCTCGCGCGGAGCTTCCTCGCCGATGTGATAACTGTCCGCGATGCGGCTCTTCGCTTCCGCAAGTTTGGCGTCGCTATTGTAATGAATCGTGGCCAGCGGTTCTCCCTTTTCCACGCGATCGCCGATCCGCTTGTGAAATTCGAGGCCCACGCCGTGATCGATCTTGTCTTCCTTTTTTTCGCGGCCTCCGCCGAGCATGGCGAGCGCGATCCCAAATTGCTCGCAGTTGGTGCCGGTGACGAAGCCGCTGGCGGAACTCGCTACTTGGAAATGCAGGCGTGCGGTGGGCAGGCGTTCCGGTTCGTCAATGACGCGTTCATCGCCGCCTTGCAGGCGAATCCCTTGCCGGAATTTTTCGAGTGCCTGGCCGGTGGCGATCATGGTTTCGGCCAGGCGGCGGCCTTCTTCCACGCTCTTCGTTCTCTCACCGAGATAGAACATCCACGCCGAGAGGTCCAGGCTCAAGTCCCGGAGATCGGCGGGGCCGCCGCCTTTGAGGACTTCGACGGACTCGGCGACTTCGTTCGAATGGCCGGCCATTCGGCCAAGCGGCTGATCCATGTCGGTGATGAGCGCCACCACTTGTTTGCCCATGCGCTTCCCGGTCTCCACCATGACCTCAGCGAGGCGAACGGAATCTTCCTCTTTCTTCATGAAGGCGCCGGAGCCCGTCTTCACGTCGAGGACCAGGGCGTCAATGCCTTCAGCGAGTTTCTTGCTCATGATAGACGCGCAAATGAGACCGATATTCTCGACGGTAGAAGTAACGTCACGAAGCGCGTAGATTTTCTTGTCGGCGGGAGCAATCTCCGCGGTTTGCCCGATCAAGCCCATGCCGCATTCTCGCAGGACGCGGCGAAATTCGTCGAGCGACAGATTCACGTTGAAGCCCGGAATCGCTTCCAGCTTGTCGAGCGTGCCGCCGGTGTGGCCGAGGCCGCGGCCGCTGATCATCGGAACCGTTAGGCCGCCCGCCGCTACGATGGGAGCAAGAATGAGAGAAGTTTTGTCGCCAATCCCTCCGGTGGAGTGCTTGTCCACTTTCTTGCCGGGGATCTCGGAATGGTTGAGGACTTCTCCGGAGTAAAGCATCACCTCGGTGAGTGCAGCGAGTTCGGAGCGGTTCATGCCGCGAATCCACATGGCCATGAGCCACGCGGCCATCTGGTAATCGGGTATTTCCCCGCGCGTGTAGCCGGAAACGAGAAAATTGATTTCTTCGCGGGAGAGTTCTCCGGAATCACGTTTTTTGCGGATCAGGTCGACGGCGCGCATGCGTTTGGAAAGCGAACGGCGAGCGTAACACTCGCTGTACGGGTCGTCAACGCGATGCACACGCTTGAAATCGGCAAATCGCTACAGCGGCTGCTGCACGTCCGGGGGCAGAACGGTTGACTGGGCAGAAACCACATGCCAGCCCCGGGGCGTATCCACATAAACGTGCACGGCGCGAATCTGGCTGCTGATGTGCTGGCCCTTGAAGATGCTGCGCGCTGACCACAGGCAAGTTGCAACTGCTGTCTCTTGAAAGACGCGGACTCTAATGTCGGAGGCGTTGAACGATTCGTACTTGACCGCGGGAGATTCGATCACTTCGATCCACTGCGTCTTGTCTACCAGCTGACCGTGAGAGAGCGTGCCGGCAAAATCATCGCTGTATACGCGCTGAAAGTAAGTGCCGCTTTTTAATTGGATGGCGTGTGCGGCTTCTTTTTCCAGGCTGACGATCTCCTGCCTCTGCAGTTCGGGATCGCCGGGCGCAGGCGCAGCATAACACTGCTGGATGCACGCCTGCCGCCAATTTTCTTGCGCTTCCCACGAGGGAGCGAGCAGCGCCAACCCTACTACCAATGCCACCGTGCCCATAATCTTGGTCATGCTGGAGTGCCTCCTCAAGGAGCAACCGAATTCAGCCGGAGCAATTTAGGAAAGGGTTGGCGCTGACTCACTCTATATTACGTAAAGAGGATTACGTATATCCATAGCCTACATGACCTCGGTGTTGTGCATGACAAGCTTTCGTACGGTCAAGGGTGGGTCAATCTTTCGAATAACCCGCCCCAAATACAAGAAACTGGTTTCGGCTTAATGCTCTGCTAGAATAGTCCCCTTTTCCAAAAGAGTCGCTACAAGCGGAAACTCAATTCGGTCGGAGGAGCCATGATCGACTTTAACAAGGGAAACTATGAAACGGCCGGCGGCAGAAGTGACCGCCAAAGGGTTAACTCGCTGCCGTTTTCACGGCGGAGTTTTCTGGCCAAGACATCGTATTTCGGAGCACTGTATGCCGCCGCCAAGCTGCTCCCGATGCCGGCGTTGGCTGCGGAGTTGGCAGAAGACTCGCGCATATCTCAATCGCCCCTTGTGGATAAGGGCTTCGCATCTGTGAGAAAGATCGGTGAGGGGCTGTACGCCACAATTTCCGATCCCTCGAAAGGCTTCCAGACGGTTTGCAACGGGGGATTTCTGGTTGGCAAAGACGGGGCGCTATTGATCGAGGGATTTATTAGCGTGGCCGGCGCCGCCTTCCAGATGGATGCACTGCGGATGGCCAGCCAGGTTCCCGTCAAGGGCGCGCTGGACACGCACTATCACTTCGATCATTCGATGGGGAATGCGTTCTACGGCGCCAACGCGATTCCTTTGTGGGCGCATGCCAACGTGGCGAAGCGTATTGTCGAGAGTTATGGGACGATGCAGGGCGCCGACAAGGCGGCCTTCCTGGGACCGCTCGAAAAGGCGATCAAGGATGCCAAGACGGAAACAGCGCGAAGACACCGCGAAGACTATTTGGCCCATGTAACGACTGTGTTCAGCGTTTCCAACTCCACCGTGCTGGCGCTGCCGAATCATCCGATCGATCCGGCGAAGTTGCCGATGAAGGTGGACTTGGGCGGAGTAACCGCGGTGATCGAGAGCTACGTGGGACACTCAGGAACGGACGTGATTGTGCGGGTTCCGGAACAGAATGTCGTCTATGCGGGCGATCTTCTTTTTTCCAATATGTACCCAGTCACCGTCGACACGCAGGCCACAGTGTCCGGCTGGCGGCAAACGTTGAAGACCTTCGCTTCCTGGAGCAAGGATACTCTCTTCGTTCCCGGACATGGACCGATATGCGGTCAGGAAGGGATTGCGCTCCTGCGGGCGCTCTTCGACGATATCGAAGAGCAGGCGCAAAAGATGTACAAAGCAGGCGTGCCTGCGGTGGAGGCCGCGGACCTTTACGAAATCCCAGAAAAATACAAGAACGTCGCAATTTTTGCTTGGGACTTCTCCATCGGACCTACGATTACGAAGTTGTATGCGGAGTGGCAGGCAGGCAAGTCCTAGGTTAGGATGCAGCTCGCAAAGGGGGCCAACTATGGATCTCGTCGTTGGTGCCACGGGGCTTGTCGGTCAGCAAATTGCCCTCAGTCTCCGCGCGCGCGGCCGCCAAGTGCGCGCAATGGTGCGTGGAGGAAGGAATCACGAAAAAGCTAAACCACTAATTTCTGCAGGCATCGACATCATCGATGCTGACCTGACAAAACATCAATCCTTGCAATCCGCATGCGCTGATATTGAGACCGTCGTATGTACTGCGACCTCGATGCCTCACGGGCGCGAGGACGGTTTGCGCCGCGTGGACCAGGAGGGGATCCTGGCGCTGATCGAAAACGCTGAACGAGCAGGAGTCCGCCACTTCATTTACACCTCGTATTCCGGAAATATTCGCGAGGAGTCCCCGCTCGAAACCGCCAAACGGAGCTGTGAAAATCGTCTTTTTTCCGGCCGCATGCGCCCAACGATCCTCCGCCCGTCCTATTTCTCGGAGATCTGGCTGAGTCCGGCTCTGGGCTTTGATGCTGGCAATGGACGCGCGCGTATTTATGGAACTGGCGACGAAAAGGTTGGCTACATATCCTATTTAGATGTGGCAGCTTTTGCCGTCGCGGCGGCCGAGAAAACACCGGACAAGTCAGTTGTGCTCGAAATGGGCGGGCCTGAATCGCTTTCGCAACTCGATGCGGTTCGAATCTTCGAACGAATATTTGGCAAGAAGATTGAACTGGATCGCGTGCCGGTTGCGGCGCTGCAGGAACAGCACCTCTCGCCCGATCCACTGCAGAAGACCTTTGCGGCGCTGATGCTGGCGCACGCAAAAGGCGACGCGATTCCCGGCCGCCTGGAAACGGCGCGCAGTTACGGCATCAATCTACGCTCTGTTTCTGATTGTGCCGCCGCCATGTCCAAAGCCGCGGCCGCTTAAGAATGCGCATCTCGGAATTCGCTACGGCCCTAGCCAGGCAGCGCGTCGTCGAAGGTGTGGATCACCGCCTGGGCGGATCGCGGTGACGATGCGCGGGCATCGCGCTCACATAGGATCGCTTGCATTCCCGCGGACCGCGCCGCTTCGATTTCTTTCACGGCATCGGAAATAAATAAGAATTGGTTCGGCGCATACGAAAACGAAGCGGCGATTTTTTTGTAGCTTTCCCCTTCGATTTTGGCTCCCACGCGGGTGTCGAAGAAAGCGGAAATGTAAGGCGTTAGATCGCCTGAGTTCGTAGTGCGAAACAGGAGTTGCTGCGCCAGGACGCTTCCCGACGAGTAGATGCCGATGATTTTTTTCTGCCTCCGCCATCGTTCGAATGCGATGGGCACATCGGGAAACACTTCACCGTGCAATTCCCCGCTCATGAATCCCTCTTGCCAGATTTTCCCTTGAAGAGACTTCAGCGGCGTGCACTTGCTGTCCCGCGCCGTCAACCATTGGCCGTAGCTGACGCTGGAACGCAGCCTAGCTTCTTCCGCATTGTCCAGCCAGCCAGGCGGTTCAAGTCCATTGCGTTTATCCAGGTCGTGTTGCGCTCGCAGGCCCTGAATCAAAGACTGA
>WNFO01014545.1_pt1 | contig 16709 bp, 17 predicted proteins | sample 5400251 | NCBI WGS metagenome assembly WNFO01 (sample SAMN13153354, study PRJNA577476) | soil metagenome | isolation source: 100 cm saprolite under Madrone tree | place: USA:California | collected 2016-06-14 | reverse complement strand
AGGGATGCGACTTCCACGCCGGCACCCCCATCACGTCCTCAAAGGTGCTCATCGACAGCCCTTGCTGAACCGCGCACATCACCTTCGCGCGGCTCCTCTCGATGTCAGGTGCGAAGTGGGTTACGAAGTCCTCCTCGGGCAGCCAGGCGAAAGCCTGCTCATCAACGATCAGATGGGCCAGCGCCGGCGTCGGAGGGCCTCCGCTGAGCAGTCCGCCAAGCGATTCGCCCTTGTCGAGGCCGAAGGCGGCTATGTATACGAGCGCCACAACGTTCGGCGCATCCGTACCCAGTGCAGTCATGATCTGCCCGCCGTAGGAGTGGCCGGCGACGACTGTCGGACCCGTCTGGCGTCGGAGGACCTGGCGCAGGCGGGCGACGTCGGCAGCAAGCGAAGTCTCGGGAAACTGCGGCGCCGTGACGGTAAACCCTGATGCCTGCAACGTTCGGATCACATCGCTCCAGCTCGAACCATCCGCCCAGGCGCCGTGGACGAGTACGACGTTCGGTTTGTCACTCATGCTGAAGATCGTCCGCGCGGAGCCGGCTGCTTCGCATGAGTCAACCGACTCGTTTCTTAATCGCCCACCCGGTCCGCAAACGCGTCTCGCAATTGGGCGCGCGCGGTGATCTCCAGCTTCGGAAATATTCGATACAGGTGGCCGCCAATGGTTCGCGGTGACAGGAAGAGGCGTTCTGCGATCTGACGGTTCGACAAACCGTCGGCGGCGAGCTGAGCGATCTGGAGCTCCTGCGCGGTCAGACGATCGCGGAGATCGGGCGCACGGCGCCTAACCTTCTCTCCGGTAGCGCGCAGCTCGTGTCGCGCTCGCCTGCTCCAGGCGGCGGCGCCGAGAGCATCGAACAGAGCCACGCTCTGCCTCAGCGGCGACCGTGATTCGGCGCTGCGCCGTCGTCGTCGCAACCAGCGCCCGAGCGAAAACAATGTCCTGGCTCGAAGAAACGGATAGCCTCCGAAGTCCTGAGCGAGCGCCACGATGAACAAGGGCTCCGCCTGATCCTCCGCGGCCAGGAGTGGCCTGGCGCACGCCAGGTTGAGGCGGAGAATCGGTGGCTCTGAGTGCATCGAGACTGCTTCGAGGTCCACGATCACATCGGTGAGCCGACTGGTCTGTTCGCTGCCGGCGGCGGCCTCGACGAGGTCCAGCAAGGCCGGCCAGCGCATGAAGCGGTGGAACGCCGAGTCGGTCTCGTCGAAGACAGGCCACAGGTGTTGGAACGCGTCCTCGTGGCGCCCATCGCCGATGGCCGCAGCGCCGCGGGCAAGATGCGCGGTCGCGAGCAGTGGTCCACCTTTCAGGGCAAGCAGCGCCCGCTCTGGTTCAGCAAGAAAGGATTCGATGTCCGCCTCGGTTCCGCGCAACGCCGTCGCCAGAGCGCCGACCAGCTCTCCGGTAAGCCCGTACTGAGGCTGTGTAGTGTCGCGCGCAAGGCCCGTTGCCTCATAGGCTGCAGCGGCGGCCGCCGGCCATTCGCCGGTGTGGGTCGCCGCCCATGCATAGTGCACCAGGGCCTGCGTCAGAGGGACTAACCGGACCTGCTCACGGAGGCCGTCGATCGCCGAAGCCAGAAACCGCGCTCCTGTCGCGAAATCGCCGGCCTTCTCGGCGGCGATCCCCACATACATGGCTGCGATCGGGTCGGTCATCTCGTGCAGTCGCATGCGCGAGACTCGTTTCAGGATCGTCGGCCCTGTCTCTTCGGGATGGGCAAGACCGACGACCGCCAGCACGCGCGGATCATCGTCCGCCATCCCCATGGCCTGGGCAGCTTCGACGAGATACTCCCGGGTCCTCGTCTTCGTGCGCGTCCACCAGCACCGGTGTGCGATCGGCACCAGCGAGCGCAACGCCATGTCAGCATCGCCGCCGTCGCGCAGCTGTTCGGCAATCGTGACGAAGGTCCTGGCGGCGCCGGACTCGAACCAGACGCTGCCACTGAGGATTTGACGGAACCAGGCAAGCCGCGCCAGGTCGCGTCCGTTGAGATCGAACGACGTCGCCTCGTCGACCAGCCGGCGAGCGCTTTCGACGAGACCAAGCTCATAGGCGATCTCCGCGGCGGCCACAAGACGCGCTCCCTTGCTTCGCGAGTCCGCCGACAAGGCGGCCGCGCGCTCGAGGGCCGCGCCCGCGACGGCGACCGCGCCACGAGTGGCGGCCAAGCGCGCATGTTGTTCGAGCGCGGAGGCGATGTTCTCATCTGGTCCCTGGGCTGCCATGGCGCGATGCCAGATCTGACGCTCCGGATCGGCGACCACCTCGGCGAGAGCTCTGTACATCTCACGAACTTGCTGGGCGGAGGCCGCTTGACGGACAGCCGAGCGGATCAGGGGGTGTCGGAAACGCACGCCATCGTCGGCGATCTCGACCAGGTCCCCATCAACAGCGGGCTGGAGAGATTCAAGGCTCTGTCCACTGGATCGCTCGATCTCGTTGAGCGACGCTCGGCTGTCAAGCCCTGCCGCGAGGAGGGCGGCCCGAGTGTCCGGGCCAAGGTCGCGCAGCCTGCTTGCGAACGCGCGCTCGAGCCGAGTTGTCAAGGTCGTGGACGGGGGCGAAAGCTGCTCGCCCGATCGCCGCATACTCCGCGCGAGCTCAACGAGCGCCAGGGGGTTGCCGGACGATTCTGCGAGAACCCTCGCGCGCAAGACCGGATGCAGCTCCGGCGCCTGGCGATCCAGCAAGCGTGCGGCCGCCGATGCGCTCAAGCGCTCGAGATCGAGGGTTGGTAGGCGAGCATCGTCGAGCGGTGTCGATTGCCCGCTCCTGATTGCCGCCACGAGGGCAATGTGCTCGACTTCCAGCCGGCGGCCAACGAATGCGATGACACTCAGGGTGGAACGGTCCAGCCACTGCGCGTCGTCGACGACCAGAACCAGCGGTATGGAGTCCGCTAATTCGCAGATGAGCCGGAAGACCGCGACCGCAACTCGGAACGAATCAGGCTTGAGGTCGACGCCCAGACCGAGTGCCGCCTCGAGAGCCTGCCGCTGCGACTCGGGCAGCTCCGCCAGCGCGCCGATGACCGGGCGCAGGAGTTGGTGCAGGCCCGCAAAGGCGAACTCGACTTCTGATTCGACTCCGACGGTGATCAGCGGTCGGACACCCTGCGCTTCCGCTCGCCTGCGCACTCGTTGGAGCAGCGCCGACTTTCCGATACCGGCCTCGCCGCGGACCACGACCGCGCCCCCGCCGTCGCGAAGACGATCAACCAGCTGGTCCAGGACTGCGGACTCCTGCTCGCGTTCGATGAGCTCGGGGCCGGCGTCGACCAGGGGCACCCCGCTCATCGGGGGAGTATGAGCCTTGCAGGCTGTTCAGTTGAGCTCGGAACCGGGCGAGTCGACCCTAACCTAACCTTGATCGTCGATACGCTTATGTAATGGGACCCCTTCGGTACTCCATCAACGTCACATTGGACGGGTGCTGCGATCATCGTGAAGGGTTCGCGGACGAAGACTTACATCGTCACGCGGTCGAGAACCTCAACCAGGCCGATGCTCTTCTCTTTGGCCGGGTGACTTACGAAATGATGGAATCAGCGTGGCGGCCGCCGGCGCCGACGGGAGCGAGACCTGATTGGATGGAACCCTTCGCCCAGACGATCAATGCGGCAAAGAAGTACGTCGTGTCGAGCACCCTGGAGCAGGTCGATTGGAACGCGGAGCTCGTGCGCGGAGATCTGGGAAAGGCCGTTCAGCAGCTGAAGCGGGAGTCGGGCAAGGGACTGTTCGTGGGAGGTGTGAAGCTCCCACTGGCGTTGACGGAGCTGGGATTGATCGATGAGTACGAGTTCGTGGTGCATCCCAGGATCGCGGGCCATGGGCCGACGTTGTTCGCGGGGCTATCGAAGCACGTCGACTTGAAGCTCGTGAGCCGGCTGGAGTTCGGCTCGGGGGCGGTGGCGATGAGGTATGAGCCCAGAAGGTAGCCACCGTGTTCTGAGCGCGGTCGGCCTCGCGCTCGGTGCCGCCGGCGTCGTCGGCGTCGTGCTTCCAGGAGCTGGCCTCGCGAGTCTGTTTCTTGCAGTAGCTTGGACCGCGGGCTTCGCAATCGTGCTGTTCCGTGAGAGCGACGCTCCCCGGGCCAAAGCCAAAACGTCGGGCGCGGGCTAGTCTGACGGCGTGGTTGATCGTTCGTTTTTGGCGTCAAACGCGCGCGAACTCGAGCGCATGAAGGCATTGGTGGCGCGATTGAGCGACAAACAGCTCGCCGCGATGGTCAACGAATACTGGAGCGTCGCCGGCATCCTTGGCCACATCGCGTTCTGGGACGGCCGGGCCCTGTTCCTGGCCGGCAAGCTGCAGCGCGGCGAGCCGTTGACCCCGTCCGACGACGAACCTGAGAACGTGGACTGGATCAATGACTCCTCGCGTCCTTTGATTCACGCGATCGCGCCACGGGTGCTGGCGGAGCTCGCCGTGAGTATCGCCGAGGAGACGGATCAGCTCGTGGCCTCACTGCCGGACGAGCTTCTCGCGGGCCTCGGCAAGACGAGCCCGCTCAACCCCGTGCGCGCAAACCACCGCGGAGAGCACCTAGACGAGGTCGAAGCCTCAAGCTTCTTGTGATTCATACCGCAGCTGCGATGCGGATTGGACCCAGCCGCAGCCGCGTCACTCATTATTGGCGGGCCTTTCTTGTTGGCCAGTTCAAATAAGGCAACTTTGGTCGGGGGGACGGGACACTATTTGAACTCTAGGAGGGAGACCCCCGAACGCATTCTCGAACTGCTAAAAGTCCAGCGCCGTGTTCAACGTGGCTACTGGTCGGAGCTACGGTCGGCCGGGACGCGAGCCGACTGCAGGCTTGAGCACGATCGTCGCGAGAAACTCCTCCCACGTGCGGCGTCCAACGGCCCGGTCGGGCGCGAGGTTGGCCCCTCCCAATCTGGTGCTTGCCAGCTCGCGACCGACCGGCGTTCAGGCTCAGCGCTCATTTCGTTGACTCAGTGTTGATGGTCGCCTGGGTAGGTTGCAATCATGGCCGAGAACGCACTTCGGATCGCAAGGGTGGAGCCGACGCAGAGCAGCGCAAGCGCCAAGACCAGTACCACCGACGCAACCTGCGAATCGCCATTCGCCAGCTCGAGCTGGCCGAGCTTTATCTGGTCGCTCTGTACTCCTTGGATCTCGACGATCGAGCTGCCGAGGCGAGCGTCGACGACCTGATCGGCCGCATGCGCTCACTCCAGCGCTACCTGCTTCAGTCGAGCTGACTGCGTAGCCGCCGTGCCGAGAGGGCTCCAGCGCGGACGGCATCTCCTCGAAGTGCAGCGATCGCGGCTATGGCGCCGATATCGAACGGGATGTTTACGCGGTCGCCGATCGAAGGGAGCGTCCCGAACGCGATGCCCAAGATAAGTTCACAGGAATTTCCTCCCAGGAGGGACGGGAAAGAAATGGCTGGCCTCAGCGGCTGAAGCCGCCGAGATGCTCGGGGAGAATCGTTATCGGTATCCCTGATCCCGCCGTCTGGCGCAGCACTTCCAGGATGGCTTCACTGGGGGTGCCGTAGATCCGGATGTTCGTGGTGCCTTCCAGGGTTTCTGTGTAGGTGCGGCCGGAGCGTTCGACGACTCGTAGGTGATTCTCGAAGGAGTCGGTGTCGGGGTGGATCTGGACGTACTCGACCTCGGTGCCGTCCCCGCTGAGGTATTCGTGAAACGCGATCAGACGCGGCTCGTTGGAGCGGATGAAGTCGATCCACCCGGGTACGCGTTGCTTCTCGCCTTCGAGCTTGCCTTCTCTGACCTTGTTGGTCGCGATGAAGATGAAGGGACCGGGCATGTGTTCAGACCTCCGTTTCGACGGGTGTGGTTCCGGGCTTGGAAATGAGGGTGTTCCAGAGGTCACTTGGGTAGCCCAGGACGGCGTTGCGAAACTCCTGCCAGTAGCCCTCGGCACCGAGGATCCGCTTGCCCCGCGGGATCGACACCGCGTCGGGGCCCGAGTAGTACCGGACGGTCGTGGGGTCGGGGTCGACTGCGGCTCGGTAGATGAAGATGACCTCGGCGGTGACAGAGGGCTCCGATCCGGTTGGGGAGTTGCCGGCGAAGAAGTGATTGATGCCGGCTCGATAGGCGCCAGGGATGCTGTCGCCTTGGTCGATCTTGGTGAAGATGCGGGTGGCGTGCAGTCCCGGCAGGATGGCTCGGACGACGACTCCGAACTCGGCGAGCTCGATGCTCAGAGACTCGCTCAATACTGCGACTGCGGCCTTCGAGGACGCGTAGACGGAGTTGTACGGGTACCCCTGATCGCCGGTGATCGAGGCGATGTTGATGACGATCCCGGCACGCTGGGCTCGGAAGTACGGGAGGAACGCCTTGGTCAACGCCAACAGTCCGAAGACGTTGGTTTGGTATTGGCGGTGGACTTGGTCCATGCTGGTGCCCTCGAGCGGGCCCATCTGGTAGTAGCCGGCGTTGTTTACGAGCACGTCCACACGACCGAACTGCTCTTGAGCGAGTTGGGCGAACGGCCCCGCGGCCGTCTCATCGTCGACGTCGAGCAGCAAGGTCTTCACGCTCGGGAGGTCGGAATGGGTTTCGAGGTCGGACTCTTTGCGGACGGTGGCCACGACGTTCCAGCCTTCTGCCGCGAACTTGTTGATCGTGGCCCGTCCAATGCCGGTGGCCGTACCGGTCACGACGATCGTCTTGGGCATGTGCGCCTCCGAGTGCTTGCGAGATTGAGGATCTAACTGCCGCATGAGTTCACGCCACCGAGATGCGCTCGCATGCGGAGAGCTGGGCTTGAGTTGGCGGCTGCCGTTCGCAGGGCCCGCATCTGCATAAGCTTGATGTTCCCAGTCGTCTTTCCCATCTCCTCGGCGGCTTCTCGCAATGAGTAACCCAGAAGAAATCGAAGCTCAAGGACCCGACGGTGGTTTGGCGACAGGCCGGCAAGAATAGAGCTCACCTGGGCACTCGTTTCGGTCGACGGCAAGAATTCGTGCTCGATCTCCTGGTCCAGATTCTCTGGCAGCTCGGACTCCGGCACGCGCAAGCGTCCGCTCCAAAAAGTCGCCAAAATCGAGCGCGCCGTCGCGTACAGGTAACCCCGAATCTGAGGGGCCGCCGCATCGGTCCGTAGCCGAGGCAAGGCTTTTAGTGCGACTTCCTGCGTGAGATCCTCAGCGTCAGTCCGGTTGCCGACGCGCGAGTAGATAAACCCATAAACCGCCTCGAGCTCGCCGAGCGCAATCTGAGTGCTGCAGGACTCGGCCTCATTCCGCATCGCTGTTGGCTTGCTGGTGAGGTACATGCACGATCTAGCATTCGCTCGGCTCGCGTGGTTGTCATCGTCCGTAAAGAGGGCTATCGGCCCCGTTCATTTGGACTAGTGAGGAAGGAACGTACATACGACTTTCTGACGTAACCCCACTCGGTATCCGGCGGGGTTGGCGGACTCCACTTTCAAGGGTTCGCGCGGCTGCGGAATATCAGGAGGCATTGGTCATGAGGCACTTCGGAAAACTGATGGTGGCGGCGTTGGGCGTGCTGGGCTTGATCGCGACGGGCAGCGCAACCGCGCTTGCCCACGAGAGACAGAGCTTGCTTCAATTTGACTCGATGGTTGGTGTTAATGGCGCTGCGGTCGGGACCGTCAACGATCGCGGCATCACGGGGGGTGGCCTTCCGTGGGTGATCGCGACCGGGCGCGGAGAGGTGAACCGAAATGGTGAGGTCAAGGTGCGGGTCACGGGTCTGGTCATTCCAACGGCTCCGTTCAACGGCACGAATCCGGTGCCGATGTTTGGCGCGATCGTGAGTTGCGTGACTGAGAACAACGTGATCGTCAACGTCAGCACGCGACTGTTCCCCGCCAGCGTTCCCGGCGGAGACTCGACCATCAAGGACAAGGTCACACTTCCGAGTGATTGCGACAATCCGATTCTGTTCGTCACAAGCCCAGGAGGCGCGTGGTTCGCGGAGTCGAGCGCAGACGAAGACGAAGGGGGCGACGACTAGGCGCTACCCAGCGTAGATGCGACGAGGGCCACTTACCAGGGCCCTCGTCTTGTTATCATCGGGAACTCGTCGGGGTAGAACGCTAGGTCTAGCGGACGATTAGGCCGAGCTCGGCCGCGCGGGCCAGGATCTCAAGTCTGGAGTGGGCATCAAGCTTGCTGCTTAGGTTGCGAAGGTGACTGCGCACGGTCACGTAGCCGATCCCCATCCGGGCCGCGATCTGACGATTGTCGAGTCCAGCCGCCAACTGCCGGAGGACCTCGCGCTCGCGACCGGTGAGCAGGTCGAAAAGCTGGGCATCTTTGTCCGAACCGGTGATGAAGTCTGCAAGGCGGGTCGCCGGGATGAGCATCTCGCCGGCACCGACGCGGCGAACGGCGTCGACCAGCTGCTCGGCCGGCTGCGTCTTCAGGAGAACGCCGCGGGCGCCGGCCTTCACGGCTTCGCGGAGGAGCGCGTTGCTCACAACCGAACTCAGGAGAAGGATGTGGGTTGTCGCCTGTTCATCACGCAACCGGGCGGCCAGCTCGGCACCGGTCATATCCGGCAACTGGTAATCGGCGACGATGACATCGGGGCGCGTGTCAGAGGCGAGCGCCACGGCGTCGCCTGCACTGGTGGCGATTCCGACTACCTGCAGATCGGGATGCTGTTCGAGCAACATCTGGATGCCATCCGCGACCACGCGGTGGCGATCAACGATGAGCACGCTGACAGTGCCCCCTCCCCGACCCTCACCCGCGAGCGAGGGAGACAGAGACACAGCAGCGGTCGGTTCTGCAGGTAGCCGCCGGCGCGGGTCGGCTGGGGCCGTTGCGGGTGGCGATGTCTCGGCACTCTGCTTTAACGCATAGGCGACGGCATCATCCAGGCTCATTCCCAGGCCATCTTCAAAGGCGAGCTCAAAAGCCTCCTCGCCTAGCCCGCTGCGGGCCTGCCGTTCGCACGCCTTGCGGTCGGCGTCGAGAAAGGGAGGGGTTGCGGACGGTACTCCCACGGAGTCGGCGAGCGCCTGCGCGGCACCGAGAAGGGTCGCGGCCCGGCGATGCTCGTTCAGGCTCTCCACGACCCACGCGAGGGTGTCCAGGCGCCGGGCGGCACCCCACACTTCGCCGAGCTCTCGATTGAGGACGAGTGCCTTGGTGACCAGGTCAAGCGCGCGCGGCGAGTCCCCGTCCCGCCATGCCACGAGGCCGAGCGCCCACAGCGCGTGGGACCGTATTTGCAGTTCGCCGCGGGCTTCCGTGATCGCCAGGACCTCCTGGTAGATGGCGCTTGCCCCCCGCTCATCCTCGGCAGCGACGCTCTGGCCGAGCCTGACCAGGACCGTAGCTAGGCCATGGACATCGCCCTTCTGTCGTAGCACGGGAACAGACAACTCAAACGCAGCCTTGGCACGGCGGTGATCGCCGGTCCAGAAGGCAAGCGTGCCGGTGCCTCGATTGGCGAGCTCCTGCGCTGACGCGTCTCCGCGCTCAATCGCGATCGTACGGATCTCTTCGATCAGGTCGGAGGCCGCGGCAAACTCTCCCTGGAGCATCGTCAGCAGGCTGGCGGCATAAAGACCGAACGGCCGGCTCGGGCTGTCCCCGGGGTTACGCTGAAGCAGCTCGTCGAGCATGTGCCGGAACTCCCCAAACCGTCCCCGCACAAACCCGTAACAAATCGCGAGGGCCGCGGTCATCCGCAAACCAGCGTCTGTTTCACCTGGAGCGCTGAGACAGAAGTCAACCGCGATCCGCAAGTTGGGGAAGTCCTGCTCCATGCGGTTCAGCCACACGCCCTGCCTTGGACCGATCCAATCGACGTAGGCGTCGTGGAGAAGCCGGTCATACCAATCTCGGTGTGCGCGGCGCAGCGCCTCGGTCTCACCTTGCTCGCGCAGCTTCGCCCACCCGAAGTCCCGAACCATCCCCAGTAATCGGAACCGGGGGAAAGGGCCCTCCCGCTCCTTGAGCACAATCGACTTGTCGACAAGGGCCGCCACCAGGTCGAGGATCGCCTCAGCAGGTATGTCGTCACCAGCGCACACCACCTCGGCCGCGTCGAGTTCGAATCCGCCTCTGAAGACGGAAAGCCGGGCCCAGAGCCGCCGCTCCTCGGCCGAACAGAGGTCGTAGCTCCATTCCAGGCTGGCCCACAACGTCTGGTGGCGCAAGGCAATGCCGCGCATCCGGGTAGACAGCAGCTGATAACGGTCGCTCAGCCGTCGCGCGATCTCATCCACTGGCAACGTGCGAAGTCGCGCCGCAGCCAGCTCGATCGCAAGGGGGAGCCCATCCAAGCGGTGACAGATCTCCACCACCGCTGCAAGGTTGTCCTCGCCAAGCCGGAACTCAGGGACGACAGCCATCGCGCGTTCGGTGAAGAGTGTCACGGCGTCGAATCGCGCCGCCTCGCTATGGAGGCGTGCGTCCCCCTCGGGGGCCGACAGGGGCGGGACGGACACCGCAACTTCGCCTTGAATCCCCAGCGGCTCGCGGCTGGTCGCGAGGATCTGAAGGTCAGGGCTGCTCTCGAGGAGTCGTACCGCGAGTGGCGCACACGCGTCTAGCAGGTGCTCGCAGTTATCGAGCAGCAGGAGTAGTCGCCTCTCGGCCAGATATTCCGCGAGCAGGTCGAACGCAGGGAGAGCTGACTGCTCGCGCAGCCCGAGGGTGCCGGCCACGGCCTGCGCCAGCACGGCGGGATCCTCAAGGAGATCGAGCCGGACGAGCCACGCGCCATCGTCGAACTCTGCCCGGACGTCCCTTGCGACCCGTACCGCGAGTCGCGTCTTCCCGACCCCACCCATCCCAATCAGGGTCACCAGTCGAGAGGTCGCCAGTTGTCCCTTGGCTTCGGTCAGCTGCTCTTCGCGATCGACGAAGCTCGTCAGCTCCAGCGGAAGATTCCCGATCCCCTTGCCCGTCGTGGCGGCCGTGCCCACGCCCCAAATTCCTCCAATCGAACGGGGATGCCACCTCTAAATAGACGGCGACGTCACCGCTGATCCTCGCCAAGCTTAGCAGCGGAACTGTGAGACCGACGTAACCCGGCTTCGTATCTCCACACGAGGCCTCGGCGGGACAAACCATCTGCTAGGGAGTGAGATTTATGGACACCAACTCCGTTGCTTCGTCGCGCCCCAACCGGCGCACATTTCTCAAAGTCGGCCTTGCCGCCGGCGCCGGTGTCGCGGGCACTGCATTCGTCGGCCTTCCGGCGCTCACCGAGAGTGAAGCGTCGTCGAGCATCACAAAGGGCAGGTCTGGTAAGACGCTCAGCTCGGCCAGCGGATCTGAAGAGAAAGGAGCTCGCGGTTGGGGCATTGGTCCCATGGACAGATCACCGGGTCATACCTAGTATCGGTTGTAAACGTCGTCAGCCCGTCCTACTGCTGGACTGGAGGTGGTGCCCATGAGACCCCTCGTTCTCGAACCAACGAAATGGCCCGTTCGTGCGGAAACGGAGTTCGGCTCACATCACGCTCGGCATGCGCTTTCACGCAGGGCGTTCATCGGATCGATGGCCAGCGTGGCCGGCGCGGCGATGGGAGTCGGTCTGGTTCCGACTGCAGTGCTGGCGGCCAAGCCCTCCAGCTCCGCTCCGAAGCCAACGCCCAATACGGTCTTCGATACGTTCCACGTGACCTTTTTTGGCCCCGGCATCGACCCCTCGTCGATTGGCGACTTCAACGGCTTTGTGGGAGTCGCCGACGTTCAGGGCACCGGGACCGCCACGAACCCGGACGGAAGCACTGAGACCCTTCTATTCGACACCGACATGCGCTTCATGAGCGGCGTTTATGTGGGCCAGGATGGAGCGGTCCACAAAGGAACATTCGGCTTCGTTTGATTGGACCTCTACAGAGGTCAGTATGACTTCACGAATTTCTTGACCCAAGTCCACGACTTTGATCCGGGAATAGATCCCTACCCGGGTGGGCTGTTCTGGACGGTGCCCAGCCCAACTCTCGGCCCCATCGAGCTTGGCAGAGGCAGGGCAAACATGAGAATGGCAAACCTTGCTCTTAAGGACTACTTCGACATTCCCAACGCTCTCTTCCGATTCGAGTTCCCAGTGTCGGCTGACGCGAGCTGCAGCTTCGACATCGAATGGACTGGTCCCGCCACGAGCCCGGGGCCGGTGACCACGCCGGGTTCAAGCGGTGAGCTGATCATGACCAACGCGACGATGACGTGGTCAGCCTCAAACAGCCTTGGTTTCCGATATGTGTCTAACCCGTCGGGCACGACCAGCGCTTTCGCGCAGCTGGGGCGCGTCCAGAACGGTGTTTTCGCGGACTGAATCGGCAAAATGGGAGGTCGCGCGCGTCGCGACCTCCTGTAACGCCGGCAGCACGCAGTGATGCGGCGAATGGACCCGCTGCGCGGATCGAATTACCCCTGTCACAGCAGACCCTTGGAGGCCTCGTGGCAGCGAGCCGAGAGAACGTAAACCGCACCCTGCGCACTTTTGCCTCCCTCGGCTTTATCGAGCTGGTGGGGGGTCGGATCACCCTGCTTCGGCCAGGTGAGCTCATCCGCAGGGCCGGGTGAGCGTGGTTGTGAAGCGATCGAGGACAGGCATCACGCTGGTGGCTTGGGCGCAACGAGTTCATAAAGAGGCTCGGGAGCGGGAAAGCCCTTGAGCTGCTGGGTGCCGATCGGCCGAATCGCGAAATTGTCCCCGTTTCCTTTCCCGAGCGCCTCCTTCGCCTCCTGAGATAGAAGGACCTGTCCTCCGCGAGCGACCGCGCCAACCCTGATCGCGTGATGCACGTCGAGACCGACGTACCCCCCATCAAGAAGCGCAGGCGAACCCGTATGTATGCCCATTCGCACCTTTAGCCGCAATGCATGGGACCACGGCTCCTCGGCAAAGTGGTCCTGGGCGTCAATGGCAGCAAAAACCGCCGCCATAGGCTCAGTGAAGACGGCGAAGAACTCATCAGCGCGACTATCGACTACGTAGCCGTTCTGGCGTCCAACCGCACGACGCAGGAGTTGCCGGTGCTCCGACAGGATTGACCCATATTGCATTCCCAGTCGACCAAGAAGCTCGGTTGACTTCTCGATGTCGGTACTGAGGAAGGTGACCCGACCCGATGGCAGGCTCTCCGTTATGTTGCCAACAGCAAGTCGCACTACTGCGCCAACATGTTCGAACAACCCCGGGTCCTCAGCCAGCGCGGCGTGTTCGAACAACCCCGGGTCCTCAGCCAGCGCGGCGTCGAAAACGATGGCCACGCTCGGCCTGCCCTCGCGATCCAACATGCTGACCGTTCGGTCCGCGCTCAATCGTTCAAGTTCAAGGGCTTGCCCGTCTCGATCGAGATAGGCAGTTCCATCTGGCGACCAAAATCCAACCTGGAGCTTTGGATCACCCAGTCGTTTCGCCAGCACTCCCTGCAGCTGTTCTCGCACGGCGGCGCCCAACGTCAGATCCGCGGCAAGAGCGCCGATCGACGCTCGCTCCAGGCGGAGCCTCAAGAATCCGAGGAGCAGCCCGATCGGAATCAATGCTTCGGCCGCTATTGCTGCCGAGAATGCAAGGGGCGAGGGCACATGCGCCCCCAGCAGAGGCGGGCTGACCTCGCGCCAGACAGTGACCAGAATTGCAACAACGCCGCCGAACAACACCGGCGCCAAAACTCGACGGGCTGGCCGTGACGCGACGAAGTAGCGCCGGAATATACGCATGAGAGCAACCGTCCCCGCAATTGCATAACTGAGGGTTTCCACGGTTTGGAATACCGACGTAGTCTCCGATCTCGGGGCCTCACCAAGGCCGGCTGGACAGTAAGGGCATGTTCCTATGGAGAGCACGGACGCAGTACCGACAAGGACAAAAATGATCGCCAAAACCGAGACGGCCCATCGGTCGAAGCGATTTGACAAGCGGCCCCACGGATACGCCAACAAGATGTACACGAGAACGACCTCGCCAGACCCCGCCATCACGTGGCCAATCGCAACGAGCCAAGGCACCGTCGAGCGGATCGCGATTACCGGCAGGGTCGCCAGAAACCCGATGGCCATGATCTGCCGCCCGGTCGGGTTTCCGGGTCTTCTCCGCCACGCAATGAGTCCCGTCGTCAGAAAGACGAGCGCTGACATGTTGTAAACCACCACCCGTGGCAACGATTCGCCTGCCCGAAACATAAGGGCGCCCGCGACCAGTGTTGTTGGCGCCCCAAGGATCCAGACGAAAAGCGCAGTTCTCGGGTTGAACCACCAGGGCATCGCCTCGTTTCGAATGACGGCCACTCCGGCTTTACCAGACGGGCCCCGAGGCGAAAACGCACTCATGCGATCGGCCGCTGCTCCTGGTGGTTGGACCCCGCCACGTTACCCCTTCGGCGAAGGGGACCGTCCTTGCCGTCGAGGAGCTTATCCAAGCCTCCGATCGAGGTGGTATCGGGAATAACACCTTCTTGTCTCCGACCACGACTTCTTCGACGGTCCGCCACGGGCGCTCAGCCGCGACAGGCCGACCTGGATGGCAAGCCCAGACGGATGTGTCGAGCAACACTTTGAGGATGTGTCGACCGGCATAGGCACATGCGCCCAGGCTACCTACTCTCGTCTCGACCCGGTTGATCAGCTGTCCAACGAGCCCACGGCAATCGAGATTGGAGAACAAAGAAATGACGCCCGCCTCTGCCCGTGCTTTGCGATCCGTCATCGGGGCCGTCATGCGCCGGCTCCCGCCCCTGACTTCGCCCCCGCTTTGCGGGCTCTGCGGCAAGGGATACGCGTCGACAGTCTGGGTAGTCGACCCGATCGGTAGGGTAAGTGGCCGCTGCCACGCTTGCCTCGGGGACGCGCCGGCAGCCCGTCGGGAAAACCCAGGACTATCCAAATGTTGACTCGCCGCGTCGCGCTGCTCGCGCTGACGGCGGTTCTCCCGGCCCCTGCCGGGACCAACTGAATCTCAATTCAATTGGTTGGGGGCCGGTATTTGACCCTGGGGCCTCACGGTCCCAAACCGGCGTGATGCCGTGTCAATCGCGACGAGCGCAATCCAGACAAGCGCAAAGAAGCCAAGCACGAGTAGGTGGATGCGGTTCAGGATCGTAGAGAGACCCTAGTTAGAGGTGCGACTTAGGCGCGCTTCATTGAAACAGCCGTGGCCGCTACGCGCTAAGGACTCCATCTTCTCCGCGCATTTCGTGGCGCGCACTGACGGCTTTAGAAATGATTCGTATAAGAGAGGAAGCGCCAGTTGTCTCCCTCTTCGAGCATGTGGTAAGTCGTCTTTGTGTCGCGTAGGACCTGACCGTTCTTGTCGAAGGCATTCCACCTGACCGTCGCGAAAGCGGAATGATCGCCCAGCCTGTTGACGTCGATCTCGATCGGGCTCCAGGTGGCCGCGCCGCCGCCGCGGTAAGCGTCGATCATCGCGGCGAAATGATCGCGTACCGCTTGGCGATCGGGCATGTGGATCGGTGACCCGCCGCGAATGGCCAGGAACGGACTGATGCAGAGATCGGTGACGCCGTCCACGTCGTGCTCGCTATAACGCCGGGCGTACTCGCGGATCACAGAATCGACGGTTTCCGGCACCGGCGGGAGCATGACAGCGAATCGGTACGCCTGTCAATGCAACTGGAAGGGGCACAAGGTAGTTGCCCTCGACCAGCGATTCCCGGAGCGGACGATCTACGAGCTCACCGAGGAAGGCCTCCAGGTTGGCCGCGAATGGTTGACCGAGACGATCGCCGCGCCGCGCAACGAGTTTTGGGAGTTTCCAGCCGCCCTGTCATTTGTCTTCGGGCTGACCCCCGCTGAATTGTTGACCGCGCCCGAGAATCTCGCGACAGGGTGGGGAGGAGGCGGAGAGCCTAGGTCGGGCGGTTCCCCGATCTAAGGCGCGCTCCCTCCGAGCGCTCCCTCGAGCGATCGATGTGGTCGACCATCGCCGCCTCGGCGCCGTCGCCGTCGCGGTCTCGTATCGCCGCAAGAATGTTTTCGTGCTCGATCACCGTTGCTGCGCCGATGGCCATCGTGTAGTAGTGGTGATACAGGCGATAAAGGCGCAGGTGCGAACGCAGGCGCCGCAGCGTATCGCTCAGCAGCCCGTTGCCGGACGTGCCCGCGATCGCTTCGTGGAATCGCGCGTCCTGCAGGGCAAAGGCGCTGTAGTCGTGGTATGTGCCCCCATCAGACCCGCTGCTGGTGCCGACCAATCGGCGCATCTCGGCGAGCTCGCGTTCGAGCACGCGTAGAACTTTTTCGTCGCGGCGTTCGGCTGTGCGGCGCGCCGCGAAAGGCTCTAGCAGCCGACGAACGTCGTAGAGGTCGTTGAAGTTCTTGGTGTCCAGCATCGGGGTCACTGAGTAGCCGCGCAGCGGCTCCTTGACAACCAGGCCGTCCATCTCCAGCCGGGCGAGCGCCTCCCGCACCGGTGTTGGCGAGACGTTCAGCTGACGCGCTACCAGGTCGATGTTGACCCGGGCGCCTGCCTCGATGTGCTGGTCCATGACCAGCTCCATGACCGCCTCGTAGACGCTGTCGGTCAGGGTCTGACGGGAAGGCGGCAGAGGAAGGGCCTTCTCGCTCATTGCCGGCTGAGGTCGAAGACCTCCACCATCGGAGCCCACCAATCGCCTGCCCTTGCTTCGGGCGCCGGCTGTTGGAGGCCCCGCATCAGCTCATCCCACTCGCGGTAGCGCGGATCCTCCGCCAGCTTTGGGAAATCGCGCTCTGGAGCGAATCCATCGACCGC
>WNFO01003504.1_pt1 | contig 16710 bp, 15 predicted proteins | sample 5400251 | NCBI WGS metagenome assembly WNFO01 (sample SAMN13153354, study PRJNA577476) | soil metagenome | isolation source: 100 cm saprolite under Madrone tree | place: USA:California | collected 2016-06-14 | reverse complement strand
ACCCTGAGGTCCGCAAGAAGATTGAGGCTGGCATAGAGCTGTACCGGAAGCTGGGCTGCGAGATCAGGGAAATTCGCATGCCACACACCGACTATGCCATCGCGGTCTATTACGTTATTGCCACCGCAGAGGCTAGCTCCAACCTGGCCCGCTATGACGGCGTGAGGTATGGCCTGCGCGTGGAAGGCGACTCCTTGCTCTCCATGTACCGAAAGACTCGTGGCGCCGGCTTTGGCCCGGAAGTAAAGCGCCGCATCGTCCTTGGAACATACGTCCTTTCTGCCGGGTATTACGATGCGTACTACCTGAAGGGCCAGAAAGTGCGCTCGCTGATCGCGCAGGATTTCCGCGATGCCTTTACCAAAGTAGATGCTATCGTGACGCCCACTTCGCCGGTGCCCGCCTTTAAGCTCGGCGAGCGGACCAATGACCCATTGCAGATGTATCTTGCTGATATTTATACCGTTACAGGCTCTCTAGCAGGGGTGCCGGGGATTTCCGTGCCTTGCGGCAAGGTCTGTGGAAAGCTCCCGGTCGGATTGCAGATTTTCGGCCCGCCTTTCGGGGAAGGCCGCGTCCTGCAGCTGGCGCGGGCCTTCGAGCAGGCCGGCGGGGCCGCTCTGTAGAGGCGGCAAGTCTCAATTTTCTGCCAAAAGGGTCATGCCTCGGCTCGAACCTATCCTCGAGAAACTGGACCGCGCGCAGCACAGCCTGCTGCGGGCGGCTGATGCTGTCCCAGGCAACCTCTGGAGAACATGTCCCCGGCAGGGCGCCTGGTCGGCCGCCGAACTCATCGCCCATGTAATGACCGTGGAGCGCGCGGTGGTCGCCGCAACCGACAGGATTCTTAAGAAGCAGCCAAAGCACACTCCGGTGTTGAAGCGGTTTCGCCTGCCCTTCGCGTTTGCGGAAATGCGTGTGATTCGCTTGAAGACGCCCATACCCTTGGACCAAAACCTCCTGCGTGAAAAAGACACAATGCTTGCGGACCTGAGAGAGGTTCGCGGACGCACGTTGGCCTTGATAGAAGAAATCAGGAACCGCGATCTGAGTGCTTACCGGTGGCGCCATCCATTTCTCGGGTCACTAAATGCGTACGAGTGGTTTTCCCTTCTAGGGTCCCACCAGATCCGCCATGAAAAACAGATGCGCGAAATCGCGGCGAGCCTACCGAAACCCATATCCAATTCGCAAAAATAGGACAAATTTTACCGCAGTGTGAATTTTATTCGCGTAACTAACGGAACGACTATTGCTCTTACATAATGCAGCCCGTAGGATGAGCCCAGCATCTAAATGGGTAGGGCCAGGTAGGGCGGAGAAGAAAAGAGGGCCAAGGGCCGTGGTTACCGTTAAAGCGAGCCAGAAAATATTCACCGATTCCGAGGTGGCTACCCTCACGGGGATTTGTGTGGACCACCTGCGCAACTTCGCGAAGAGCCGCCATTTGGGGTTTATCGCCAGGGCTGCGGAAGCGGCGGGAATTCAGGCGGATCAGTGGCTTTTCACCTTGTCGGATTTGATGGTGTTGGTGACACTGTTCCCGCGCTGCACGCACTAATCCCGTGGGGCTGCCAATGAGGCAGCTGGACCCATAAGTTTCTCCTTTGAAATCGACGCTTTTCTTTTAAGCTCTCCGGAAGAACCGGAGAGTTTTTTCATTTGGATGAGGAAAATCTGTGAACCGTCGGGCGGAGCGCCGGCGTGCCCAGGCTCCGCCAGACTTGACGGCCTGCGTAATCCCGTGACTTCGACGGCCGTTGCCGAGGGCTCTCCATGGCGCTATGCTCGTGCCGGAGGTGAACCGAGGCGGAATGTCCCGCATGGCATTCCGTGGGAACCCCTTATGAGCCGCTCTTCCGCGTCACTCTGTATTGTCTGCTTTAGTGGATTCGCGTGCGTGGCAGCGAGCAACGCCACTAAATACTTGTGTCACGACGAACGCCGTGTGTCAGCTGTGTCAGCCGATCGTCAGCAGGCTGCCAACGCCAAGCCAGATTCGGCGGAAGATGCTGCCGCGAGGGCCCGCCTGACGCGGGGCAAGAAGCTTGTGCTGAAGGACGGAAACTTCCAATTGGTTCGGGAGTATCAGCGAAAAGGAGATAGGGTCAGGTACTTCAGTCTGGAGCGGGGTGACTGGGAGGAGATTCCTGCGGCGATGGTCGACTGGGATGGCACGGCTAAAGCGCAGGCGGATTCGGATAAGGCTTCGGCGGCGCTGCTGGGAAAAATCCACGCTCAAGAAGAAGCCACGAAAATCGAGACGGTGCTGGACGTTGACGCGAGCTTGCAGGTGGCGCCAGGGATCTTCTTGCCGCCGGGCGAAGGAATGTTTGCGATTGAAGGGAAATCTGTGACCCCGCTGGAGCAAGTGGGTTCACAGGTAAAGATGGACAAAAAGACACTCCTGAAGCAGGTGCTTTCGCCAATTCCGATTGTGCCGGGAAAACGCAACGTGGAAATCCCGGGCGCGAAGGCGAAAACTCGCATCACTTCGAGCGGGCCAGAGTTTTATTTGCGGGAGGCGCCGCCGGATCCGGACCGAGTTTCCAGCGTATATCAAAGTAGCCGGCCCGGGGAATCAGGGCCGGAGGTTGAGTTGGTGCGCGCCACGGTCAAGGGAAACAAGCGGCAGTTGGAGTCGATCCGCAGCATGTTTGGGCAAGATTTAGGCACGGAACGGAAATCCATTGCCATCCAGAGATGGGAAGTTGCCGCGACGGTGTACCGGTTTACGCTCGGAGAGCCTCTGCCGCCCGGAGAGTACGCGCTGGCGGAGATTTTGCCGGACGGAATGAATTTATTCGTTTGGGATTTTGGAGTGGACGGTCCTCACACCTCACCAACCGCTAAGAAATAGCCATCCGCGCATTGAACCGAGATCCACTGGGAGTTGGGGGCGGTTGAATTATCACAGGGCAGCCAAAAATGGCTGTTCCACTGGAGTCATTCTTCTGACCTACGCGTAGTTATTGCTTTGTGCCGGCCGGCAAAGGGGGCGGGCGGCGCTCGATTTCCGTGGGCACGGCGATCGAGCGGGCTCCATTCTTGCCGACGGCGCGGACGGCGAAGAAATGATTGTCGGTTGAGACGCCTCGAAGCACCGTTTCACCAGGGCCGGCAGCGAAGTCGTAGACCTGCCACCGCGGCTCCATGGTTTCACGCCACAGAATCTCGAAGCCGGCCCGTTCGGGATCATCCTCGGCGGACCAGGAGACTTTGGCGTCAGGAGTGACCGCGCCAGTGAGCCGCGCGTTCGTAGGCGGCGCGGGAGCCATCGCCAACTGCCCCAACGCCTCGGCATTGTTACGGGCGACGTCTCCGAGGAAGCTCGGATTCAGGTATTTCGCGAAGTCGCCGTACTCGATACCGTTTTCCGTGCGCGGCGTCGATCGACACGAAAAATCATGCGGATATTTTCACGGCCGTCGATTTCCTCGATGGCGCGGGCCAGTTCGCGGCCGGGCGAATCGCAATCGTCAATTTCGCCGTTGCCTGAGAACAGGCGCACGCGATGCGGCGCTCCCGGGGAGGGATCATCGCCCACGATGTCGTCATCGAGCATGCCGCCGATGGTGTAACCCTGCTGCTTGGCCCATTCGAGCAGGCGATAGCCGCCGAGCAGGCCTTGTTCTTCGCCTGGAATGGCGGCGAAGAGAAGCGTGGCGCGGTATCCACCTTTGCCGTTCGCGGCGGCTTTGCTGAGCAGACGCGCGGACTCTACGCTGACAGAAACGCCGGAAGCATCATCATCCGCGCCGGGAGCGTCGGCCTCCGTGTCCATGACATTGGATGGCCGCGAGTCGTAGTGGCCAGAGACAATGAAGAGCGTTTTCGCGAGCTTTGGGTCGGAGCCGGGAAGAATGGCGTAAACGCTTTCGAGATGAAGCGGCTTGCCGGAGGTGCGCTCGGAAGTGGAATCGAATTTGTCGACCACGACTTGCAGCTTGCCGCCGGAATCCTTGGCGATTTCATTGAGGCGCGCAACGATGTGGTCGCGGCCACAGCCGATTCCCCGCTTGGGATCGGTCCAGGAAGAAAGAGACAGACGAGTCCCGCAGGCGACGAGTTGCTCGATGAGCGAGCGCATCGATTTTTCGTCGACGCTTTGCCGTGCGATGGCCGCTGCCGGGCGAGGCAACAGCTTCGGATGCGGCTGCGCTTGCTGGGGCTCCGCCGGATCGCGGGGAGCGGATTGGCGAGCGAAAGCTGGCGAGATGGCAATCCAGAAGCAAACACTCGCGGCGAGGCTACCAGCCAGAAATGACCGATGTGGGTAACCGCAGTTAATCATCTGTTGTACTCCGAAAGAGGGGTGTGTTCAGCAGTCCGGCATTCTAGCCTAAGTGCGGAGTCCGCACGAAACTGTGCGAAGCTGTGGCACTGCAGGGCTGCATACAGGCCGGTTGCACTTCCACACGCAGACTTGATTACACTAGAGGGTGCTTATGGATTTCTCATCCCAACGGCTCTGGATCAACGCGCTGTGGAGTCTGTTCAGTTTGTACTGGCTCGTTTCGGCGTTCAAACTGAAGAAGACGAAAAAGCGCGAATCATGGGGACAGCGGTTCCGCTACGTGCTGCCGCTGGTGGTCGCGTTTTATCTGCTTCGACGTGGGGCGCACTACGGGTTGTTGGGCGCACGTTTCGTTCCTGCAAGCGATACCGCGGCGTGGGTCGGTGTTGCGCTCACCGCCGCTGGCGTGGCCATCGCGATTTGGGCACGCTGGCATCTGGGCACCAACTGGAGCGGAGTCGTGACCCTCAAGGAAGGACACGAACTGATTCGCAGTGGACCCTACCGGAACATCCGCCATCCGATTTATACGGGAATTTTGCTCGCGCTGCTGGGCACCGCGGTCGCGGTGGGCGAAGTCCGCGGACTGCTGGCCGTGGCCGTCGCCTGGTTTTCCTTTTATACGAAAGCCCGCCGCGAAGAATCGTTCCTCACGCAGGAATTCGGCGGCCGCTTCGCCGAGCACCGCCGTCACACGGGCATGTTCCTGCCCCGCTTGTCTTAGCGCTGTCGCCGCAGCAGAGTCATTCTTGCCTGTGGGAGGACCTCAATCCCCGGCTGCGTCAATGTCCGGTTAGCGCGGCGGTCTCAATCGGTCGACGCAACACTAGGCCGAAATCCCCTTACAGGGGCCTCAATTGCTAAGAGTGTTCGCGAGCGTTGATTCAAGTCGGAACACCATTCTGGCAAGGGTCTGATTGGGGTTACAGTCGGACACAGCTTCCCCATGGGGAAGTGCTCTCGGATCAACTGACTAGATGGTGTTGCGTCGACCGGTTGAGCTGGCAGCGTTAATCGGGACTTAGCGCGTCTCTGGCGTTAATCTCTGTTCTCGACAATTATGCTGCGAACCGCAAATGGCGGTGTCGTTAGCGAATTCTCGCGACTCGAGATTATGTGTCCATCCGTTCGACCCATTGAGCGCGCGATGCAGGAGCCACGAATGGATCCGCAAAGTACTGTGTTTCCCGCGCAACCTTGTCGTCCCTGAACTCCATGATGCTCGCGGTGTAGGACGGCTTGCCGTCATATGTCAGGATGAATTCGGTGATCCAAAGATCACCGCCGCCAATGATTCGTCGGACAGCAAACCGCTTTTTGCTCGGCTGACTAGCGCGCTGGTTCTGTATGTTGCGTCGACCACGGGTTCGCTCGCCTGACTGCGGGTATTCCAGCACCGCGTCCTCGTGATAGATGCGGTGCTCCGTTTCAAAATCGTTGGCATCGGACGCCGCCCAATGCTGGTCGAGTGCCGCACGGATCTCTTGATCGCGCACTCCAGAATACTGCTCCTTCTTTTGTTGATCGCTCATCTTGAGCCCCCTAACGCGATCGAGGGTTTTACTTGATTAGGTGAGTGAGAGTCAGGTTTCCGCCGCTGGTGGTGACGATAACCAGATTCATAATGACGACCATAGTGTCGTAACTCCAGCCGTTCGTCCCCGATTTGCCCCAGAAGCCGGTGTGCCAAGTAAATATTTTCTTTTGTATGGCTCCCAGCATAACCAAAATCAAACCGATGGCGGCGAGTTGTGCGAGAACGCCCGAAATTACTCCGAGGCCGCCAGCTAACTCGGTTGCACCCAGCAAAATTGTGAAGCTCTTGCTCATCCCAATGTCCTTGCTCCGCGTTGCCGGATCTTTAAGATGTTTGTAGCCGCTGGTGATGAACACGATGCCAACCATCAAGCGCAGGAGCAGAAGAGCAATATCGGCGAATTGAGCCAATTGCGGGAAGATCATACAAGTTTCTCCGAGCCGCTACCTGTATTCACGCTCGTTCCGCCGAAGCGGTGCCGTTCGATTAAGGCCACCCATTGCCCAGCAGCAGCCGGGCCATACCGTTAGGATCCTCACGCATGAATCTTCCTATCGGCGGTTCCGTGGTTGAGTGGAATTCTCATCATCCGCAGATCCTTTTACACCATGACCCGACGCGAAGAGTCTTTCCTGATCCAGGAATCGGCGACCGCTTCGCCGAACACCGCCGCCACACGGGCATGTTCCTGCCCCGCTTCTCCTAACTCGCTCGCCGAAACGCAGGTGTCCGCGCCGACACCCCGACCTCAGATTACTGGATCGGTTTCAGATAATTCTTGACGGCTAACTCGCCGATTTTTTTACCCATGGTCTGGCCGACCACGGTCGAGTTGCGGTAGTGGATTCCACCGTAGATGCGCGCCGCGGAGACTTCATCCGCCCAGTCCTTGACGCTGGTCCACGTGCGGGTGACACCGGGCGCGGTGGGGCTGGTCATGGTGAAAACGGGAATTGGTCCCGCGCCGAATTCAGACTCGAGGACAGCCCTGGCGGCGGCAGACGTGATGCAGTGCGCGCAGGGATATTCTGGGTGGAGAGGCGTATCAATGGTGGGCTCCCAATCGGGCACTCGGCTGGTGGCGTCGTTGCCGTCGATATCGCCATTGCGGATCGCCGTAATGGGACGCCAGAACTGGTACGCGTACTTGGCTTCGAAGACGGCGATGTAGGCGTCAGCAGTGGCAAGTCCCACGAGGGCAAACAAACGAGCGTTTTGCAAGAGGGTTCGCCCCGGAGCGGAGGCCAAGTGGCGCACGATGGGTTCCCAGCTAGCGGGCCCGGCGAGAGTCCAGAAGCGCGAAATGTCTGTCTGTTCGGGTGTGCGGATGGTGCTCTTCTTGTTTCCCAGGTCTTTGATCTCGTTGTAGTCGCTGGCCCAGACGGAACTGGTCAATGGAGGCGGGGGAGCTGGCCGGAACTGTGAGCTGTGCTCAATAACCCAGGGGGTCAAATGGCCCCATTGTGCTGAGATGGGCAGCGCCGTGGAAATGTAAACGCCGGGAGCGGTCACGGGCCTATAGCTGTTCGGTGCATCGGCGCCATCCGAGGCGCGAAGAACAAGAATCTTGGCGGCGACGTCTTCGCCGACTGACATACCAGCGGGTTTTCCACTGCCGTCCGGGATTTTTGCGAGAGACGCGGCGAAAGCGGCATCGAGGTCCGCTTTCTGCTCCGGAAAAAGCTTCAGCAAGACGGCATGGGCGGCGGCCACACCGGCGGCCTCCGGCGAACTGCCAGAAGGAGCAGCTACCTTGAACCTATACGGGGAATACCGGCCTTCGACGGAATTAATGGCGTCGAACATAGCAATGTGCACGATAGCGACGGTTCGGGACGCGGCGGCAGGGAGTTCTTTTGCCTGAGCTGAGACAGCAATGGTTTTTTCGTTCCATTCGGAGACGCCATCGGCGGCAGCGACGCCGGGAACGAGAAGAATTGCCATTGTTGAAAGACAACGGCGGAGAAGAATAGCGCTCACGTTGACCTCCTTTGAGTTCACAAACGAGTTCGCTGCAAGGGGCCGCTGGGTGCTTAATTGAAATTTCCGTTTTGAGTTGCTGAACGACGGATAATATACGGCGGATCCCCGCAGTAGACAATGGTCCGCAGGTTTGAGGTCACCTTTTTTCGGCAGCGGTGAGAGAATCGCAAAAAACCCAAAACGTATGCCCACCGATTCTGCCTGCTCCTGATTGAGCGGCGTTTGCTATGCCTCTTCTTCGACCAGTTGTTCGCCGTGGGCGGCCTTGTGGGCGGCGATGACTTTTTCGGCGAGCTCGTTGGGGACGTAGTCGTAGTGGGAAAATTCCATGGAGTAGGTCGCGCGGCCTTGCGTCTTTGAGATCAGATCGTTGGCGTAGGTGAGCATTTCGGCGAGCGGCACTTGCGCCTTGATGATGACGTTGTGGCCGCGCAAATCGCTGCCGGCAATGCGGCCGCGCCTGCTGCTGAGGTCGCCCATCAGGTCGCCGGAATATTGATCGGGAGCATAGACTTCGACGTGCATCACCGGCTCGAGCAACACGGGCCGGGCTTGCTTCATGGCTTCCTTGAAGGCCAGCGAGCCGGCGATCTTGAAAGCGATGTCGGAGGAGTCGACGTCGTGGTATTTGCCGTCGTAGAGGATGGCGCGGAAATCGACCATGGGGAAACCAGCCAGATAACCGCGCGCGGCGGCTTCGCGAATTCCTCTTTCCACCGAAGGAATCCAGTTCCTTGGTATCGCGCCGCCGAAAACGTCATCGACGAACTCGATGCCTTTGCCGCGCTCGATGGGCTCCATTTTGACGCGGCAGACGCCGAATTGGCCGTGACCCCCGGACTGTTTCTTGTGCTTGCCTTCGGCGTCGGCTTTGCCGCGAATGGTTTCACGGTAGGGGACTTTGGGCGGCTTGAGCGTGAGGTCGACGTGATAGCGTTTGTGCAGCTTGGCTACGACGACTTCGATGTGCTGCTGGCCTGAGCCGGCGAGCAAAAACTCCTTGGTCTGCGGATCGCGCGAAAAGCGCAGCGCTGCATCTTCTTCCATGATTTTGTGGATGCCAACGCCGATTTTGTCTTCATCGGCGCGTGTCTTGGGCTCGATGGCGAAAGTGATGGAAGGCTCGGGAAGCTGCGCGGGCGCGTAGTAGATCGGCGAATTTTTGTCACCGAGCGTTTCACCGGTAGTGGTTTCCTTCAACTTGGCGATGGCGCCGATGTCACCAGCATGCAATTCGTGGATTTCGGTGAGCTGCTTGCCTTGCACGATTTGCGTGTGCTGAAAGCGCTCCGGAAGGCAGCGGTTGTAGTTGAGCAGCGTGGCGTCGTTCTTGAGCACGCCGCTTTTTACCTTGAAATAGTTGATGCGGCCGGCGAAGGGATCGGCCAACGTCTTGAAGACGAAGAGCGACAGCGGCTGGGTGTCGTCGTACTTGCGCTCGATCCGGTCGCCCTGCGCTTTGGGTTCTTTGTAGCCGACCTGGGAATGCTCGTCGGGATGCGGGAAGACATCGGCGATGAAGGTGAGCAGGCTGGCGGTGCCGACGTTGCGTAGCGCGGAAACCATCAGGACGGGAAAGATTTTTTCGGCGACGATGGCTTTGCGCACGCCGGGGATCAAGTCTTCGACGGGAATGGTGCCTTCGCGGAAGAATTCCTCCATCAGGTCGTCGTCGCCTTCCGCGACCATTTCTACCAATTTTTCGTGGGCAGCTTTCGCTTCGTCGGCCAGCGCGGCGGGAATTTCTTCGATGGAAGGTTTTCCATCGCCGTCGGGCTTGTACATATGCGCCTTCATGGCCACCAGATCGATCACGCCGCGAAAACCTCTCTCGGTGCCGATGGGGAGCTGCAGGGCAACGACGTTGCGGCCGAACACGGACTCCAGCGATTCCATGGAGCGTTCAAAGCTGGAAAGCTCGCGGTCCATCCAGGTGAGCACGAACGCGCGCGGGATGTCGTACTCGGTGCAGTAATCCCAAACTTTTTCGGTGGTGACTTGCGCGCCGACATGGGCGTCGACGGCGATTAGCGCGGCGTCTGCGGCGATCAGCGAGGCTTTCGTTTCGGTGATGAAAGTGGAATAGCCGGGAAGATCGAGGAAATTGATTTTGACGTTGCTACCCTCGCACAGGGTGCAGGGCCATTCGGCGTAGGCGAGCCCGGTTTGAATCGAAATTTTTCGGGCGATTTCTTCTTCGTCCCAATCCGTGGTGGTGCTGCCTTCCGCAACTTTTCCCCACCGCGGCGTCATGCCCGCGGTGTACAGCAACGACGACACCAGTTGCGTCTTTCCGGTGCCGCCGTGGCCTACAATGCCAACGTTGCGAATGTCCTTGGTGGGATAGCCCTTCATACAGACCTCCATTGGGCGAGGTCCGCCGAACACGATGGAGGCGCGGGCCTGCGCCTGGATTGTGGCACTGGGGTTTGAGAGCGCGGCCCTTTCCCTGGGTCCTGCGAAGAAGGACGAAGAGTTAGCGAAATCCCCTGGTCCGCTCTCGAAGCAGTGCGAAACCCCGGACAGCTAGGGTCCGCACGAGGCGGATGCTAGCACAGGGGATTCTGGAGGGCAATCTGGAGACTTACTCGGCCCGAGAGCCGGATAAAACTTGCGCAGAACGGTGAGGAGTTCCGTGGCACTGAGAGCAAAACCGATGCCGCTAACGCTGCTCCGCTCTACCTTCAAGGTGTTAATGCCGATCACTTCCCCGCTTGTGTTGAGAAGAGGACCGCCGCTGTTTCCAGGGTTGATAGCGGCATCGGTTTGGATCCACAGTCCGGGTCCGGCGGCAGGAAATTTACCGACGGCGCTGACGATTCCCTTCGTGACTGTGAAAGGCATTGCCCCGCCCGGATTTCCAACCGCGATTACGGTCTCTCCCTGACGCACGCTGCTGGTGGCCGCCAAAGTCAAGCATGGAAAATGGTCGCCTTCAACCTTCAGCAAAGCGATGTCAAGGGTCGGATCAATGTGAATTATTTTGGCGGTGAGTTGCTCTCCACCGGAAAGAATGGCCAGCAAGGAACCTTCGCCGCGTGCGAGATGCGCGTTGGTGGCGATCACTCCCTTTTCCGTGACGAAGAAGCCGCTGCCGGATTTGCTCAGTCCTTTGAGGCGAACCACGGCCGGCTTGGCACGCGCGATTACGTCCTCCAGCCCCAACCGTGCATTAACGTCCAAAGGGCCCGGTGCGTCCGCAGGTTCCGGAATATCCGCGCTGATATTGCCGGTAAACACTTTAGAGATGGGATCGAGATCGACATGGAAATGCTTCAATTTCACCAGCCAATACTCTCCGTGGTTGTGGCCTTTCAGCGAAACCCAATTCATCGGCCCTTCGGTCATCTGAACTTCCTTGGTCGCGTAGCCGGCGAGGCTGATGCGCGCAATCATGGAGTGCTGGAGACGTCGGCCTAAAGCCGTCTTGGTTTTGTGGAAATAACCGCCAGGCACTTCCTCTCCGTAGGGTGTGGTTCCGACGGTAACGCCGTTAATTTCGACGCTGGCGCCTGAGGGAGTGCTGGTGATTTTCAGCGTATCGGCGCGCAGAAGCGGCGGGCAAAGAAACACCAAGGGCGCAAAAGAAAGGAGGAGCTCCGAGCGGGACGCCATGCGCCAACCTCGCCGGAAGGATGAGAACCACGCCGACATAGATTACCATGTATGGAATTACTTTCATAGAGAAATTACTCAGGAGCAGGATCTGCGGGCGGTTTGGTCTTGCGCGAGTAGCCCGCGCATGACAGGACTGGCAAGCGTGGGTATTTTGGAAACGTTGGATCGCTGGCCGAGAGCTGGCACATCACAAAGGCCGAGCCACGATCGGAGAGTATCGTACGGGCGTGGCGGCAGTCGGAGCACAGCCCGGCTTCCACGTCTTTCTGTGGGTTGCTCACGAAACAAGGATAGCGCAGAGTCGCGCGTGAATAGCCAAGGCCAGGGATCAATGAATTGAGCCGGAGGTTCCGATAGCCAGGGCGCATGTGGCGTCGCATAATCGGGTTATGACGCCGCGGGAGCTGGCCAATTCGATTTGCGAGAGGCTGCGCAGCCATGGGCATGAAGCGCTGCTGGTAGGCGGCTGCGTGCGCGACATTTTGCTAGGACGCAAGGCCGCGGATTACGACGTGGCCACGGATGCCACGCCCGACGAGGTGATGGCGCTCTTTCCGGAGAGCGTGGCGGTGGGCGCGCAATTCGGCGTGATTGCCGTGCCGCGCGATGGGCTAAAGGTGGAGGTAGCCACGTTTCGCGCCGATGTCGGTTATTCCGATGGGCGTCATCCGGATAGCGTGGTGTATGCGCGTACTGCGAAGGAGGACGTGCAGCGGCGCGATTTCACCATCAACGGGCTGCTGATGCGGCATGACACGGGCGAGGTGCTCGACTACGTCGGCGGACAAGGCGATCTGCGGGCTGGGATTATCCGCGCCATCGGTGAACCGGATCGCCGCTTTCGCGAGGACAAGCTACGCCTGCTGCGGGCGGCGCGCTTTGCCGCTCGCTTCGGGTTCATCATTGAGCCTGCCACGTTCGGGGCCATACGCGGGCATGCTGGCGAGATCACACAGGTTTCGGCGGAACGCGTGCGTGATGAACTGACGAAGTTGCTCACAGAGGGCGCGGCGCGGCGGGGATTTGAGCTACTCGAGCAAACAAGCTTGCTCGAGGCAGTTCTCCCCGAAGTCGCGGCATTGAAAGGGGTGGAACAGCCGCCGCAATTTCACCCCGAAGGCGACGTCTGGATCCACACGCGGCTGATGATCGAGCAATTGCCGGCTGGAGCCTCGCCAACGCTCGCGTGGGGCGTTCTTTTGCACGACGTAGGCAAGCCGGCGACTTTCAAGTCCGCTGTGGAGACCGGCGATCGCATCCGTTTCGACGGCCACGTGGACGTTGGGGTCCGTATGGCTCATGACATTACACGGCGCTTGCGTTTCTCGAACGACGATGCCGAGCAGATTGTCGCGCTAGTGGCCAACCACATGAAATTCAAGGACGTCGAACAAATGCGGGCCGCGACGCTGAAACGCTTTCTTCGGCTGCCGCGATTTGAGGAGCATTTGGAGCTGCACCGGCTCGACTGCCTCTCCAGCCACCGGCGGCTTGAGTCTTACGGATTTGTCCGCCGCACACTGGCGGAGACGCCGGCGGAGCTGATCCGGCCCCCTCGACTGCTTACCGGGGACGATCTCCTCGAGATGGGTTACAGGCCGGGACCGCTTTTCAGCGAAATCCTGCGATCGGTAGAAGACGCCCAGTTGGAAGGGCAACTTAAGTCGGAAGAGGAGGCCAAGAACTACGTTCAGGGCGAATTTGGAACGGCTAAGCGTGAAGTGACGGGTAAACGAGCGAAATGACCACTGCATTTTTCTCGCGTCGGTACCTATCTAATTGATTCTGCTGCCTTTCTGTGGAAATTGCACTCCGGACCAGAGAGCGTTATAATCTTAGCTTGCCGCACTAAGATTTTGTGCTACTTGTAGTTATAAGTCTCGCACCCTTTACCACCCCGGCGCATCTAACCACTCGAGCGCGTTTCTTCTTCCGTTTCGCGCGTAAGATTAGGGGACATCATGGCTGAGAAAAAATTCTCGGTGCCAGACGTTTTGCCGGTCCTGCCAGTTAGGGACACAGTGCTGTTTCCCGGCGCTGTGCTTCCGCTCACGGTCGGCCGGGAAAGCTCCCTGGCGCTGGTCAATTCATTAGAGGGAGACGAAAAGCTCTTGGCGGTGGTCGCGCAGCTCGACCCACGCATCGAGGATCCCTCTGCCGCGGACCTGCACAAGGTCGGGACCGTGGCAAAAGTACACAAGACCGTAAAAATGCCGAACGGCAACGTGGTTATTTTTCTGGAAGGCTTGCAGCGGGTGCAAGTGGCCGAGTTGGTCACCTTGCGTCCGTACATGCGCGCTCGCGTTGAGCCGCAGCCGGACATTATCGGCGAAGTGGATGCCGAACTTGAGGCTTTACAGCGCAACGCGCAGGAGCTGTTCCGCGACGTGGTAGGGCACTCGCCGCAACTCTCCGATGATCTGCAGTCCGTAGCATTGAACATCGACGATCCCGGGCGGTTGGCGGACTTCATCGCGGGGACCCTGCCTTCGCTTTCCACGCTGGTACGGCAGGAACTTATCGAGACGCCCAACGTGCGCAAACGCCTGGAAGCGTTGATTCGCGAGCTTTCCAAAGAGCTCGAAGTGCTCGAGTTGCGCTCGAAAATACACGAGCAAGTGCAAGAGCAAGTCAGCCAAAACCAGCGCGAGTACCTGCTTCGCGAGCAGATGAAGGCAATTCAGAAGGAACTGGGCGAGTCCGATGATTCCACGCAGGAGATTGACGAGCTCCGCACGAAAGTCGAAGAAGCCAACATGCCCGCGGAAGCCAAGAAGGAATGCGACCGCGAGCTCAAGCGACTGGCCAAGATGACTCCGGCTTCCGCGGAGTACATGGTTTCGCGGACCTACCTGGAATGGATGACCTCGTTGCCGTGGAGCAAGTCCTCCGGCCACGAAGAAATCGACATCAGCAAAGCGCAGACCATCCTCAACGAGGATCACTATGATCTCGAAAAAGTCAAAGAGCGCATCCTGGACTACCTGGCGGTCAAGAAATTGCAGCCGGGCATGAAGGGGCCGATCCTGTGCTTCATCGGACCTCCAGGCGTGGGCAAAACCTCGCTGGGCAAGTCCATCGCGCGCGCGCTCGGACGCAAGTTCGTACGCATCGCCCTGGGTGGCATGCACGACGAAGCAGAAATCCGCGGACACCGCCGGACATACATTGGCGCGTTGCCTGGCCAAATCATCCAGGGCATCAGGCGCGCGGAGATGAACGACCCGGTAATGATGTTGGACGAAGTCGACAAGCTCGGGCGCGATTTCCGCGGCGACCCCTCTTCAGCGTTGATGGAAGTCCTCGATCCCGAGCAGAACAACTCGTTCCGCGATCATTACCTGGACGTGCCATTCGATCTCTCGAAGGTGCTGTTCATCGCCACGGCCAACTGGATGGATCCCATCCCGGAGCCACTGCGCGACCGCATGGAGATCATCGAACTGCCCGGCTACACGGGAGAAGAGAAGCTGCACATCGCGCACAAATACCTGATCCCGAAGCAAACTGCGGAACACGGATTGAAAGTGGGCGAGCAACTGGAGTTCACTGACGAAGGGCTCCAGGAAATCATCCACAGCTTCACGCGAGAAGCCGGCGTGCGCAACCTGGAACGCGAGATCGCGACGATCACGCGCAAACAGGCTCGCCGGATTGCCGAAGGCAGGACGGAAAAAATGGTGGTGACACCGGAAATCGTCCGCGAATTCCTGGGCGTGCCGAAGTTCCGCACGGAAAAGGAAGTTGCGGAGCGGGTCAAAAAACCCGGCGTTGCGGTGGGGCTGGTGTGGACGCCGGTGGGCGGCGACATCATCTTCATCGAGGCCACGCGCATGCGCGGCGGCAAGCAGTTCACCATGACCGGCCACCTCGGCGAAGTCATGCAGGAATCGATGACCGCCGCGCTGACCTGGACGCGAGCCAATGGCGAGCGCTATGGCATCGATCCCGACTTCTTCCGCAAGCAGGATATCCACATCCACGTGCCGTCCGGCGCGGTGCCGAAGGATGGCCCCTCGGCGGGCGCGGCGATGGTAACCGCGCTGGTCAGCCTGCTCAGCGGGCGGCCGGTGCGCGAAGGCCTGGCCATGACCGGAGAGATGACGCTTTCCGGAGTAGTGTTGCCGATCGGCGGCGTGAAAGAAAAAGTGCTCGGCGCCAAACGCGCAGGCATCAAGGAAGTGCTGCTGCCCGCGGACAACGAACCTAACGCGGTGGCCGATCTCACGCCGGAAATTCTCGGCGACATGAAGATCATCTACGTGCACACACTCGATGAGGTGCTGGAACACGCGTTGCAGAAGGATCCGGTGACACCAGCCGTCGTGCCGCCGGAGCCAAAGGGCAAGCGCGTCGAAGTGCCTCGCGCAATCCACTAATTACGTCCTCAATCGATATAAAGAACAAGCCCGGGATTCTCCGGGCTTTTTCTTTGTCGCCCTCAGGACACTGCGCCCTGTTGTTTCCTTCCGCACGCCCGCTTGACGCTGCGGTTGCGCTCGCCGCTTTCGCGTTCCACAATTTCTATATTATGAAGATTCTTGTCTCCCTGTTGGTTACGACTGGCTTTCTCTTTGGCGTCTACATTTTGTACTTGAAGAGGATTCCTACCGTCGCCGAGGGCACAGTCGCTACGCAAGCCATCAGCCTCACCGGCGTGAAGATGGATTTGCTGCAAATCGCCAAGGCCGAGCGCAGCAGCATCGGCGCCGACGGTCATTGCATGAACATGGATGAGCTCCTGGCTTCCGGCTCCATGAGTTTGTCGCGCCCCGAGCGCGACGGGTATTCCTACACCGTGGAGTGCTCCGGCAACGACTTCACAGTCACCGCACGCCACGCTCCCGCTCCCGCAGGCTCTGGATTCCGCTACCCGAACATGATGATCGACCAGTCCATGCAAGCGCGTGAAGTCGATTAGCCTGAGCTGATTCGACTTCCGCGCATCCTAAGTTCCCTCTAAAATTGAGTTTTCACTTAGATGCCTCGGCGGCTACGGAACTTTTCTCGCACCTCCCGCGTACCTTCTATCGACACGGATTCCCGCAAGCCTCGGCGCCAGGGGCGCCTCAAAGATAACGAAGGAGCAGAAAATGGACGGCACGATTATCGGTTTAGTGGCTGTGATTATGAGTTTGGGCATTCCCCTGGGCGCAATGTATACCTACTACCGCGTGCGCAAGCTGCGCTCCGAAGAGCGCCTGGCGGCCATTGCCAAGGGCGTCAGCGTTCCCATGGAGCCGGAGCTCTCGCAAGGCGCGCGTTCGCGTCGCGC
>WNFO01010596.1_pt1 | contig 16712 bp, 24 predicted proteins | sample 5400251 | NCBI WGS metagenome assembly WNFO01 (sample SAMN13153354, study PRJNA577476) | soil metagenome | isolation source: 100 cm saprolite under Madrone tree | place: USA:California | collected 2016-06-14 | reverse complement strand
GCGCGCTCGCATTTTCGGATAAATACACCTTGTACAAAAAAGAGCGAATAGATCCCAATATCATAGGTAAAATAAGTAGTGGATATGTTCTTGGGATAAAACGACAAAACGGGGCGGGGATCTGATAATAATAGTTACATTGTGGAGATAAAGATCCATTGGGAATAGTCGAGATGTACATTAAAGCGTAGTCCCAAGGTGCATCAGAGCATCGCCAGTTGCGAATGCAAGGAAAAACAAAGGTTGATTTCGGTCATATTATTGGATGTCGCGTTGGGTGGCCTTGGCTGATAAGATCAGATCAGATTGACTCGAGCTCGCTCGGTGTAGGAGAAGGCAGCGCGACTGAGGCCGGAGAGAGGGCCCGATCCTGCGGGAGATATGGAGCGGGAACAAGTAGTGTTTCATAAGAAGCGTGACGTTGAAATGGATTGCGGGTGTGTATGCGGGAGATAGGGGATGCTTAAGATCAACCGAGTGAGCAAATTTAAAGGTCGGAACGGACACGGAAGACGTACCTAACGGACCGGAACTAAAAAACCTTGGAGGCGTTTCTTGTCCCACGTCATTTTCTTCGTTTTCACGAAGCGGGGGAGCGCGAGAGTTGAGGGGAGCACCCAATTGCTTTACTGGGGTTCGAGAATCGTCACGCGGCAGAACAGAAAGGTTATCGATCCCGCTAAGGGGTTTGGACGGGAGGGCCAGCGCACAGTCGTGGAGCGAAGAAATAGGGTATCTAAGGGGACGGAGGATGGGAGAGCGCGGAGGGAAAAGGGAAGGCCTGAGGATGGAGAGAAATTCTTCGAGGGCCTCCGAGGGCAAGCTAGACCTCGGAGAAGCACGGGGAGATGCTTTCGGGGACTTTGAGTCGGGATCCAAGTGGAGGAGAGCATCGTCGTCTAAGGGGGAGTCGGCGGAATACAATCTGTCGACTGGGTCTGCGGGAGTGGAGGCGATTCGAAGGGGATGTTGACGATGGGGGGACGGGAGATGAATGGCAATATTGGATAGCCTGACGGGGCGGGGAGCGACGAGGGTGACGTTGTCTGTGTTGGAGGGCATGGGGAGGAGGAGCGTAAGGGAGCAGGCGAGGAAGCGATGGGAAGACAAGACGGGTCACACGATCATGTGGTGATGCGATCATGTGCGTCACGCATCGCTGGCTCGATTCGATGTTTGCACGTAAAAACTGGTCAACTTTAAAATGAGAGTATTTAATCCCCAGCTGCATCCCCTCGTTTTCCCGAGCTCGTCCCTCTTTTCGAGCACATGGCGCAACGTGGCCAGCTCATTCGCTCCCCTCCTTCCCCGTCTCGCCATGACCATTGCACGACTCTTGATGAATCTTGTCCTCTTCTTGCACACACTACTCCCAACACGCTAGAGTCCCAGACATCCCCTCCTCCCGCCAAGGTCCACCCTTCGTCTACTCCTCTGCCAATAGCCCAATTGGTTTGTCTATGCCTCGTCCGTCTCGTTGACCCCATTGCCTTCACCCAAATCTTTCCCTATATAAACGAGATGATGGCTCACCTCCATCTTACCAACGATCCTTCCCGTGTCGGTTTTTACAGTGGCTTGGCTGAGAGTGTTTTTTCAATTTGCTCCCTTTTCTCGGTTTACCAGTGGGCTCGTCTCTCTGGTGCGCACCTACCATTCTTTTTCTTTTTATCTTACCTCACCACTTGTTTAAGACGTAATCGGACGTCGGCCCGTTATTTTCACTGGCATTCTCGGTGCGAGTCTCGCAACTCTGCTCTTTGGCTTACAACGGACCCTTCCCGGCATTTTACTCGTGCGGTGTATCGGTCAGTCACTTCCAGTCACTGATCTTCTACATCGGTCACGTCCATCATTACAGGAGGTCTCTTTTCAGGCAACACGGCCGTGATCTTCTCGGTATTGGGCGAAATTACCGATTCCACGAATCAGGCCATCGCGTTCCCTTTCCTTGCCCTTGCCTGGCCATTCGGTTCTATTATCGGGTAATGCATCTCATCCATCGATTCCTACCATCTTGACCAATCAGTTCGGCAGTCCCCTTATAGGTGGAACATTCTCAAGTCCCGCAATTGCATTCCCTAATTTATTCAATCACGACTTTTTCCGCTCCTATCCTTATTTCCTTCCCGGTTGCATAGCATCCGTCATCTGTTTGACTGGTGCTATCTTTGGTTACGTCTTTCTTGAGGAGGTCAGTTCTCCTCACTGCTTCCCCACCTCAATACTTACTTGTATTGTAGACTTTGCCCAGCAAACGTCGAGGATTTCTCGAGTCGATCATCGAGGAACACCAGGAACAAAAATCGGCACCATACACTTTTCGGATGCTTATCTCCGTGCCCATTATACGTGCCCTCAGCTTGTCCGCAGCCGGGCTCAGTTTCACGTATACGGCCTTCGACGTACTCTTCGTCCTTTTCTGTTACTCTCCCATTGAATCTGGTGGTCTCGCACTCTCTGTATGTCGCACCATACTTCGCTAGAGGTCTTTTAATTTACTGGTGACAGGCCTCAGAGATTGGCTTTTGCCTTGCTATTGCAGGGATTATCTCTTGCGTCTTCCAACTGTTTGTCACACCGATCCTTCTTACACGCTGCGACCATGTCCGTGTGTATAACAGGTGCATCGGTCTTTGGACTTATTGCTTCCTTGCCTTACCACTCCTCAACATGGTCGCTCGAATCGGCTTTCCGATGATAGACCATCAAGTGAGGCAGGAGGCCGTACACCTGACAGATGTGGATCGCCGTGTCCAGGCGATCGTGTGGTGCGGTATCGTGGCGCTATTAGCCTTATCGAGGTTGGCTTGCCTGGCATTTGCGTGCGTAGATGCATACTTTGCATTGTTTATACGGAGATTGAAATGCAGCAATTTCAGGCTCAGCATGATATTGGTCAAGGAGAACGCACCAACCCCCGACTCTCTTGGGGCGACGAACGGACTTGTCCAGTTCGCGATGTGCCTTACTCGTTCGTTCTGCCCTGCTTTCGCAAGGTAGGTAGACGATCAAACATAGTCGTCTTGATGAGTATCATTATTTGACATACGTATTCTTGTAGCTCGCTTTTTGCATCGTTGGCTAGCAACCACATCCTTTATGGCAATCTCTGGGCTGTCATTATGGCGAGTATTTCGTATGTCTGCAGCATGCTTGGCAGTCAAATTGAGCGTGGCCGAGAATTGTCCATCGTCACCCCCGACTGAGTTAAGCGAGTAAACCCTCCGTCTCTTGCGCAATCACAACTCTCTTGGGCTTCTGGAAAACGCTGTTTCGTTGATGATTCGTGTTTCCCTGTTGTACCCGGTAACTTTAGATTGAACCATGAATGAATTGATTCACCCAATTTATAGATCCGTCGATTGCCCTCCGACGCATGCAGTAAGATGGACAGACTTTCCACCATGGCCTCATCTGAATGAAAAATATCGTTCAGATTTCGCGATTTATTGTAAAATATGGACGAAATGTTCATACTGCCTGCCCTCGGTGTAGACGCCTGGCGCCTTGGAGAAAGTGCGTACACTCACTGATGATATAAAATATAACAATGCATACTTCGAGAAATCGAGACCTGATCTATGTCGCTAGTGGCTGCAGCATTCATGTGGACCCTGGGTCTCATGAAGCAGATTTCGGTGCGAGACACGATTCCTTGTTAGTGTTGACTTGTCCAATAGAAAGTCTAGCAATCCCAATGCGCCAATGTCAATGGGAAACAATCCGGACTTTTGTGACGTCGGTTAATGAAATTAATGAAAGGTAGGAGGGGAAAACGAAAGAAATTAAAGCCAGACAGAGCATACTATTCTCGACCCTTTGCCGTAATACTTCATTGTATGTACTCATAACACGGTCACCAAAATTGATGAGCACAAGACTGTTTGGATCCCAACTCATGGCCGATATTCGAGCCATGTGTAAGAAACCGTTTTCCGTGGGCAATGACAACACAGTATTGCGATGCTCACTGACAGTGTTGACATAGCCACCGCAATCCACGGGTCAAACAGCGGTTTCACTCGCCATCTCTCCAGCAGCACCACACGAAAATATATGGCAACCTTCGTTATATTATATTGAGCCCCAACGGTGTGAATCCAAAATTGCTTGCTGTGGGTGTGTCACTGCCAGTGCTCGACGAGGCCGATGAGTCAAGCTAGTCAAGAGTTGTGTGAGCTGTCTGGCATGCACGCACGCGACGATTCCATTCCGTATGGCTGTCACCTTCACACCGTTCAATTGATTTGCATCGCCTTAGCTTGCCTCTCGCACATTGCACATGCTCTTCTTTGACATGTCGGACATTTTCCTTGGCTAACCTGTTGATCCATGCAAGACAGATAGTAACTGCTGTAGCAACAATGAATGTTGAAACACGACAGAGCATAAGGATGCCAGCTGGTCGAATGGAAAGGGGCGACGGTGTCCGCATATACAGTTGGGAAGGCAGTGTTGGTGGACATGTATGCTCCGACGTCTCGCGCAGGCCAACCCAGACAGAATGCTGCCGCCCACTTGTACTCGAGTACAGAACCAGGACACTGCGGCGTCATTCATTTGCAAAGAGCTCCTTCTTCTGTAGGCCCATGAAAAAGGGATTGCTACGGTACACATTATAGGTATGCCGCAGAACGCTGGGAGGCTGGGAGGCTTTATGAGTGCACGGAACGCGCGGATCTACAAATCTGCGATAAGATTACTCGGATAGATTAGTAATATACATACAGTGACGTGACACCAGCACGATGCTAGGCGGCATGTTTGAGCACCCATTTAGTCATTCCTTAGTCTAGCTGCTTCATTTCTGGGACATTTATAGTGAAGTTACTATCATGTCACGCGGATTTGAAATTGCACCTAGTAGTTGAAATGTATTTTTCTTGAGTCTGAATCATCACATTTTTGTTCCGGAACCTCCGGGATGTGTTCAAAGATGTCTCTAGTACATGTAGATTGTTGGAGGTGTGCAGTGTCAGGAATATATGGCAAAATGGTTACTGAGAATGAAGGTCATCAATTTCTGTTGAAATCTGAGTCTGTAGGTCCAAAACTTTTCAACTACTAGGTGCAATTTCAATTCCGCATGACATGGTAGTAGTCGCTTCGGGCCCCTCTGCCCTTGTGCTCTCAGTGCACACTGAGGTTGATTGCACCCCCCGGAACTCAATCACAGTGTTATTGCTTGCAAAACATTACTCCTTCAAGTTCATCACGAGGTACACTTCACAGCCAAGCTGCTTGTCACGACAGCCTGAGAACACGGTTTTCGTGGTTGTCGCCACTGAGCGCTGAGCACCGGCGAGCGAGACGGCGGACGTTAAATTTCACCATAAGTCATTGAAGCCTTGGCGATGTGCATTCCAACTTTTGATTTTCTTGAAGAATTGCTGGAAATTTGAGATACTGTAGATCCGCCGACGTAGGCTGAGGTTGATACTACTGTACCAGTGTAGCGGCCCAGAATGACTTGGCAACCCACACGCTATTCAATTGCTTCGCTTCGGTAGTAGTCACCGAACTTGAAGGTACTTGATCAAAGCTGGTACGCGAGGGAGGACCATCTATCGTTTCAAGTTGAATAATCACAAATCGGAAGGAGGTTAGATAGACAGATTACAACTGAACGCTATTCGTGGCGAGACAAAGCTCAAATATAGTAGAGGCCCTCTCGACCACCTGCAAAAAGAGGTTCTCCTGGAGACCAACAAAATGCTAACCTGATTGGGACATACACATTGTCAACCTACCGCATGTGCGGCATAGAGGCACATCGCTGTTGCCGAAGCAGCTCTGCAGGCACTGTGACCTACGTCAGGAACGACAGTTTAAGAGACACCAGACCAGGAAATATGACATTAGCACCATCGAGCACGGGCGTGGGATGTAAAGCGATGCAACTTACACACTGGTCTAAATTAACAACCATTATAGCTCATACACGAAGAAAGCTTTTCCGATATGAGAAGCCGTCGGCCGCGGCATGGTCGATGTATTTGGTGTTCGGAATTTGGTTGGCCTGGTGAGATGTCGGTTCGCCTTCACATCAGACCTCAATCGATTTCTTTCAATTACCCCCAACAGGCAGAAAGCTAGCACCTGAGAGCACAAATCATCGATGCGGAAGAAACGGGGTATTCCTCACATCACACGGTCTTGGGACAGCCAGTTGTAAGCCCTCGGCGTTTCGTCATCCCTGCGAGTTTGAAATGGAAGAGACACTGAAGGGCGATAAAGGGTAGTGTGCCACATTTAGAGCGCGTATCCGAAATCGTGTTGTGGGCCATCTTAAACAGCAACAGCGCCGGGAGAAAAGATGAACGAGCCGTTCTCGCTGGTAGTCCCGGAGACGCATATCATAGCATGTCGGCTGCTATATTGAGTGTTCTGCATCTGGTGCGAGCGAGACCCTCTTCCTCGTTCATTGATGGAATTCGCAAGTTCCGTGTGTCATTGTATTTTGTCACCCCCGGCGACCACGCACTATATCGATGTGTGCCATCAGAGAAGCGTAGAGCATGAAATATGATATCAAGGCGAATGATTACATAGCTGAGCGCATCCCGGGCCCACTCGTGATAGGCATCGTTTTCCTCCTGTCGTTCCGCGGGCCTAGTCGCTACAGAAGTCTCTATCTTCGCTATGATTGCGCGCCACAAAGAAAACGCCACAAAGACAACGCCACACTTCGGGTGCGACGAGCTTCTATCTCCAGGTCTATGAATGATCTGCGCAGAAGACATAGGCCACGATATTCCAAATGGGATGACAGATGAGCAAGAATGACAGAGGATTGGTTGAACGGGCACCGGCAGGTAGTATTGTGTGCTTTTCGGTTACTGGTACTACCGAACCAGAACTCGGCAATAACACTGGTAACATTATATCACAATAAGACGCCAATGGACGATAGAGGTATTAACGGCAGCGATGAGAACTGGGGGATAGATAGAGCCGACCGATATCACGGAAATAGGCGGCAAAACGGGGTGCACCAATGCCGGACTCGGAATTGCGGTGGGCCATGATTATGAGACTCGAGAGAGACGACATAAGCCTAAGCCTCTCGGAATACTTGACAGTGACCATGTTCGCAGATCGTAAACTTGAGTCGCCTTCGAGCGAATGATGGACGGATAGCTTATTACGAGTATTTCTTTCTTGGTATCGATGTTATCAGCCCCTGCACTTCTGTACTCCATTGATTGTGTCCGGTTCTTTGGAGATGATGGCACTGGCACGGTTCAATTTTTATCAACAACGGACTGGGCTGTGACCATACCGAGTCGCAGCGCATCCGAGTTGACTCTATACTCATAGCAATCCGGGATGGCTCTCTTCAATTTCATCTTCAGGCAAAGTCGGCTGGTACGGGAGCATTAGAATTGCGATTAGGCAGAATTTGTTGCAAAACGGGTTCATTATGCTGGGAGCCCGACAAGCCCAACATCCATTGCGACGTTGAAAAGGCAATGGGGTAGGGATATGATCCGACCGATAAACGCAAGTCCGAGTGCAAAAAGATAGGAGCGCGGCCCGACGCCGGAGACACAGGGAAGAGAAGGACATGCAAAAGGGAAGCAACCTGAGAGTATGAAGAATGGTCCTGGTGGCCAATGAGATGTTAACATCCGTGGCTACCTGGGATTTGCTGAGGACCATCAGCCTTGCCTTGATGTATGGTGCAAGTCACGGTGACGGTACCGTAGTTTGTCGGGGTCACGGTGTCGTAACCGACGCTACCCTCAATCACAACACGAACCTACTGTAGGTCCAGATACAACCGTGAGGCTCCAAGCGGCTGCAAAACGCTTATTAGGCTCCTATGCGTAATGTTAAGCGGCGGAAGTTCTCCCAGACCCCCACTACCATTCAGTTCATTCGTACTGGGAAACTAAGTTCTAACCGGCCTTGTTTTGTCAAATCGACTCGCTTGGGCTTTGACATGGCTGTTACCCTGTCGTTTCGGGCAGTACGGATCCCTGATCACTGGTTCATGATGCTGCGATGATGCTGCGATGCTATGTGTCATATTTCCAATATACCCCCCTCTTCCTCCAAATGCATCGCCTCATAGACTGGGTGGCACTGTCCATCAACATGATGGTCAGAGACTTCAACCCATCATCAAGTCAGGACATACACGTGACCGGACAAGGGTCTTCGCCACAACTGACCGGCTTCATACCTATTAACAAATGTCCGGTTGTATGGGTAAGGCGGTAAGAGCGAAATGACCGAGGCAGAGTGAGGCACTATTGAGGAAGAATCTGGAGATTTCCGAGAACTCCGAGCGAGTCGAGACAAATCACTGATGTCGAATTATGTGTTTCGTACGCCCGCTTGCCCGCGGCAAGCAAGCGTACTTGGGGCCACAAGATCACGAGGGGGAATATGGAATCATCCCAGAGCAGCGCTGCACCAACGAATTGCTGTGGTGATAGAGTCTACGCGAGGTTGGCATTAGCCGACGGCGCACTCAATAGTCTTCTACGGGAGTTTTAGGCTTGATATTGACCCGATTGACTCCAAGAAGATGAGTACTGCTCGCCGTGGCTCGCGGGACTTCAAGGTGACTTGAATGAAACGAAGACTCCTTGGTGACGGCTGTCACACACGACACGAGGATGACTGAACCCGGGAATTCGTGTTGATTGCATCCCCCTCTGTCTGTGAGGGAACGAAGGTGCCGAATGCCGGCTCGGTTTTGATTTCATGACTTTGCTAGGTGATGATAAATTTTGGGCCATCACGAACTTGTTTGTCTGCAACGGTGTTCGCTTATTACAACCGACGCCACGCCTCAACTTTCGCGGATATCAATGTGAAAGCCTCTGGTGCATGGCGCACGTGGTGAGAGTAATTACCTGCATATTGGGTAAAAAAATTCAATTAGACTCCAATTAAGGCGGGACTGTTCCTTTGGAGACAGGGGTTGCTGGAGAGATCACCTGGCACATCATCGTTCAAACCCTCCTCTCCCCGAGTCAAGGCTGCAACTCCGATGCAGATATACATGATTCGCCGGTGGTTGTCCCATCATCTAATGAATATCTGGGGATAGAGGCGGTATTAGTAACATGTATTTCAATTACATACTAACTTGGTGGACAAGAGAAGGTACTGTACCTCAAAGGCTTGCGCTCGCTGAAGTACCTCGACTAGTGCACTGACGTCGACAAAGGTCGTCCCGTTCATGGCACCCTCGTTAGGATTTGCGCCCGCACGCTCTCTCGACAGTGTCGCGACGGTGACCTCGTATGAGTCCGCGTCCTCTGCCTACTTGAGGTGCCACCCTTCGTGTGCGAGAGAGATAGACACGAGCAACAGTCGTCCGCACGTCGCGTAAGGAACCGCGATGCGGATAATAATCGCCGAGCATTTGCGGTCGTACCTTGTGTTCCCCTAACATCGGACCGGGAAATGTTCGCAAAGTACGGGTCCGGCTCGGGGATATACGGCACAGAGATTGGAGGCGATAATCGGGGATGTCAGCGTCTGGAACGGGACATTTCTATTCCTGAGAGGCAACTGTCCATCTCAGTCACGTGAGGGTATCTAACGCAGTTAGACGGACCTTAGACGGACCAGGATATACAATTTCCAACAACCCAACTTGGATTGTTCAACTTGAACGTTGCGTGATTCTCCGGGGTGTCACATTATGCTTCCCACATAATTTGTTGGTGCTCCCAACACTCTTATTGTACAGGCTTTGACTCAGGTCCCATCACATGGGCTGTAGCCGATATGCCAGAAGCGCAAGATCAATCAGGCGCCCATGTGAAACCGAGTTAGCCACGTCCGTTCACGCCAGAAGGCGACGGCCACGGACGTGTTCATCAATGGCACGAATGTGCGTGTCCTTCGAATCGCCTGTGGCGTTCGCATCAGTGTTCATCAGTCAGGGGAGAAGTAGATGGAGAACGCCCTTCGTAGGTCCCCGGAGAAAGCGCGCTGACAAGAGTGGCGTGCTCGAAAGCGCCCAATATTTAAATGAGGTGTCTCACCAGGCAGCAATTACTGTAATAGAACTGGCAGCGTGTGCTTCTCATTGTGAATCTATTAACAAACAGGATCCATGAATGCATGTGTCGAAGTATGTATGTATGTATGTGCAAGATGTTATCTGGAAGCAGAGGGATGTGAGTGGTTGCATGCGAGTTCCGAACAGACGGACCACGTACGATGAGTGAGAGAAAGTTTGACGTGGGTATGAAAGTAGTGTGTTACAACAGGAAATGAGGTCCAACGCACGCAGGCCGAGTCACTTTGAGAACCGGCGCTGCGATCTGATACCGTTCAGGCCTCGTAATACGGTCTCTGTGGCCCGTCGCTTAGAAAGAGAAGAGGTGGCAACAAGGTCATCCTGTGCATCCTGCAGACGCTTTCGCTTCGAGCTTGATCGAGTGTAGGGTGGGTGTGACAGATCTTCATCCGGGTCGGGAAGTTCAAAATTATCAAGAAATGCAGGTGGCCGATATGGAAGCGGCTTGGGTGCCAATAATGGTGCGTTGCACACCACATGGAGAAACTCCGGGGCGGGTGTGGGTGGCGCAGCCGTTGACATCGGCGATCCGGGATCCGAGGGGGAGACGGCAGATGCTGAGAAGTCGCGTAAGTGGAGGCCAGAACAGGCACAACAAAGACTCACGCTCCAGTCCAGGTATCGGGAGGGAAATGGGGAGTGCGGGAGCAAACTGGGCACGTAGCGGGTGTGGGTGGGAGTGTGAGTATGCTCTCGTGCGGGACGAATGAGAGTGCAGAGGCCTTGATGTGGACGGACTGGCCACAGTCTGTCCAAGACGAGGGTATGGCCGGCGGCGAGGAGGATTCGGATTCGGTGGATAGGCGAACCAGGACGGGTCTGGTTTTGCAAAGGCAGGGACGTCGAGCCAGTTCGGGCCCCATTGGACAAGGGGAGAGGGGAGAGGATGGGAGGAGTGGTACATCATGATAGGGAGAGGAAGGCTAAGGGGAAAGGAGGGAAGTCGGACTCGCAGACGGGTATAAGAGGGGCGGCATAATCGGGAATATTATGATATGTGGATGGCAGGGATACGGAAGGGCGGTGTGAAATCTGGATATGACAGCGTTGCGGGCGACAGACCACAGGCTCCTCGAAACACGCGCCGCGCCAATTCAAATTTCAGATCTGCCGATGCAGATTTGCGCTGCGGCGACCCTTCCGTAGCGCAGCACCTCCCCTCTTCCATTCCCTTTCCGGTCCTCGTCAAGTCATGAGATTCCCTCCCCACCCCTTTCCCTCCTCCTTCTCGGGAATCACAAACCGTCTTTTCGTCCGTCCAGCCTCAAACGCCACATCCAGTCCAGCCTCATCCTCACAGCACCCTACGTATCTCGTTCCCCGAAATTCCCGTGGCGGGCTCCCTGTTTATTCAGATGTTCGTAACGCCGGCACGCGCTACCTCATCTCGATTCGCAATGTGGAAGGAAACATAAAGGTCTGTGATCCGACTCCTCACGACCGTTCCCCTCTCATTCGGCCCATCACAAAAGGCTCTGGCTGATGAGCTACTTCGCGACCTTTCCGACCCTAAATTAACAGGGTCAGCCACCATTAATGCACGCATCATTAGAACAAACCATCTCGTGCTTAGTGGCCTCAGACGGAAACAAGTTGTCTTGGATTGGCTAGCTCGTCACGGTTTCTGACTGACACGCGAAGGCCGCCCATGTCATTTATATTATCCCCTTTGACACAATCGTGTGCATTCAGATACACCATCTTGCGCCGTTCCTACAAATACATCGCACCAGTCCTCCAGCGCCCGTTTGCTATTGGAATTTTGTTTATCGCCTCGCTCCATAGTAGTTCATAACAGAGACAGGTGCATCTGATCGTTGGGGTACGTGCGCCCTTTCGGGCCCTCCGGTTCCTTCTATGGCCAAGAAGCCTGTTCGGATTATCAGAGTCAGGCAAGTCATCTCGTGGGATAGGTCAATGCTTCCTCTGTTCATCGCCTTCCAAAAACGTTGCCGCGCCCGAAAACTGAGTCAAAACCTTCCCCTATTTTTGTCTGCGCAGTAAATGGCGTGAGTTCTGACGGCCATTACGAGAACGTTGATTTTAGCAGGATCCTTGGCCGCTTACCCTACAAGCCGGTTTCCAACTGTAATCATCGGCGGTAGGTCACATAATGTACCATCGGAGGCCGGGATCGAGAAATGTAATTACTTGGTAGGACAGCGAGTGATCGTGCTTTGAACATGTGCCAACTCATTCCCCTGACACGGAGCAGAAGCGAGATTATTCCAATTTGGTGTCATGCGGAGTTGGCACCTCTCATGTCATCCTAAAAGCACGCATATGAGGGACATGCGCCAAGGTGTGCAAGGCACAGTGACACATATTTGGCTTTCTGTAGTTGCACTACTAGTATGATCTCCCACCCTTTGTGATGTACAGCCGTCATGATTGTGCCACTGGTCGTGCCAACAGACAGCATATAACTTTATTACGATATTGCAAGAAAATTTCCCGTGAGAATGTGTTCCAGCTAGACTTTGTTCAGAACTCATCTGACCTGATGAGGTATCCGACAGCAGATAGTGCGCGTTGATACCATCTTCCCCTCCAGGAACCATGTGGGGCATGTGTCTGATTGAGAACCCTTGGCCGAGAGCCCCATCTGTTCTCCGGGGGGAAAAATAACCCAGATGCAGTGCATACAGGATCCGGACTTGTAGTAAGTCGGGCTGTAAGGAAATGCGCGGAAACGCAACGCTAGGATGCAAAATAAAGAACCCTAATTTCCATTGGGATAGACCATCCAGAAGCCTATGCGACCGTCACGACACGACCGCCCACCGTTCTGGACTCAGAAGCTTTCCGTCAAGACAGGATTTAAACTCAGAGATTATCAATGACTTGTTATATATACAAATGAACTGTGAAGTACTCACGCGTAAGCCACGCCCTGGCCATTCTTTGTCATTTACAGCGGTGCGCAACGGTGTCCACGCGGCGGAAGCCCTCGGGATCGCAGCCATGCCGGCTTGATCGGTCCTGAGCGAGGCAAAACGAGGCGAGACGAGGCGGGGTGCACCCCACAGGGAATAAAAATAAAGATCAGATAAGAACAAAAGCTCAAATTGTACAAATTTTCGTTGCAAATTTGAAAGAACACACAAAGCCACAACTCGTCTTTGACTTGGCTAGTGATGAGTGCCTCACCACAGATCGTCCAAGGAGTAGGGAGCGGCATTGGATCAACCGTTTGTGCACCGACACGCGTAAAAGATGCGGGAAACAGCAACTTGGGCACATTTGGGGTGTGTACTTCCTCGCTCATCCCTATATAAGCGCCTTCTTGGCATGGAATTCTGTGACTCAATCCATGTGTCTGTATTCTGTAGGTCAAGTCTGGCCTCGCCCAGATGCTAAAGGTGTGCATGTCCTCCCGTTCGATTACCCTTCGTCCTTGACCTTGAGCAGGGTGGCGTCATAATGGACGTCGTCAATGCAGAACAGGTGCGCATGCCGTACGCCCACTGCACGCTTCTATGGTAGTTATTAATGGCTGTTCGCCTGCCGCCGTAATGCATTATTTTTATACAAAGGCGCGGATAGCTGAGGAAGCTGGCGCGTGTGCCGTCATGGCACTGGAACGTGTGCCTGCAGATATTCGCGCTACAGGCGGTGTCGCGCGTATGGCAAGTGCGAGGCGCTTCGTCACCGTCCGTCGTGGTGCTAAAAATTCATGCCTTTTTTGCATTTCCCCCTTCCAGAGTGACCCCGAGATGATCAAAGAGATCGTCGAGGCCGTTTCCATCCCTGTGATGGCCAAAGTGCGGATCGGTCATTTCGTCGAGGCCCAGGTAGCGACTTTTACCACCGGTAAAATAAAGAGCGCCATCATAAAACTTATATCCGGGCCATTCTAACTGTAGATATTACAAAGCATTGGGATCGACTACATCGACGAGTCAGAAGTGCTGACGCCCGCGGATGAAGAGCACCACATCAATAAGCATCCGTTCAAGGTGCCGTTCGTTTGCGGTGCGCGCAACCTCGGCGAGGCTCTCCGACGCATATCTGAGGGTGCCGCTTTCATCCGCACCAAGGGAGAAGCGGGCACCGGTAACGTCGTGGAGGCAGTGCGCCACCAGCGTGCCGTCGCTGGCGAAATCCGCAAGGCGAGCATAATGACCGAGGATGAACTGTATGCGTATGCAAAGGAGATCCAGGCGCCGTTCCACTTGCTCAAAGAGACGGCGCGGTTGAAACATCTCCCTGTGGTTAACTTCGCCGCAGGTGGCATCGCCACGCCAGGTGCGCAGCTGAAAAATCTCCCGTCTCCGCATGAACTCTAGTTGATGCGATCCTTCTCCACCGCGGTTTTTCTATCCTGCGTGGACCAAAAGCGGATGCCGCGTTAATGATGCAGTTGGGCAGCGATGGAGGTCGGCAGTATATTCCACCTAGCATGCGGACGCCAATTAATTTACCTCTATTTTAAGTATTCGTTGGTTCGGGCATCTTCTTGGTACGTTTTTCCAATATAAGACTCGCGACCAATTTGACGAGTTGTCAAATTTTGTGGGTAGTCCGGGGATCCCGCGAAGCGCGCTCGTGCGATCGTGCAGGCTGTGAGTCCCCAACCGAGCGCCGCCTCTCATTTCTGTCACTGAAACAGCCTCTACTAGGTTACACACTATAAGAACCCGAAAATTCTTGCGGAGGTACGGACCCGATTTGATTCGAATCCCGTGTTCTAAACAAGCTTTTTTTTTTTCTTCTAGCGACGCAAACCTCAAAGGAGGGCGACTGGCGGATCGTGGATGGTAAAACAAAAGCGCTGGGGGCAATTTGAAAGTAGAACGTGTATTCATCACTTTTGTAGCGCTAAAGAAGGAATGAATACAAAAAGGCAAGGGGAAGAATGATGTCATGTTAGGCTGTGTGAATGGCACCACCGTCGAGAGAAAAAACGTGCGACACGCTGTTGTCAGGATACCGTGCGGAGGAAATACGATGCCCTCCAACAATGCAAAAGAATCTCTCAGGCGGTTCATTTCCGTTCGTCCACTATTTTCAATGTGGTCGATTCGTTCCTAACTCGCTTACAATAATCCACAGCGGGATCCCAATGCACAGTATATTTTTGACAGTGAGCGCGACGCGTCACAGTCCGAAATTTGTCGGCAGGGCAGGAACAACTTGAAGGAGTGCATAATTGTGCGTTCACAAAATATCATCCGACTGGCAACTTGTAACATAAAAAAAACAGCTCCAGATGACCTCGAGAGAGTTGTTTGCAGCGATGCAGGTCAGTGTTTCCCGTCTGTTATCATTCACAGCGGATTGCCCTGGTGTCACGGCGTGGATAGTGATCGTGTCATCGTCGTTTAGGAGAATGGCTTCTTTTGCGCGTTGCCCATGGATCCAACTCAGACATACATCGAGTGCAAGCGGATCCCAAAGCCGTAAACAACTCAATCCATTCACCCTCACAAACATCCGACGATCGCGCCCATCAGCGTGCCTCCCCTTCCTTCACACCATCGTATTGCCGTAATGAAAAGAAACAATGAGTTCTTCTGGGCTCTATGAATCCGACACCTTGCCCGAGTACTCATGCATGTAACTCATGTCCTATACCTAACCTTCCCGCACGTGCCTCCTCAACTTGTGCCGCCGCCACTTTGCGACGCTCACCAGCCGCATACAGCTCAAGCAAACTCATTTCGAGCTCATGCCTTGAACGTTCAGCAGCGCGAATAAGCGGCTCTGCGGCAGCCTTTTGAGACGCGTTCAAACTAGCCAGTCGGATAATCTACGGATCATGTGTGAGGAGGAACTTTTCAGAAAGGAGTGTGACTTGCCTCTTTATTAAGGCTCTCTTTAACGACCTCTTTTACTTCATGAGGCGGTATTGGGGGAAACCGGAAACCGGAGGAGGAACGGGATAGATTGGAAGCTGATGGGTTGGTCTGAGGTTGAGAGGTTCGCGATCGTTTCGTGTTTGTGGGCAAATTCGGATGGGGTTGCAGATGAATCGTAGGCGAACCTCCTATTGGAGGTTGAAGACTAGGCTTCCTTGGCTGATCGGTGGGCTGTGGACTGTACGACGACGCTGAATCGGCCATTTTCACATCCTCGTTCATGTTCGCAGCAGACTGTGGTGTCCCCTTGCCCTTGCCCTTGTCTTGAGGGCTCGGAGACACTGATGTTCGGCTTGGATGTGCTTCAGTTGATGTTAGAGGCTGTGGAGACAGGGGTGACGATGAACGATCTCGATGTGGACGCCGCACATCTGCCATGCTGTCAGGTTGCAGAGGTGACTTCGGCTCTGGAGGTGCCGATAGTCTGGAGGGGTGTGGGGGGTTGGCCCTTACATCTGGACTTGAGCGGACATCTGGGGAACGCCATCGCGGTGAGCTACGACGCGGTGGAGGCGTCGGGGAACGCCGACGGCGATCTCGAGAGGCTAAAGGAAAATATCTCAACGTATTGCCGGACTCTCGACCTGAGAAAACCTACATGAACGACGACGGGGTGACCATGATCGGTCATCACGCCTCCGACTCCTGGAACGTCGACGTGGTGGGCTATTGCGTCGACGATCGCGGTCATAGTAATCACGTTGGTCGCGTCCACGGTCATGATCCCTTTTTTCATAATCACGGCCTCGGTCGCGAATATACACGCGCGAGTCGCGACTATTGTCGTTGTCGCGAGAACG
>WNFO01003561.1_pt1 | contig 16719 bp, 18 predicted proteins | sample 5400251 | NCBI WGS metagenome assembly WNFO01 (sample SAMN13153354, study PRJNA577476) | soil metagenome | isolation source: 100 cm saprolite under Madrone tree | place: USA:California | collected 2016-06-14 | reverse complement strand
AGAGCTTGCGCCCGATTGCGTGGTCGCCACCCGCGCGCCGGATTACCTCCGCGTACGTCCGAGTGAAGAAGGCGAATCCGGGTCTGCTTGGATGGCACGCCCAACCATCGAAATCGGCGTCCTCCACTATCAGGACTCCGCCGGAACGTACCGCCTCCCACATCCGGCCAAGCATCTCTACCGGCTGCGCAAGATGCTGCACGACGAAACGGGCGTAGACGACATCGTAAGCAGCATGTTCGTGCCAATCGCGTAGATCCATGGCCTGGAATCGGACGTTGGCCAAACCTCGCGCTGCGGCGGCCTTGCGCGCCAGAGCGAGCTTTACGTCGTCCATATCGATTCCGGTCACCAGGGCTGGAGCAACCAAGGCCGCGATCTCTAGCGCGACATTGCCTCCGCCGCAACCCAGGTCGACCGCATTCATGCCGGGCGCCAGGCCAGCCCGGCCGAACAGGGCAGCTGTCTCAGGCCACCGCGCGCGTGCGAGAATCTGGAGCCGCTCGTATCCCTGCTGGCCACCTCTGATGACGTACCGTTCCACGAGCGGGATTATCCCAGCAGGGTTGGTCTGCGATGACGCCCGGTATCTTCAGCCTGATCGTTGGGCCGACTAGCGTTACGGTTTGGTTCGCGTTACGGAAGTACGGCCCACCATGTCTGTCTGATGATGTCCGCGAGTTGCCGCGCTAACTCAGGTGGTGGACTTCCTGAAGCCCGTAGACGGGTGTCGGAATTCCTTCCATTCGAGCCTTGAGCTGAAGAGCGAGATACAAGGAATAGTGTCTCGACTGGTGCAGGTTACCGCCATGAAACCAAAGCGCTTCTTGCTGGGTTGGCTTCCACATGTTGCGCAACTCGCCTTCCCATGGTTCGGGATCCTTGGTAGTACCTGACCCGAGACCCCAACACTTGCCGACCTTTGCGGCAACTTCAGGCGAGATCAGATCGGCAGCCCATCCGTTCATCGAGCCGTAGCCGGTTGCGTAGACGACGAGGTCGGCCGGCAGGGTCTTGCCGTTGCTTAGCACGACTGCGTTTTCCGTCAGGTGCACGACATCGACGCCCGACTCGAGCTTGATGTCGCCGTTGGCCACGAGCTCTGAGGCGCCCACATCGATGTAGTAGCCCGAGCCGCGGCGAAGGTATTTCATGAACAACCCCGAGTTGTCGTCGCCGAAGTCGAGCATGAAGCCTGCTTTCTCCAGCCGCGCGTAGAAGTCGGCGTCGCGTTCCCGGATCGCGTCGTAGACCGGGATCTGAAATACGTGCAGGAGTCGGTAGGGAATCGAAGCGAAGGTAAGGTCGGCCTTCTGCGTCGTCATCCCAGACGCGACGGCGCTCTCCGAGTACAGGCTGCCGAGGCCCAATTCCATCAGAGAGTCGGACCTTGAAACGTGCGTCGAGGACCGCTGAACCATCGTGACATCGGCGCCGACTTCCCAGAGCGCAGCGCAGATGTCGTGAGCTGAGTTATTCGAGCCGATGACGACCGCATTCTTGCCACGGTAGGCATCGGGCCCGGGGTGCTCAGACGAGTGGTGCTGATCTCCGGTGAAGACGTCCATGCCCTCGATGTCGGGCACGCTCGGTTTACCCGACATGCCGGTGGCCAGCACGAGCTGCTTTGGTCGGAGCGTCATCTCTACACCGCGGCGCACTACAACAACGGACCACTCCTTGGCCGCCTCGTCATACGAGGCTCTCGTGCACTCGGTCGAGTCCCAGTAATTCAGCTCCATGACTCGCGTGTACATCTCGAGCCAGTCGGCGATCTTGTCCTTGGGTGAGAAGACCGGCCAGTTCGGCGGAAAGTCGATGTACGGAAGATGGTCGTACCAGACCGGGTCGTGCAAGGTTAGCGACTTGTAACGCTTGCGCCATGCGTCGCCGGGCCGGGGATTGCGATCGACGATGATCGTGGGCACGCCGAGCTGGCGCAACCGCGCGCCTAGAGCGATGCCACCCTGGCCTCCACCAACAATAACTGCGTACGGCTGCGTGACGTGGCCGAGCTCTTCGGCTTCGCGTCGGCGCTGCTCGAGCCAGCTCTCGCGATTCGGGACGGCGCCGTGCTCGGTTCCCTTGGGTCGCCGGTCATGCTTCGGCTCCTCGTGGCCCTTGAGATCGTTCAGCGTGGTCAGCAGTGTCCAGGCTTTGCCATCTCTGAGCCGGAGATGACCTATGCCGCGGCCGACCGAGGTCTCGAACTTGATCCAGCTCTCGGTATCCGCCCCGGCTTCGCCCAGCTCTTCGGCGACCGCGAAGCCGCCGGGCTGCACCAGATCGAGCGTCTGCGCAAGCATCTTGCGTACGCCTTCGGGACCCTCGATCGTGATGATGTTCCATGTGAACGCGACCAGGTCGCGCCAGTAGCAGTCTTCCACGAAGAGGGCGGCTGCGGCATCGGTGTTCCTGGCGGTCAGAGCCCTCTCAAAGTCCGCCAGCCACCTGGTAACCGCGGTTTTCGTCGCGGACGTGTCAACCCTTCGATCCGCGATGGTCTCGGTCATGGAGGCCCTCCAAGTAGTGGGTTGTTGGAGGTTCGGCGCTTAGCCCGAATAGGTCAAGTATGTCACGGGTCAGACCTATGCTCAGGGCCGCGCTACCGCCGAGACAGTGGTTCGGAGCCCACCTTGGGTCACCAGCTACCTGACCGCGGCCGAGGACGCGGAGGAATCAGCGCGGGGCACATACCACATAACACCGGCTGCAGCGCTCCAGGTTCTCGAGATCCGACGAGGGTTAGGTGCAGCGCTCAAGGCCTGTTAACGCGGAGGTAGGTCGTTCGAGTCCACCGCGGCCCACCACAACTCGGCAGCCTTTCTATAACGCGAACCAAAGGCGGCCCGTCGTTCGACTAAGGACTCAACCTGGGCCATTTCGAGCCTTCAACGGTGTCATTGAGTGCGGCCGCCTTCGAGACGCCGACCACGGGTCAGCCGGGGGTGCCGGCGAACACATCGACACGGCCTGCGCTCGACTGAGCCACTAACCGTTCCGACCCGGAGCGTGGTCCTCCTGGACCTGGCTCGCCTCGGACCCGGTCAGTGCCGGCGCCGGCCGTAAGCTGCCGGCGAGCATCGCGATCCCGATCGCGCCCGCCAGCGGGATCAGCATCGCGACGCGCAGGCTGAAGCGGTCGGCCGCATTGCCGATGAGCGCGGGGCCGATGATAGAGCCCGCGTAGCCGGATGTCATGACCACGGTCAGCGCCGTACCGCTGGCGCCGAGGTTGGCACCGGCGGCGAACGCGAGCGGCAGGATGACGGCCGTCCCGACGCCGACCAGGGCAAACCCGGTCGCGGCGCCGGCCAGCGCCGGGTAGGCGATCGCCAGAGCCAGCCCGCATGCCGCGACCACCGCGCCCAACCGCGCGACCACGACTGGGCTCGTGCGTGCGGTCAGGAGGTCGGCGCGAAACCGCGTCAGCATCGCGGCGAGCGAGAAGGCTGCATATCCAGCAGCTGCGATCCCGGCGTTGACGTGGCTCAGGTCGCGCAGGTAGAGCGTGCTCCAGTCGGCGCTGCCGCCCTCCACAATGAATCCGCTGAAGGCCACGGCGGCGACCGCGACCACGGCGCCGCCCAGCCACAACCGCCGCGCGCCTGCCGGCGCCGTACCAGCGGCGCCCGAACGTGTATCCGGCAGCTCGCGAAGGAACCACGCCGTCGCTGGGGCCACGATCACCGCGGCGGCGGCGAACTGCGTCAGGGGGGCGATGCCGAAGTACGCTGCCAGACCTGCGCCGACCGAGCCGATGATCGCGCCGAGGCTCCAGAAGGCGTGGAAGCCGTTGATCAACGGCCTCGCAGCAAGGCGCTCGAGCTCCGCCCCCTGCGCGTTCTCGAGCACGTCGAGGAGGCCGGAGCAGACGCCGATCAGCAAGAACCCGCCGATCAGCTCAGCCAGATTGCCGGCCAGGCCCGGCGTGACCAGCGCGACGCAAAGGGCGGGCGTGCCGGCGCGGACGAAAGACCTGGCGCCGCGAGCCAGGACGAATCGCGCCGCCGTCGCGCCGGCGACTGCACCGACAGCGAAGAAGAGGAGTGCATACCCGACCTGAGCGTCAGTCATGTGCAGGTGGTCTCTGAGCGCCGGAAGCCTCGGCACGACGCTGCCACCCACGATCCCGAAGGCGAGGAAGGCGACCGACACGGCACTCCGCTGCCGCCCGATCAAGCGATCGGTGTCAGCTGGAAGGTGGCCTTCTCACCCTCGGTCAGGGGCTCGTCCGGTTTCGATGGCTTGACGCGTGAACCGTACTTCCTGCGGCAGAGCTGCGAGACGCCGCGGAATTCTGTTTGTTGGCGGAAGCGACTAACGTCCATTCAATTGGGCAGGCTAACCTTTCGGAGAACGGTTCATCTTTCCGCGATCACGACGATGCTGATCGGCCGCCCCAACACCGTCACCTGGTTCGCGCGAGACCCCGGCCGGGTAGCCGACCACTTCTCCGCAACCAGCCACGCCGGTGGTGAGGCTGACCAGAGCCACGAAATGCGTCACGCTGCGGGCCGCAGACATCGACTGCAGACAAAACGGTTGCAAGCCGGTCGAGTTACTCCCGTACGCAGACTTCCAGAAGCGCCGAGGGCGCTGCGAGGCCGGCCACCCGTCCTAATCGGGCTATGTCAGGCTGTCGACCTACCGTCGGGCTTGCTGTGCATGGCGGTTAGGCCAACAAGATCGCACTTCCCACGGTGCAATGTTGGTTCGCGTTACGGAAACTACGGCCCACCACAACTCGGCGGCGCTTTCATAACGCGGACCATCGATCGCCATGACGATGCGTTCCGCAATCCGACCGCATGTGCGGGTTACAGCCGACGAATTCACAAACCAGACGCTCGTCTCATTGCTGGACAAGCAGCGCGTGCACGTTGGTGGCCACGATCCAGTCGCGGTAGCGCTCGGGCGGCCAACCACGCTGGACAACGAGAAGGTCGTAGACGGCGTATGAATTGACCGTCCACAGAATGTCTCGCGCCTTCTCGACCGACAGCCCGGGCCTCAGAGCGCCGAGGTCGTGCAGGCGCTGCGCGAGCCGCCTCATCCCCGTCAGGCGCTGGGCCTCGAGCTGGCGCCAGACGTCGGCGAGGTCAGGATCCGCGGAAGCCGCCTCCCTCAGCACCCGGTCATAGGGGCCCGACCGGGCGTGGATCCCGGGCTGCGTCGCTGCGTGTAACTCGAGCACGTGGCGCGGGTCCGGCTCCTCGGTCATCTTCCTGACCGCGGGGCGCTGTTCGGGAGGCATGGCGGCGCGTTCGGCTCCCCCTGCAATCGCCGCCTCCAATACTCCCCTGAACAGCGCCGCCTTGCTGCCGAACGACCGGTAGATTGTTTCCACGGCGACGCCTGCGGCGGTTGCAATTTCGCTGATCGTCGTGCCTGCATAACCGCGCTCCGGGAAGAGTTCTCGTGCGGCGGTCAGGACGTCGATGCGAGTCTGTGCCGCCTGCGCCAGCCGCCGGGTCGCGTCGTATCTGCGGCGTGGCCTCGATTTGACATCCCTGTTATTCGATGGAATACTCATGTCTCCAATACAGTCGGGGTGGCACGAATTCTAGGCTGGAGGTGATTCTGGATGTTTGCAGTGATCGTTCAGGAGAGCGGAGACGCCCAACTGGTCCGGGGCAGCGGCGATCATGTGGCGGCCAACGTCATGCCCCAGGCGAGACGCGCCCCAGGGATCGTGTCGGCAACCTGGACGGCGGACGAGAGCGGGCGGACGCTGAATGTGCTCGTGTTCGAGGACGAGCCGGCGGCCTCCGCTGCTGCCGACCGGATACGCCGCGCTCCGCGGCCTCCCTTCATGCGTGTGGAAAGCATCGAGCTGCGGGAGGTGCTGGCTCACTTCTAGCAAACTGCGTGGGCCCAATCACGGTTGGCCGCACCGAGGTTGATCGGTCGAGCAACCATGATCGTCTGGTTTGCGTTACGGAAACCTACGGCCCACCACAACTTTGTACAAGTTCGGTTGATGGGCGATGACGTGACTGAGGAGAGGTACAAAGCGGTCCTGGCGCTGATAGCTGAAATCACAATAAGCATCGACAATCGTCGATGGATACGCTAGCCTGCACCCATCGACAATCATCGATTGAAGAGGGGCCGCCAATGCCGGGAGCCAGCGAGCACGCACGAAAGGTGAAGATTCTCAACGCGAATTGGGTCGCCGGTTCAGATGGAGGCGATGGGCAGTTTGAAGTCATGATCGTGACCGATGACGACCGGACGGACATGGTCCCTGTCAGTCCGGCATCGATCACCGCGCTAATTGCGCTGACGCAGGCGGGAACAGTGCTGGTATGGGATCCCGCCGACCGGACCTTGATTGCAGCCAACGTCGTGGGCACGATGCCTTGGACCGAGAGCCAATAACAGCAATCGAATATCGTCAGCTGACCGTTCCCGATGCCGCTGCTTGGGCGGTCTGGCTGAGCAAGCATCACCCCTCGCTGGTGTCTGGCTCACCCTGCCGAGAAATGTGACTAATGGTCAGTGACTCGCTTCAGAGCGGCGGCTCTACCGCATGCAAGTCGAGAATCGTGACATTGGCGGTCTTTGGCGCCGGGAATCCAACCGAAAGCAGCACCTCTTCGAGTTCAACGCTCCACCAGCGACTTCGAATTTGCTCCGCGGATTCCCAGACGCCAACTATGAAAAGAGCGCCATTCCCGACTGCGCAGTGGTGCCGCAGCTCGCCGAACGAAGTCGCCCCTCCGCGGCTCATGATCAGAGCGTGTCCTCGGTCGTACGCCTGCGTCAGCTCGTTGATGTCGCCATCAAACCGTGCAATCAATAAGGCAGCCATTCGTTAACTCCCGCCAAGTGTCTGTCCGGCAATGATGGAAGTGTGCTCGTACGCCCGCCTGGCTGATGTGGAGGCCTGTCCGTCATGCGGGTGCTGCGCGTAACACCTCGAGGACCAGATCGCCGTACTTGCGGAGTTTCGACTCTCCCACTCCCGACACCCGCAGCAGCTCAGCCAGGCTCGTTGGTCTCGCGGATGCGATTGCCGCCAGCGTCGTGTCGTGGAACACGACATAGGCGGGTACGCCGGCGGCCCGAGCGGTTTCGAGCCTCCAATGTCGCAATCGATCAAGCGTCTCGACCGGGGCATCACCGGAACGGACGCTCGTCGACTCGGCCGGCAGCGTGAGAGAAGGGGTGGTCTTGGTGGCCAGCGCATCGCGGCCGGCCGAAGTGATCTCCACCACCGGGTATTCCCCAGAGCTCTGGCGGGCAAGGCCGGCGTTGATCAGCCCTGACAGGAGAAGCCTTATGCGCTCTTCCTTCCACCGGTTCAATGTGCCGTGGAAGGGAAGTTCCTGCACCCAGGGCTGGGCGGTCGACCATTTGGTCCGCCGGCCGCCCAGGACGGCCGCAACATTGGCCAGCCCGACCCGTCCACTGAACCTGGCGGTCGCGGCCAGCGCTGCCTGCACCGCCTCGGGCGCGACCGACTCTTCGGGGGGCGAGGCAGTGAGGCAGTTGTCGCACGCATGGCACCGGCGCGCGACGCCTTCCTCGCCGAAATAGTCCGCGATGCGCGCGTGCCGGCATTCGCGCATCTCCGCGTAGGCGAGCATTTGTGCCAGGCGTGCGTAGGCGTGCTCTTTGAGCGGCGAGCCGTCCTCCAGGCCGGACTGTTCGATGAAGAAGGCCTGGAGGTCGCGATCAGACGGGCTGTAGAGGAGTGTGCATTCCGCCGGCCTTCCGTCGCGTCCTGCGCGTCCTGCCTCCTGGTAGTAGGCCTCCAGACTGCCGGGCACCTGGTAGTGGATGACCCGACGAATACCTGCGATGTCTACTCCCATCCCGAATGCCGATGTCGCCACCACGACCCGAGTGCGTCCGGCGGTGAAGTCATCCTGCGTGCGGCGCCTGACGTCGGCGTCCTGCCGGCCGTGATAGGAGGGCACCCGGAGTTCGGCCGCCAGTTCTTCCGCCACGGATACCGTGCCCACGTAAACGAGTGCCTGCTGCCCAGGCGTAGCGAGCAGGCTGCGCAGTTGATCGCGCTTGGCTCGCTCGCCGCGGCACCGGATGACCGCGAGCGTCAGGGTCGGTCGGTTGAATCCGCTGACCGAAATGAATGGATCGCGAAGCTGAAGGCTGCTCGCGATGTCGGCTCGAACTTGTGGGGTCGCGGTCGCCGTGAATCCGGCGACGGGGGGCCGCCCACAGGCCGCGATGGCCGTGGACAACAGCCGGTAGTCGGGGCGGAAGTCGTGGCCCCAGGTAGAGATGCAGTGCGCCTCGTCCACCACGATGCGGCCGATGCGCAGTGCGGCGAGCTGATCAATGAAGCCTGGACGGGCTAGCCTCTCGGGCGCCAGGAACAGCAGTCGATACTCGCCGCCGAGGGCGCGCCGGAGTCTCTCGCGCTGCTCAAACGGCTGGACCGACGAGTTGACGAATGTGGCTGCGACTCCGCGGTCCGTCAGCCGGTCGACCTGGTCCTTCATGAGGGCGATGAGCGGCGAGACCACCAACGTCAGCCCGCCATCGACGACTGCCGGTACCCAGTAGCTGATGCTTTTGCCGGAGCCCGTCGGTGCGACGGACAGGACGTCGCGGCCCGCGAGCATTGCGGCCACAACGTCCGACTGTCCGGGCCTGAACGCGTCGAGCCCGAAGACATCCCTTAGTGCTCGCTCAGCCCTGTCGATCATCTCGCCCGAGTGTGACGGAATCTCTCGGCGCGATCAGCGGCCCTTAACAAGGCGTAGTGCCCAACGCCGGTCCGGTTGCAGTTACCCTGATGCGCGTGGCGGGTTCGCCGACGCTCTCCGATGTCGAAGGCGGTCTAGCGATGCCACTGCTGGAGGCGATGCTGACGCAGCGGGCTATCCGGCGGTTGCGACCGGATCCCCTCGACGACGCGATCGTCCTTCGGTGCATCGAGATCGGCTTGAAGGCACCCACGAGCTCCAACGGTCAGAACTGGGAATGGATCATCGTCAAGGATCAGGCGGTCAAGGAGAAGCTTGCCGCGCAGTATCGGCAGGTTTGGGCAATCTACGGACGTGCGATGCGAAGGCGTGGTCGCGGTGATGACTCCGCGGCGAGGACGCTCGACGCGGTCGACTGGCAGGTTACTCACCTCGCCGAGATGCCTGTCCTGGTGGTCGCGTGCCTGCGTGGTGGTCGGGTACCTCTTCTGCCGCAGCCGCCGCTAGTCGAATCGTCCTACTACGGTTCTATCTACCCGAGTGTTCAGAACCTGCTCCTGGCGGCTCGGGCGATGGGTGTCGGAGCCGGATTGATCACGCTACCGCTCTGGAGCGTAACTGCAGCCCGCCGCATACTGGGGCTGCCGACAAGTGTCCGACCCTGCTGCGTAGTGCCGATGGGCTGGCCCGTTGGTCGGTACGGGCCGACCACGCGAAAACCGGTCGGTGATGTAGCCCATCTCGACCGCTTTGGGCGCCGGCCCTGGCGAGGCGGGGGAGAGGTCGCAGCTCAGACGGCGCTGGCGCCCGGCTGACGCACCGGCGTCCAGCCGGAAGACCGCAACGCCTGGTCGCCGACCGTGTCGCAGACACGTTGCCGTGGTGGGGATTACCTGGCACCAGAGCTCGCCAATGCTGTGCTTACGCAGGGAGAGCCTATTCTCCAGGCAGAGGTAGAAGTAAATAGACATTCTTGACTGGTTGTTGGACTCGGATCCTGCGATCCGCTGGCAGGTCATGCGCGACCTGGCAGAAACACCTGAGGACAATGTCGCAGCGGAGCGTGCCCGAATCGCTACGGAGGGCTGGGGCGCACGGTTGCTGGCCCTGCAGAGGCAGGATGGCCATTGGGACAAAAGCACTCCCGCCAGACTCACCTCGGCCGAGGCAATCAATTGGTGGGAGTCCCTGCCACCCGAGAGGCAAGGCACGCTCTTTCCGGAATGGACCTCGACGGCGTGGAGCCTCATGTTGTTGCGGGCATTTGGACTCGATCCCGCCGGAGCGGAAGCGCAGCGGGTTGTCCGCCGGGTCCGCGAACACGTTGCGTGGGAGCACGATGGCGAACCCTTCTTTGCGGGCGAGGTCGAGCCTTGCATCAACGGCAAAGTCGTCGCCCTGGGAGCCTACTTCGGCGAGCACGTACAGGGCATTGTCGATCGGCTCCTTGGTGAGCAGATGAGTGACGGCGGATGGAACTGCGAGCAGGAGAACGGGTCGACCCGTGGGTCCTTCCACTCGACCATCGACGTGCTTGATGGCCTGCTGGAGTACGAACGAGCAACGGGCGGCTCACCCGCGGTTAGCGCCGCCCGCCTGCGCGGTCAGGAATACCTGCTCGAACGGCGGATGCTGCGCAGGCTGTCAACGGGCGATGTGATCGACCAGGCCTTCACGCAGTTCTCCTACCCAACGTATTGGCACTACGACGTGCTCCGAGGTCTCGACTACATTCGCGGCGCGGACGCCCCTCCCGACGAGCGGATGGCGGAGGCGATCCACCTGGTCGAGTCCAAGCGCGACGGGGCGGGCCGCTGGTCCCTCGAGAACACGCATCCCGGCCGCATGCATTTCGCGCTGGACGAGGGCGACGGCAGACCGAGCCGCTGGAATACCCTCCGGGCCATGCGGGTGCTCAGGTGGTACGAGCTGACTCCACGCAGCAGGGCCGCGACTGCCTGATCGGGCGGGCAACTCCCGCGGAGGTAGGCGGTTCGAGTCCGCCTCGGGCCATTAGCATCATCGCAACGTGCCCGCTCGCTCGAGGAGTAGCGATGATTGATGATCCAGTCCTCATAGACGATTGGCACCCCGTAGCGCTCGTCGCGGACCTTGCAGACGGTGGACCGATTGCAGCCCGGCTGCTCGGCGAGGACCTCGTCGTGTGGCGTTCCGGCGAGGAGTTCTTCGCGTGGCGCGACCTGTGCGTGCATCGAGGCACTCGACTGTCGCTCGGCACTGTCGTTGGCGGCGTACGGCTCGAGTGCCCGTATCACGGTTGGACATATGGAACGGACGGACGGTGCGTACTCATGCCCGCACACCCTGAGCAGGTCCCGCCGGCAAAGGCGCGCGTAGGCACCTTTCTCGCGGCGGCGGCGCATGACGTCATATGGGTGAGTCTCGGCAGCGGCGCGCGCGGGATCCCAAGGTTCGAGCTGCTCGACGATCCGGCATATCGGGTGCTGATTGCGGGGCCCTACCGCGTGAAGGCAAGCGGGCCGCGCATCGTCGAGAACTTCCTTGACATCGGTCATTTCCCGTTCGTTCATGAGGGGATCCTGGGCGACCGCGCGCGACCCGACATCGAGGACTACTCGACCACGATCGGCGCCGAAGGCGTCGTGTCAGAGGGCGTCAAGGTGTTTCAGCCCGACCCCTATGCAACCGGTCACGGCTCAGTGGTGACTTACACGTATCGCGTACATCGCCCGCTTTCCGCGTCATTCGTCAAGCATGGCGAGCACTCGTTCGGGATGCTCCTCTCAGTAACGCCACACGATGCCGTCGACTGCACGGCCTGGATGTGGATGGCTATGAACTATGAGCCGCGGTCGCCAATGGTCGAGTTCCAGGATCGCATCTTCGCTCAGGATCGCCCAATCCTCGAGTCCCAGCGTCCCGAGATGCTGCCACTTGATCTGCAGGCTGAGCTGCACCTGCGCAGCGACAGAACCGCGATCGCTTATCGTCGCTGGCTCCGCGATCTTGGGGTGCGGACGGGCGCGTCGTAGTTGTCGTGGTCATTTGGCCGCACAGCGGGAGCTAGTCGGCGACGCTTCCTCGTAACCCGAGCATTCCCTTGCGGTCGGCTAACGTGGGAACGATGAGCGAGCAGACCGTCCATCATGGAGGCGAGGTCCGTGATCATTGGGCGCAATGGCTCCTCGAGCGACGTCACGGCGGAGACCCGAACCTGCGAAAGAGGATGCTCCCCGAGCTGGAGAGCTTTCGGGCGCGTGTCCTGGATAGAGCGCGGGCTCGTCCTGGTGATGTGCTGCTCGACGTCGGGACCGGTGATGGTCTGATTGCCTTCGGGACCCTGGGAGCGCAGGCCACCATGCTCGACTTCGACGATCGCGACCTTCTCGACATGGCGGAGCAGGCCGGATTCCGGCAAATACACCTGGATATGGAGCGGCAGATAGTCGATGAGCACAGGTCGCACACCTGGGACAGTCTTCTGGCGACTTCGGGAAATCCCCTTGCGCCGAGCATTGGGAACTTGATCGGTCAGGCGCTGACGACGGATGAGATGCAGCGCTTTGAAGCGCATATAAGGCCGCCGCTCGAATCTGGCAGGCGAATACGACGCTCGGCTATGGCTCACCTCTGGGCCGAGAAGCCCTCATAGGTTGCGGTCTACCGGAAGCCGGGCAGGGACCTAAGCCAGGCTGAAGGCGGGGCCTTGCACTTGAATGCCGGTTCGCGTCACGGAAACGACGGCCCACCAGCGACTTCCTCGCCTCGGAGCCGGCCGCCTACTTAAAGCGAGCTAGCTGTTGATGCGTGGACTGGATGCCGGGGATCGGGTCGGCGTGTCTGTGAACTTCCTTCCACTCGCCGTGCTCGCGTCGGAAAATCAATGTGACCCGAAGTTCTATTTGGGCGGGCGCCTCACCAGCGACAGACGCCATCGAGTGCTCTGAGCCGACGACATAACCCAGATCGCCGCTAACGCCGGCTGCGGTGACTTCTAGCTCGTACAGAGTGCCGTTCGTGAAGTTCGAGGCTAGCCAGTCGAACAAGCCTCCAACTTCAGGCCAGCCACTCACTGTCCTGGCGGCGCCTAGGACCGTAACCGGATCTTCGTGCGCCCACAGCATCTTTCGAGGTCCTGAGTCTCCGTTGAGAAGTGCGAGATCAGCCTGACGTTGTCGGCCCAGGACCGCTGCTAAGAACTCGTCAACTTCACCCATGTTCGTCACCTCGTTTCATGCATCCCAATGCGATCTGGTCGTGGCGACGGGGATGATAGCCCGGCTGAATGATCAAGTCCTAGGGGCCAACCAACATCGATGATGCCGAAGGCACCAGGGTGGGCGCGCTCAACGCTTAGACGCGCGAAAATTGCGACCTGATGATGCATCTGAACTACCTGGCAGTTGTTGTCGCCGCGGTCGCCGTGTTTGTGTTTGCCGCGGTCTACTACATTGCTTTCAGCCGGGAGCGGGCCAAGGGAGCGAGCCAAGTTGAGCGCCGCTGCTGCTGCGGCCGGGTCGCGGCCAAGGGCCTGGTTGATGGCGCTAGAGCTGGTGAAAAGCCTCGTCGTCGCTGCGGTCGTTGCGGGCCTGGTCTCGCTCCTCGGAATCACGGAGTGGACCGGTGCCTTGAAGCTCGGACTTGCACTGTGGATCGCTTTTCCGGTTGTCCTGCTTATCGGCTCGGTGACACAGGAGAACGTGCCCTGGAGGCTCGGCGCCATCCATGCCGGCGACTGGCTGGCGAAGCTGCTCATCATCTCGGTCATCGTCACCCTCTGGCGCTAGATCTCGAACCGCCAGCGCGTCGCTCCGTGCGGTTCTCTGGTTGCGACTCCCACTGCCGCACTAGGAGTGACTTCGTAGAGACTCCAAGGCCCGCGGCCCGCGCTTGGTGCGCTGTACTCGGCCGTGATCGCCCCTTCGGTCGCACGCGCCGGCCATCCCAGCGAGGCGTAGAGGTTCGCCACGCGCTCCAAGGTCGCCGGGTCGGTCACCTTGCGGGCAGTGCCCTCGACCACGACATCGATGTCGTCCAGCGAGACCGATACCGCGCACCTCGGATTTGAGGCAAGGTTTCGGCTCTTTCGTAGTCGGGGCCCGCTGACGATGTAGAACTTGCCATCGACCCAGATCGCGCCTACCGCCGCCAGGTGCGGCCGACCATCCGGATCTGTGGTGGCCAGCCAGCGCGTCCGCCCCGGCCCTTCCTCGCGAGCCAGCGCTTCGAGTTGCTTCAAGGCACGTGACCACGGAATCGGCGCGTGTCCGTAGATGTCCAGATTCTGCTCGTGCATTTCTAATCCCTCCTAGAGCCTAAGACGATCGTCCGCCCCGAACTCATCGGTCCGCCCACCACCAACGAAAACCGCGTTAGAGGGATGAATCGCCCGGGCGGGGTGCTTAAATTTCGCGCGTCAGATGGGCTGGTGGATGGCGTTGGACGGCAGGCGACGGACCTTCGTCGTATTGACGGCAGCGGTCGTATTCGTTTCGATCGCTTATGCCCTGAACATCCGGTTCGTCCTCGCAGGGCAGCAAGCCGTCACGGCGATCGACGACATCGGCGAGGCGGTGGCTGCGGCGCTGGCTTCGGCAGCGTGCGTTTGGGCTGCGAGCCGGGCATCCGGAAGGGACAGGCTCGGCTGGGCGCTGATGGCCATCTCCACCGGCCTCTGGGCCGCCGGCGAAGTGGTTTGGTCGATCTACGAAGTCGGGCTTCGGGTAACGGTGCCGTCCCCGTCGCTTGCAGATGTTGGCTTCCTGTTGGCGGTGCCGTTCGCGGTCGCCGGCATCCGTGCCTTCTGGAGTGACGCCGCCCTGGGCACGTCCTCGCGATGGCGCGTCTGGTTCGACGGTGTGATCGTCGCCCTCGCGCTGACTTCGACGGCGTGGGGTTTCGGGCTGCGAACGGTCTATGAGGCCGGTGGGCCTTGGGCGGCCAAAGCGCTCAACCTCGCGTACCCACTCTCGGACATCGTCGTCGGCACTGTCCTGATCCTTGCCATCCGCCGTGCGACAGGACAGCAAAAGGGCCGGATGGCGTTCCTCCTCGCCGGTGTTGCTGCATACTCTCTCGCCGACAGCGCGTTCTCTTACCTCTCGGCCCAGGGCGCGATTGCGTCGGTCGGCAACATCCTGGACACGGGATGGTTCGCCGGCTTCCTGTTGATCGCCCTTGCCGCGACCTACCCTTCGGCGCCGGCGAAGCTCGCTGCGAAGCCAGCTCAGCTCGATCTCTGGCAGCTCGCCCTCCCCTGGATGACGTTGCTGCTAGCCTCGGCCGGCGACGTGTATTCGGCGCTGTCCGGACACGAGCTCGATCTCTTCATGTCGTCGCTGACGGCAACCCTCGCCATTCTCCTGACGGTGAACATGATCATCGAGCGCAGGGAATTTCTCGAGATGCTTTCTGAAATCGAGTCTTCCCGCTCCACGCTCAATCAGGAGATCAAGACGGGCTTGGACGCGATCCAGAGCTTCAGCAAGCAGCTCAAGGATGTCGAGCGGAGCGAGCTCGACGACGTGAGGCGCATTGCCGCAGACATCAGTCGCACCGCCGACCGGCTCGATCGTGCTGTCGAAGGGATACTGTCCGCCGACGACGAGGACGGAGCGAGCGACGGCCTGGCCGCCCAGGTTCCTCTAGGGCTGAATGCGGCGGCGTGGCGGCCGGCCACATCTACCGAGGTCAGTCCAAGGCCTTAGCGCGGGTGCTCGTCGAGGCCTCAGCTCTCTGGCTGACAGCGGCGACCAACGCGACGGCATTGGACGTTATCAGCGCGATGGTGTCCAGGCTGGTGGCGGTCGCTGGAGTGGCACTCTGGACGTTTGCCATCCCGGCGGTGATCGGGCCGCCGGGTGCTCCTGGCGTGACTGACACCACGGCGCCAAGCTTTCTGATCGTCTGGCCGGCGGGCATACCACAGCCCCTGGCCTCAAACCTCAACTGGACAGTGGGTAAGACAGTGCCCAACCTCGTCGAGGTGGCAGTTGGCGCCGGCGGTCAGATCAGTTTCTACAACGGATTTGGGACCGTCGACGTGGTCCTCGACATGGAGGGTTACGTCGGTGTCCCGACGGCGGTCCCGCCGCCGGCCGGGCTCTATAACCCGGTGGTGCCCAATCGCGTGCTCGATACGCGCCTGGGCATGGGGGCGCCGGCTGCCCAGGTCTGTGCGGGCCAGACGATCTCAGTCAAGATCGCCGGCACTCCGGGCGTTCCGAGCACGGGAGTTGCCGCGGTGGTTCTAAACGTGACGGTGACGCGCACCGTGGTGGCTCCCAGCTCGCTCACCGTGTATCCGACTGGAACGGGGCGACCGCTTACATCCAACCTCAATTTCGTCCCAGGGCAGACTCTCGCGAACGGAGTGATCGTCAAGTTGGGAACGGGCGGCTACGTCGACTTCTACGACGCCGCCGGTCATACAGGACGCAACCAGTTCGAGCGGCGGCAGTCGCTACGTGGGTTTGAGCCCGACGCGCCTGCTGGACACGCGCACCACGCAAGTGGTCGGGCCGAACACGACACGTGTTCTCGCCGTGGCCGGCAGTGGGGGAGTGCCGACCATGGTTTCCGCTGTACCACCTACCGCAGTCGTGCTGAACATCACCGTGACCGACACAACTGCCCCCAGCTTTCTAACTTTGTGGCCGGACGGCACGAGTCAGCCGCTGGCCTCGGACATCAACTGGGTCGCTGGTGAGACCTTGCCAAACCTGATTGTGGTCAAGCTGGGAGCTGATGGCTCGATCGATTTCTACAACGGCTTCGGGATGACCGACGTGATCGTCGACGTCGTGGGCTGGTACGGATAGCGATTCCGGAGGGCGGCGTTCGGGCTATCCACTGATGATCCGCGCAATGTGCTTCACGTGGGTTCGTTCGTGATTCGCGAGCCAGCGCGCGTACTCCAGCACGGTCCGCTCGCGAGGCCTCCCGGCGCCGGTAACCGTCGCGGTGCGTGACCACGCTGCCTTTGGCAGTGGCCGCAAGAACGCCAACAGCTCGGCACGCTGCTTCCTGAAGGCGCGAAACGACGGCGCGAATTCGA
>WNFO01005094.1_pt1 | contig 16732 bp, 11 predicted proteins | sample 5400251 | NCBI WGS metagenome assembly WNFO01 (sample SAMN13153354, study PRJNA577476) | soil metagenome | isolation source: 100 cm saprolite under Madrone tree | place: USA:California | collected 2016-06-14 | reverse complement strand
GAATAAGAGAAACCTTCCGGTTCACGAGCTTGGCAAACACTTCGTAGGTTAGATTCCGAAGCACGGGGATCTTATCTCCAGCACCCTTGGCAGCGATTATAGCCTCCCGCGGGCCAAAATTTGCAGCTACATCCACTAGGTTAGGACGAAGGGGTGGCCGACCGCTTGCGCCAGAAGAGGTAGGCTGGTAGGCCGAGGGCGAAGAGGAGGATGGCTACGGCTAGGTTGCGAAATTGAGTGGGGTCGTGGAAGGCGAGATAGATGGCGTTGGCTACTATGGCGGCGGCGGCTAGGACGAAGACTAGCGGCGTCCAGGGGTAGCCTGGGACGCGATAGGGGACTGGTTTGCCTTGGTTGGCGCGGCGGATCGGGAAGATGGCGGCGGCGCCTAGTCCGTAGAAAATCCAGCCGATGAAGATGACCCCGCCGATTAGTTCGGCGAATTTGCCGGCGCTGGCGAGGACGGCGGACCAGATGCCGAGGGCGATTATGGCGTTTGCGGGAGTGCGGAAGCGCGGGTGGACCTCGGCTAGTTTTTTGAAGAAGAGATTGTCGTTGGCCATAGCGTAGAAGACGCGCGGGGCGGTGAGGACGACGCTGTTGGCGGCGCTGAAGGTGGAGATGAGGATGGTGAAGGCGATGGCGCGTCCGGCCCAGGGGCCGAGGACAGCCGTGGCGGCAGTGGCGGCGATGGCTTCACTGTTGGTAGAGGCGGCGGGGCCAAGGGCGCTGAGATAGGCGACGATGGCGATGAGGTAGAGGCCGGTCAGGGTTAGCGAGCCGAGGAGGAAAGCGCGGGGGAAAGCCTTTTGCGGATCGACAACTTCTCCGGCGCTGTAGGTGCCGAACTGCCAGCCTTCGTAGGCCCAGAGGACGGCGATCATCGCCAGGCCGAAATTCGAGAGAAGAGAGAAGCCGGTTTGTGAGGAGCCTAGCGCGGGAGGAATTTCGCGGATGTGATGGCCGAGGGAGAGTAGCACGGCGCTGAGGACGACGATGATCCCGACCTTGATGAGCGTGGTCCAGTTTTGCAGGTCGGAGCTTTTGCGGGTGCCCCAGACATTGACGGCGGTGACGACAGCGATCATGGCGACAGAGACGAGGGTGGCTTCGATGGGCGTGAGCGGGATGATTTCGGCGAGATAACGGGTGAAGGCGCGGGCGAGGGCTGCGACGGAGCCGCTGGCGATTACCAAGAACAGGCACCAGCCATAGAGAAAGGCCGACATACGGCCGAAGCCATCGCGAATGAAGATGTAGAGGCCGGAAGACGCCGGAGCCGATGACGGAGCCGATGAAGAGGAGGAAGAGGTCGCGTTCGCGGAGGGTGCGGAGGAGCGCGGGCATTCGAGAGGAATCATAGTGGGAGAGTAGGGAAAGAAGAAGAGAAAAGCTAACGCAGAGACGCTGAGGGCGCGGAGGTGCGCGGAGATGCGCGGACATGAGCAAGGCGGACAGCCAGAAATGGCTGTCCCACTGTGAGGGTGCGCGCTAAAGCCTATTCTAATCGAGGAAGGGAGCGGGCATGAAGCTGAGAAGGAAAATCAGGAGGGAGAAAAAGGCGGCGGCTAGGCGGCGGGGGTCCAGCGGCTCGGGATTGTAGATGGGTAGCGAGCGGAGAAAACGGATGGCGATAAGCATTGCGGCCCAGATATACCACCCGGGCCAGAAGCGGAAGCCGAGAAAAATCAGGAGCAGTGGAAGGAGGATCGAAGAGAAGCGATGGGCGCGCTGGCTGACGGAGCGGAGGATGTGGCCGCCGTCGAGTTGCGCAGCGGGAAGAAGATTGAGTGAAGTGGCGAAGAGGCCGACCCAGGCGGCGCGGCCGACGGGATGAAGAAGGAGGTTTGCGGCCTTCGCGCCGTGGTGAAAAATCGGCGCGAGAAGATGAAGGACTAGCGGCGCGCCGAGAACGATCTTGTTTTCGGCCGGGACGGCGAGGCCAGGGACAAACTTGGCGTGGACAATGCCGTAGACGAGCGCGGGAACGGCGACCAGGAAGCCGACTAGCGGGCCGGAGGCGCCGACGTCGAAGAGCGCGCGCGTGGTGCGAATGGGAGAACGGATGAGGATGAAGGCGCCGAGCGTGCCGATTAGCGTGGGGAAGGGAATGAAGAAAGGATAGCTGGAATGAATGTCGTGATGACGGCAGGCAAAAAAATGGCCGAGTTCGTGGGCCAGCAGAATGGCCAGGAGCGTTAGGGCGAAAGGGAGCCCGGCGGCCAGGGCGAGCGGTTGGCGATAGACCAGCGTGAAGGCGCGAACGAATTCGTCCCAGGAGACGGCTTCGTTGTTGGCGTAGGCGGCGGCGAAATGCGTGCCGGCGACGAGGCAGGTGCAGAGGGTTAGGAGAAATAGCAGGCAGGCGAGAAACAGAGACTTGGCGGAGGGTCGGCGGGGGACGCGCACTGCGTAGGCCCACCATGCGGCATCTGCGCGCCAGTCTGGCGGCGCGGCGGCGGTGGTCGTGGTGCCCGATGGAAACGAGTCTGACACTGTGAGTCAGCGGGAAGCGGCGGCGTGGCGGCGGGTGACGTAGTCGGTCACGTGCGTGACGAAGAGATCTTCGACCTGGCGGGTGATGGGCCCGGGGGCGGCAGCGATTTTGTGGCCGGCAATTTCGCCCACGCCGATAATGTTGCGATTGGTGGAGGAGATGAAGACTTCGTCGGCGGAGTAGAGATCTTCGGGGCGGAGGGCTTGCTCGACGACGTTGATGCCGGCTTCGGGAGCGATTTCGGAGAGGATGGCGCGAGTGACGCCTTCGAGGCAGCCGGAGTTTAGCGGTGGCGTATAAATCTTTTTGTTCTTGACGGCGAAAATGTTAGCGGCGGTGCATTCGGCAACTTCGCCGCGCTCGTTGAGCAGCACGACTTCGTCGAAACCTTCCTTTTGCGCCTCGGCCACGGCCCAGACGTTGGGAAGCCAGGAGATGCTTTTTACTCCGGCGAGGGGCGCGGCGGCGTGACGGCCGTGGGCACGGAGGCCGAGGCGGACCGGTTCATGATATTCGGGGAGCGGCGCGGAATAGATGATGAGGTCGACCTGCGGTTGGGGTTCGTCGCTGCGCCAGAAACCGATTTGATTGTAGACGAGATAGATGCGCGCGCAGCCTTCGGTAACATTGTTGGCGCGTATGACTTCGTGGAGATGCACGCGGACTTTGGCAGCGGTGTGGGGCATGGGGAGGCGGATTAGCGCGGCGTCTTTTTCGAGGCGGCGCCAGTGGCGCTCGTAGGCGAAGGCTTCGCCGCGGGAGATGCGAATGGTGGTGAAGAGGCCCCAGCCGCAGACGAGGCCGGCTTGTCCGGGGGAGAGGCGGACTTTCTCTATGGGCAAAAGACTATTGTTGTGAAAAACGTTGTGGTGGATCACGCCCGCTCCCCAAGAACTACCCATTCCATTCTAACTGAAAAAGGCCAAGCCGAAGTTCAGGAGTCCATCGAGGCAAAGGGAACGACAGGAATCGATTGCAACAAAAGGAATGATTTGAAGAGGGAAAAGTTCCGCCAAGGGACCGCTCGCGACCCCCTGACGGAAGCCAATGCCGATCGACCGTTAGAACTGCAGCTTCAGCGCCAGCTGCAATTGGCGTGAGGAGCCGGAATCAGCGGTGGGGAAACGCGTGCTGGTGATGGTAGTGAAAGTTGCCAGCGTAGCTGCATTCAAGGTCGCTGGCAAAACCACAAAGCCGTTTCCTCCCCCCGGATTTCCGAAATTCGGATGGTTAAAGAGATCGAAGGCATCCGCACGGAATTGCACGTTGACTCTCTCCGTTATTTTGGTGTTCTTGATCAGCGCCAGATCCAGGTTCGAAAATCCGGGGCCATAGAAAGCGTTGCGGCCCAGATTGCCGAAACTGTTCGCCGCGGGGACGGTGAACGCCGACGCGGCATTGGTAATCCATTGGGCCGGATTTCCGCTGATTTGCACCGGACCGATCAGATTCGGACGAACGGTGTTGCCTACGCCATTAGTGTTGGCCGTGGCCAAAACCACGTTGAATGGATTGCCGCTCTGCAGGGTCAGGATCGGTGCCAATTTCCATCCGCTGACGAGGCGGTTGCCTTTGAAGGGCAAATCGTAGATGGCATTCGCAACAAACCGGTGCCGGGCGTCGAAATCGGAAGACCCGCGGCTGCTGAAAATGTTTGCGCTGTCTTGTACGATAATTCCCGCATTGTTGCGAGACACTTCGTCGATAGAGTGAGAGTAGGTATAGGACGCGTTGAACTGCAACCCATGCGCCAAGCGCTGGTTCGCCGTTATCCACAGCGCGTTGTAGTTGGAATTGGAGTTGCTGTCGCGCTCCGTGATTCTGTTCGAGAGCGTTTTTCCCGGCAGAAATTGGCTGGTGGGAGAGAGTGCAATGAAGGGCTTGCTGCCGGCCGCAAAGTTCCCCAATATTGCCGGCTGGTTAATGTTGCGGTCAATCTCCAGGTGCGTACCCTTCGACTCGAAGTAGCCAATCATGATTCCCGTGTTGCGGGCGACCTGCTGCTGGATATTCAAGTTCCAGGACTGCACATAGGCGTTCTTGAAGTCCGGATTCACGACCGCCGGCGAGATGTTGGTGGCATTGTTCGGGTCGTAGAAAGTCCCGAGCGTCGTAAGTGATTGAGCGGTTCCGACCGCGATAGGAACCGCGAATGGTGGATTGGAATTCAGTCCGGTAACGATGCCGGTGATCGGCTGGTCCACCTGGAATCCGTAGCCGGAACGCAGAATCGTCTTTCCGGTATGGAAAACATCCCACGCAAACCCAACTCGCGGTTGGAAGTTCTTGTTGTTCTGGCTGTAGGGATCGCTCACGGGCACAAGCGAAACTGAACCCGGGTCGAACGTCGCGAAGCGCCCCAGGGCCTCATTCGGAGTCATGTTCCAGGCATAGCGCAAGCCAAGCTCGAGAGTCAGATTGGGCTTGAGTTTGTAGCTATCCTGGGCGAAGAAGTCGAGGGCATTCTGAGTAATGCGGTTGGCTTGGGCTACTCCCACGGTCCTAGCCGACGAGTTCGCTGTGCCTGCGATGAAGTTCGACGTCGTGTTGAAGATTAACTGGCCCGGATCGGCAGCGAAATTGTCATTCCGGAAGTCGCGGAACTCAAAGCCGAATTTCAGCGAATGTGCTCCACGGATATAATTCAGCGTGTCGCCAACCACTGCGGTGAGGTCTCCGCGTCCTTGCGGGAAGTTTCGTTCGGCGCCGAACAGCAGCGACGCCTTATCTGCAATCGAAATCACCGGTATGAACGTCATATTCGGACCAAGGACTCCCCCCAGGCCCACGGATGCAGGGTCGGTCGGATTATTTGGTGTGAACGTGATGTGAACTCGATTCGCGCCTAGATGAAATTCATTGATCACGAGAGAGCTGAAAACGTGAGTCTCGCCCAAGGTAAAGACCTGCCGATGGCCTGCGCGCGTGTCGCCAAAGCCCGGGAGGTTGGCCCCCTGTGTAGGCTCCAGGCGCAGGTCCTCTTGGTTTGCGTAGTAGCCATGAATCCGGTCTTTCTCGCTAAAATTGTGGCTGATGTCCACCGTACCCTGGTCGATATTCACGTTTGCGCTGGCGGAACCGAAAAATGCAGGCGCCCCATTAAGGGTCCCGTTGGCTGGCGGTATGAATTGCAGCAGACCCTTGGCGGAGGCGCTTCCTGTGCTCTGGATTTGGGCTCTCTCAGCAGCGGTCAGAACGGCGCTCGTCGTCGTCAAGCCCTGATGTTGCCGCAGTCCCTCGTAGCTCAAGAAAAAGAAAGTTTTCCCCTTGATGACCGGACCGCCGACATCTCCTCCGAATTGATTGCGCTTCAGAGCAGACTGTGGTCCTGACGTGGGGTTGAAGAAATTTCGGGCGTCGAGATAATTGTTACGAAAGTAGTTGTAAGCCTCACCGTGGAACCGATCGGATCCCGAACGCGTGGCAATGTTCACGATCGACCCGGAATTCCGGCCAGACTCGGCGCTGTAGGTCGAGTTGTCGATCTTGAATTCGGACACGGTGTTGATGCCCGGCTGGAAAGTCACCTGGTTTTGCACCATGTCGTTCAAGTTGACGCCGTTGATCATGAAGTTCACCGCGTCTTCGCGGCCTCCCGCGGAATTGAATGCAAACGACCCTTGGCCGCGCAGCGGCGCCGTCAGGAACCCGCTCTGAGGAGGTGTCACCGTGCCCGGTACCAACAAAGCCAAATCCACAAAGTGGCGGCCGTTCAGCGGAATCTCTTGAACAACATTCTGGTCGATCACCTGGCCTACGGTCATGCTGGTGGATTCGATAATGGCTTGCGTGCTTTCGACGGTCACAACAGTATCGGAACTGGCCACCTTAAGACCGAAGTTCTGAACGGAGTTTTGGCTGACCTGCAGCCTCAAGGAGTTGGCGACTTCCGTCGTGAAACCCCGCATTTGTACTTCGACACTGTAGGTGCCAGGGGGCAGGGCGGGCACTTCATAGTCGCCTGAGGAATTAGTCTGCGTGGTTCTCTCGATACCCAAGGCTTGGCTCTTGACACTGACCTTCGCGCCGGCCACAGCCGCGCCGCTGGCGTCGGTGACCGTGCCTTGAATGCTGGCGGTGGTTTGCGCCAAGGTCGCAGTGCTGCCCATGAATGTCAATAGAATGCCGAGCAAAAGTAGCCGGGAAGTGCCGCGTGCTAAAAGGAAGGGCCGGAACGGAACGTCCATGTTTGCTCCTTGTGATTGAAGAAGATCCAAAATCTTTTGTCTCCGCGAGCTGGGGTGCGGTAGCCGCAAATTGCAAGGTCCGCTGGTATCTTGAATGGGAACGCACACCACCCGTGCGCCCACGAACCTGAATAGTTGGCAATCACAGGGCCAGACACGGGGCTCCTCTCATATCGGGAAAAGCCAACAGAGTGAGTAGGTTAGCGACTGCAAGAGCCAGTGAGATGGGCCGACGCACAGAGCTAATTACAGAAATTTGAATTAGCTTATGAAATGACGTACATCCCCAATGGCGATTTAGAACGGTTTACATCAGCGTTGCAGCCAAACCCTTCGCGCGCATGGCGTTGACGCAAAAATGACATCTACGCTCTGGCATGTTTGTCGTAATATCGCTGCGTTTTAGCGACGGTCTTACCGGAGGAGCTGCACTTTGAAAATGAAAAAGGGGCGGAGAGCGTTTTTGCAGAACGGCTTGGCCGGCGGTTTAGCAGCGGCGGTGGCGCCGGCAATCATGGTGGAAGTCATAGAAGCTCGCGAGCGTCGGGAGAGTTTGCCTGGCGTGCCAACGTTTGAGTTTGAAGAAATTACCATTGCGGAGCTGCAGGAGGGGATGAAGGCGGGGAAGTACACGGCGCGGGGGATTGCGGAGAGATATTTGACGCGGATTGAGGCGCTTGATAAGCGAGGGCCGGCGGTGAATAGCGTGATCGAAGTGAATCCGGATGCGCTGGCTCTTGCGGAGGCCTCGGACCGGGAGCGGAAGGAGAAAGGAGCACGGGGACCGCTGCACGGGATTCCCGTGCTGATCAAGGACAACATCGATACGGCCGACAAGATGATGACGACGGCGGGATCGCTTGCGCTGGTGGGGTCGAAGCCGCCCAAGGATTCGATGGTGGCGCGGAAACTGCGCGAAGCGGGCGCGGTGATTATCGGGAAGACCAATCTGAGCGAATGGGCCAACATTCGCGCGCGGCATTCGACCAGCGGCTGGAGTGGGCGCGGCGGGCAGACGAAGAATCCGTACGCGCTGGATCGCAATCCTTGCGGATCCAGTTCGGGGTCAGGCGCGGCGACTTCGGCGAATTTTTGCGCGGCGGCAATCGGGACGGAGACGGATGGATCAATTGTGTGCCCGTCTTCGGCGAATGGATTGGTGGGGATCAAGCCCACGGTGGGGCTGGTGAGCCGCAGCGGAATCGTGCCGATTTCGCATAGCCAGGACGGCGCAGGTCCGATGTGTCGCACCGTGCGAGACGCCGCGACGGTGCTGGGGGCGCTGACGGGAGTGGATTCCGATGACAGCGCAACCGCGGCGAGCGCCGGAAAGTCGTTCACGGATTACACTCAATTTCTCAAGGCCGAGGGGTTGCGGGGCGCACGGATTGGAGTGGTGCGCAAGACTTTTGGGTTTATGGACGCGGTCGACAAAGTAATGGAAGCGGCGCTGGACGCCATGAAGAAAGAGGGCGCGATTCTGGTTGATCCCGTGGAGATCGAAACGGCGGGAAAGTGGGGCGAGACGGAATCGACCGTTTTCATGTACGAGCTGAAGGCGAACTTGAATGCGTATCTGGCGCGGCCGGGCTTTAATCCTCCGGTGAAGACGCTGAAGGAGATTATCGAGTTCAACGAGAAGAATCACGAGAAAGAGATGCCTTACTTTGGGCAGGACTTTTTCTTGAAGGCGGAGGCGAAGGGGCCGCTCAGCGAAAAGGAATACGTAGAGGCGCTGGAGAAGAATCACCAGTTGGCGCGCAACGAAGGAATCGACGCCACGATGGACAAACACAATCTGGACGCGCTGGTGGGGCCGACGGGCGGACCGGCTTGGCTGACAGATTTGTTGGATGGGGATCACTTTGGTGGGGGTAGCTCTGGAGCAGCGGCGGTGGCTGGCTACCCCAACGTTACCGTGCCGGCGGGATTCGTTTTCGGCATGCCCGTAGGGATTTCGTTCTTCGGCCGAGCGTGGAGCGAACCGGTGCTGATCCGCCTGGCGTATGCCTTTGAGCAGGCGACGAAGGCGCGGAAAGCGCCGAAGTTCCTGCCGAGCGCCAATCTTCGCGGCTGAGGATACTTCGGCAGCCAAAAAGATAGCGCAGAGGCGCAAAGAACGCGGAGGGGTGCCGAGAGGAATCCGAAGCTTACTGCTGGCAGTTGAACGGCAGTAGGAGCTGCTGACCTTCGTAGATGCGATTGGCGTCGGCGATTTCGGGATTGGCTTCTGCGATGCAGCGCCACGCGGCGGCGCGGCCATACGTTGCTCGCGCAATCCTAGAAAGCGTCTCGCCCTGCTTAACAGTGACCTTCAGATCGGATTTCAAGCCAGTGACCTTGGCAGGCATCACGATTTCCGTGCCGGCGGCGATGCGTGCGGGGTCCACAATGCCGGGGTTAACCGCCAGAAGTTCCTGCCAGCGCGAGCCACGGCCGAGGTTCTGCTGCGCCAGCTTCCAGAGGGAATCGCCGGGTTGAATGATGACGATGTGCAGCGAGGACGAAGTCTTTGCCAAAGTGGAGGCGTGATTGTTCGCGACAGCGGCGCTTGACTTCGGCGCAAAAGGAGTAATCGCCGGAGCCATCGTGGGCGGCGGGGTGGCGGGCGCAATCGAGGGGACTGCTTTCGGCTGCGGCGCAGCCGGCGCGATCCGCGAAACCTGCGGAGGCGCGACAGGAGCAAGGCGTCGCGTGAAAGGGTCGAGGCGGCGCAATGGCGGGCTGGGGACTCCCGGAGCGATCACCGGTGCGGAGTGAACCGGAGCGAGATTTGGGTGCGCCGGTGAAAAGCTTGGACGAGGAGGCTCCAGATCGGGAACCGAGATGACGGGAGCAGCGAAGACCGGCTCGTCGAACGGAAGGTGGAACGGATCGGGCGTTTGCGCGGCGAGTTTTGCATTGCGGTAGCGGCGCGCGATATCGCCGAGCGGGAGTTGCGCCAATGTGGTATCGGCATCGATGGGCGACTGGGCCTGTTCCTGGACGGACGTGGGCTGCTGCTTGCGCTTGGCTTCCACAAGGGCTTCGTCGTCCGGAGTCAGGATTTTCGCGCGTCGCAAATCTTCATCGGTGTAAACGTGCTTTTGCTTCTTGGCCTGTTCTTTGCGACCGCGCTCCTGACGCGCGGCTTCGGCTACATCCTGGGAGGCCTGAGCGCGACATTGGGCGGCGCCGAAAAACAGGCAGGAGCAAAGAACGATGGTGAATCCGCAACGAAGCGGCTGGCGGAGCGTCACCCGCCTGTGCACGTGCGGCTTGCTGGAACTGGAGAGGTCAGTGTTGGCCATTTGCCGACCGATTGCTGTGGGGACATCCAATGGCGAAATACTACTCGAAAGCCAGGCTCCCTCACAGTGGAATCTTCTAGGAAAAAAGTACTGAGAGTGGGGTACTGAGAACACAAGTACCCGCACGTCTGCCGCCGCAACTTCGGCCCTCGCTTGCGCTATGATGTGCGCCGTCTGAGCAGAGAGTTGCGTCGGGAGGCGGCCATGAGCGTGAAGAAAGAATGTTCGCGCAGGAAGTTCGTCGCTTCGGCGATGTCGGCTTCGGCGATTTCCGTACTGCCCAGCGCGCAGAAGCTTTTAAGTGGATTTGCGGGCGGTCTCGGAGCGCGAGCGCAAGATTCAGCTGCGCTGACCGTATCTCCGTCTTGGCGCGACCAGGGGATTCTGAATTTGGCCAAATCGCCTTATGCCAAGCTGCGCAGCGTTCCGGTACATGCGGTGACGATTGAGGCAGGATTTTGGTCGCCGCGTCGTGAGACGAACGTTACCAGCAGCATTCCATCGATGGGCAAGCTGCTGGAAGTCAACGGGCGCATGAGTAATTTCCGTCGGCTTACCGGGAAGAGCGCGGCAGCGCAGCGCGGTCCGGTGTATTCCGATTCCGACATTTACAAATGGATTGAGGCCGCCGGGTTTGCGCTGCAATCGGGCGAGCGGCCGGAATTGCGCGCCGTGGTGGATAAAGATATTCACGAGATTGTGGCCGCGCAGCAGGCCGACGGCTACTTGAACACGTACTACGTGCTGGAGCGCGCTGCACAGCGCATGGAGCCGAAAACGCAGCAGCATGGGCACGAACTCTATAACATCGGCCACCTTTTGCAGGGCGCCATTGCCTACTACCGCGCCACCGGCGACCGGACGTTGCTGGATGCGGGAATCCGTTTCGTGAACGAATTCCTGCTGCCGAATTTTGGCCCTGTCGCGGACAAGAAGCCGCTGTTTTCGGGACATCCGGAAATGGAGCTGGCACTCATCGAGTTGTACCGGCTGACCGGCGACAAGCGGCACCTGGAGCTGGCGGGATATCTGCTGACGGGCGATTCGCGGATTCAGCTTAAGCCGGAAAATTACGTGTACCACTTCTGCGGGATTCCGTTTACTTCGCGGACCCACTTGGAGGGGCATGCGGTGCGCGCGATGTACGCCTGCTGCGGAGCCGCCGACTATTACCTGGAAACCGGAGACCGGACCTATTGGAAGACGCTGAATGTGCTGTGGAAGGATCTCGTTTCGGCGCAGATGTACGTCACCGGAGGAGTGGGCGCGCGCAGCGACGGCGAGGCGTTTGGCGATCCTTACGAACTGCCGAACGCGACCGCTTACGGGGAAAGCTGCGCGGCCATCGGCAACATGATGTGGAACTGGCGCATGCTGGCGGCCACCGGCGAAGCCAAATTCGCGGATGTTATTGAACGGGCGCTGTACAACGGCATCAATTCGGGAATGTCTTTGAACGGGACGCTTTATTGCTATCGCAATCCGCTGGCGTTTGATCCGTCCGGCGGAGACAAGATTCGCAACGAGTGGTACGACACGACGTGTTGCCCGCCGAACCTGGAGCGCACGTTAGCTTCACTGCCGGGATATTTCTACAACACCAGCAGCGAGGGCGTTTATGTGCACCTGTATGACAATTCGTTGCTGGATTGGCACCTCGAAAACGCGAGTGGGCTGAGGATTCGGCAGAAGACGAATTACCCGTGGGACGGGGGCGTGGAGATTACCGTGGCTCCTGCCGAGCCGGCGGAGTTCACTCTTTTCCTGCGTATCCCAGGATGGGCAGATAACGCAAGAATTGCCGTCAATGGAAAATCAGTCGCAGGCGCGGCCGCGGGTCAGTATCTGCCGATTCGCCGCCGCTGGTCCGCCGGCGACACCGTTACGCTGCAATTCAACATGGAGCCGCAAGTCTTGGAGGCCAACGCGGGGGTCGTGGAGAACAACGGACGCGTGGCGGTGCAGCGCGGGCCGCTGGTGTACTGCATGGAGCAAATCGATCAGGGCGAGGGCGTGGCGTTGAAAGACGTGGCGCTCGCAGTGGGCGAGAAGAGCGGCGGGCAATTCCAGGAGAAATTCGAGAAGGATTTGCTCGGCGGGGTCTTGGTTCTCCGGCATCCCGGGGTCGCATACGAGGAATCAGTCGATCGCGGCAGCTTGTATTTTTCGCACAACGCGCCGCCGCGGAAATCGCGCCCGATACAACTGACGTTTATCCCTTACTATGCCTGGGCGAACAGGGTCCAGACCCCGATGCAAGTCTGGACGCCGATGGCCAGGGCGTGAGCTCGAGTTGGTCCTCCAAGCGAGCTACATCGTGGGAATTAGTATTTCGGTGACTAACTGATCCTCTGGCGTTGTCCTCGGATCGTTGGCGTAATTTTCAATGCAGAAGTCATCGCGCATTTGAATTTTCTTTTCGGCGACGATCTCAAAAACGCGCCCGGAAGCCTCCGGCAAGTTGGCATAAGACCCGGTCAAGACAAAACGGCTGTACTTGCCGCCTCTGAATTTCTCGTACTTGAGGTTTGCCGGTAGATTCTTGGGTTCTGCAGCGAGTGAAAGGTGGTGCAGTATCTTGAAAGGGTCCAATCTTCTCGACAAAGATGTAATGCGTTTCCGGCCAGGTCACAATCTCGGGTTCTTGTGTAAGTTTCATCGGGGCTCTTTGTGGGGCTGCCATCATGCTTCTCCTTCGCTTTGAATACCCTCCGAAAATAACACGACCTGCACGCCGCCGGCAAAGTCTGACCGAAACGCACTCGTCGCTGTTATTCAACGTGAACGCGGTCGACCCGGTCACCTATGGCACCGTTTCCCTGGGCCTCGCGGGCACCGCATGGCTTGCCAGCTACCTGCCCTCGCGCCGTGCGGCCACCGTAGATCCCGTCCAAGCCTTGCGCGCTGAGTAAGCGAGCACGCTGCCGAATAATCCAAGGATGACGCTCTCCAGTAGGAGTTCGCCAGCAATGCGTCCCCAACTGTACCGCTGACCTAGGTACGCTAAGGATTGCGTTGATGTTCCGCCAGAGATTGCGTGCGGTCCGCGAAAGCCCGAACCGTTGTTGAAGGATCGGGTAGTTTTCAGGGCCGCGCCGAGGAAACCTCATCCCTAAAAGGAATGAGCTACAGGGAGGCGCAACCTGTCGGTTGCGAAAGCAACCGGGCCTGCGAAGGACGCACGGATCGATTTTCGCACGGCGCCCTGCTGGCCTTCCACGTCGGGTGCGAGATGGCTCAGCAACAAACTTTTTACGCCACTGTCTCGCGCGGCTTGGCCGATTTTCCTGGGCGGGGTATGCAGATCGTATAGCTGAGACGGCGATTTCGGAGGATCAAGCACGGCGCAATTGAAAATCAGCAAGTCCGCATTCTTCGCCAATTGGACCAGATTCGGCAGCGCGGATGCATCCATGTCTCCGGAGAAAACCACCACCACGCCCTGGTAAGAATCGATATGCAGATGGGTCAGCAAAACGGTATCCACTTTTTCTAGATCCAGGTCCAATTCTCCGATGCGCAGGAACGCGCCAGGTCCGGCATCGAGCAAAATCCGCGGTGTGCCGTCGACAACGAGGATGTAGCTTGAGCCCGCCCTGCCGAACGCGCGTGGCCCGCCAGAACCGAGCACCACCACTTCCAGCGCCGGCTTCGCAGGAGTTGCCCACAGGCAAGCGGGAAACAACACAACGACAGCCACGGCGACCACCAGCAAAGTCTTCATGCCTCTTTCTCCTAATCGCGCAAGCATAGTGCCTGATACACGCACAGATTGAAAACTTCCCACTACCTCGAAGTGCGTTGACACTGGAAGGTGCGTGCCTTAAGATTGACGTTTGTCTCCACAGGGAAAGGTGTGACTAACGGCGATGAGGACGTATGTAGCCAAGGGAGAAGAGGCCGAGGCGCTGAAGGAAGGCGCAAACTGGTTTGTCGTGGATGCCACGGACCAAGTGTTGGGAAGGCTGGCCACCAAAGTGGCGCGAATGTTGATCGGCAAAGATAAGCCGAGTTTTACGCCGTACCTGGATTCGGGGGATCACGTGGTGGTGATCAATGCCGACAGGGTGCGCATGACCGGGAACAAGGTGGAGCAGAAAATTTATTACTCGCACAGCGGGTATCCCGGCGGGTTGAAGGAAGTGCCGGCGAAACGTTTGCGGGCCACCAAGTCGGATTGGATGATTCGCGAAGCGGTGCTCGGGATGCTGCCGAAGAACAAGCTGCGCGCGCGGCGTGCGAAGAAGCTGCGCATTTATCGCGATGCGGCGGGGTTGGCGCGGCACCTGGGGCAGAAACCGCAAGCAGTGGCGCTGTAAGATTATTGAAGAGCACAGCCTAAAGGCCGTGCTACTGAGATTCGGGGATTGTTGTTGTAGTGGGTTAGCAGCCTGCAGCATTCCAGTCTCCAGGTTTGGCACGGGTAATACGCCAAGTGTTTTTCCGCACGTTGCGGTGCCTTCCTTCGTCGAGTAGGGAGCAACCCGAAGCGTGAAGTTTGCAAGTTCCGGTCTTACCGGAACTGTCTGTAATTGAGGAGGATCGTTGAGCTCTACGGGTACGCCCATCGCGGGCACAAACTGGTTTCTGGGTACCGGCCGCCGCAAGGAATCGATCGCGCGCGTGTTTTTGCGCGCCGGCTCGGGCAAGTTCACGATCAACAAGCGGACCGTCGAACAATACTTCCCGAATTTCGCGTGGAAGCACGACGCCACCGAGCCATTGAAGTTCACCAGCCTGGCGGACCAGGTGGATGTGGTGGTCACAGCGCGTGGCGGCGGCGTCGGCGGGCAAGCCGGCGCGGTGCGCATGGGATTGTCGCGCGCCATTGCGAAGTTCAATCCGGAGCTGCGGCCCTCGCTGCGCACCAACGGTTTTCTGACGCGCGACTCCCGAATGAAGGAGCGCAAGAAATACGGGCAGAAGGGCGCGCGCAAGAGATTCCAGTTCACCAAGCGCTAGTCGCTGAGTGAGCGGACCCCTCGGCCGTTTTCGCGGCCGCGGGGCAAGCGAGCTCCGTTCCGGTTTACCGGGACGAGATCATGGCCGGCAAGCTGCTGGCAAGAAGGCTGCTCTCCAGCGAATCGCGGGCGACTGCGATGCGCTGCCGCAAGCAGCAATCCTTAAAGGAGGAAACTTGGCAGTTGAAATTACGATGAAGGAGCTGCTGGAGGCCGGAGTGCACTTTGGCCACCAGACGCGCCGCTGGAACCCCAAAATGAAGGAGTACATTTTCGGGGAACGCAACGGCATTCACATTATCGATCTTCAGAAGACCCTCAAGATGTTCCGCGAAGCGAGCAAATTCGTGAGCGAGATTTCGTCACACGGCAGAACGGTTTTGTTCGTGGGCACCAAGCGGCAGGCGCAGGAAGCCGTGGCCGAAGAAGCCAAGAAATGCGGCGCATTCTTTGTGAACCACCGCTGGCTGGGCGGCACTCTGACCAACTGGTCGACCCTGCAAAAATCCATCAAGCGGCTGAAGCTGCTGAAAGCCATGAACGAAGATGGGCGCATGGCCGAGCTTTCCAAGAAGGAAAGGGCGCGGCTGGACCGCGAAATGAAGCACCTGTTCCAGAACCTCGAAGGCATCGAGAACATGGCGCAGCTTCCGGATGCGATGTTCGTGATCGACTCGAACGCTGAAGAGATTGCGGTAAAGGAAGCGCGGCGCATGGGCGTGCCGGTGGTTTCGGTGGTAGACACCAATTGCGACCCGGACGTGGTGGACTGGATCATTCCGGGGAACGACGACGCGTTGCGCGCGATTCGTCTGTTTACGTCAAAGATTTCGGAATCAGTGCTGGAAGGGCACAACCTTTACCAGCAATCGCAAGTGGCGGACCAAAAGGCCGCGGCGGACCAGGCTCTGGTGGAAGGCGTCGAGTACGTGGACACCAGCGCATACGAACAGTACGAGAAGCAAGAGGGCGATTTTGTCGAGGGCGAAGTGCCGGTGGAAGCGCCGGAAGCGACCGAACCCGCGGAAACAACCGTTCCGCCGGATGAGGAATCCCGGTAAGCAAACCGCGCTGGCATAGATTTCAAAAGGCCCGGCGCTGCAGTCCAACCCAGACGCGGCGCGACTAAGAGATTCGCATACGCGAGAAAGAAAAAAGGATGAGTACACAACAATCAGCCACGCAAATCCCAGCACATCTCGTGAAGGAGTTGCGCGAGCGCACCGGCGCGGGCTTCAGCGATTGCCGTGCGGCGCTGGTGGAGTCGGCCGGCGACGTCGAGAAGGCCATCAACATCCTGCGCAAGAAAGGCCAAGCCGCCGCGGCGAAGAAAGCGCAGCGCGAGGCCAGCGAAGGACTGGTGGGGCACTACATTCACGCCGGTGGAAAGATTGGCGTGATTGTTGAGGTGAACTGCGAGTCTGATTTCGTGGCGCGCACCGCTGCGTTTCAGCAGCTGTGCCACGACATCGCCATGCACATCGCGGCGCTCGATCCACGCTATTTGCGTCGCGAAGAAGTTACCTCGGAGATGCTGGAGAAGGAGCGCGACATCTATCGCGAGCAGGCGCGCGCGACGGGAAAATCCGAGCAGGTGGTGGAGAAGATCGTCACCGGGAAGATGGAGAAGTTCTACGAGGAGAATTGCCTCTACGAGCAGCACTACATCCGGGACGAGTCTGTCACCATCAAGGAAATGATCGCCCAGGCCATCGCCAATCTCGGTGAGAACATTGCGGTGCGCCGCTTCGTGCGGTTTAAGGTGGGCGAAGTGAGCGGAGCGGCAGGCTCGACGGT
>WNFO01001953.1_pt1 | contig 16751 bp, 14 predicted proteins | sample 5400251 | NCBI WGS metagenome assembly WNFO01 (sample SAMN13153354, study PRJNA577476) | soil metagenome | isolation source: 100 cm saprolite under Madrone tree | place: USA:California | collected 2016-06-14 | reverse complement strand
AGCACGAGCTCTTCGATTACGCAACGCTGGCAGCTTATCTTGGGCCGATTTGTATCGGCTGTACGAAGTAATAGAGGAAGGTGCGGGCGGTGAAGACGCGATCGTTGCTGCTGGTTGGTCGAGTCGGGGATTGTTGCGCCGGTTCAAGCACTCAGCAAACAGCGTGGCAGTGGCTGGCGACCAGGCGCGCCACGGTGTCGAACCGACACAGTCGCCCACGAATGCTGTAACGTTGGGCGAAGCACGCGCGTTGATCGACGGCCTGTTGCGAACGTGGCTTGACGCTGTCTAGTAAGGCGAATTCAGAACCTTGCGGTTGCGCTTAACCGCTTGGCAAAGTCACTCGGTTAAGACAGAAAGCCAGTCAGGGGACTGGTCGCGGCGGCTGCGCTCAATTTTTCGGCCAGTCCGGTTTCGCGGGCTTCGCGCCGCGCTTCAATCGCCTTTTTAAATGCCTTCGCCATGCGAACAGGATTGGAAGCAATTGCGATGGCGGTATTGCTCTAGGCGCAAACGGTAGCGTTTCACTAGTCGTCGGCCTTCCTCCTCGCTATAACACTCCTCTGAAATGCGACGCGATGATTGGCGCGGGAAGCGTTCGGACCTGCTGATCTACCCAAGACGCGTTGCGCGTACTTTTTGTTTTCTACGTATCCATATTCGTCGGACGGCACAAGGTTCCAACGGAGGTGTCCCATATGACGCCAACACTCCAGGATCATTCCGCGATCAAACGGCTGCCCTTTTGCCGTGATCACCAGACAATTGTTCTCGCGCCATGTGCCGGCGTACACTTCGCCCCAGTGGAGCTCGAGGGTCCTGAGCTTCAGTGCATCCAGCGCGACAAGCAGGTCCGCTGTCCATTGATAACAGTAGCCGCGTTTCCGGAAGCCGTGATAAACGAGAAAATTATTAAAGATTGGGGTGCCAAACATCTGATACTGACGCCGGAGCTGACTCACTGTGGCGTAGGCACAGTTCGACAGCAGCGTCGCCTCCTGTCGATCCACTCTGGGTGAAAGTGCCGCGAGTTGATTGGCCAGCGCTTCTGACTTGGCAGAATCATTCTTCGGCACTTGGAATGACAAAGATTCTTTCGTTCGCAGTTGTTGAGCCGTAGCCGGCGCGGTGGCAGTCGCCAGTACCGCAACAACAACAGCAAAACGCGTCATCGCTCGAATTTCCGACGCAGCACAGCATGCACACGAGATCATAGAGCGTGCAATGTCACCGTAAAATCTCGTGCCACAAGCCACCCAGTCGTTTCGTCCAAACATGCCCCTCCGTGTGTATTGAGAACGCAGTCGGAGACGATTTGCGCCTCAGATTGCCTTGAACAAGACAACGAGAAACAGGAGATTTGCCTGCGCTCAATTTCAGCGTAATTCTGACAACTTTCAGTATGCCCGATCGCGCTTATCCCAACTCAATCGATCCAGAATTAGCGCCGGGTGCCCGCAATGCGATCGAAGTTTGTCTTCGATTGAAACAAGACGAGCGGGTCACCATCGTCACGGACGAGGCGACTCGTGACATCGCAGCAGCTTTGCAATCCGAAGTGGAGCGGGTTGGCTCGGAGTACAATTTGTTTGTGCTCGAGCATCATGCGCGTCGGCCGCTTAAGTACATGCCGGAAATCATTCTTGATGATCTGGCGCGGTCGCAAGTCTCCATCTTTGCCGCGCAAACGCAGCCGGGCGAGCTCGGCGCGCGGACCGAAATGACGGCTGTTGTAAATCATCACCGGATAAGGCACGGGCACATGGTGAACATCAATCGCCAAATCATGCTCGAGGGCATGCGGGCCGATTTTCTACAAGTGGACGAACTGAGCCAGCGCCTGGTGGAACGCGCTCGCAAAGCGGAGCGCATCATCTGCAAGACACCGCACGGCACCGAATTCGAAGCGGAGCTTTCGCCGAAACTTAAATGGCTCAAGACCAGTGGCATCATCACACACGACAAATGGGGCAACCTCCCCGGCGGCGAAATTTTTACCGCGCCAATGAATACGAATGGCGTCTTCGTGGTGGATGGCGTGGTCGGCGACTATTTATGCGAACGGTTTGGCGATCTCGAATCGAATCCGCTCACGATAGAAGTCGAAAACAATCGGATCCGCTCACTACGCTCCGAAAACAAGGATTTACGTGACGAATTTCGCGCTTACACCAGCACCGATGAGAACAGTAACCGCGTCGGGGAATTTGCGATCGGCACAAACACCGCCTGCACTCACGTCATCGGGCATATTTTGCAGGATGAAAAAATTCCCGGCGTCCACATTGCTTTTGGTCATCCTTACGCAGAACACACCGGCGCAAACTGGGCCTCGAAAACACATATTGACTGCGTCGGGCGCGACTTCGACATCTGGTTCGATGACGAACAGGTGATGCGGGATGGGAAATTCTTGGTATAATTCAGCACATGATTGGTGACGTTCGTGAACGACTCGATCGCGTGCCATTCCTGCCATTTGTGATCCTAACTTCAGATGGGCACGAATACTCGGTGCCGACTGTGGATCATGCCTTCATCACGCCACGCGGCAATCGCGTAATTGTCGTCGCCGATAATGGCGCGACCGCCGTTCTCGGTCCGCTCCACATCAATAGCGTAATCGACCAGCCGAACGGCGAATAGCGCGCTGCGGATCTGACACGGTGGATCGGAAACTTCGTGCCGCATTCAACGCTGACTTCACGGCGCAGAAATATGCGACGCTGGTGCGGTGTGTGAATGAAACGGAGAAGTGGCCGGCCGATTTCCGGATTTCAGAGACACCCATTTTTCTGACGCCCGAGTTCACAGATGAAGTAACGCGCGCCGCGCATGAGATTGTCTCTCTGACGCGCACGCCAGAATTCGCGCAGCACGCAGCCTCGGCTGTTCCGAAAGTATTGGAAGTTCCAAATGAATCGGGACACCCGAATTTTCACGTGGTCGATTTCGCCATTTGCGCGGAAGGCGACCGGCTCGTCCCTCGGTTGATTGAGTTACAGGCGTTCCCCAGTTTGTTCGGCTTTCAATTGTTGTTGCTCGGTTGCCTCCGCAAGGCGTACCCAGTGATTCCGCGCAATTGGACTTCTTCATTTGGCGGAATCAAAGACGAGGCCTATCTCAATCTGCTACGGCGTACTATCATCGCCGATTCGGCCCCGGAAAGCGTTGTCCTGTTGGAGATCCAACCTGAAAAGCAAAAAACACGAATCGATTTCGCCGCGACCGAAACGCTGCTTGGCATCCGCTCCGTTTGTGTGACGCAGATCAAGAAGCGCGGCCGCGAGTTATTTTACGAACGCGACGGACGCGAAGTGCGGGTCGAGCGGATTTATAATCGCGTAATTTTCGACGAACTGATTCACCGGACCGATCTGCATTTGCCATTTCGATTTCAAGACGATCTCGACGTCACGTGGGTCGGTCACCCGAACTGGTATTTCCGAATCAGCAAGCATTCGCTGCCCTTTCTGAAGACCGAGTACACGTCGCCGGCTTTTTTCGCCGATGAATTTCCCGCCTTCGCCAACCAGCCTTCGCGTGAAGCTACGGCGCGTACGCCAGTTGAAGACAAGATCGACAATTACGTTTTGAAACCGCTGTACTCATTTGCCGGGCATGGTGTGGACATGCAGCCGACTCGCGAAAAAATCGATGCTTTGGAAAATCCGCACGAATGGATTTTGCAAAAGAAGGTCGACTATGCGGCATTCGTGCCCAGCGTCGGTGGTCAGAAATCGAAAGCCGAAATCCGAATGATGTTTGTCTGGCCGGACGGAGATCCGGGTCCCACGCTGGTGAACAATCTCGTCCGCATGAGCCAGGGCAAAATGATGGGCGTCGACTTCAACGTCGACAAGACCTGGGTCGGCGCCAGCATCGCCTTGCACGAAGGCTGAACCGCAGATTGCAAATTGCTTCGTTGTTACGCCGGTTCAGTCGAAACAGTCGCTTCGCCTGCGCCTTGTTCCAACGCTTGCTCGACCGCGCGCCAAGGCAGCATGGCGCACTTGACTCGCTGCGGAAATTTTCGGACTCCCTGCATTACGCGAAGATCGCCCAGTGTCTTTGGCAATTCAGTCGTTTCCTCCGTCACAAGATCGTGAAATGCGCGAAGCATATTCATCACCTCCGCCCGGCTTTTGCCCTTCAATTTCATCGTCATCAATGATGCGGATGCCTGACTGATCGCGCATCCGCGCCCTGTGAATTTGATGTCCTCCAAACCGCCGTCCGCATCGAATTTTACGGCGAGATGAATTTCGTCCCCGCAGGCGGGATTATCCCCGTGGACGCGCACGGCCGCATTGGGCAGCTCGCCAAAATTCCGCGGCCGGCGCGAGTGATCGAGGATCACTTCCTGATAAAGCTCTTCGATTTCCGGGATCACTTAAAGAAACGCACCGCGGCGTGAAGTATTTCAATCATTCGATCGATTTCTTCCGTCGTGTTGTAGAAGTAGAAGCTGGCCCGCGTTGTCCCTGGCACACCAAACCGGCGCATCAACGGCTGGTTGCAATGGTGACCGCCGCGCATCGCCAATCCGTACTGATCTGCAAATGTGGTGAGATCGTGCGGATGCGCGGCATCCATAACAAACCCGACCAGCGCGCCCCGCTCCTGCTTTGGACCAAACACGCGAGTTCCCGGCAATTCCGTGAGCCGCTCGGCGGCATAGTGCGCAAGCTGCGAGTCATGTTGGAAAATCGCTGGCCGCCCGATCTGCTCAATGTAATCAATCGCAGCTGCCAGGCCGATAGCGCCCGCAATATTTGGCGTGCCGGCCTCGAATCGATGCGGCGCTTTCTTGAACGTGCTCTTGTCGAGAGCGACGCTGACGATCATTTCGCCGCCACCGTGCCACGGCGGCATCGAATCGAGGATCTCAGCGCGCCCATAGAGTACGCCAATGCCAGTTGGTCCACACATCTTGTGTCCGGAAAACGCCAGGAAATCGCAGCCCATTTCGCGCACGTCGATCGTGAAATGGCCGGCGCTTTGTGCAGCATCCACCAGCGTAAGCGCGCCCACCGCGTGCGCTTTCTCACAAAGTTCAGCTACTGGATTGATTGTGCCCAGGGAATTTGAAATGTGCGTGAAAGCGAAGAGTTTCACCTCAGGCGTGAGCAGCGCAGGCAGCTGCTCGAGCTCGAGCGTCCCGTCATCGCGGACCGGGAGAAAGCGGAGTCGCGCACCAGTTCGTTCAGCTAACAATTGCCACGGCACAAGATTGCTGTGGTGCTCCATCACCGTCAGCAGGATCACGTCTCCTTCGCGAATAAATTTTCCACCCCATGCCTGGGCCACGAGGTTTATGCTTTCAGTAGTTCCGCGCGTGAAGACAATTTCCTCAGCGCTCGTAGCGCCGATGTAATCGGCAACACGCCGCCGCGCTTTTTCGTAAGCTTCCGTCGCGCGCGAGCTCAGCATGTGGAGTCCGCGATGAACATTTGCATTCTCGTGCTCGTAGTAATGCCGAAGCGCCTCGATCACCGCGCGCGGCTTTTGCGAAGTCGCGGCGCTATCAAAATAAATCAGAGGATGGCCGTGCGCCTGTTCGCGCAGGATGGGGAAATCCTCGCGAAGGGCGCTCCAATCCACACTGGTGCTGGCAATTTTGTGCACCCCATAATCTGCTCCACCCGCCGCCACGCGCCACTTTATTCAGATGCAGACGACTCAGACGGCCCGCGCTTGCCCGACGACGTCTTGCAGGTAGGGCGATTGACTCAATCGCCTCCGGGCGGCCGTGCATCGGGATTGTAGGGCATTTGACTCGTTCTCTCCCGCTGTCTCGCTCGAACTAGTAATGATTTCGAACTCCATCAAGTCTCTCCAACTGTCGATCCATTTGTCGAAAAGTCTGAAATCCTCAGTTTTCGTGAGGTGATAACAAATTTTAAAGTCGAGGTCGATCCAACTCGAAACGTACTCGAGACCTTCAGGCATCATTCGCCCTTTCTCGCGAAAACGCTGATAAATTTCCGGTGCAGCGCCTTCTTTGAAACGCTCGATCACCATGTAGAGCATGGTTTTCTTCTGTAGTGGCGGGCGTGTCGCTCGCAAATTTTCATTCTGCAGCCGACACGGCTGTCGCTACAAGTTTTTGAGTTCTTCGTTCACTTCAGCGAAGGCGATGACGGCGAATTCCAAGTCTTCGCGGGAGTGCGCAGCAGACACTTGGGTACGGACACGGGCGGTGCCGTGCGGCACGACCGGATAGAAGAAGCCAATCACGTAAACGCCTTTCTCCAGCATGCGCGCGGCGAACTTTTGCGACTTGGCGGCGTCGCCAATCATAATCGGGACGATTGGATGCACCCCGGGTTTGATGGTCAGGCCGCGCTCGGTTAAAGCGGCGCGAAAATATTTTGTGTTTTCTTCGAGCTTGTCGCGCAGTTCAGTCGATGCGCTGAGAAGTTCGAGCGCTTTCAATGACGCCGCGACCACCGGTGGCGCGATGGTGTTGGAAAAAAGATACGGTCGCGAGCGTTGCCGCAAAAGATCGACGACCTTCTTGCGGCCACTAGTAAATCCTCCGCTCGCGCCGCCGAGCGCTTTACCAAGCGTGCCAGTGATAATGTTGATCCTGCCCATAACGCCGCGATATTCGTGTGTGCCGCGCCCCGTTTTGCCGAGGAAACCAGTGGCATGCGCGTCGTCGATCATGGTGAGCGCGTCATATTTTTCTGCGAGGTCGCAAATCGCGGCCAGATTTGCAATCGTCCCATCCATCGAGAAACATCCATCGGTGGCGATCAATCGGAAACGCGCATCTTTTGCTGCGCGTAATTGCGCTTCGAGATCAGCCATGTCGCTGTGTTTGTAACGAAAGCGTTGCGCTTTGCAGAGCCGAATACCGTCGATGATGCTGGCGTGATTTAGCTCGTCACTGATTATGGCGTCTTTGTCGCTGAGCAGTGTTTCGAACAACCCGCCATTGGCGTCGAAACACGATGGATAAAGGATTGTCTCTTCGGTCCCCAGGAATTTCGAGAGCGCGCGCTCCAGCTCCTTGTGAATGTCCTGGGTCCCGCAAATGAAACGCACGCTCGCCATTCCAAAGCCATGCGTGTCGAGCGCCTCTTTAGCAGCCGCGATGAGCGCCGGATGATCGGCGAGCCCGAGGTAATTGTTCGCGCACATATTGAGCACCCGTTTGCCACCAGCGATAGCGATGTGCGCCTCCTGCGGGCTGGTGATGACGCGCTCGGTTTTGAAAAGACCTTGCGACTTAATTTCCTCGAGTGTTTGAGAAAGCTGATTTTCGAATTCCGCAACCATAGATGAGCGATAACTAAAATGACGAAGCACGAATGTCGAATGACGAAGCAATGAGCGACGCCCTGTCCGGAGCGAAAAAATTCGTCTTGCGCCGATTGTGAATAGCTGTTAATAACTTCGCTGGCGATCCACCTTGACCTACGCTCAACGCCGTAATCTCGCCTTAGCCGTTCTCGCGGCATTCATCGCCCTTCTTCTCCTCAGTGCCTGTGGAACCACCCAGCGCGCGTTGCCCGCATACGAGCGTCCGCTGGCAAAAACAGATTTTCAAAATGTTCGCACGACGGCGTACACGCACACGGAAGCGGATCATCGCGAATACAGCAATCACAACGCGCTAGGCGGCGAATTGCATGCGGCCGGTGCGCCCATCCACCGAGCCGAAGCAGTGACACGTGCGACCCTGGCGTATGAAGTTCCCCGAGCAGTTCCCGTGGATGAGAACGCTTCGTATTCGCCAAAGCTGCAGCCGTTCTCCATGGAAGAAAAGCGGACGGTCGCGCGCACGACGAAACGCCCAACGAAAGCAATCCGTAACGTGAAGCGCGCCGTCATGGTTTCCCGACCGCCGCAGATCGGCAGCGCCGCGGCTGATTGGTCGCGCTGGCCGGCCGGCACGGTGTTTCGCCTGGTTTCCACCGGACAAAACTATCGCGTGGAAGATTACGGGTGGGCGCTTTCCGGACGCAACACAATCGACCTTTACATGGCCAACCAGCGCGAGATGAATTCCTGGGGCGCACGTGAAGAGACCATCCAGGTCGTGAAATGGGGCGATCCGCAGGAAAGCTTGCAGTTCCTTCAATCGCACCAGAACTACAGGCACATCAAGCGAATGGTGCTCGAGCTCGAAGGCCGACACAAAGAAGCCGCCCAGCTGCGCTAATCACGCGCGCGGCCGAGCAGCGGATTCGAGAGACATCGAGAGATTCCTCGACTCCGCTCGGAATGACACCAGAGGAATCCGTGATATCCGCTGCCTGCCCGCCGTAGCCTCGTGCGAAGGCGGGTAATCCGCGGTTCTTCGAGAGATCCTTCGACTTCGCTCAGGATGACAGACTGCCCCAATCGAGCACGATTTTGCCGGAGTTGCCGGATTTCATCAGCTCGATCGCTTCCTTGAATTGTGTGTAGGGGAAGCGGTGCGTGATGACAGGCGAGATATCGAGCCCACTCTGGATCATGGCAGTCATTTTGTACCAGGTCTCATACATCTCCCGGCCGTAAATTCCTTTTAATGTCAGCGCGCTGAAGACCACTGTGTTCCAATCGATGGCAGCGGTGCCGGGCATGATGCCGAGCAGCGCGATGTTGCCGCCGTGAAACATGTTCGGCAAAATGTCGGCAAACGCTTTCGGATTGCCGGACATTTCCAGCGCCACGTCAAAACCTTCTTTCATTCCGAGCTTCTCCATCGCGTCGGTTACTTTTTCGGTGCGCACGTCCAACGCGAGATCGGCTCCCATTTTACGCGCGAGATCGAGACGATACGGGTTCACGTCCGTGATCACCACGTGCCGCGCCCCGGCTCGTTTGCAAATCGGAATAGCCATGCAACCGATCGGCCCTGCCCCCGTGATGAGCACATCTTCCCCGACCAGATCGAACGAGAGCGCAGTGTGAACCGCGTTGCCGAGCGGATCGAAGCACGAAAGCACATCCAGGGGAATCGACGGATCTGCGTGCCAGCAGTTGTCCTGTGGAATCGCCACAAATTCAGCCCACGCGCCGGGCCGATTCACGCCTACGCCTTGCGTGTTTGGGCAAAGATGACGGCGCCCGGCCAGACAATTCCGACAATGTCCACAGGTGATGTGTCCCTCGCCCACGACCAGATCGCCGCGCGCAAAACCTTTTACGTGATCGCCCACTGCATCAACGACGCCTACAAACTCGTGACCGATCGTCATCGGCACAGGGATCGTCTTCTGCGCCCAAGCGTCCCAGTTATAGATGTGCACGTCAGTGCCACAGATCGATGCTTTCAACACGCGGATGAGCACGTCGTCGTCGCTAACTTTTGGAACTGGAACTTCCTCGAGCCAGAGACCGGGCTCGGGTTTGGCTTTCACAACGGCCTTCATTGTCTTCAACACGAGTGGAAATTATCCAAAGTTTTCACAGATTCATACAGATTCCTCGGCACGATTTCGAAATTAATCTCCAGAGAATCTGCGCCCCAGGTGCAATGCTTCAACTGGGATCACCGATCCCAGCTACAACCGGTCAATTAGCCTGAACTCGTGCCGACGATGCGCGGAAGGGCTTGGCCCGACTGCTCCGTTCTGCCGGGTACAAAAGCGAAATGGTTGAAAAAGCGGCTGTCGCTCTTCCGGCGCGACATGAGACCAAGGTCTCATATTCCTTTGGCGACAGGCGAGTAATCTTCGTCGCTTTGCCTCACCTAAATACCGATATTATCTGCCTGCTCGCACGAACTTATGTCTTGCCACAAGAACGCTGTTAATCTTATTCTCGTTGAAAGTGTGAAAACAGTGGGGGATCCGCTGCGCGAAGCGGAAAGTCACGATGAATTATTCGCCTCGACGCGTTGGACGATGGTCCTCGGAGCGAGCGATTCAGCGACGGCTTCCGCTGACGCACTCAGTGCGCTGTCGGAATTGTGCCAAATCTATTGGCGCCCGTTGTACGCCTTCTTACGCAAGCAAGGATATGGACCGGAGGATGCGCAGGATTTGGCTCAGGGCTTTTTCGCCGACGTGATCAAGACTCGCACATACGCGCGCGCCGACCGAGAGAAAGGGCGGTTTCGTTCTTTTCTTCTTGGCGCCTTGAAACATTTCATCGCGGACGTCCGCGATCGCGGACAGGCGTTGAAACGCGGCGGCGGAATGATCCTGGTGCACTTGGACGACAAGGCAATTGCCGAGGCGGAGGCGCGAATTGCGCGAGCAACGAATTGGCAAGCCGACTACGTTTATGACCGCGAGTGGGCGGCGTGCCTTTTGCGGCAAGCACTGGATCGCCTTGCGCAAGAGTGCGCGCTGGCTGGCAAAGGGGAGCTTTTTAGTTACTTGAAGCCGTATCTTGCGGTCACAGAAGAATCGGTGATCCCATACGAAGAGATGGCGCGGCGATCACATCGACCAGTCGCGACGCTGCGCAGCGATGTAGCCCGACTGCGGAAGCGTTATCGCTTAATTTTGCGTGAGGAAGTGCGCGGTACGGTCATGGAAGCCGCGGAAGTGGACGACGAACTGCGGCACTTGTGTCGCGCGTTGGTCGCAACCTAGCCCAAACAAATGCAACGCCCTGCTCAGGAAATTTCAACGTGTCCGGTCTGCGGCGGCGCGCTCGAGGAAACATCCGGTGGCGGACTTGGCTGCATGGTTTGTTTATTGCGGGTCGGGATCTGGGGCGAAGATCCCGCAGGCGCGGGACAGGATTCAACCCTGAACGCTTTCGGGGGCGACGAGGGCTTCGGAGTTTATGAAATCGAACGCCTTCCGGACGGAAGTCTTTACGAGCTTGGGCGCGGAGCGATGGGCGTGACGTATCGTGCCGTTGACACGTCGCTCCAGCGCAAGGCTGCCCTGAAAATCATTAAGATCGGCATCGCCGGGCGACGCGCCGAGGCCCACGAACGTTTTATGCGCGAAGCCCGCATGGCCGCCGCGCTGCGACACGAGAACATCGCCACGGTATTCCAATTCGGAATTCGCGAGGAGACAGGGCAATGCTTCTACGCGATGGAATTGATCGAGGGCGAGACGCTTGAGGAACGCGTTCGTCGCACGGGGCCATTGAATGTCCGCACTACCATTGACATCGCCCAGCAGGTCACCGCTGCATTGGACGCGGCGGAAAAGCGCGGGATGATTCACCGCGATTTGAAGCCGTCAAATTTGATGCTCGTCTCGCCCGAGCGCGAAATGGCGCCCAGCACGGCGACACAGCGCCGTGGCTTCAAGGCCGCGCTCGTTGCTGTAGCCGCCTCGCTGCGTCGAGGCCCCGATCGAAAGGATAAGAAAGTCACCGTCAAGATAATCGACTTCGGTTTGGCTGAGACCCTTAATACTCAAGCCGATCCGATGTCGCTGAGCCGAGGCGGATTTGTCGGTACGCCGGCATTCGCCAGCCCGGAACAATTTGAGCATTCCGCGCTTGATGTGCGCTCCGACATCTACTCGCTGGGCGTCACGCTGTGGTTCGCGCTCACAGGAAAAACGCCATTTGGCGGCCGCAGCGTCGAGGAAATTCGCCGCGCCCAGCAGTCAAATGCACTCGCCATCAAACAACTGAAAGCAATGCACGTTCCGTCGCGCATGCGGTCGCTGCTCAAATCGATGCTCGCACTCGAGCCGACGGCCCGACCCGGCACACAAGAGTTAGCAGTGCGGCTGCGACATTGCTCCGCGCAAGCAAGCGCCCTTCGACCCGGCCGTATCGCCCTCGCAACGGCCGCGATTCCGATCCTCAGCGCCTCTGCATTTCTCGTTTTTCATTCGGTACGCACCCAAAATTTAGTTTCGAATCCCGCAGCGCCGGAGAAAAGCATTGCAGTGCTCCCATTTGAAAACCTCAGCCGCGATCCCGATAACGCCTATTTTGCAGATGGCGTGCAGGACGAAATTCTAACCGACATGACCCGCATCGCTGATCTGAAGGTGATCGGCCGCACTTCGGTGATGCAATACAAGAGCGGAAAGCCGCGCAATCTGCAGAAGATCGCAGACCAACTCCGGGTCGCCCACTTATTGGAAGGAAGTGTGCAGCGCTCCGGCAATCGCGTGCGCATCAACGCGCAGTTAGTCAATGCGCGCACCCAGCGACGTTTATGGGCGCACACTTATGACGGCGATTTTGCGGACTTTTTCACAATACAAAGTCGGATCGCAATGGCGATTGCCGATCAGCTTCACGCGAAACTCGCGCCAAATGTGAAGAACGAAATCGAGCGTCCCGCAACGAACGACATCATCGCCTTCGATCTCTACACCCGCGCCAAGGGGCTTGTCTTAACGCCTAGTTTTTACGTTAGCTCAAAACCGAATTTGCTGCAGGCGGAGGATCTGCTCAACAAGTCAGTCATGCGTGATCGATCGTTTTTCCGAGGATATTGTCAACTCGCCTTTACCCATGACGCGCTTTATTTCTTTGGTCACGACCATACACCGGCGCGTCTGTCCCTGGCAGAGACAGCCGTTGCTGCGGCCTCTCGCGTCCTTCCGGATGCAGGTGAAACGCACCTTGCGCGTGCGTGGAATCTTTACTGGGGACACCTCGATTACGACGGTGCTCTGGCTGAGCTGGAAGTTGCCCGCCAAAGTTTGCCAAATGACCCGCAGATATCGCTTCTTACCGGCTTAATCCAGAGGCGTCAGGGGCACTGGGAAGAATCCATCCGAACCCTTGAGCGCGCCGCTAATCTCGACCCGCGCAATTTTGGCGTGCTGCAGAACATTGCAGAAAATTATGCGACTCTTAGGCGCTATGCTGAACAAGAACGGTGGTTGCGCCGGGTACTGGCTTTGGAACCCCACGACGCCGGTACGAAGGTAATACTTGCGGCCGTCGATTTTGAGTGGAGAGCCGATACCCGCCCGTTGCATAAAATGATCGGTGCAATTCGGGCTACAAATCCTGCTGCGGTGCCGGAGATCGATAATTGGTGGCTCCAGTGGGCACTGGCCGAACGCGACGCCGCCGCGGCAAAAGATGCCCTAATCGCAGCCGGGAAGGGTCCAATCGAGCTGGGAAACGATGTTTTTTGTAATCCTCCATTTGTAGAAGGTGTTATCGCCCGTATGGCGAAGGATGAGGACAAAGCGCGATTGGCCTTCACTGCGGCGCGCGACGAACAGGAGAAGATCGTCCAGGCTCAACCAAATTTCGGCCCGGCGTGGTGCGTGCTGGGTCTAATCGACGCCGCTCTTGGGCGTAAGGAAGAAGCGCTGCACGAAGGACGGCACGCGGTTGAGCTTCTGCCCCTGGAAAAAGATGCGGTCAGAGGTCAGGCGATGATTAAGTATCTGGCGATGATTGCGGCCTGGGCTGGCGACAAAGATCTCGCCTGCCAACAGCTGGCCATGGGCGTCGGTCCTCCAAGCCCCCTCAGCTATGGTCAATTGAGACTGCTTCCCTATTGGGATCCCTTGCGCGGCGACCCGCGTTTCGAACAAATCGTCGCCTCCCTCGCGCCAAACTAAAATTTAACCACGAATGAACACTAAATGCGCACGAATTTTGTCACTCCTTTCTGTTTTCTTACTTCGGGTGAATTCATGTTGATCTGTAGCCGGGATCGGTGATCGCGGCCGGGATCTTAAGATTCCGCTACTCATCCGTGCCGCCCGTTCCTGCAACACCGAAGCCCCAACGAAGACGCGTTTCCCTCCAAGAGAAGAGCAAAAAAATGCCTCTCGCTGGAGGCAAGTAGAGTCCCACCTGAGTTCCTTTCCCTCTGTTGTGGCCAATGTTTCCACGTCCTATCCCCACAGAAGTTCGTTTCGGCTGGCAGCCTGCGCTCCCCTATCCGTCATATCCGCGCCACCTGTCGCGCCGGAGCGCTGCGCGGAGGCGGATCTGTGGCCTGCCGCGCCGGAACCTTGGCATAGGCGGGTCATTTTCTGTTTAGAATCAATGATTTCAGGTTTCGAGGTTACTCGAATCGCAGCCTGGACAGAATGAACAGAATAAACAAAATGGATTTTTGAGACTCAGAAAGAGGGCCTCCGAATTCTGTTCATTTTGTTAATTCTGTCAGATCTTCGGGGTACTCAATGTTTCGCCCGAAATCAGTCGCCCGCGAGCGACCGCTCCCCATATCCGTCATATCCGCGCCACCTGTCGCGCCGGAGCGTTGCGCGGAGGCGGATCTGTGGCCTGCCACGCCGAAGCCTCTTGACTCGCGTAGCTCTACGCGAAGGACGGTCGGCGGAGCGGGTCTCTCCGCTTAACGATTCAACGGTTTAACGTTTCACCGATTTCGAAAAATTTTTTGCCACACCGGGCAAAATTTTCCGAAGGAATAGGTAACGGCCGGAATTGAGTTCCCCTAGGGAGAAATCAGAGAAGGCCACAACAATGAAAGAAAAGTTAAATTAATGAAAAATCGAAATATCATATTCGGAGCAATCCTGTCTGTGCTTGCCTGCTTTGCGTTTTTGCCAAAAATGCAAGCGCAAGAAGGAGACCTTGGCGGTGGCAACACCAACGAGGGGTTCAATGCCCTTAACAGTCTAACCACCGGCGCGTTCAACACTGGGCTTGGGTGGTTCTCGGGAGGGTTCCTGACGGACGGCAATTTCAATACCGCCGTCGGCGCGGGAGCGCTAGACCTCAACAACGGGACTTCCAATACCGCAGCCGGCACTGGAGCGATGTTGCTCAACCTCGCTGCCGACAGGAACACGGCCGTTGGAACCGACGCGCTGCTCAACAATGACTTCACCGCAACCTCGCCCCCCACTGCCACCGACAACACCGCCGTTGGGTTTTTTGCGCTCTTTAATAACCTCGATGCGGGGAGCAACACCGCCGTCGGTTCTTTCGCGCTTTCCAGTAATGACGCAATCGGAAACGGCCTTGCCAACGGCAACACGGCAGTTGGCTTTCTGGCGCTCTTGAGTAACGTTGATGGCGACTCAAACACCGCCGTCGGGTCCGGCGCGCTCATCCTCAACGATGGTATTTCAAACAACGCCATCGGCCGTACAGCGCTCCAGCTTAACACCACTGGTAGTTTTAACCAAGCCATGGGTGTTAATGCGCTGGTTACTAACGATTCCGGCTTTGGAAACATAGCGATCGGTGACGATGCAATGTTTAACAACGTAAGCGGCGCTTTGAACACAGTCGTGGGTGACCTAGCCGGTAATAACATAGTAACCTTTGGCGGTAACATCTATATCGGCGTAGGCGTGCCAGATCCCACCGTCGTTCCTGATGAAGTCGCGTTCATCCGCATCGGCACCCCCACCTTCACCGACCCCATTGTCGGTACTGTTCCATATGACACCTTTATCTCCGGCATCTTCGATCGGGACGTTGACGTGACCACCGCCCGCTTTGTGTTCGTCGATGACACTCAGAAGGTAGGCACGGAGCTCGTCGATGCCCAGGGAAACAGGTTTACTGTACCTATGCCCCAAACCGCACCGGCCGGACCCCGAGCCCCCGAAGCCGCCAAGCACGCCTTGCTCGAACTCAAAGTTAAGGAGTTGCAAGCAACTGTCGCGCAGCAACAGAAGCAAATAGAGGCACTTACTGAGGGCTTACAGAAAGTGAGCGCCCAGATTGAAGTGAGCAAGCCGGCACCGCAAGTGGTCGTGAATAAACCGTAAAGCTGCGATGTAGAACGGCTTGGTGTGTCCAAAGCACCAAGGCAAATTGGAAAGGCGTTCGCCCCGTGGCGAACGCCTTTCTTTTACAGAAATCTGGCATTCGCCGCTGTAGAGCAGAGCGCAGCCGGATGGTTGTAGCCACCGGCCTATGGCCGGTCACATGACACGACAGCTTGAACGCCGGCCGTTACGTCTCGGCCGAATTTTTTAGTGCGAGTCCGCTCTACTTTGTCACCTTTTGCACGCATGACCGAAGAGCATGTTTGGCTAGCCATGAAGTTCATGCTGCATTTGTTCTCTTTGCTCAACGCGCCGCGGACAAGCTTGGTATTGCAGTTGGCCGCTATGTGATTATGCCGGACCATGTCCATCTGTTTGTCCGCGGCGGACCAGGATTTGTTTTGGGCCGATGGGTTGGAATGTTGAAACAATCGCTGGCCAAAGCGCCTCGTTGGTCGAGAAAGGACGCACAGATTTGGCAGGAAGGATTCTTCGATCACGTGCTGCGCAACGATGAAAGCCACGCGCAAAAATGGGAATATGTCCGCGGAAATCCAGTTCGTGCAGGCTTGGTTTACTGCTGGGAAGATTGGCCTTATCAGGGCGAGATCATCTATATCGACCGTGCGTGACTGTAGCCACCGCCCTGTGGGAGGTCTGCGATATGAAAAACAGTTCCCTTGCGTTGGACGGCGCACAGCGCCGTGGCTACAGCAATGGTGGATTTTTTCTCTCGCTTTAAGTCCGCTTGTCGCGTTGAAGCAGATATTCGAACGGTCGGAAAACAACTCTACCAGTGCCGCAGGCACGTTAAGTTTCGTTTGACTAGCCGTTGGCCTTCCGTTTGCTTCTTCCGAATTACGGAAGACCAATTAGGGTTTACGCCTGATATGAAAAAAATCTTTATCCCTTCGATGCTGATCGCTTTCGCGATGATTTGCTCCTGCCAAAAACAAGATTCAGCCGCTGAACCACAACTTGCTCAACGGAAAGCGGAGCTGGACGCACGCCAGAACGCGTTAGATGAAAGAGAGAAAGAATTAGCTTTAAGAGAAACAGTGTTAAATGAAAGGGAGCGAGCGTTGCCCGAAAAGGGAAAAGCCACAGCGAACGCCCGGACGATTCCTGATGCCGCGCAGCTCAAAGCTGAAAGAGACA
>WNFO01007648.1_pt1 | contig 16754 bp, 15 predicted proteins | sample 5400251 | NCBI WGS metagenome assembly WNFO01 (sample SAMN13153354, study PRJNA577476) | soil metagenome | isolation source: 100 cm saprolite under Madrone tree | place: USA:California | collected 2016-06-14 | reverse complement strand
AGAAGTCCTTCAGCGACGAGCCTTCGCGCAGGAACTCCGGGTTCACGCACACGGCGATATTCTCACCCAGGGTTTGGCCCGAGGCCCGCTCCAGCGCCGGCGTGACGACGTTCGCCACCGTGCCGGGGAGTACGGTGCTCCGCACCACGACGATGTGCCGCTTCCCCAGCTCCTGCAGTGCTCGGCCGATGTCCTCACACACGCGCGTGATGTACGTGAGGTCGAGCGCGCCATTGTTCTTGCTCGGCGTGCCGACGCAGATCAGGGACAGCGCCGCCTGTTCGACGGCGGCCTTCACGTCTGTCGTCGCGCGCAGGCGACCGGACGCCACGACATCCTTGATCAACTCGGGCAACCCCGGCTCGAGCACCGGACTGATGCCCTGGTTGATCATGTCCACTTTTGTCTGGTTGACGTCGACCCCGATGACCTGCCACCCCTCCTTGGCAAAGCAGGCGGCTGACACGCACCCGACGTACCCGACCCCGAACACCGCTAGTGTCTTGCTCATGACCGCAACGCACCCTCCCTCACGCCCACCACGCGACGGCAGATCGCATCGAATTCCGTGGCGGCGCGGTCCCACCCGGCACGACTCCGGACCGTGCGCGCTGCCTCGTCGCCGATCGCGCGTGCCCGCGCCGTGTCCCTGAGCAATTGGAGCGCCGCGGCGGCAAAGTCCTCAGGAGAGTCGGCCAGAACGATGTCGTGACCGTCCGTCACCGGCAGACCCTCGGCCCCGATCCGCGTCGACACGACCGGAAGTCCCATCGCCATGGCCTCGAAGATCTTGAGCCGCGTGCCTCCGCCGATGCGCAGGGGCACGAGGTATACCGCGGCTCGCTCCATGTAGGGTCGCACGTCATCGACCCGACCGGTCAGCGTCACGCCCCCCCCTCCCCCGGGTTGCTGCGACCCCAGAGCAACGAGCGCGGGAGACGGCTTGCGGCCGACCACGGTAAACGTCGCGCTCGGGAGCGCCTCCCGGATCCGCGGCCATATCCGCCCGAGACAAAACCGCACGGCATCGTCGTTCGGCATCCAGTCCATCGAGCCCGTAAAGACCATGTTGTGGGCGTCGCGTGCGTGCGTGCCGCTGGGAGAGAAGTAGGCGGTGTCGACACCCGTCGGGACGTCGGAAACCGTGTCGACCTGATATTCACGGGACACCATGGCTCGATCTTCCGGCGAAACGGTGACGACGTGGGCGTAGCGGCGACATTCCCGGGCTTCAAACGCGCGCATCCGCTCCCACTGGGCTCGGAGGTAGGCGCGCGAGAGCGGATCCGCCGCGACTTCGCAGCGCCGTTTCCAGATCAGGGCTTCGACGTTGTGCTCGAACAGCACGGCGGGACACGGCAGGTCGCCGGCGACGTTGACCGACGGCGCGAGGAAGTCGCAGACGACGACGTCCACGTCACCCGCGAGCACTCGCGTGCTGATCGCGCTTCGCAGCGCGCGCGAGCGGTACTTCGCGACCGCGTACGGCAGCGTTGAAAACAGATTGAACCCAAGATCCGCGTAGAACCCCACCGATCGCTGTGCCGGAGGGTGGAACGGAATCGTCACGAGCTCATCGCAATACTCGCCCGCTTGATCGCATGCGTCGCGCCCGGCATCGCCGTCATCCAGCGTGATGTAGGTAATGCGGTGCAGGCGCTTCAGCTCCCGCAGCATATGGAAGGTCCGGAGCTTCCCGCCCTTATCGAGCGGGTGCAGCAACTCGGTCTTCACCCAAAGGATGTTCATGCGAACGCCGCGCGGTACTGCGACTCGGGTGCGCGGACATCCTGCTCACCGTCGATGAAGCGGCGCTGCCACAGCTCCATGTTCATGAGCGTCCACAGGCGATCCGTATGCTCGTCGCGACCGGTGACATGGTCGTCCACGAGACGACGAACCACCGCGGGGTCAAAGATGTCCCGCCGGCGCGCGCGCTCACCCAGCACCAGCTCCGTGACAATGCCCCGCCACGGTCCCCGCAACCAGGAACCGAGTGGGACCGGGAATCCCATCTTGGGACGAGCGAGAATGCCGGCCGGCAGCACGTGCTTCATGCTCTCACGCAGGATGCGCTTGGTCGTGAATCCGCGCAGCTTGAGATCGACGGGAAGCCGTGCGGCGAAATCCACCAGCGCGTTGTCGAGGAATGGTACGCGGCTTTCGATCGACGCGGCCATGCTCATCTGGTCCTGCTTCATCAACAGCTCGTGGAGGTACACTTTGCTGTCGACGTACAACAGTCGATCCAGCAGCGTGCGGGCGTCGGTGCGCTCGAGGTGCGCGCGTGCCAGGCGATACGGATCGGCGGTTGCGAACCGTTCCCTGGCGCCGGGCGAGAACAGCTGGCCCTGCTGCGCACGCGAAAACACGGCGAAGTTGTCGAAGTAGATGCTGTCCAAATCCGGCGGAATGCACAGAAACGTCCGCTCCAGCTTGCGCCGAGCGGCCGATCCGCGCCGCAGCCGTCCCACCGCACTGTGTACGGCGCGACGGAGACTCGCCGGCACCATTTGGTGATAGCGCGTGCCGAGTCGGATGTTGTACAGCGTCCTGCTGTAGCGCCCGTATCCACCGAGCAGCTCGTCGCTCCCCTCGCCGGTCAGGACGACCTTCACGTGATCGGCGGCCAGTCGCGCAACGAAGTACAGCGCCACGCTCGACGGATGCGCAATCGGCTCGTCTTCCTGCCAGATCAGGCTCGGCAAGGCCGCGAAAAACTGTTCGGGGCTCACCACGACCTCGTGATGGTCGGTCCGATACGCTCGCGCCGCCATGCGGGCGTAGCGCAGCTCGTTGGCCTCCCGCTCGGCGAACGCAACCGAGAAGGTCTTGATCGGCTCGGTCACAAGCCGGCTCATGACCGCCGCAATCGATGCCGAATCGATACCGCCCGAGAGGAATACGCCCAACGGCACGTCCGACATGAGATGGGTGCGCACGGCGTCGGTGAAGCGCGTGCCGAATTCCGCGACGAGATCCTCGTGGGACCGGGCCGGGGTTTCAGCACGAAAACTCATGTCCCAGTACTGGCGGATCTCGACTTCTCCGTCCCGCCACCGCAGCGTGTGCCCCGGCAGCAGGCGCCGCACGCCCTCAAAGAGCGTGTCCTCCCCGGACGGAGCACGATTCGCCAGGCAATCCGGTAACACCTCGTAGTTCAGCGACGGCCGCGTCGCCCGGGCCGCGAGCAAGGCTTTGATCTCCGACGCGAAGTAGAGCGATCCGTCGTCGGTCAGCACGTAATACAGCGGTTTGATCCCGAGCCGGTCGCGGGCCAGGAACAGCTCCTGCTTGCGGCTGTCCCAAATGGCGAATGCGAACATTCCTCGCAGGTATTCGACTGCCTTGGAGCCCTCTTCCTGGTACAGGTGGAGAATGGTCTCGGTATCGCTGCGCGTGCGATAGCGGTGGCCGCAGCGCTCGAGCGACACGCGGAGGTCGCTGTGGTTATAGATCTCGCCGTTGTAGACGATGTGCAGAGACCCGGTGTCGTCGTGCATGGGCTGATGCCCACTGGCGACGTCGATGATCGCGAGACGGCGGTGGCCCAGGCCGACGCGGCCGTCAGTGAAGACCCCACACCCGTCCGGGCCGCGATGGGTCATGGTATCGCGCATGCGAATCAGCTGCTGCTCATCGACTCGAGCTCGTGAGCGCGGCGCGTAGGCGATCCCACAGATCCCGCACATGGGTCAGCTGACCTCGACCGGCGGCTCCGACCCCTGGACGCGCGCAGCCGTCAAGTCGATCGGATCATCAGCCTGTATGAGACGCCGGCCCCGCCATGCCAGACGAGTGCCGTGCACCAGGACAAACTCGAGCGGCTGCTCGGCGCCACGAAGCCTGCGCACCCACGCCAATGCGGCATCGGTCGAGATGTCGTCGCTCGCGACCTCACCGTCCCACCCGATCAACAGCGTATCCTCGACGCCACGACCAACGATTGTGAACGCGCGGCCATTGCTCGCCGGTCGCTCGTGAATGACCAGCGACTCCTCGTTCTGGGTGCGCGGAACCAGGAACGACACGATTTCCCGCGTCCCCTTGCCGCGCGCCGTGAACACGCACGAGGTCGCGGGACTCAACGCGCCATACGAGCTCGATACCCGACCTTCCTCGCAGCGCAGCGCACCGCGGTGGCCGAAGATCCCGATCTCCAGCAGCTCCGAGGCGTTGGTGCCCCAGCCCCCAACCACACGATCGGCGGACTGCACGTGGACCCTGATGTCTGGCGCGAATTGGAAATGGACTTGGACGTCGTGATCGCCCTCGGTCTCGACGCGGTCGCGTACGATCCAGTAATCGCCTTTGAGAAAGAGCACGGCACGACCGTGCGCGGCTGGCGGCGTGAGGCGGGCGTACCCGTCGTGCTTCCCTTCGATGTAGTCACAGCGTGCCCCCGGCTGCCACGACGTGAGGAAGGTCCGGGCCGTGTGCTGCCAGGTGAACGGTCCGCTCGGGATCGACGACGATTGGCCCGCCACCGTCACGGTGTTGTGGGCACTCGACGACCGAAAATGATCCCGCAAGGCAGCGGGAGCGGTATACGTGTAGGTCCCCGGGTCTACCAGAACCGCCTTGCCGCGCACCACCAGCGTGAGGGCGAGGGCATCGGCATGTGCGTGACCGCAATTGAGGACGCCGTGGGGACCACAATCGATCGTCATGCTGCTGGCGTCTCGTTCCCAGCCGTCGCGCAGCAGGTGGTAGCCGCCGTCCGGAAACGCCCGACTCTGGACCGCGGGAGCCGCCGACTCAACGGCGTCGAACGCGCGTAGCCCTGCGGAGCCGAGCAGCCAAAGCGTTTCCTCCGAAGCTGGGCCCGACACGTAGCGGTAGTCCGGCCGCTCGAAGAGTGCGGCGCCCGTTGCAAGCGTCGCACGAAAGTCATTGGGGGAACGCTCGTCCAACGGCAGAACCCGGCCGCCATCGTCATCACCCACGAGCGGGGTGCGTCCGTCGGGCTGCGACAGGTGCATGAGATGATCGAGCAACAGCCGCAACTTGTCGGACAACACCGCTGGGATCGGACCGCCCTGTACCTGTCCCAGGATCAGGGCGTGGAGGCAGAAGTCCGTCGTGTAGCGGTGGTAGTAGGTCGATTGCTCGAAGTAGGACCCGTCAGGCCGTACATGCTTTTCCAGCTGCTCGAGAAAGACCGTCCAGCCAATCCGGCGCCAACGCTCGGCGCAATCGAGCTCCGGAAGCATCGTGCCGAGATACAGCAGGCCGAGCGCCTCGCCCGTGATATGCGTGTTCGGGCTCGAGTAGGTTGACAGGTACGTCTCGACATGGCGCCCGTGCAGGTAGAGAAACCTGAGCGTACGCAGCAAGACGGTATCGCTCAGGTTCGGCGATGCTTTGAAGAAATACAAACCCCAGATCCACGCGATCGCGCGGAAAGCCACCTCGAGGCTGCTCGCCCAATTCACCCCGATCTTGGGAGGATTGGCGTCCATCCAGGCCATGAGGTGGTCGACGAACGTCGCCGCGTAGCGTTCATCGTTTGTGTACCAGTACGCCTTGCCGAGCGTCACGAAGTACTGATGGCGATTGAGCTCCCAGATAAGCTTGTATTCCCCGGCGACTTTGGGGTCGAGGTGGTCGATCCGACTCCAATGGCGCCGCGCGACTCGTGTCCCCGAGACCGGATCACGGTGCCAATCGATCGGAGCACCACAGTCCAAACGCGAGCGGCCGAGCAAGTCGAATTGCCCGCAGGATATGTGGTCAGCGGATTCGACGACGCGGGCCTCGAGGTCCGGCCAACGCCGGCGCAGGAGCTCGACAACGTCTTCGCGCTCGCCGAACGCGGCAAAGAAGCGCGGAGTCGTGCGCGTACGAAACCGCTCGAGGATGCGCGCAAACCCCCGGTCGTCTGGTAACCGGAGCTGGCTGGAAATCCTCAGCCGCTCCGACCACGCCGCCGACCATTGTCTCGCACGCGCACCGAGCTCGGCGACGCTCGCTCGCCGGAGCTTCGTCCATTGAGAAGACACCCGTGATCCGAAGCTCATCTCACAGGACGGCCTCGCGGGAGACGCGCTGTCTCGTTGGAGCCCGCGCGGGCGTCACATCCGCGGGGACGCTCTCGCGTTTCTTGGACTCTTCCTCGAACCACGCCCACGTGCGGCGCAAACCTTCCTCGAGCGAGATCCGCGGGCGGTAGCCGATGAGCCGTTCCGTGCGCTCGAGGCCTGCCAGCGAATCGCGGACGTCACCCGCGCGCGAGGGTTGGAGGATGTAGCCGACGTCGCGACCTGTGACCCTCGCGACGAGCGCGATCAGCTCGAGCAACGAAGATTTCGCGCCCGCACCGACGTTGACCGGCCAACCACTCACGGTGGAGGCCGGCGCCGAGGCCGCAAGCAGGTTGGCGTCCACGACGTTGTCGACGTACGTGAAGTCCCGCGTCTGCTGCCCGTCGCCGTAGATGACGGCGGGGCGCCCTTCCAGCGCCGCCTGCAGGAAGTTGGGAATCACCGCGGCATAGGCGGAGTGCGGACTCTGCCGTGGTCCGAACACATTGAAGTACCGCAGCGCCGCTCCTTCGATCATCCCGCTGCGCGCGAACGCCAGCACGTACTGCTCCCCGGCGAGTTTCGACGCCGCATAGGGCGATCGCGGCAGCGGCTCGACGGCCTCCGCCTTGGGCAGGATCATCGTGTCGCCGTAGACCGAGCTGGAGCTCGAGTACACGACGCGCGAGACCTTGGCCTGGATGCTCGCCTCGAGGAGGCGCATCGTGGCATTGACGTTGTTATCATGGGAGGCCCACGGGTCCTGTATCGACCGCGGCACGCTCGGCAGGGCCGCCACGTGGAAGACGACGTCCATCCCCGCTACCACGCGCTGGCAGACACCAGGATCACAGAGATCGCCGTTGACGAACTCGATCTGATCTTCGATGGGCGTGAGATTGGCCAGATCGCCGGTGAGCAGGTTGTCCACGACGCGCACGGTGTGACCGCGCGCCACGAGCCGTTCAGCAAGATGCGACCCGATGAACCCGGCCGCCCCGGTAACGAGACACTTCGTTCGCATCGCTGCCAGCATGACGACTCCTCTTGGTGGTGTCGCGGCAGCCCGAGCAAGAAGGGTCGCTACCGCCGTCGGAAGGCGGTGCAAGGCTCACGCTATGGTGCGAGGATGGACTCCAGCGCCGTAACTCATTGCGCGTTAATGAGATGTGACGCTACAGGAGCGCGGGCGGGAAGGTGGCGGGACGGGCAGGATGTCGCAGTCGTGTGACAGGGGGCCGCGTGTCGCAGTCTCAAGCCACTTACGACGTCGCTTCCCGCTTGAGCTGTTCCCACCACTGCATCCGCTCTTTTACCGTCTTCTCATGGCCGAAGTCGGTCGGCTGATACCAGCGTTTGCCCCGTAAGACGTCAGGCAGGTATTCCTGCGGCAGGTAGGCGTTCTCCGAGTCGAACGCATACTTATAGCCCGCGCCATACCCCAGCTCCTTCATCAGCCCCGTCGGCGCGTTGCGAATGTGCAAGGGCACGGGCTCGGCGGGATGTTGCTCTGCCGCGGCCTGCGCCTCCCGGAACGCGGCATACGCACGATTCGATTTGGGAGCGGTGGCGAGATAGATCGCGGCCTCGGCGAGTGCCAGCTCTCCTTCGGGACTGCCGAGGAAGTGATAGGCGTCCTTCGCGGCGAGGGCGATCGTGAGCCCGCGGGGGTCCGCGAGACCGATGTCCTCGATGGCCATGCGGACCAGGCGCCGCGCGATGTAGAGCGGGTCCTCGCCGCCGGCCAGCATACGGGCGAGCCAGTAGAGCGCACCGTCGGCGTCAGAGCCGCGCACCGCTTTGTGCAGCGCGGAGATGAGGTTGAAGTGCTGCTCGCCGCCCTTGTCGTAGACCGGAAGCGGACGCTCCAGCACCTGCATGACCGTCTCACGGGAAACGGGAAACGGGACACGAGAAACGCGGATGTGCTGGAGGAGTGCTTCCAACGTATTCAACGCGCGCCGCGCGTCTCCCTGCGCGTGATGGACAAGTGCATCCATCGCTTCTTCTGTCAGCACGTTTCCCGTTTCGCGTGTCTCGTTTCCCGACTCTCGCAGCGCCCGCTCGATCACGGTCCGGATATGCTGATCGGTGAGCGGCTCCAGCACAAACACCCGACACCGCGACAGCAACGCGCCCGTCAGCTCGAAGCTCGGATTCTCCGTGGTCGCGCCAATGAGCGTGATGACGCCATTCTCGACCCAGGGAAGAAACGCGTCCTGCTGCCCCTTGTTGAAGCGGTGAATCTCGTCGCAGAACAGGATCGTTCCCTGCCCCTGGTACTTGAGTCGCTCTTCGGCCTCTTTGATGATCTCGCGCACTCGCGCGACGCCTTCGGTCACGGCAGAGAACGGCTCGAAGTGCCGTTCGGTATAGTTGGCGATGATCCGGGCGAGCGTCGTCTTGCCCGAGCCCGGCGGGCCCCAGAAGATGCACGAGCCGACGTCCCCGCGGCGGATCAGTTCGCCGAGTGCTTTCCCGGGTCCCAGCAGATCTTCCTGCCCGAGGAATTGCTCGAGCGTCTTGGGCCGCATGCGCGCCGCTAACGGCTCGGTGGACCCTTGAAAGAGTGTCGGCTCAGACACGGGACACGTGGTGCGTCAAATAGCCCTCTATCGCATTAAAACGGATGCACGTACTGGAACGCGGTGAATCATACTGCAAGCATGAAGCAACTTGAATCGTTAGATGCGTACCGCACCGCGCAGGACCTCGCCGCCAGGGCATACTCGCTCACTCAGAATGGCGTGCTCTGCAAACACTTCGCGCTGATCGACCAGATCCGACGCGCCTGCATATCAGTCCCAGCCAACATCGCGGAGGGATATGCACTCGGCACCACTTTGCAATTCATCAGGTGTTTGCGAATTTCCCTAGGCTCGAGCGCCGAGCTCAGGTCTCATCTCGAGCTCACGAAACGATTAGCACTCGCAGACGCCGAAGACCTCAACGCCACTATCGCGCTCACCATGCGGGTGATCGCAATTCTAGTCGGTCTCTTGAAGAAGCTGGACAGAAACCCCCGCTCACGTGTCCCGTTTCTCGTGTCCCGTGTCCCGTTCAGGCCACCGAATCGAGAATCAGCTTCGTAATAAAGAATACCAGAGCGCCCGCAAAGAAAGCAGCCGGCATTGTCCAGCCATGTTTGCCCTGGAGCTCTGGGACCAGATTCGACGCCGCCACGTAGATCGCCACTCCCGCTGAGATCGCCAACCCGTGCTGGACGAGGAACCCGACGTGATCCGTCATGATCACCCCGGCCAGTGTCGCGAGGCCGAGGAGCGCTGCCGCTCCTACCGCCCGCCCTCGCGTCCTGCCGCCCGCCATCATGATGCTGGAGATCGTGACGCCCTCAGGGAGCTTGTGCAGAAAGATCGCGATGAACACCAGGAGCCCAAGCTCGGGACGAGCAGGCCGATCAGCGCGGATGTGCCGGCCACGGAGCTGATCGCGTGCGTTTCCTCGCCAAAGTGGAAATGCGGCGTCAGCGTATGCTGCGTGAAGTGAACGGCGAGATAGCCCGCGAGGACCATCAGCGGGGCGACTCCACCGCTGCGCGAGAACGCTTCCGGTAGGAGCTCGATGATCGCAACCGACAGCATGAAGCCGGCGCCGAACGCGAGAAAGTGCTCGATGACCTTGAGCTGCAGCGCGGCGCGCCGCGTGACCGCCAACGCGCCAAGCACGTTGCCGGCGGCCGCCACGAGGGCGTAGAGGAGGGCCTTAGACACGGGAGAGCAAGTACTCCTTTGTGTTGCGCGACGGATCCTCGAGCACTTCCTCGAGCAACCGCGCCAACGTCTCCCCGACTTCCGGCCCCGGTCGCACCCCGGCTCCGATCAGATCATCCCCGCGCACGGCGAGATCCTTCAATGCGAGCGGAGGATTCTTGGCGCGGATGTTCGCCACCGTCTTCTGGAGTGTGTCAGACGCACCGATGAGCAAGTCGTCGGCGTACTCGCCGGTTTCCGCGAGCCACTTCCGCACCCGCGCCGCGTCGCCCGGTTCAGGATAGTGTTCGCGCCATTTGCCGATCGCCCGGCCACGCTCGATGTCGCGATTCGCGCACTTGAGCCGTGTGAGCAGCGAGGCGGGATCCTTGCTGATGTAGGCTGTGACGATAACGGGATTGCGGGGCAACCGATCGACACCGGTCGCGTCCCCGAGCTCCGGCAGCCAGATCCGTTTTGCTCCGGTGTCTACCCAGAGCGCGACGAGCTTCGAGACCTTCTTCGCGGTCTGGATGCCCTTGAACCATTCGTCCCGCACGCGCTCCGCGGACAACTGCGCGAGGCCTTGAATGTTCGCCTTCGCCGCTTCGAGCGTCCGGGGGTGGATGCGAAATTCGAACCGCGCGCTGAAGCGCAGGGCCCGCAGAATCCGCAGATAGTCTTCCTGAAACCGCCAGTTGGGATCACCGACGGAACGGATCAGCTTCTTTTCGAGGTCCTGCTGGCCCTGGAAGGGATCACGCCACTCGTGCCGGATCGGGTGATACGCGATGGCGTTGATCGTGAAGTCGCGGCGCGCCAGGTCGTCCATGAGCGACGCGCCGAACTCCACCACCGCATGGCGGCCGTCGGTCTGGATGTCCTTCCGAAAAGTCGTGACCTCATGCGGCTGATTGTTGGCGTCGAGCACCGCGACGGTGCCATGCTCGATCCCGACGGGCACGGTACGCTTGAACAACTTTTGGACTTCGGCCGGCGGCGCTGCCGTCGTGAGATCGAAATCGTGATTCTCGACGCCCAGGAGATTGTCGCGGACCGCCCCGCCCACGCACCACGTCTCGTAACCCGCCTGTTCGAGGCGCTGGGCGATGGCGAGGACTCCTTGAGGGATCGGAAGCTGGCGAGGGAATGTCATCGGGAAACGGGAAACGAGAAACGGGAAAGGCTTCTTACCCGCACAGGACCGATCCTCCGTTGACGTTGAGGATCTCTCCCGTGATGTGTCGAGCCAGCGATGAACACAGAAACACGATCGGACCGGCAATATCCTCGGCCGAAGCAATCCGACCGAGAGGAATCGTCGCTTCGATCGCCCGTTTCCCCTTTCCCGTTTCCCGTTCCAACGGCTTTTGTGACATTTCCGTATCGACCCACCCCGGCGCGACGCAGTTGATCGTGATCTTGGGCGCAAGCTCGACGGCGAGCGACTTGGTGATCGAGATGACGGCGCCCTTCGTGGCGGCATAATCGGTGTGAAATGCCTCGCCGCGCTGGCCGGCGGTCGACGACACCAGCACGATCGTGCCGCCTTCTTTGATGTTGGGAATCGCGGCGCGGCAGACGTAGATCACCGCGTCGAGATTGGCACGGCGCGTGGATTCCCACTGCTCGTCCGTCATCTTGGCGACCGGCACGTCGTCGGCCGGCCAGACGCCGTGATTGATCACGAGAATGTCGAGACCGCCGCCGAGCGCCCGGAGCGCTTCGGCGACGGCCTTGCTGGCTCCGGCCGGCGTGCCGAGGTCGCCGCGCACGGCCGCGGTGACGTGCGTGTCGGCGGCGGGTTTGCGGCTGCGATATCCCACGGCCACCTTCGCGCCGGCCCGCGCCAGCATCACCGCCGTCGCGCGCCCGATGCCGCGGCCGCCGCCGGTGACGAACGCACGCTTCCCGGTGAGATCGATCAACCCTTCAACCGATCTTCGACCAGGTCACAGATCACGTGCTCGATCGCGAGATGCAGCTCCTGAATGCGCGCCGTCTCGATCGCGGGCACGACGAGGACGAGATCCGCGATGTCCTTGAGCTTGCCGCCACTCCGTCCCAGCAACGCGACGACGCCCACGCCCCGGGCCTTGGCGGCCTGCGCGGCGCGGATCACGTTGGGACTCTCCCCGGACGTCGAATGCAGCACCAGCAAGTCGCCCGGCTCGGCCAAGGCTTCGACCTGCCTGGCGAACACTTCATCGAAGCCCATGTCGTTGGCGCAGGCCGTGAGTAACGAGCTGTCGGTCGTGAGCGCGACCGCGCGCATCGCCGGCCGATTGTTCCGGTAGCGCACCACATACTCCGTGGCGACGTGCTGGGCGTCCGCGGCGCTGCCGCCGTTGCCGGCGAAGAACAGCGTACCGCCGCCGCGCAGCGTTGCCTCGTACCGGTCCGCGATGGCGGCGATGGCGTCCGCCTGCTCCGCGGCGACGCGGCCGGCGAGTGTCGCCAGGCCGTCCAACGACTCCCGGATCCGCGTGACCTCCGCGCTCACTTCACCGCCTCGACGAAGGCCTCGAGATCGCCCTGGGGTCCTTCCTCGAGGACGGTACCGATGACCACGAAGTCGGCCCCGGCCTTCCGGGCGGCGCGCGCCTGCGCCGGTGTGCGAATGCCGCCACCCACGAACAGGGGGCGCTGCGGCACGGCCGCGCGGCAGGCCCGAATCACCTCCGTCGAAACAGGGTGCTCCGCCCCGCTGCCCGCGTCGAGGTAGACCGCTTGCATCCCGATCAGTGTGGCGGCGGTGGCATGCGCGGCAGCCAGCTCGGGCTTGTCGGCGGGGAGCGGGCGCGTCTGGCTCACCGACTCGACGCTCGTCACACGCCCGCCATCGATGAGGATGTACGCGGTGGACAGCGTTGGCACCGGATGCTGCCGCAGATACGGCACCGCGCGGACGTGCTCCTCGATCAGATACTGCGGATTGCGACCCGACACGAGCGACAGGAACAGGATGAGATCCACTTGATCGGTGAGCTGCATGGCGGAGCCGGGGAACAGCGCGACCGGAATACCGGGCGCGTTGGCCCGCAGCGCGCGCGCGACCTCATGCGTCTGGGCCGCGCCGTCGAACGACGAGCCGATCAGCAGGCCGCGCACCCCGGCGGCCTTCGCGGCGCGCCCGATGCGCGCCGCCTCGGCGCCGCTGGTGCGGACCGGATCCACGAGCACGAGCAAACCCTGACCATCAAGTCTCATCTTCGGCCTGAGCTTCGAAAGCGTAGGTGGCGAACGCGTCCGCCGCGAGCAGATCGAGCGCCAACTCGCGGCCTCCCGCCGGTTGCGATGTTACCCCGGCCAGCAATTCCTGACCCAGGTGAGCGAGGTGCATCGCGAGCCCTCCGGGCGCGTCGTGCACGGCGCACCGCAGGCGGGCGCGCAGCGTGGTCGGCGGCACGGGGCGGCGCGTGTCGAGCCACGCCAACACCTCGTCACGAGTCATCGAGCCAGATCTCGAACGATCTCCGGAGTGCGGGCGCGAGCCTCTCCCAATTTCGTGACGTCACCGACGCCCGCCGAAGCAAAATGCGGACGCCCCCCGCCTTTCCCGCCCGTCGTGGACGCGATGGCATTGGCGATCTCACCCGCCTTGACGCCCTTGGAGACCAGATCGTCGGTGACGGCCACATGAATGCCGGCCCGCTCGCCCGTCGTGAACAGGACGGAGATAGCGCGCTTATGCTTCGCGCGGAAGCCATCCATAATCGCGGCGATTTGGCCACGGTCGTCGAGCTCGGACTCGTCGATATGGAGCTCCACATCGCCGATACGTTCCACGTTTCCCGTTTCCCGTTTCCCGCCTCCCGATTTCAGGAGCTCCTGAACCTGCCGTTCGAGCTTCCGGTTCTCCTCCAGCATCGCCTCGATGCGGCGGGTCAAGTGCTCGGGCTGCGTCTTGAGCAGGCCCGAAGCCTCGGCCAGACGCTGTTGGAGCTCGAGCGCGTAGCGGTACGCCGTGGGACCGGTGAGCGCTTCGATGCGTCGCACGCCCGCGGCGGCACCGGTCTCGTGGGTGAAGCGAAACAGCGCGATCTGACCCGTCGAGCCGACATGCGTTCCCCCGCACAGCTCGAGCGACACGCCCGGAACGTCCACGACGCGCACCACGTCGCCGTACTTCTCGCCGAACAGGGCCATCGCGCCCGCCGCCACCGCGTCTTTGTACGCCATCTGCCGCGTCGCGATCGGGAGATTCTCCCAGATGTGCGCATTGACCTCGGCTTCGATGACCGCCAGCTGCTCGCCCTTGATGGGGCCGTGATGGCTGAAGTCGAACCGCAGCCGCTCGGGCGCGACGACCGATCCTGCCTGGCGCACATGCGTCCCCAGAATCCTCCGCAGCGCCGCATGCACGAGGTGCGTCGCGGTATGATTGCGCTCGATATTGCGGCGCCGCGCCTCGTTGACCTGGGCGAGCGCCGGCGTCGGCTCGAACGTCTCGCCGAACGTGCCGACGACGGCGTTCCGGCCGTCCACCTTCTCGACGCCCTCGACCGTCAGCTCCCACCCGTCGCCCTTCACGACGCCGGTGTCGCTGACCTGACCGCCGGACTCGGCGTAGAAGGGATTCTCTTCCAGGATCAGCTCCAGCTGATCACCCGTTTGACGAAATGCGATCGGCTCGGTCTCGGCCTTGGTCGCTTCGTACCCGACCCATTTTTGCTTGCCCTTCTTCTTTACTTCAACCCATTCGCCGCCACGTTTCCCGTGTCCCGGATCCCGTTTCCCGAGAGCGCGCGCAGCGCGCGACCGCCGCCGTTGCTGCCCCAGTGCCTGCTCGAACCCCTCGACGTCGACGGAATGCCCGTGCTCCGCGGCGATCATCTGCGTGAGATCGAGCGGGAAGCCATAGGTGTCGTAGAGCTTGAACGCATCCTCGCCAGAAATCACGGGCTGGTGGCGTAGCTCTTCCATCCGCGACAGTCCCCCCTCGATCGTCTCGAGGAAGCGCTCCTCCTCGGCACGCGTGACCCGCTCGATGTGCGGCTCCTTCGAGCCGAGCTCCGGATAGACATCGCCCATGACGCCCGTGACCGAACGGGTGAGTGGCGCGAGCGTCGGCTCGCGGCGGCCCAGGAGCCAGGCGTGCCGCACCGCGCGCCGCAGAATGCGCCGCAGGACGTAGCCGCGCCCCTCGTTCGACGGATAGACGCCATCCGCCAGGAGGAACGCGACGGCGCGCGCATGGTCGGCGAGGACGCGGTAGGGCGCACCGGACGGGCCGCGGTCGTACGGCCGCCCCACGATCTCGACGGCCTGCGCGATGATCGGCTGAAACAGGTCGGTGTCGAAATTCGAGGCCACGTTCTGCATGACGGAGGCGATGCGCTCGAGCCCGGCGCCGGTGTCGACCGAGGGCTTCGGCAGGTTCTTCCGCGAGCCGTCGGGCTGCAGGTCGTATTGCATGAAGACGAGGTTCCAGATCTCGAGCTGCTTCCCTTCCTCGTTCAGGCGCACGAACTCTTCGGTGGTCAGCTCACCTCTGCCGCGCTCGCTCCTGGGACGCAGGTCGACGTTCAGCTCAGTGTTCGGCCCGGCGGGCCCGGTGTCAGCCATCTGCCAGAAGTTGTCCTTGTCGCCCAGGCCGAAGATCCGGCTGTCCGAGATGCCGGTGATCTGCCGCCACAGCTTCCGCGCTTCATCGTCGGAATGGTGCACCGTGACATACAGCCGGTCGGGATCGATGCCGAGCCATTGGCGGCTCGTCACCCATTCCCAGGCGTATTCGATCGCCTCCTTCTTGAAGTAATCGCCGAAGGAGAAGTTGCCGAGCATCTCGAAGAACGTGTGGTGGCGTGCGGTGTGACCCACCTGCTCGAGGTCGTTGTGCTTCCCGCCGGCGCGGACGCACTTCTGGCAGGTTACCGCGCGCGCGTAGTCGCGGCGTTCCAGCCCCTGAAACACCCGCTTGAACTGCACCATGCCGGCGTTCGTAAAGAGCAGCGTGGGGTCGTCCGCCGGGACCAGCGAGGAGCTCGGCACCTCCTGGTGGGCGCGAGGGGCAGCCGTGAAATAGTCGATGAAGTTGCGGCGGATTTCACTGGACTTCATGCAGGTAAAATATAGCGCAACTAGGAGTTAAGGGACTCGACCACCTCCCGGACCTCCCCGCCATTGAAGCCGCGCCGCACCAGGAACGCCACGAGTCTCCGCTTCCGCACCACCGGCGGCAGCCCCGCGAGCTGCTTCGCCCGCTTCTCCGCCAACGCGCGCACGGCTCGCGTTGGGTCGACGCCCTCGGACGCAAGCGAGGTGCGCACCGCCTCCTCCGCTAAGCGCCGATCGACACCCTGCGATTGGAGATCACGCACCAGGCGAGCCGGCCCCCGACCGCGTCGAGCTTTTGCCGCGGCATAGTCGAGCGCGAACTGAGCGTCGTTCAAGAGCCCGGCGGCGCTCAGGCGATCGAGGGCACCATCCACAGCGGCGGGGGGATGTTGTTTTTGCAGCAGGCGCCGCCGCAGGTCGAAGCGCGCGTGGGCGCGGCGCGTGAGTGCGCGGAGCGCGGCGCGGTGCGCCGCCTCGAGATCAGCCAGCTCCTGCAGTCGCTCGAATACCAGGGGCGGGATCTCGCTCCCGACGACGAGATCGAGCCCCGCCAACGATTCGGCGGGGAGCGAAGCAAAACGCCCCCGATCCACTTCGACCAGCCTATAGTCTGGCCGGCGTGGATCGGGGGCGAGTCCGGTAAGAATCACTCTTCGCTCGCGGCGCTCTCCTCGTCGGCGACTGCACCACCCGCACCCGGTTCCACAGTACTGACGCCGAGGTGCTGCTTCACGCGTGCCTCGACTTCGGCCGACATGTCCGGGTGGTCCTTCAGGTACAACTTGGCGTTCTCACGCCCCTGTCCGATTCGCTCTTTGCCGTACGAGTACCAAGCGCCTGACTTCTCGATGATGCCGGCCTCCGCCGCGATATCCACGAGCAGCGACTCGTGGCTGATGCCTTCGTCGAACATGATGTCGAACTCCGCCTGGCGGAACGGCGGCGCCACCTTGTTCTTCAC
>WNFO01001951.1_pt1 | contig 16757 bp, 13 predicted proteins | sample 5400251 | NCBI WGS metagenome assembly WNFO01 (sample SAMN13153354, study PRJNA577476) | soil metagenome | isolation source: 100 cm saprolite under Madrone tree | place: USA:California | collected 2016-06-14 | reverse complement strand
CTTCAAGGCGGCGCGCCGCGAGGCTGTCAGGCGCCGCGACGTCGGCCAGCGTGTTGAATTGCTGGGTCATGGGCTCCTGGAAACCGCTGCGCAGGAGTTTCCAGTGGGCGCCGTTCTTCACCGGCTCGACCAGGCTGACGAACCGCGCGACCGCCGGATCGGGTTCCGCCTCCAGCCGCTCGAGCATGCGGGACTGGTTCGCGTGCTGGCGAAGGCCGAACAACGCGAGCTCGCCGTCTACCTCGATGAGCCGGCTGTACATGTCGGCGACGTCCGTCGTCGCCGCCGGCGACCACAGACGTTCGGCGATCGCGGCTGTCCGTGGCCAGACGCGGCCATCGATCATCTCGGGCGTGACGAGCTCGGTCCACATCACCGCCTCACCGCCGAGCACACTCTCCTGCCCGGCCGGCGTCAGCCGCAGGCCGTCGTCGACGACCCAGGCCTCCTTCGCGAAGAAGACCTTGAACGGGGTCTGCTCCATCTGGGCCCAGTCCGCCTGGGAGAAGCCGTAGCCCACAGGGTCGATCGGGTCCGTCGGGTACATCGATCCGGCCGGCAGCAGGCGATCCAGGTAATAGCCGCCCGAGCTCAGCGCCGGATGGCCCGCCTGGGCCGCGAGCGCGGTCATCTTCGAACTGCGCCAGGACTGGACGACGACGCTCGGGTCGAGATCGGGCCCGAGCAGTTCGTCCCATCCGATCATGATCTTGCCATCGCTCGCGAGGATCTTGCGAAGGCGGTCGGTGAAGTACGCCTGCAGCGCCTTGTTGTCGGCGAGGCCATGCGTTGTCTTGAACTGCCGGACCGCAGGGCTGGCGTCCCAGTCCACCCCGTTGACCTCGTCGCCACCGACGTGGAAGTAACGGTCTGCGAAGAGACGACTCATCTCGCCGTAAAATTTGGAGACGAAGGCATAGACCTCTTCGCGGGACGGGTCGAGGGTGTCATTCATGGGCGTCGCGCCCGGCGTCGGCTTGACGCCCGGGCCCAATTGCGGATACGCCTTGAGCCAGCTGCGAGCATGGCCGGGGGCGTCGAACTCGGGAACGACGCGCACGCCACGATCGGCGGCGTAGTCGATCATGTCGCGCATTTCGGCCTGGGTGTAGTAGCCATCGCTGGTCTTCTGGAACTCAGGGAACAGCTTGCTCTCGACCCGGAAGCCCTCGTTGTCGCTCAGATGAAGGTGCAGGACATTGAGCTTGACCAGCTCCATGGCGTCGATCTGGCGCTTCAGCGCGTCGAGCGGCATGAAATGACGCGCCGTATCGATCATCACCCCGCGCCAGGCGTAGCGCGGTCGATCCTCGATACGTGCGCCTGCGAACTGGAGCCCTTCGGGCGCGGGCTCCACGAGTTGGATCAGGGTGGCGAGCCCGCGTAGCACCCCGGTGCTGGTTACGGCGGTCAGGCGAACGCGGCCGGGTTCGACGACCAGCTGGTACCGGTCGTCGCTGTTCACCTCGAGCCAGTGAGCGTCGCGGCTCGCGCAGTCGATCTCGAGGGTCTGCTGCGGGCGTGTCGCGTCGGCAACGATCGACAGGCCCGTGCGCATCCGCAACCGGTCCAGGAACCGCACCGCGGCGCGATCCAGCAGCGGATCGCGATAGGCCTTCCAGACGATCTTCCAGTTGTCACCGATCGGAACCGGCCGGCCGGTCTCCGAGAGGGTCTCCGGCTTGGGCATGAGCGCCAACGCCGCGGCGGACGCCGGCGCCAGGGCCAGGCCGACGCAGCCGACGGCGAGCATCGCTGTCGCTTTGAGCACCTTGTTGAAGAGGGTCATGGCGGGCTCGGTTACTCGAAGTGGTAGCGCAGTGCGACGCCGACCCTTCGCTCCGAGTACTTGTCGAGAATCTGGAGGTAGCCGCCCGGAGCGAGCGGGGATCCGATCGGGGCGATCGCGTCCACGAAATGTTGGCCGAGCACGTTCTTGACGAAGAAGTCGATCGAATACTTCTTGTTGATCTCCACCAGGCTGCCCGACAGGTCGAGAATTCCGTACCCCTTCTGGACCGCGCCGGGGTCCTGGCTGACGTCGAAGAGCACGTTGGTCTGGTAGTGATAATTGGCACCCAGGACCAGACCAAGCTGCTTCCAGCCCAGCGGGATGGTGTAATCGGCGGCGATGTAGCCTTTGAACGTCGGTGTGAACGGCAAGCGGCCGCCCGACAGGTCCTTGATGCCCGTAGCAGAACACTCGCCGTGCTCGATTTGAGGCGTGTCGCAAGGCCCGTTTGGATAGGAATCGAACTTCGCCTGCAGGAGGGTCGCGCCGGCGCTGACGTCGAGGCGCGGCGCCGGGCGAGCCACCATGTCCAACTCAATGCCGGTGGTATGAGCCTGTGCGGCATTTTGGAGCACGTACGCAAAGCCACTGGGAACCGGGACCACGGTCTGGGCCTGGAAGTTCTGGTACTTGGTGTAGAAGCCGTCTAGATTGAGGATCAGACGCCGCTCGAACCAGGACGACTTGAAGCCCAGCTCGTAGGCGTTGCTGGTTTCAGGCTGAATCAGCCGATTGAGAATTGCCGGCTGGGTTAAGGCCTCCACCGAATAGGCTGGCCCCTTGTAGCCTTGAGCGAAGCTGAAATAGGCCATGGCCGTAGGCAGAACATCCCATTCGAGAGCCGATTTGAATGTCGTGTCGCCTTTCGAGGCCGAATTGGTAAGGAACGGAACGAGCGGCTGCGGACTTACAACGGGATAGAGCGCGGCGCCGAGCGGCGTCGCATAAACCGCTCCCTGGGTGTAATCGTAGGAAACCCGGTCGTGCGTATATCGGGCGCCACCGACGAGGCGCAGGTAGTCGGTGAAGTGCGCCGTCGCCTCACCGAAAGCGGCGTAGTTCTGGTCTTCGAAGTGGGTGGTCGATGGATATTGCACCAGACCGAGCGGCAGGCCGACCACGCCCGAGAGGTCTTCGTTCGTGTTGCTCGCGAAGCGGTTCTTCTCATCGTAGAAGAACCCACCGACGACGTAGGTGAGGAACTGGTCGGCGGGCGAGGTCAGGCGCAGCTCCTCACTCCACTGGTGCAAGTTCGTATCTTCTGGCTGGGAGATTTGATAGAAGTTCACGGCGCCCGGGAAGTCGTCGGCGTTCTCATACTCGTCCCACTCCCGAAAGGCCGTAATCGAGGTCACCAGATAGTCTGAGTGCGACCAGTCGATCTGCAGGGAATGGCCCCTTGCCCGGTCGCGGGTGATGCTATTCTGAGCGTCGTTGACCTCGTTGCCGTCGGGTGAGGGCACGACCGGCAGTTGATTGGCCAACTGGGCAGCTCCGCCGGGCAGGTTCGGGTCGATCGAGCGTATCGCCAGTATCGGCCCAGAGGTGTTGTTGGAACTGATATCGCTCCGCCACCTGATGGTCAGGTCCGAAGTGGGTTCCCACTTCGCCACTCCGCGGAAGAGATAGCCCCTGCGGCCGTTCTCCCAGTTTCCGTTGAATACGTTGCGCGTGAAGCCTTCGTCGTTGGTCACGCTACCGGTCAGGCGGAGCCCCAGGGTGTCGGTGACCGGCGCCGAGACGGTGAACCCGGCGTGATACTCGCCCAGCTGGATGGCCGAGGCCATGAAGTCCACCGTCGGCGCGCTGCTCGGATCCTTGGTGATGATCTGGATCAGGCCGGCGCTGGCGTTCTTGCCGAACAACGTACCCTGCGGACCGCGCAGGACTTCGACGTGGTCGATGTCCACGAGGTCCATGAAAGCCATGCCCGAGCGAGCCAGGACCACGCCGTCGACCATGGTCGAGACGCTGGGTTCCGCGCCGACGCTGAACGAGAAGGTACCGATGCCGCGGATCACGAACGACGAATTCGCGGATGACCCGCCGTTTTGGATGGCGACCGACGGCAGGACGCTGACGAGATCGGCCGAGGTGACGGAATGGGTCTTTTCGATCTGATCGCTGTTGACCACACTGACCGCGACCGAGACCTTTTCGACATTTTCGCTGCGCTTGCGGGCGGTGACGACGATTTCCGCGAGTCCGCCGGACGACTCACTGGTTTGAGGAGCCGACCCCGGCGCGACCGGCTCGGTGCCGTTGGCTTTGCCCTTTGCCGCCTCGATCACGATCGGACCTGTGGCAGCGAACCGATAGGTCAGCCCGGTGTCCTTGAGAAGCGCATCGAGCACTTGAGAGAGCGTCATGTCGCCCTGAACCGCGGGGGCGTGCTTTCCCCGCGCCAGGGCGGCGTCGAACACGATCTCCTGCTGGCCCTGCTGCGCTGCCTGATTGAGCGCGTCGCCGAGATCCTCGGCTGGGATGTCGAAATGCACGGGCCGGCCGTTTTGGGCGAACGCCGCGCCGCCCAGAGCCAGGCTGGCGCAACCAGCGAGCATGAATGAGCGGATCGCGATGCGAGACTTACGAGTCATTGTCAGTTTCCCCCTCGGGGTCTCCAATCTAGCGGGACCCTCTATGGGAGCAAGACGGGAGCTGTCGTAAAACCCGTAAGCCGCCGACAAAATGATTTCGAACTCGGCTTTCGGAACGCCGGTCGACATCGCGGCCAACCGCGCCTGTTAGCGAAGTCCGGGGCGCGGAGGGGCAAGTTGGATGGCAGCTCTCTCACGGACAGCGGTCCGATAGAGCGCGGCATTGGGATCCCCGACGATGTGAGTTTCGCCGCGGTTGGACACCCGTGACCCGTGGGGCGACTGCGACAATGACTGCTAACGATCGGATCGAAATCAACCCGAAAATCATGTTGGGAAAACCCGTCATCCGGGGCACGTGGATTCCTGTGGAATTGATCGTTCGCAAGATGGCAGAGGGTGCCGACGAGAAGGCTGTTCTTCAGGCATATCCCACCCTGACGTCGAAAGATGTTCATGCGGCGCTACGATATGCCGCAGATTCGATTGCGCATGAAGAAGTTGTACCAAGCGTTGCCGAATAGTCACGGCCTTGTACGCCTTGTCGCGGACGAGAATTGCGATTTTTCGTTAGTGTCGATCTACGATCAGCCGGTTACGACGTCGTCTCTGTCAGCGAGCACATGGCGGGCGCAGATGACGAGACCGTCGTCGATTTCGCACGGTCGGAACGACGCTTACTAATCACTGAAGACAAAGATTTCGGGCAACTTGTGTTTGCTGCCGCAAAGGAGAATTCCGGAGTCATACTAATCCGCTATCCCGCGTCGGCCCGATCCGCGTTGACCGCCGTGCTCAAACTCCTCTCAGACAACGGGGACAATCTTTTATAGCCGGTTTGCTGTTCTTGGTATTCGTCGCGGTGCGGGATTCGGGGCCAGGCTTCGCCCCCGAGAGTGTCGATCGGATCTTTGAGGCCTTCTACACCACGAAGCCCGGTGGTTTGGGGATCGGGCTATCGATCTGCAACTCGATCATCGAAGCGCATGGCGGACGACTGTGGGCGAGCGCGAATGAGCCCAGGGGCGCGACGTTTCAATTCACTTTGCCTGTGCTCCCCGAGGCTCTGTCAGCTGTCAATTAGAGAGTTCCATGCCTGCCGTCTGCCAGCCGCCGCCCAACGATTTATATAGGGAGACCAGCGCAAGGGCAGAGTCGCGTTCACTTTGTACAAGCTCATCGTCCGCCGCATAGTGAGAGCGTTCCGCATCCAGTACGGGGCAGGAAGGTCTCGACGCCAAGCTCGTAGAGGAGCTGAGCGATGTCCACGGTTTTGCTGTCGGAAGCGAATTCGTCCGCGAGCTTGTCGCGGCGGGATTTTCGCATTGGCGTAAGAGACCAGCGCCGTTTCTACGTCACGAAATGCGTCCAGCACCGACCTTCGCTTCAGGGGGATCATCGAAAACAATTTTGACGGGAACGCGTTGGACCACCTTCACGAAATTTCCTCCCTCGTGATCGGCAATCACGCCTTCGTATCGCGTTACCCGAGTTCAAGGTTTGCCCGCTGATGACCCCGCTCACTGAGACGCCATACTCTCAGTGCATCCTGCCTCAGCAAATAGACCGATGCAGCAAGAAGCACCACGTCCTTCATGAGGAAGGCGACGTTGCCAATCATCGCCGGAAACCCGCCGGCGGACGCAGCCCAACCATCCGGCATGAATGGAATGATCGTGACGGTCGAGGTGAACGTAATGACCGATCCGGCAGCCCCAAGCATGCCCAATTTCTTATTCCAGAATCCTAGGAACAAGAGCGCGCCAAAGGTCCACTCCGATACTCCCAAAAACCAGCTCGCTCCCCGGATACCGAAAACAGGGTACATCCAGAAAATGAGCGGGCCGTGGCTGATGTAAGGAATCAACACATGCGTCTCATACTCAAACCATTTTTGATACCCAAAGAACCAAAAAATGATCACCATAGAGGCGCGAATCACCTGGTAATCAAGGTCCTTCCTGAAGAGGCCGAGCTTCGCCAGGACATTTGCAAATGCTTTCATCATCTGATTGCTCTGCTGGAGGCGGTAGTGTTGTCTTGGCCTTACGTTCCGTACTCTCCACGGCACCGACCATTGCGAAGCCGCTAGCAACGAGAACGGCGGCATCGCGTCCGTGCAAATCGTCGTTCACAGTGTCCTGCGCGAGTCGTGGCCATTTTCTCGTCACCGCGTCGAAATATCGCTCTCACGAGTCAGCTACGGTAGCCGTGTCAGGACGATATGGTTTATTCCCGGAAAGAATGACTCCGGTCAGCCAAAGGGCGCAGGACCCGCAGCGCCACAGATGTGGCGAGGGGATAGTGCTACGTGCCGTGCGGGAGAATGCACGAGTGCGCGCGCTGTCGCGACACCTCGCACTGGAGCTGCCCGCCACGCTGGCGCTGCTGCAGCGGCTGGACGGCCCGGCGATCACCGCCGTCAGGCGGTGGCGGTCACTGGATCCGGAAAGTTCATCGTGAGCTTGTGTTCAACGGGTGCCGTCTTACGTCACGCCAACGCCAGCGCCGAAATTCCACGACGTTATGATGACCCAGTGCAGTGGTTGTGTCGGCATCGGCCATGTGAATAGGTCGCCCGAACTCACAGGGACGCTGCCAATCAAGGCAGCATTCCGAAGTGGAATAATTCTTATACTCGGTCGCCGGGTACAACGATCGGAGCGTCGCATATACGCTTTCCTTCATGCGGTCCTATTCCCCTATCGGCCAATCGCGCCAGACGGACTCCGCGCAATCGATCCCTCTTCCTTCGTTTCGCGGGTCCGAAGTTTTTGCCGACTCGTTGTGGCGCTGAATAGACTCGCCGCCGTAACCACTATGCACAATCGCACCATCCTCATTACTGGTGCCTCGAAGGGCATCGGCCGCGCGCTTTCAAGCATTCTGACCGATGCGGGGCACCAGGTGATCGGCATCGCGCGTGAGGAGGACGCATCCTTCCCGGGCGAATTGCTGCGTGTCGATCTCGCGGACCCCCGCGCGACAATGACCGCACTGGCGGACCTCGTTGCCCGGCGACCGATTGACAGTGTAGTAAACAACGTCGGACTGGTGAGACCTCAATTGCTTGGGAACGTTGGAGTAGACGATCTGAGCGCAGTATTGGACCTCAACCTGCGCCCTGCGCTTCAAACTGTTCAAGCTGCCTTACCGGGAATGCGGTCGTTGAAATTCGGGAGAATCGTCAACATATCGAGCCTTACGGTGCTCGGCATTACGCATCGCACCAGCTATGCAGCCGCAAAAGCCGCACTGATCAGTTTCACTCGCAGCTGGGCCTTGGAGCTTGCGACCACCGGGATCACCGTCAATGCCGTCGCACCGGGTCCCACCGAAACGGAACTCTTTCGCGCGAACAACCCGCCGGGGAGTCCCGGTGAAGCTCGCTACCTCGCGGCAGTTCCCATGGGGCGTTTCGCCCAGCCATGGGAGATTGCCAATGCCATCGCCTTCCTACTTTCCGAGGAATCTGCCTTCATCACGGGCCAAACCTTGTTCGTCGATGGTGGCGCCTCGGTCGGCAAGGCGGCGTTTTGATCTTCATTTCACCCAACCACCAAAAAGAGAGTTGTCATGATTAATCGGATTCGATCGATAGCAGCGCTCTCAGCGTGTCTTGTCTCGCTCACCGCACTTTCATACAGCCGATCAAGCAACGGTTGGTGGTCGAGGTAGGTGATGCAGTCGCAATCAAAGTAACGTTCTCAACGAAGGGCGGCGGCTTAGCCGCCCGAAGGAATCGCAGCGTGATCGTGGTCTATGCCTTCTCGACTCCCAACAGTGTCCGAGTCCCAATCGCACTCGAGGAGCTAGGGCTCGACTACGAGCTGAAGCCCGTCAACGTCAAAAAAGCGGAACAAAAATCTCCCGATTTTTTGGCGCTGAATCCGAACGGTAAGGTTCCAGTGCTCATCGATCCTGACGGCCCGGCGGGGGAGCCGATTACGCTGACGGAGTCGGGTGCCATCTTGATCTACCTTGCGGAGAAGACGGGACTGTTGCTGCCCCAGGATCTAGGGGGTCGCGCCCGGGTATTCGAGCAAATGTTTTTCCATATGACCGGCATCGGTCCCGCTTTCGGCCAGACGGGCTTTTTCAAGAAACAGGCCTCGGAGCAGCTGCCGACGGTCATCGCACGCTTCCATGCCGAGGCGGAGCGTACGCTTGCCGTGCTCGATGGGGTCCTGAAGCGATCCGAGTTTGCGGCAGGTCGTGATTACACGATCGCGGATATCGCGCATTTCGGTTGGCTATGGCGCCGAGAGTTCGCGGGCATCGATTTTGCAAAGTTCCCCCACATCGAGCGATGGTATGGGACGGTGGCCGCTCGACCAGCCGTAGCGCGAGCGGTTGCACACGTCACCGCGTTCGTGCCTCCAGGCTGACGCCCAGGCACCGGCCACCGATCGACGGCATTGATCTCATCCTGCCGCGCTCATTCCGGTACGGAACAATCAATATGCCGAGCACGCAGCTTCATCGGCTAGCTCTTCGCTCCTATGTTGCGCATGAGATTCAACTTACGAGGATAAGACGATGACTAGAAAATTGGAGGGTAAAATCGCTGTCGTAACGGGCGGCAGCGCCGGTATTGGATTGGCCACGGCCAAGCGCTTCGTTGCCGAAGGAGCATCGGTCTTTATCACGGGCCGCGGTCAATCGGAGCTCGACAAAGCAGTTGCCCAGCTCGGGCCGTCTGCGGCCGCCATCAAGGGCAACGCTGCGGATTTGAAGGACCTCGACCGAATCTATTCAACCGTGAAGGTCAAGGCGGGGCACATCGACGTGCTGTTCGTGAACGCGGGTTTCTATGAATTCGGCAAGTTTGGCGATATCACCGAGGAGCACTTCGACAAAACCTTCGACACCAATGTCCGCGGCTCGCTCTTTACCGTGCAAAAGGCATTGCCTCTGCTCGCGGAGGGCGCTTCCGTCATTCTGGTAGGGTCTATCGCAGCTCATATGGGCATCGAGTCGTTCTCTGTTTACAACGCCACCAAGGCCGCTCTTCGGGCTTTCGCGCGCAGCTGGGTTGTGGATCTCAAGCCGCGCGATATTCGAATCAATGTGTTAAGTCCCGGTCACACCGACACGCCCGGACTGGACGGGTTGCTCAACAGCGAACAGAAGAGCTTCCTCGCCGGTGAAACGCCCCTGGGCCGTTTGGGAACTGGAGATGACATCGGCAAGGCGGCGGTCTTTCTGGCATCGAGCGATAGCGCCTTCGTCACCGGCACGGAACTCATTGTGGACGGTGGTGTGAGCCACATTTGATCACCTTGGCGGCGCTCGACAAGCGGTGCGCCACCGGTCACCGCACCCGATCTGTCCATTTGAACTATTCGGATATGGAATGAGCGGAAACAGCTTCGAGCGCGACGAGGTGCCTCTCGAGGAACTGCACAAATGCGCGGGCCTTCGCGCTCGCCCGCCGACCTGTGGGAAACACCGCCCACAAATCGATGTCCGGCAGCGACCATGCTTGAAGAATCGGAATCACGACTCCTGACGCCAGTTCCGGTGCGAACATCCATTCGGAGGCTATCGCAATGCCTAAGTCAGCGAAAACCGCCGCCCGCACCCCTTCGGCGGCGGTCAGCCTGAGTCGGCCTCTCAATGTGATTTCTTGTTCCTCACCGTCTCGGGTGAAGGGCCACACGACTCCTCCTCCGCGCTGCTCATAGATGATGGATTCATGCTCGGGGAGGTCCTTCGGCTCACGGGGCTCGCCAAAACGGGCGAAATAGGCAGGCGTACCCAAAACCACCCGTCGACTGTTGCCGAGCTTGCGCGCGGTAAGCGACGAGTCGCTAAGATCCCCCATACGAAAGGCTACATCAATTCCCGATTCGATCAGATCGACGTTCCTGTCATCGAGAACCACGTCGACATCGACTGCCGGATGTTCGGCCAGAAAGCTTGCGAGGCGCGGAACGATATGAAGCCGCGCGAATGTGACGGCGGCGCCCACCCGAAGCCGGCCCGACAGGGCGGCGCCCGCACCGCGTGCGGATCGATCCGCTTCCGCCGCTTCTTCGACGGCCCGTTTTGCATGCTGGTAATAATTGCGTCCCGCCTCCGTGGCGGTAAGGCCATGGGTAGATCGAAGCAGCAATTGCACGCCCAATCGCTCCTCGAGCTGCAAGATCGCCTTCGATATGGCCGGTTGGCCCACGCGCAGCTGCCGTGCGGCGCCCGAGAAGGAGCGCGTATCAACGACGCGGACAAACGCTTCCATTGTCGCCAAAGGGTTCATGAGCATTCCATATTGGAATAGGCTAACACCGCCCAGCCGGCCGCGGCAATCGCTCGGGTTTGCCGATCAAGCTCCGATACTTGTCCGGGGAGAAAGCATAAATCTCGATTCGGCGGACGAAGACTGCGGCCGTCTCCAGCAGTTCAGACTCGGGAGATCCTCGTGACCGTCGCATTTCTTTGCGAAACCGCTCGCACCTGTAGTAGTTCTTGACCGGCGGGCCTTAACATTCTCCGGCGGAATAACTCAAATGCCACTCGCCCACTATCCCGATCCCAGTCAGGCAATTATTTTGGGTCAGGACCTCGACTGAACGAGCCCACGGGACTATGGGGGTATCCCGCCCTTTAACCCAACGAAACAGGACATGAATCATGGCTCAGGACTCCAGTAAGCAAAGCGAGCTCATACGTCGCAGAGAAGCACCGCTGATTACACCGACCGATCTCGGCGCGAAGGCCTCCGAGGACATTGCGGGCGGGCTGAACGCGATCCTTGCCGATGTGTTTGCGCTGTATTTGAAGACCAAGAATTTCCACTGGCACATGAGCGGACCCCATTTTCGTGACTATCACTTGCTCCTTGACGAACAAGCAGACCAGCTTTATGCAATGACCGATCCGATCGCCGAACGTATTCGCAAGATAGGCGGCTCGACGCTCCGCTCGATCGGGCACATCGCGCGGATCCAACGCATCAAAGATAACGATGCCACGTACGTCGATCCGCTTGACATGCTGGCCGAGTTGCGCGAAGTCAATAAGACGTTGGCCGCTCGCCTACGAGAAATGCATCAGGTGGTCGATGAACACCGCGATATCGCCTCGGCCAGCGTAATCGAGAGTTGGATCGACGAGACTGAGCGACGCACCTGGTTTTTATTCGAATCCAGCCGGCGTGGCGTTACGACGGGACATTGAATGTTAGTGGTGGCCCGATTGACCCACCTGGCGATGCTGGCATTTCTTCTTTGTGTGGGTTCTCGTATTCAACAGTGCCGTGTATTTATCGATCAGTCTTGCCCGACGCGATCTACAGCGAGATTTATTGCCGACTCGAGAGCGGTGGACACCCACTCACTCGACGTGCTCGGTGCGTTCCTGTGCTGCGCGCTGAATTTTTTCGATTTTGTTCAGGAACACCCACATGTCGAGGCGGAGCCACCGAGCGGAGCTACGAGTGTCGCGTCTAAGGTCTGATCCATGGTGTATCGTGGTCGCGGATAGCCACGGACCCGAGTGGGCGCCTGCTGTCGGAGCGACGAGAAGACCGATGGCGGTGCAATATTGCGAACTGGGTGAACCCATAACCCTCCTGCAGAAGGCGATCCACCGGGCTATGCGCGTCGCGCCGGCATCACACGTGATGGTGACCGCTATAGATGAATATCGAAAGCAATGGCAGCCAGCGCTTTGGTGCGTACGCCCAGAACACCGTTTCGTCGGAAATTCACGTTCCAGCTCCCCGTTGACCGTGGCAGCCGCACTCCTATCAATCGCAGAAGAATCTGCGTCGCACGTTGTCACGATCATTCCCGCCACCTGCTTCGTCGTAAACGAAAGGGTATTGACGGCCGCCCTGTGTCACGCCCGAGAGACGCTACCGCTAACCCCTCAGGGAGTCATGACGCTCGGCATGGTCGATATTTTTGACGGCATCGACGAAGACTATTTAGTGCCGACCAAGGCCCGTGACGGATCGCATTGGGTCGTTCGGGCAATTGCCCGTCGCCCTGTGCCGTGGGTTGCCAGACACCTGCGAGAGAATGGCGCGATGATCGCTTCGGGAATCTTGGTCGGTTACGCTAGTGTGTTCGCCACCGATATCGCGAAGCAGTGTCCTGGCCTTCCGCTCAAGCTCACTCAAGCGATAGCACGGAGCCACGCGGAGGGTGTTGAATGCCGCGTAACTTCTGAGCTGCAGCGCGACGTCCCACAATCCGTCTTGCGCTCGCTGCGCTGGTGCGCCCCGGCATTTCCGCAGCGGGTGCTTCGCGTCAAATACTCCGGGTGGAGCGGTCTTCGGTCGGCGCGCGCCGTTGCACGATTTAGCGCCATCGCGTGCACGACTATGTCTGCCCGCAACAGACAAGAGTCAACCTCGTTTCGTTCATGCGAGGACGTCAACGCCGGACAGAACAACGAGCCCAGGGCGGTCGGAAAGGAAACTAGCGAATGCTAAGCAGAGCGGTACTGAATCGATTTCCACTTTGAGCATCCCAAACGGAGTTCATCCCGTGACTTGGCAAGCATGAGTCTTGCGATTTCCGTTGGACAGCACGATCATATTCGGGGCTTTGCCACCGCTCCGGTAGCGCTTGTCGAATACGGTGACTATGAATGCCTCTACTGCGGAGCAGCGTATCCGGTGGTAAACGCTCTTTTAGAATACTTTGAATCCCATTTACGCCTCGTATTCCGCCATATGCCGCTCACCAAAATGCACTCGCATGCAGAGTTCGCAGCGGAAGCCGCCGAAGCGGCCGCTGCCCAGGGGAAGTTCTGGGAAATGCACGGCGCTTTGTACCAGCATCAGTCCATACTTACCCACGATTGTATATTTAGTCTAGCAAGACAGATGCAGCTTGATCTTGGCCGCTTTGAACACGATCTCCTGTCACACCGCTACCGCAATCACGTGAGATGCGATTTCACGGGCGCGGTTCGCAGTGGAGTCACGGGTACTCCGACGTTTTTTATCAATGGTGAGCGCTACGACGGAAATTTGGTTTTCATCAACGGCCAGCACCCCGACGGGGAAGTGGATCAAGAGTCGTTGAAGGCCGCTGTGCAGCGCGAATTAAATTCTATCCCGCTGTTGCCTTGACTTCAGCGCTATCGGACGTTTGTTCGGACCGCCGGACCTGGCTGAAGCTCGTTTGCCGAATCCGGCCGGATGCACGCATCCCTTAGACCGGCGTCCGTACGCATTGCATGTCCTAATGTCGAGTCATCGGCGGGTCCTAGGATTTCTTCGCGACGGCGAGATACGTCGAACCGACGTTCGGTCGGCCCTTAGAACTTTGACGCTTTGCCCTCTTGGCAACTCTATCCGTAGTAAAAGGCGACCGCACGCGTGAGTATTCCCATCTAAATGTTGGCAACCCCGTCCAATAATTAAACTGCAAGGGGTCGTAGGCTAGCCATGAGCGGTCAACCGCAGTCTCACGGCAATGAGGATCGGTATCCATGAATAAGCTTTTGCTTGTCACAAGCCCTTTGACTATTGCGCCGGGAACATCACGCACGTTAAGCAGCACGTGGCGAATGAGTAGCTCGGTATGCGAGTCGATTCAAAGCTGCCGGTGTTCTGCGATACGGACGATTACATGAGCTGGTGGCGAACGCTTCTTGAGTGAAGTGGATCGAGGTATGCCCCGATCTACACGCTCGCTTAGTTCAATATTGGAGGCAGTGATGAAGTACGGAGTGATGTTGAGTGCGGTGTTGATTGGCGTCTGGTTTGACATGGGAGCTGGTGGTGCGCTCAAACCGAGACCGCATCCGAGCACGAATCCTTGCACATTGAACAAGGGGGAATGCTACAGCATCCAGGGTCAGTCGCCGTCCGCAGATCAATGCGTAACGCCGCTGATCGCCTATTACGTGGATGCTGAGCGGTCCAAAATATTCCTGGAATGTATGAGAGGTCATGACAATGAGTAAGTTTTTCCAAGTGGGGCTGCCGATTGCGTTGTTGGTGGTCGCTGTCTCTGCGTCGGTATCTATCAGTCACGCGCAGTCTTTTGGGATCGATCCCGGGCAACTGATTAAGCAGCAGAGTCCGCCATCGAATCCCAGAACGACGGCGGAGAACGTCCAGCCGGCCGGGCCCGCAATGGCGGGCGGCGTTCCGGTGATGTATTTCGGCGTGGATAGCTGCGGGACGAAGGTGTTCTGGTTGGTGATGGAGGATGGCCGCATGTTCCGTCTCGACAGGGAGCATCGTCCGATAGATCTGGAAGCACTGATGCGCAGCATTCAGTCGCTGCCGCACGACCTGGTCGAGATTAGCTGCGCTGCGCAGTTGTAGAAGCGAAGGCCCCAGCTCGTGCGACCCAAGTCGCGTATTCCGCGTGATGGTGAACAGTTTGAGGCGCCGCGTGGCGCGCTGTTCACGAGCGTGGAAAGTGAGGTGGGCGGCTGGAGATTGATCGGAAAGCGGACCGCATAACCTGAGGGATTTGTGGTCCCCAGGAGAGCGCAGTCGATGAGAGGATCTCCATGTCGAAGTTGAAGCATCCAATTGGGCTGCCATCGAGCAATTTGGGCGTCCCGGCGCTCGGACGGGCATTGGGGCTGTCCGTCGGAGGGGTCTCGAATTGTTTGCGGGCCGTGCGCGCGTGATCGATCGGCATCCACACCGGCGCGGTGCTCGAACATCTGGCGTTCAAGGAGCGCGTCGCGATTGTGGAGTGTAGGCCTTGCCGTGCGCGTAAGTCGCGGCCCTGCCGCCACCTGGAGCTTGGTCTTGCGAGTCCGAATAACAAACCGCGTTGTATCGCTAATCTCGTCGCGATAGATCAACAACCGCGCGGTACGTTCACCGCGGACTCGAACACCGCGATCACATCATCGAACGAGCGGCTCGTTGCCTAGTCCTCATGCTGGACCCGGTGCGTAAGATTCGGGGCGCGCCTGACGCGCTGAGACGCGTCAGGCGCTTCGAAGTCTCATCCGACTCTCAAGCTTGAGACAATCCGCCGTCGACGATGAGTTCGGTCGCCGTGGTGTAGCTCGACTCGTCAGAGGCGAGGAAGAGCGCGGCCGCCGCAAGCTCTTCAGGCCGTCCGATGCGACCCAATAGCGTTTGAGTGCCGAAGGAGACCTTCGCCGCATCCGATTCCTGCTTGGTCTTGAACTGCCCGTCGATGATGGGCGTGTCTGTGGCGCCCGGACTCAAGGTGTTTACCCGAATGCCGCGCTCTTTTAGATCCGCAGCCCACGTCATCGAAAATGAGCGCAAGGCGGCCTTGGTCGCCGAATATGTCGTGTAGAAGGGAATTCCCATATGAATGACACACGATGCGACGAGAACGATCGAACCACCATTTCGAATTAACGGTAGCGCCTTTTGCACGGTAAAGAAGGTTCCGCGCGCATTGGTATTGAAAGTCTTATCGAAATGCTCCGGCGTCGAAGTCGCGAGCGTTTGGGTTTCAACAAAGCCGGCGTTCGCGATTACGATGTCGAGACCTCCCTTTTGTGACTTGACCACCTTGTATAGGCGGTCCAGATCGTCCAGATTCGCGACATCCCCTTGGACGACGCTTATGTTCTTGCCGATTTGCGCCTTTGCCTTGTCAAGTTCGGCCTGGCGGCGCCCAGTAATAAACACGTAGGCGCCTTCGTCTACGAAGCGTTTCGCCGTGGCCAATCCGATTCCGCTGCTTCCGCCTGTGACGACGGCAACCTTGTTGCTGAGCTTTCCCATACACTGCCCTTCCTGCTGTGGAACGATCAAAACAACCGTTCTTAATGGGTGCAAGGCTATTCCGACAGAAGATCATGTTGTACACATCTGATCGGAATAACACTTATGCCACTCAACCCACAGTGTCCGCGTCGCCGCATCTAAAAGAGTCATGCGAAGCCAACGTCATGGGGCAAAGTACACGACTCCGTGTTCATCGGAGTCGCCTTAACTGTGCGTCACAGCGCTCAGGACGCCAGTTTTGACACGAAAAGTACGCGGCCCTCGGCATGTGCGGCCTGTCATGCGCTCGATTGGTTGGGGAAGTGCTTCTCGAGGGCGGACGCGTAGCTCTTCGTGGTTACCCGCTGGGCCGAGTATCTGAAGGTCGATCTGTCGGCGTTTTCCAACGTGCTGGCGTTTCAGGAGCGAATTGGCGCGCGTCGGGCGGTGCAGGCTGCACTGAAGGCAGAAGGCTCCTACACTAGTAGTGGCAACGCGGCTAAGCCTCTCGGAGAGAGGCGAGCCGGGCGTGAACCGCCTGAACGACTACCGATCCTTCTCCGACGGCGGAGGCGACCCTCTTCACCGACCCGGAGCGCACGTCACCAACGGCGAAGACGCCGGCTAGGCTGGTCTGAAAGATGTTGTAAGGTGTGGGGGCATCCGCGCCGCATTCTTCTCCTGTCAGGACGAA
>WNFO01004763.1_pt1 | contig 16765 bp, 18 predicted proteins | sample 5400251 | NCBI WGS metagenome assembly WNFO01 (sample SAMN13153354, study PRJNA577476) | soil metagenome | isolation source: 100 cm saprolite under Madrone tree | place: USA:California | collected 2016-06-14 | reverse complement strand
GGCGCTTGCCGAGCGGCGTCTTCGGCCCAAAGATGTCGCGAACTTTGCGGACCTGCTCGCCGACCTTGGACCACTGCTCGCCTTCCGAGCCGAGGAGCGCCTTGATGCCCTTCAGTTCGGCGCGAAGGTTCTTGTCCTCGGTGCGAATCTCGAATTCCTCGAGCTTGCGCAGATTGCGCAGGCGCATGTTGAGGATGGCTTCGGCCTGGATCTCCGTGAGCTTGAACGCCTTGATCAGCGCCGGCTTCGGCTCGTCCTCGGTGCGGATGATCTTGATCACCTTGTCGATGTTGAGATAGGCGATCAGATAGCCGCCGAGCACTTCCAGCCGATGCTCGATCTGTTCCTTGCGATAGTTGGAGCGGCGCAGCAGCACGTCGCGCAGATGGTCGAGCCATTCGCGCAGGCATTCGGCGAGGCCGAGCACCTTGGGGATGCGGCCCTTCACCAGCACGTTGAGGTTCAGCGATATCCGGCTTTCCAGCTCGGTCAGCCGGAACAGCGATTCCATCAGCAATTCCGGATCGACCGCACGGGATTTCGGCTCGATCACGAGCCGGATGTCTTCGGCGGATTCATCCCTGACGTCGCCGACCAGCGGCAGCTTCTTGTCGTTGAGCAGTTCGGCGATCTTCTCGACCAGCCGCGATTTCTGCACCAGCCACGGAATCTCGGTGATGACGATGACCCAGGTGCCGCGTGCGCCCTCTTCCTGGCTCCATCTGGCGCGGGTGCGGAACGAGCCGCGCCCGGTCATGTAGGCTTCGGCGATGCTTTCCTTGGAATCGACGATGATGCCGCCGGTCGGGAAATCCGGACCCTTCACCCATTTCAGCAGCGTCTTCGACTTCGCCTCGGGCTTGTCGATCAGGTGCAGCGCCGCATCGCAAAGCTCGGCCGCGTTGTGCGGCGGGATCGAGGTCGCCATGCCGACCGCGATGCCCTGCGAGCCGTTGGCGAGCAGGTTCGGAAATCCGCCGGGCAGAACCACCGGCTCTTTCGACTGGCCGTCGTAATTGGGGCGGAATTCGACGCCGTCCTCGTCGATGCCTTCGAGCAGCAGCCGCGCGACCTCGGTCATGCGCGCTTCGGTGTAGCGGTAGGCGGCCGGATTATCGCCGTCGATATTGCCGAAATTGCCCTGGCCGTCGACCAGCGGATAGCGCGAAGCGAAATCCTGCGCCAGCCGCACCAGCGCGTCGTAGATCGACTGATCGCCATGCGGATGGAACGAGCCCATCACGTCGCCGACGATTTTGGCGGATTTCTTGAACGGCGTGCCGGGATCCAGCCGCAACAGCCGCATACCGTAGAGGATGCGGCGGTGCACCGGCTTCAGCCCGTCACGGGCGTCCGGCAGCGCGCGGTGCATGATGGTCGAGAGCGCGTAAGCGAGGTAGCGCTCCTCGAGCGCATCACGCAGCATCACCTCGTGAATTTCCGCCGGCTCCGGTGGAATCAGTCGTTTTCCCATGGGGAGGAGTTAAACGCTGACGGTGAATCGGGCAAGCCGCGAATCAGCTTCGCAATATTGTTGCGCCGGCTGGGCCGGGGGTTTCGCGATCTCAACGTGACGGCGGCATTCCCTTGCGCATCGATTTATCAGTCTTCGACCGATGGCGCGCGGACGCGACTTACAGACCGCCTGGACTGCGAAAGTGGGCGATGCGGCTGGCCATGCGCCTTACCCGCCCATCATGGCCTCAAGCTCCTGAGCGATCTTGAGGTACAACTCTGCGATACGTTGGTAGAACTCGCGCTCGCCGCGATCCTTGGTGCTCGCCGCCAGATCAAGGTATTCTTGCACGTTGCCGAGGATTTCGATCAGCTTGGGCTTGGGATCGATCATCAGCCCCAGTCCATCAAGCTACGTCTGGCAGTGCCAGCGTTACCGGCCACGCGGCCTCATATTGGATATAGCGACCCTTCTCCATGGCAAGGAACGGCGTCGCGCATTCGATGCACTTCGGCTTGCGCAGAATAGGGTCCGTCCGCTGTACGGCAACGTATTCGGCCAGACATTCCAAGTTTGGGCATCTGTAGTTGTAGGGGGTCGACTCGCTCATGGCCGCAGTTTAGCAGATTCGCGCTATCCTAGCGTGTTCCACTGGTAGAACACCCCTTTCACGGAATGTTCTTTTAGCCCGGTGGCGTTGATGCAAAAAAGACCTCCGCCGGCCGGTCGCGCCAGCCGGCCGCGACACCGCCGCCGGACTTCGGCGACACGTGGTCAGATCGGGAGGTCTCGCGATCTCAAGGTGACGGCGGCATTGCCTTCCGCGCAGGCTTATCCGGGGTTCTTGCCGGGTAAGCCGGCTGTCGACAACTCCAGCTTCTGTTTTTCCTGTTGTTCGCGTTCATGAAGGCGTTCCAGGATCGTCGTGCGCCTCGGTATCTGCGCAGCCTCATCCGCCAACCGTTGCGCGAGATCGGCATGATAATGCTGCACGACGTCGAGTGTCGCTTCCATGGCGAGATTGCGATGGTATTTCGCAAGTAGACTGTGCATCACTGTGAGGTCTTCATCGGTCATGGTCGTGCCCCGAGCCGAAGGCTGCGTTTGCCCTGGCCCAGGCTTTCCAGTCGATAAATTCATTGATCCCATCTGCTTTCTGGAGAAATTTCCCAGCCCCTGTTTCGTCCCAGGTCGCTATCGGCTTTCGACGACCTGAAAAAAGCAATAACCGTGCACGCCAATGTCCCGATCCGCGTCCGAATGGACCGGGGATTTGCCTTTCCGCATAAGGGTCCAATCCTTACGCTTTAGATGCGCGGGCAACCCGGCGCCGGGCAAAGTGGCCAGGCGCAAAGTTCGATCGGCTGTTCCGCTATAGATATCGTAGACAATTTTTTCGGCCATCAGATGACGATAGTAAGACCACCGATTCCTGCAATTCCGTCCGTGGTTTAACCTTACCGATTAAGGTTGGGCCGGGTCGGATGGCGCCCAAAACCGCCCTAATTCAGGGCCTGGCGAGCAGCGTCTCTGAGGCAATGCCGGCAGCTTCGATCTGGGCCGCCGGTAGCACCCTCGCTAGTACCCTTGCGCCGGGCCGCGGCCTCGGCGGCGGGCGTTTTAAGGCACCACCACACTGGCCCGATGCTTGGTCACCGCATTGATAAAACCGTCGCGGGCGTCGGAATGGCCCTGTCCGCGCGGTTCCAGCACATGGCGCAGCAGGAACAATCCCGTCAGCCGGAAGCCGTCCTGCAGGTCCTGATCCGACCAGCCGTTCGGGCCGCCGCCGCTGGCGCGCAAGAACGGTGGCAGCCGCAGCAGCCGGTCGCGCCAGGGATCGCCGGCCTGCCGCGACACCGCGCCGCCCGATTTCGGCGACACGTAGATCAGATCGGAGGTCCCGCCGGTCGCAGCGCAGGTTTCCAGGTCGAGCCCGAAGCCGAGTTCGGCCAGCATCGCCAGTTCGAATTTCACGAGATGAATGGCGGCCTCGCCGATGTCGTCGAAGTCATCCAGGGTGCGCTCCAGCATCTCGTAGATGTCTTCGTGCGGATCGCGCTCCGGCAACAGCCGCGCCAGCGAGGCCAGATGGGTCACGCCATAGACGGCGTGCGAGGACGCCAGCACGGTGGCCGCGCGCAGCCGGGTTCCCTCGATCGCATAATAGCCGAGATGCTCGTCGAGCCGCGCCCGCCACACCGCACGCACGCTGTTGCCGGGCTGCAGCAGCGGGCGCATCCGCGAACCGGAACCGCCGCGCACCAGGCCAAGGTGGCGGCCATGGCCGCGCGTCAGGAGTTCGACGATGGCGCTGGATTCGCCATGCCGCCGCACCCCCAGCACGATGCCTTCGTCGGTCCATTCCATGGGTGGATTGTATCATGTAGGGTGGGCAAAGCGTAGCGTGCCCACCGAGTTGGTCAACAAACACAGTAACATTGTCATGGTGGGCACGGCGCAAGTGCGCCTTTGCCCACCCTACGCAGCTGCACCGCGTCCGGGACACGAGTCACCGGGCTACGCGTTGAACCAGCCTTGCGCGTCGCCGGTAAAGGAAAAATACAGCCCGGCCGCCGTCAGGATGCATGAAACGATCTCGATGCCGCTGTCGAGCTGCAGGCCGCTGTCGCCGATGACCTGCGCCAGCGAGATGATCGATAGCACCAATGCGGCGGCCAGCGCCCAGCGCGGCCAGTTCTTGCGCCGTTGCGCGGCGAGCCAGACGAAATAGACCAGCAGCAGGATCAGGCCCGCCGCCATCACGGTCGCGGTCGCGATCATCGATTCCGTCATCTCCGCGCTCGGCGTTCGGTCCTGAAACGCGACCGACAGCGCGTCGAGCGTGAGCGACAGATACAGCAGCACTTCAAACCGCAACACGTTTTTGGGCAGGATCATCGCGACGCCGGCTATTCCTTCGGGAACTCAAGTCCCATTTCACGGTAGCGGTTGGGGTCGTCGCCCCAGTTTTCGCGCACCTTCACGAACAAGAACAGATGCACGGGGACGCCGACGATCTCCGCGATCTCCTTGCGCGAATCCGCGCCGATCGACTTGATGGTGGCGCCGCCCTTGCCGAGCACGATCTTGCGCTGGCTTTCGCGCTCGACAAAAATCGTCTGCTCGATGCGGATCGATTTGTCCTTGCGTTCGGTCCAGCTGTCGGTTTCGACGGTGGATTGATACGGCAGTTCCTGATGCAGCTGGCGAAAGATTTTTTCCCGCGTGATTTCCGCCGCCAGATGCCGCATCGGCGCGTCCGACATCTGGTCTTCGGGATAATGAAACGGCCCCGGCGGCACCATCTCCGCCAAAGTGTGCCTGAGGTCGTCAACGCCATCGCCTGACAGCGCCGCGACCATGAAGGTTTTCTCGAAACTCAGGCGGTCATTGGCGGCCTTGGCAAGCGCCAGCAGCTTTTCGCGCGGCACCAGATCGATCTTGTTCAGCACCAGAATTCTTTCGTGACGAACGGTCGCGACCTTGGTGAGGATTGCTTCAGCTTCCTCGTCGATACCCTCGCGCGCGTCGAGCAGCACGCAGACCAGATCGGCGTCATGGGCCCCGCTCCATGCCGTCGACACCATGGCGCGATCCAATCTGCGCTTGGGCAGGAAAATCCCGGGCGTGTCGACCAGAATGATCTGGGCATTGTTGTCGATCACGATGCCGCGGATCAGCGCCCGCGTGGTCTGCACCTTGCGCGAGACGATGGTGACCTTGGAGCCGACCAGCGCATTGACCAGCGTCGACTTGCCGACATTGGGGGCGCCGATCAGCGCGACAAAGCCGCAGCGCGTCGCGGCCGGCACAACCGACGCGGCTTCATCAAGGGGTTCATCCGTCATTGGGACCGCCGGCGACGCCTTCGCGTTCGATCATCACGGACGCTGCGACCTTTTCGGCGGCGCGCTTGCTGCCGCCGACGCCTTCGGCCGGCGCGAGCCCCGGGAGATCCACCGCAACGCGAAACTGCGGATCGTGATGCGGCCCGGTGCGCTCGACCTCGCGATAGACCGGCGTCGGCAGCCCCTTGCCCTGCGCCCATTCCTGCAGCACCGTCTTGGGATCGCGCAGCGGCCGCCGCGGCTTGCGCATCCGCTCGGTCCAGTTGCGCTCGACGAACTGCGCCGCGGCAGCGTAGCCGCCGTCGAGAAACACCGCGCCGATCACCGCCTCGCAGATATCGCCGAGCACGGATTTGCGCAGGCGGGCGCCCGCTCCCGCGCCAACCGCGCCAAGCTTGATGTCATCGACCAGCCCGAGCGACTTCGCCACGTCCGCGCAGCTCTCCTTGCGCACGAGATCGGCGAGCCGCTTCGACAATTCGCCTTCATCGGCGTTCGGGAAGGCGCGATACAGCATGTCGGACACGATCAGCCCGAGCACATGGTCGCCGAGAAATTCCATGCGCTGGTAACTGTCACCACGCTTGCGCGCGGATTTCAGCGCGGAGACGTGCGTGAAGGCCGTGGCCAGCAGGCTGGCATCGGCAAATTTGTGCCCGATGCGCGCCTCGATCGCCGCGGTGGCGGCCTTGGCGCTGATCTTGGTGCGCTTCTTCTTCACTGTCGCAGGTTCGCGGCCGGCGTCAGGCTGATGACTTGCTTCGCCGGATGACGATGAGGTCTGGATGTCAGGTGTTTCGTCGTTCATCGCACAATTGAGAATATGCGATTCCAGCGCAACGCGGTCGGCCAGCGCCAGAACATCCAGGCGTGTTCACCCTCAGCAATCGAGAAGAAAATCATCTGGGCGCGGCCGACGATATTCTCGAACGGCACGTAACCCACCGCCGACAGCACCCTGCTGTCGGTCGAATTGTCCCTGTTGTCGCCCATCATGAAGAAATGGCCGGGCGGCACGGTGTAGACATTGGTGTTGTCGTAGAAACCGTTGTCGACGCAATCCAGCGACTGATAGGTGACGCCGTTCGGCAGCGTCTCCTTCCAGCGCTTGACCCGCGCGGTGGCGTCGGAGCCGCAAGGGTCTTCGCCGATGAAATCGCTCAGGCGCTCGCGTTGCACCGGCCTGTCATTGATGTAGAGCAGCCCATCCTTCATCTGGATACGGTCGCCCGGCAACCCGATCACGCGCTTGATGTAGTCGGTGGTGTCGTCTTTCGGCAGCCGGAACACGACGATGTCGCCCCGCGCCGGCTCGGAACCGAAGATACGCCCCGAAAACAGCGGCGGCGACAGCGGTATGGAATAGTGGCTGTAGCCATAGGAATATTTCGAGACGAACAAATAGTCGCCGACCAGAAGCGTTGCCTTCATCGATCCCGAGGGGATGTTGAAGGGCTGGAACAGGAAGGTCCGGATCACCAGCGCAATCAACAGAGCGTGAATGACGACGCGGACGGTTTCACCCAAGCCGCTTTCAGATTTTGTCCCGGATGTCACGCTCATCGCTTTCCCAATTCCCTTCGCGACCGCCGCACGGTGGCAGAACATTTTGCTCGCGCGAATCGCCCCTCGTTTCGCGCCAACAAAATGGTCTTGATTCTGATATTGAGAGCGAGTTCTGGCGCAAGCCCGAATTCGCCCAATTCGATGTTCCCCCTAGAGCGGGATGACTTTTCCTCGAATCGTCATCCCGCTCTATCCTTTTGTTTGAGCATGATCTTTTCGGAAAACCGGTTCCCACTTTTCCGGATCATGCTCTAGTGTGTTTTAGGTTCCGAAGTTCTCTGCACCGTCGCTGAAAGGCCTCCAAGAGAACTTCCGAACCTAAGCCACACTAGAATCACGGTTTTCTGTTGCCTTTGGCATCCGAAATTCGCTCCGGCGATGCAGCGATATGGGCGAACTTCGAACTCAAGATTCGAGCGTTTTAGACGGTTGTTCGCACCCGCGCAATCAACGGCGATATCGAAACTTGCTAATCCATTGACAAGTTGAAGATTTTTTGTTCAGCGGCGAACCGCCGGAGACCCCCCAGCGCGTCACGGTTTGCCCGCATTGACCGCCGAAATTATGACGAAGGCCTGCGCCATCGGCCAGTCATCGGTAATGCTGAGATCGATCCGCGCCTCATGGCCTGGCGGCGTCAGCGCTTCCAGCCGGGCCAGAGCCCCGCCCGTCAGTTGCATGGTCGGACGGCCACCCGGCAGGTTCACCACCCCCATATCCCGCCACCAGACGCCACGCCGGATGCCGGTGCCGAGCGCCTTGGAACAGGCTTCCTTGGCGGCAAATCGCTTGGCGTAGGTCGCCACCACCATCTTCTCGCTTTTGGCCCGGCGCCCGGCCCTGGCGCGCTCGGCATCGGTGAAAATGCGGTCGAGAAAGCGGTCACCGTGACGCTCGATGACTTTGGCGACGCGCCGGATGTCGATCAGGTCGGAGCCGATGCCGAGGATCATGTCTTGCCCGCTGGATTCTCTTGTTCGAGAATTTGACTCGCAAGGAGCTTGCGCCCGCGGTCCATCGCGGCCCGCATCGCCCGAACCGTCTCACCGAGGCCGACGAACAACGCCTCCCCGACCATGTAGTAGCCGATATTCAGTTCGACGATCTCCGGCAGGCCTGCGATCTTCTCCGCGGTGACATAATCGAGGCCGTGGCCGGCATGAACTTCCAGGCCGGCCGAACGCGCAAGCACCGCGCCCGCAACGATCCGCTGCCATTCCGCTTCTGCCTTTGCCGCATGACCATCCACGACGGCGTCGCACCAGGCCCCGGTGTGAATTTCGATGACCGGCGCGCGCAGCTTTGCCGCCATTTCGATCTGCCGGGGGTCGGCGGCGATGAACAGCGACACCCGCACGCCGGCGTCGTTCAATCTGGCGATAAACGGCGCCAGCGCGTTGTGCTGTCCGACCACGTCGAGGCCGCCCTCGGTGGTGAGTTCTTCGCGGCGTTCCGGCACCAGGCACACCGCATGCGGCTTGGTCGCGAGCGAGATTCTCAACATGTCCTCGGTCGCCGCCATTTCGAAATTCAGCGGCTTTGAGATTTCCGCCTTCAGCCGCGCCATGTCCTCGTCGCGGATATGGCGGCGGTCCTCGCGCAGATGCGCGGTGATGCCGTCGGCGCCCGCCGCGATCGCAACCAGCGCCGCGCGCACCGGATCGGGATTGCGGCCCGCCCTTGCGTTACGAAGGGTGGCGACGTGATCGACATTGACTCCAAGACGCAGCGGAGAACGTGTAACCATGATCGGCTCTCGTCAAACATTGCAGCGGACGACGTCCTCATCCTGAGGAGCGGCCTCCTGGCCGCGTCTCGAAGGATGAGAGATAGTGTAGTCTCATGGTTCGAGACGCGCGCAAGAGAGCGCGCTCCTCACCATGAGGGAATTATTTATCCATTGACGCGCTCGACCCGTGCGACGACGGCTTTGGCGCGCAACTGGGCGATAATAGCGCTGAGATGCTTCAGGTCATAGACCTCAAGATCGATGGTGAGTTCGGTGAAATCCTGCGAGCGCCTGAACATGCTGATGTTGTCGATATTGCCGTCGTGCTCGGCGATCACGGTGGCCACCTGCGCGAGGCTGCCGGGCTCGTTGACATTGTCGACGCGAATTCGCGCCGGAAAACGCTGCGGCGTCGACTCGTCGACATCCCAGCGCACGTCGAGCCAGCGCTCCGGCTCCTCCTCGAAATCCTTCAGCGCCGGCGACTGGATCGGATAGATCGTGATGCCCTCCCCCGGCGAGACGATCCCGATGATCCGGTCGCCTGGCACCGCGCCGCCGTTCGGCGCGAACTTGACCGGCAGATCGGAATTGATGCCACGCACGGGTATCGCCGACGGGCTGCGCGCGGGATCGGGCGGCGATTTCAGCTTCAGCTTAACCGCGAGGCTTCGCTTGGCGCCATATCGCGCCACCCGTTCTTCCTTGTAATCGGGATACATCGCGCGCGCGACGTCGGAGGCCTTCATCTCGCCGCGGCCGACCGCGGCCATCACGTCGTCGATCGAGGCGCGCGCCAGCCGCGGCAGCGCGCCCTTCAACTTGTCGTCGGCGTATTCGATTTTTGCGCGTGCGAACAGCCGCTCCACGATGCGGCGGCCAAGGCCGGCATATTGATCGCGGACCGCGGTGCGCGTCGCGCGCCGGATCGCCGCCCGCGCCTTGCCGGTGACCGCGAGCGACTCCCATGCCGAGGGCGGCGCCGACTGGGCTTCCGAGGTCAGCACCTCGACCTCGTCGCCGTTCTGCAGTTCGGACGACAGCGGCGCGAACTTGCCGTTGATCTTGCATCCAACCGCACTGTTGCCGACATCGGTATGCACGGCATAGGCGAAGTCGATCACATTGGCCTGGCGCGGCAGCGCGATCAGTTTTCCCTTCGGCGTAAAGCAGAACACCTGGTCGTGAAACAGCTCGAGCTTGGTATGCTCCAGAAACTCTTCCGGATTGGCGCTTTCCGACAAGATGCCGACGGTGTGGCGCAGCCACGCGAAGGCGTTGGATTCCCGCTTCAGCAGCTCGGTCGGAGAACCGACGTCGTCCTTGTAGAAGGCGTGCGCGGCGATGCCCAATTCCGCGATCTGGTCCATCTCGTCGGTGCGGATCTGCAGTTCGACCCGCTGTTTGCCGGGACCGATCACGGTGGTGTGGATCGAACGATAATCGTTCTGCTTTGGTGTCGAGATGTAATCCTTGAACCGGCCGGGCACCACCGGCCATGTGGTGTGCACCACGCCGAGCGCGCGGTAGCAGGCTTCGACGTCGTTCATCACGACACGAAATCCGAAGATATCCGACAATTGTTCGAAGCCGACCGACTTGCGCTCCATTTTGGTCCAGATCGAAAACGGCCGCTTGCGCCGGCCATAGACGTGCGCGGTCATGCCGTTCTTCTGCAGATTCTTGGAGAGCTGGCTCTCGATCTCGCCGATCAGGTTGCGGTTGCGCTCCGCGAGCGCATCGAGCCGCTGCATCACCACCGCGTAAGCTTCCGGATCGAGCATGCGGAACGAGAGGTCTTCGAGCTCTTCCCGCATCTCCTGCATGCCCATGCGGCCGGCGAGCGGCGCATAGATGTCGAGCGTCTCCTCGGCGATCCGGTGGCGCGAGGTGGGGGCTACGAATTCCAGCGTGCGCATGTTGTGCAAGCGGTCGGCAAGCTTGATCAGGAGCACGCGGACGTCGTCGGCGATCGCCAGCAGCAGCTTGCGCAGGTTCTCGGCCTGCTTGGCCTCGCGCGACACCAGCTCCAGCCGTTTCAACTTGGTGAGACCCTCCACCAGGGCGCCGATCTCGTGGCCGAAGACGTGATCGATTTCGGCGCGGGTAGCCTCGGTGTCCTCGATGGTGTCGTGCAGCAGCGCTGCGACGATGGTGGCGTCGTCGAGCTTGAGGTCGGTGAGGATCGCCGCGACCTCAAGCGGATGCGAGAAAAACGGATCGCCGGACGCGCGGGTTTGCGCGCCATGCGCCTTCATGGCGTAGACGTAGGCACGGTTCAGCAGGTCTTCATTGGTGTCGGGATTGTACGACCTGACGCGCTCGACCAGATCGTATTGCCGCATCATGCGCGGGCGGGGTGACTTGACCGACCTCGCCGGCGCAGGCGGCGACGGCGCCGCGACGACCGAATCAGTCGCGGCCTGCATTTGCAGTAGAATGTGGCGTCTGGACGCCATTGAACTTTGCCTTCATGTGTGGGCCGGATGTGATCGCCTCACAATACAACCCATGCGTTCTCAAACGAACCGGTACCCGGCTCGGGTCCTCAGGCGCTCGACTTCGGACATCCCACCACAGTCTAACGCCAAACCGCCTGTCCTCCGATCAAATCGAAGGCAGACCAAGCAGAATTCGGCCGCGCCCGTCGTGGGCCCATGGTAACCATGAAAACGTCAACAAAAGCAAAGGCCCGGACAAAATGTCCGGGCCTTTGGTAAATCAGACCGCTCGGGTTACGCTGGCGGCAAAGCGACGACCTATTCGTCCTCTTCGGGTTGCTCTTCCGGAGGCGCCAGACCTTCGAGACCCTTCAGAAGTTCCTCCTCGGTCATGCGCTCGACGGCAACCTCAGTGTCGTCGGCGTCGACGCTGGCGCGATACAACCGGATTCTTGTCATTGTCCCGGTCAACCGTGAGTTGAGAGCCCGACGATATCATTCGGGCGCGGTGGGCCGCTAACAGGACTAGATCGAACCGGTTGTCTACTTTATCAATGCAATCTTCTACGGTGACGCGCGCCATCGATTGTCGCTCCGATAATTGGGATCGAATATGTTGATTATTCGGGTTAGTTATAGAGCCCGGGGGCCTTTCGCAAGACCAAAGTACGGTTTGGCCCTCGCCGTCGGTGCTGCTAATCCATCTGCCGGCCCGCTAATTGGACTGTCCGGGGCCGTACCAAACGACGATTCGGAAGCCTTCACAAACAACTGTTCGGACAAGAAAACGCTTCATTGCGTTGTCAAGTATGTGTCTATTGCCCTTAACTCTCCGTCTGTTCAGACTGATCCGCCGGGCTTTGGCAGTATAGTTAGCTCAAATGCTCGGCCCGCTGCCGCCGCGCCAAAAACGTTGACCAACAACCGCTGCCGCCGCGCCAAAAACGTTGACCAACAAACACAACCAGGCGAGAAACCATGTCACCTGCTTCCAATAAGATCGCGCTCTTTATCGATGGCGCTAACCTTTATGCAACCGCCAAGACGCTCGGCTTCGACATTGACTACAAGCGCCTGTTGAAGGAATTTCAAAGTCGCGGAACGCTGCTGCGCGCGTTCTACTACACCGCGATTATTGAAGATCAGGAATATTCATCGATCCGTCCGTTGATCGACTGGCTCGACTACAACGGGTACACCGTCGTCACCAAGGCGACCAAGGAATTCATCGACGCCAGCGGCCGCCGCAAGGTGAAGGGCAACATGGATATCGAGCTCGCGGTCGATGCGATGGAGCTTGCCGAGCACGTCGACCAGATCGTGCTGTTTTCCGGCGACGGCGATTTCCGCTCGCTGGTCGAAGCGGTGCAGCGCCGTGGCGTCCGGGTTACCGTGATTTCGACAATTTCGAGCCAGCCGCCGATGATCGCCGACGAGTTGCGGCGCCAGGCCGACGTCTTCACCGATCTGGTGGAGCTGCAGTCCAAGCTCGGTCGCGATCCGTCCGAGCGCCCGCCCCCGCGCGAGCCACGTCATCACGCGCCGCAATTCCTGCAGCGCGCGACCACCATGGCGCCGAGGGCCGATGACGACGATTTCGACGATTGAGAATGATCCGGCGCGCGGCGAGCCACGGCTCGCCGGCGCCGCTCTCTCCCGCACCGAGCCCGATCGCAACTGTCCGCTCTGTCCAAGGCTCGCCGGCTTCCGTGAGGCGGCGCGAGCCCGTGAACCGGAATGGTTCAATTCACCGGTGCCGTCGTTCGGCGATCCCGACGCGGCGCTGCTGATCGTCGGGCTCGCGCCCGGCCTGCAAGGCGCCAATCGCACCGGCCGGCCCTTCACCGGCGATTATGCCGGTGACCTGCTCTACGCGACGCTGCTCGAATACGGCTTTGCCAAAGGCAGCTATCAGGCACGCCCCGACGACGGGCTGACGCTGGTGGCGTGCCGGATCAGCAACGCGGTACGCTGCGTGCCGCCGCAGAACAAGCCGCTGCCCGCGGAAATCAACGTCTGCCGGCAATTTCTCATCGCGACGATCGAGAACATGCCGAGCCTGCGCGCGATCGTGGCGCTCGGCCGGATTGCCCATGAATCGACGCTGAAGGCACTGGGCTTGCGGGCCGCCGCGGCGCCGTTTGCGCATGGCGCGATGCATCAGGCCGGCGCGATAAGGCTTTACGACAGCTATCATTGCTCGCGTTACAACACCAACACGCGGGTGCTGACGCCAGCGATGTTTCGCAACGTGTTCGCAAAAGTAAGAGCGGATCTGAGCTAGCATTCGTGGGGTGGGCAAAGGCGCGTTTCGCGCCGTGCCCACCGCCGCTGTTGCCGGCGTTAAGGTGGGCACGCGGCGCCTGTCATCGGGCGCGCGTTGGCGCGACCCGTTGGCTTTGCCATGGAATCTACAGATCAAACCGGATTTTCTTTCAGCCACGCCAGCACGTCGCCGGCATTTCGATCCGGTGGAAACACCGGATAAAACACCCGGGTGATGCGCGCGTCGTCGATGATCAGCGCCAGCCGCTTGATCAAGGTCAGCCCGGCCACCTGCATGGTCGGCAAATCCAGCGCACGCGTCAGCGTTAACTTCTCGTCGGACAAAACCGGGAACGGCAGATGCAGCCGCGAGGCCATTTCGGCCTGGTAGTCGTTGCTTTGCGTCGACAGGCCGAACACGTGCCCGGCGCCCGCCGCCTTCAATTCCGCGTGCAAGTCGCGGAACGCACAGGTTTGTGGCGTGCAGCCCCGCGCGCCGGGGATCATATCCCAGTCATCGACCAGTGCGATCTTGCCGGGCTCGCCGGTTCGGGGATAGGCGAACACCACGGTACGCCCCGGCAGCGCCGACAGCGTGACCGAGCTGTCGTCGGTGGCAACCAGGCTGATGGACGGGATCGTCATGCCCACAAGATGCGCGGCCGCACCGTCGTCGGCAGGCGCCGGGATTTTGCTCCAGTCGACTTCAAGCAGATTTCTCTGGTTCATCTCACTTCCCTCGACATCCAACACATCCAGGCCTCATGGTGAGGAGGCGCTCTCGCGCCGTCTCGAACCATGAAACCACCGGTCTCATCCTTCGAGACGCGCGTAAGTACGCGCTCCTCCAGCGACAACGGCGAAGCCGTTACGCAGGGATAACGGCGAAGCCGTTACGCTGGGATGAGGGCCAATCATTTATCCCCGCGCCCGCAGCAGGCGCCCCTTCTCCCTGCCCCAGTCGCGTTTTTTCTCGCTCTCGCGCTTGTCGTGCAGCTTCTTGCCCTTCGCCACCGCCAGCAGCAGCTTGGCGCGGCCGCGTTCGTTGAAATAGAGCTTGAGCGGAATCAGCGTCATGCCGTCGCGGTCGACCGCGCCCATCAGCTTGTTGATCTGCTTCCTGTGCAGCAGCAGCTTGCGCGGCCGCTTCGGCTCGTGGTTGAAGCGGTTAGCCTGCAGATATTCCGGAATATTGGCGTTGATCAGCCAGATTTCACCGCCCTTGGTGTCCGCATAGGATTCCGCGATGGTGGTCTTGCCGTTGCGGATCGACTTGACCTCGGTGCCGGTCAGCGCGATCCCCGCTTCCACCGTGTCCTCGATCGCATAGTTGAACCGGGCCTTGCGATTTTCGGCGACGACCTTGATCGCGCGCTCGTTCTTTTCGGCCATGATGAAAAATGCCTTGGAATCTATCTCCGACGGAGAGCGGTAACACTCAGCCCGCGTGCGCGCACGTCAAGACTTTTTGAGCAGATCGCGGATCTCGGTGAGCAGTTCTTCCTCGCGGCTCGGCTTCGGCGGCGCGGGCGCGGCTTCATCCCTGCGTTTCAGCTGGTTCATGAAACGAATCACCACGAACAGCACGAAGGCGATGATGATGAAGTTCAGCGTCAGCGTGAGGAAATTGCCCCAGGCCAATACCGCGCCTTGCTTTTTCGCGTCGGCCAGATTGCCGGCGGTGACCGCCTTCGACAGTCCGGTGAAATAGTTGGAGAAATCCAGTCCGCCCGTGATCGCGCCGATGATCGGCATGATGATGTCACCGACCAGCGAAGTGACGATGCCGCCGAACGCCGCGCCAATGATGACGCCGACCGCGAGGTCAACCACATTGCCCTTCATCGCGAATTCGCGAAACTCCTTGAGCATCTGCAGCCCCTTCTGTTCGACGTCGATCACCGTCGAAGGCTTAGTTGATGAGGCCCGCATGCACCATGGCGCTGCGTACCGCCACGCGCGTGGGCTCGGATACCGGCACCATCGGCAGGCGCAGCTTTTCCTCGATCTTGCCGAGCAGCGACAGGGCGTATTTCACCGGCGATGGATTGGACTCGATGAAGAGATTGGTGTGCAGCGGCATCAGCTTGTCGTGCAGCTTGAGCGCGGTGGCGAGATCGCCCCTCTGCCAGGCCATGTGAAATTCCGAGCACAGCCGGGGCGCGACGTTGGACGTAACCGAGATGCAGCCGTGGCCGCCATGCGCCATGTAGCCGAGTACGGTGGCATCCTCGCCCGACAGCTGGTTGAAATCCTCGCCCAGCGTCGCGCGCTGCTGTGAAACGCGCACCATGCTCGCGGTCGCGTCTTTGACGCCGGCGATGTTCTTCAGTTCGAACAGCCGCGCCATGGTGTCCACGGTCATATCGATCACCGAACGGCCGGGAATGTTGTAGATGACGATCGGGATCCCGATCGCGTCATTGATCGCCTTGAAGTGCTGGTACAAGCCTTCCTGGGTCGGCTTGTTGTAGTATGGCGTCACCACCAATACGGCGCTGGCGCCGGTCTGCTCGGCGTGCTCCGCGAGTTCAATGGCTTCCTTGGTCGAATTGGAGCCGGCGCCCGCGATCACGGGCACGCGCCCCCTGGCCTCGTCGATGCACCATTCGACGACGCGCTTGTGCTCATCGTGGTTCACCGTCGGGCTTTCCCCGGTGGTGCCGACCGGCACCAGGCCGTGGGTGCCCTCGGCGATTTGCCAGCTCACCAGGCCCCGAAAGGCCGCTTCGTCGAGCGAGCCGTTCTTGAACGGCGTGACCAAAGCGGTGAAGGAGCCCCTGAAATTCGTCTTGGCCGCCATGGATTTTCTCCCCGAACGCACGCCGCCTGCCGTCCAAACCGGCAATAAGGACCAATTCATAACGGGTCTGTGAAGCCGGCGAAAGGCCCGCGCCACCCCGCGCTGGCCGCGATTTTGCCGCGGTAGTGGCGCAGACCACGCCAATCCCCGCGTATTTAGTGTTTTGTCCACATATTCAATTAAATAGAGCCTAGGGCTTGAGCGATTGAATGATTCGCCGCGAAGGAACACCGTGACGCCATTTGCCGCCGTATCCACCTTGCGACGGACCGCTTTGGGCACCAGCGCGCTGGTGACGCTGGCGCTGGCCGTGGGATTATCGGCGTTGGCGGCGGATGCCTGGGCCAAGCCAAAAGTTCCGTTACCCCAGCCAAGGCCGATCGCGCGCAACGTCGTGCCCAATACCGCCAAGAATACCGCGCCCGCTGCAAATACCGGGGCCAAAACGACCGCACCAGCCGCAACCGCGGCTCCCGCAGTGCCTGCTCTCGCGCCCGCGACGCGCCAGCATGCGGCTTTGCCGCCGGCGCGCACCCCCCCGGCGACAGCCGCAGTCGCTGCGACGTCATCGACGTCCCAAGCCGATACCGAGGCGCTGGAGAACGTCATCGAACTGGTGCGCAAGCACAAGCCCGCGGATGCGACGCAGGCCCA
>WNFO01001947.1_pt1 | contig 16767 bp, 15 predicted proteins | sample 5400251 | NCBI WGS metagenome assembly WNFO01 (sample SAMN13153354, study PRJNA577476) | soil metagenome | isolation source: 100 cm saprolite under Madrone tree | place: USA:California | collected 2016-06-14 | reverse complement strand
CCCTTTGCATTTGCCGGACAAGCGCTTGGTTTTCAGTTTCTTCATGCCTGGCGGCCCAGAGGACCATTTCCGTGAGCACGGGAGCGAGATCGATGCCTTTTGGGGTGAGCGAGTAGATCAGCTTCCGCCCGTCGGAAGGATCGGGCTGCGTGGTGATGATTCCGTATGTTTCCAGCCGGCGCAGGCGATCCGCCAATATGTTTGTGGCGATGCCTTCGTAAGATTCCAAAAATTCCTTGTAGCTGCGAAACCCGCGCAGCATTATGTCGCGCAGGATCAGCAGCGACCAGCGGTCGCCCAGCATTTCCACGGAGGCATTCAGGGGACACCCGGAGCGGCGCTTGGGAGCTGGCTTGCCGGCTGGCATATTTCCACAGTAGCATTTTTCACTTGCATTTCGCAAGTAAGATGGGCATGATTTTTCCGCGAACAGGGTTTTTAGCAACTGATTCACGAAAGGAGCAAACGATGCAATTGGATACTTATCTCACCTTCAACGGGCAATGCGAGGCTGCATTTAAGTTCTATGAGAAATGCCTTGGCGGGAAAATCGAGGCCATGATGAACCATGGCGAATCTCCCATGGCGAAACAAGTGTCGCCGGAATGGCGTAATAAGATCATGCATGCCCGCATGACCGTCGGCAGTACGGTGTTGATGGGCTCTGATGCTCCGCCCGACCACTATCAAGCGCCGCAAGGTTTCTCGCTGTCGGTCGGCGTGAAAGAAGTTGCGGAAGGAGAACGGATCTTTAAGGAATTGGAGCAAGGCGGTAAAGTGCAGATGCCAATGCAGAAGACCTTCTGGGCGGCGCGATTCGGCATGGTGGTCGATCGATTCGGCATCCCGTGGATGGTTAATTGCGAGCAGGCTGGTGCCGCCGCGGGTGACGACTGAGCGCCTCGTGGTGCACAGACGAGGCGACGCGACGCTTCTGCAGAGCTTGACCACTGATGAGGAGGAGTGACGAATGAGCGGGATACGTGTATTGGTTGGCACACGCAAAGGCGCATTCATCCTGACGTCGGATGGCAAGCGCCAGCGGTGGGACGTCAGCGGCCCACACTTCGCTGGTTGGGAGATGTACCACCTCAAGGGATCGCCTGCGGACCCAAATCGGCTGTATGCGTCGCAGTGCAGCGGCTGGTTCGGGCAGATCATTCAGCGCTCCGATGACGGCGGCAAAACTTGGACGCAACCGGGAACGCCGCCGAGCGAGCGGACCACGCCGGAGGGGGCGCCGAAGGGCGAGAGCAACAAATTTGTGTACGACACCTCTTCCGAAACCGGCAAGCCCCTGACCACTCATCAGTTTTACGACGGCACGCAGCATCCGTGGGAATTCAAGCGAGTCTGGCATCTTGAACCTTCGCTCAGCGATCCGGACACGGTCTACGCGGGAGTGGAAGACGCCGCTTTGTTCCGCTCGAAAGACGGCGGCAAGTCATGGCAGGAACTCTCCGGACTGCGCGGCCACGGCACAGGGCCCAAGTGGCAACCAGGCGCGGGGGGAATGTGTCTGCACACGATCGTTCTGGATCCCAGCAATCCCGGGCGAATCTTCGTTGCCATTTCGGCGGCCGGCGCGTTCCGCAGCGACGATGCCGGCAAGACCTGGTGCCCTATCAACCGCGGCCTGCACTCGCAATACATTCCGGATCCAAACGCGGAGGTTGGGCACTGCGTTCATCGCATCGCCATGCACAAGTCCCGCCCGGGTGTGCTGTTCATGCAGAAACACTGGGACGTCATGCGCAGCGACAATGCCGGCGATTTGTGGCAAGAGATCAGCGGGAATCTGCCGACGGACTTTGGATTCGTAGTTGACGTGCACGCGCACGAGCCGGACACCGTTTACGTCGTGCCCATCAAAAGCGACGGCGAGCACTTTCCGCCGGAGGGGAAGCTGCGCGTGTACCGCAGCCGCAGCGGCGGAAACGAATGGGAGGCGCTCACGAAAGGTCTGCCGCAACGCGATTGCTACGTTAACGTTTTGCGCGACGCGATGGCGGTGGACTCGCTCGATAAGTGCGGGGTCTATTTCGGCACCACCGGCGGTCAGGTGTATGCATCGACGGATGCCGGGGACAACTGGGCACCCATCGTGCGGGATCTTCCGGCGGTACTCTCTGTCGAGGTCCAGACGCTGCCATGATCCGGGTAGTGCTTCCAGCACACTTGCGGGGGCTAGCGCACGTGTCCGGCGAGGTGGAGCTCGACGTCAAAGCTCCGGCCACGCAACGTTCTGTCGTCGACGCGCTCGAAGCGAGTTTTCCGATGCTGCGCGGTACGATCCGCGACCACGTGACGCAACAGCGCCGGCCATTTTTGCGGTTCTTCGCGTGCGAGGAGGATCTTTCTCATGAGTCGCCGGACACGCCGCTGCCGGAGGCGGTGGTCGCGGGGAAGGAGCCGCTTTTGATCGTGGGGGCCATTGCAGGAGGCTAGGCAAAAAAAGTGTTACGTTCTGGGAACGGAGCTTCGATCGGCTGGACGAGTACTTGTGTGGGCTCAAGCGAAGGAGCGCAAGCATGTCAGTAGACAACGCAGGAGCTAGAGCTTCAAAGAAAAGCTTGTGGGCCGGACGCATCCTCAGCGGACTGGTGGTACTTTTTCTGATTCCCGACGGCATCTTCAAATTCATCAAGCCTGCTCCGGTCGTCGAGGCATTCGCGCATGTGGGATGGCCGGTGAGCCTGGCTAACACTTTGGGAATCCTTTTGCTCGTCTGCACGGCGCTGTATGTGTTTCCGCGCACGTCGATCCTCGGCGCAATCTTGCTGACCGGCTATCTTGGCGGGGCCGTCGCGACGCATCTGCGCGCAGGCGATCCGCTGTTCAGCCATGTTTTGTTTCCGACTTATTTGGGCACGCTGCTTTGGCTTGGACTGTACTTGCGGGACGACCGGTTGCGCGTACTGGTTCCTCTGCGAAACTAGCCAGATAGCTGGAAACGCCTGCCCATTTCTGTCGTTTGCTATAGCTAGGAGCGAGGCTATGCCTGACTTAACCTACACGCTGGGGATCGGAGCGGGTGCGCACTGACTTTAGAGAGGCGGAACGATGAACGGCAAAGCAGAGTTGTTCCTTCAGGATCTGAAATTTGCTTTTCGCTCGCTGACGCGAGCCAAAGGCCTGGCGATCACCGTGGTGCTGACGCTGGCGCTAGGCATCGGAGCGAACGCGGCCATTTTTAGCTTGGTGCGCGGTGTGCTGTTGCGGCCGCTGGTCAATCGCGACGAGGGTCGCCTGATCTACATCCGCCAGAGCGCCCCTGGGATTGGCGTCGAAAATGCCAATTTCTCGGTACCGGAAATTCAGGATCTGCGTGCGGGGATCAAAACGCTGAGCGAGTTTGGCGACTTCTCTACCATCGGCTTTACCATGGTTGGCCTCGGCGATCCCCGCGAAGTTCGCGCCGGGGTTGTCGGCGGTTCCTATTTCGAAGTGATGGGTTTGGAGCCGGTCCTCGGCCGGCTCCTCGATATGCATGACGACGGCCCCAACGCCGCCGGCGCGGCCGTACTTACCTATCGTTTCTGGACCACGACTCTCAAAAGCGATCCGTCCGTGATCGGCAAGCAGATCCGGCTCGGCGAGCGGTCCGCCACGATCGTCGGCGTGCTAGAGCCCTCGGTTCCCTATCCTGCGGAAACCGAAATTATCGCCAACGTGGTCACCAGCCCGCACCATCTTTCCGCGACGATGGTCACCGGCCGCGTCCATCGCATGACCGAACTCTTCGGACGCCTCGTTCCCGGCGCTACGCTCGAGTCAGCGAACGCCGAACTCACCACCGTCTACGCGGCGATGATTCACGAGCATCAAGAGGCTTACGCGCAGAACGGCGAAAACCGCATTCATGCCGTGCTCCTGCGGGACCAAATCACTTCCGGGGCGAGAACGATTCTATGGGTCTTGCTGGCGGCCTCCATCCTGGTCTTCATCATTGCGTGCTCCAACGTTGCCAACCTAATCCTCGCGCGCAGCGTGCGTCGCGAAGGCGAGTTAGCCATCCGCGCCGCATTGGGCGCAAGCAGCGGAGCCCTGCGTCGCACTCTTCTCGCCGAAAGCCTTCTGCTCTGCGGCGCCGGCGCGATTCTTGGCGTACTCAGCGCCCGTCCGATGGTCGCCATTCTTGCTCGCTACGCCTCGCGCTTCTCCGTCCGCGCTCTCGACCTTACCATCGACGCGAGCATGCTGTGGGTTGGCGCCGGACTCGCTATCCTCGCCTCAGTTCTCCTGGCGTTTGTCCCCCGGCTGCCTACCACCAGCGCCTCGCAGGGATTCGGGCTCGCTAGCGGCGGAGTGCGCATTACCGGCAGCACCAGCCGCCGGCTGCGTATCTTCGCGGTCACACAGATCGCCGCATCCTTCATGCTCCTGGCCGGAGCCAGCATGCTCATCAAAACTCTCCTTACGCTGCAAGCAACGCAGACAGGCTTCGACATGCACCGTGTTCTCGCCATGAACGTGCCGGTCATGTCCTACGGAAAGACTCCAGATCAGATCATCAACTTCTACAGGGAGACCATCCGCCGCATCAACGAACTCCCCGGCGTGGATCGCGTCGCGCTCGGCACCACCATCCCCTGGCGCGACGCCGGCAGCTTCGGTCCTGGCTTCGCGTTCGCTGGCGAGGGCCATGTGAAGGGCGTGCGCGAAGAAGATCCTCGCGCACAGTTTCGCGTTGTTTCGCCGTCATTCTTCGCCGCTCTCGGCGTGCCGATGGTCGCTGGACGCGACTTCGACGACAATGACCGTCGCGGCGGCGAGCCCGTTGTGATCGTTAGCCAAAGCGTCGCTCAGCGCATGTTCCCCGGCCAAGACCCGATCAACCGCCACATCATGTGGACCGACCCGGTGATGCCGTTCATCTTCGTCAACAAAGGGGCTCGTCGCATCGTAGGCGTCGCCGCCGATGTGGACGATGAGCACGTCGTACCTGGCGCGGCGCTCACCGTTTACCACCCCTTCGGTCAGATACCGGATGATGCCGCGAATAAGGAACTGCCCCTGTTTGGCGGCCGCCTCTTCGTTCACACGCGAATGGATCCTTACGCGCTGGTGACCCCGATCACGCGCATCGTCCGCGACATGGCCGCCGATCAGCCAATTGAGCACGCCGCCACGCTGGAAGATATCCGCGCCGAAATCCTCACCCCCGACCGCCTGAACACGATCGTCTTCGGCGGGTTCGCCGCCGTCGCTCTGGCCATCGCCATCGTCGGCGTCGCTGGGGTGCTGGCGTTTTCCGTCAGCGCCCGCACCCGCGAGTTTGGTATCCGTCTGGCCGTCGGGTCGCAGCCAGGACGGCTGCTAGCTGGTGTCATCGCCGAGGGCGCCGTAATGGCCGGGGCCGGTGTCGTCGCCGGCGCCGCCTTGGGATACGTCCTCGCCCGCTTGGCCGGCGGCTACATCCCGGACATCCGCATGCCTAGCGCGGTGCCCGTCGCCGCCTCCGCGTTCGTGCTGCTCGCCGCGGCCGGCATCGCTTCCGCTCTGCCCGCGGCGCGCGCAGCTCGCGTCGACGTGATACAGGCGCTGCGATCGGAATGACCCGGCGCGGCCGAGGAGTTGGCAAACGGTCGATCGCGTTGGGGAGGAACTCGCGATCAGCTCGCCAGCCTGCCTGACGAAGGCGAGAGCGGCGCGCAAGCTCTCAATCGGGCAGCATTAGATAGCAGTATTGGCGAGGGAGACGAGGAGAATCGCAAGCAGGTAAAAAACGAACATGAGGCTGAGATACGTCTTGGCTTGACGGTTGGCGCCGCGAAATTCCTTCCAGACCAGCACGCCCCAGAGCGCAGCAACCATCGGCGCCGACTGTCCAATCGCGTAGGAAATGGCGACGCCGGAGAATCTGGCAGCGACGAGATTGAAGACCGTGCCGAGACCCCAAATGCAGCCACCCAGAAGTCCGAGTAGGTGACCTGCGGTGGGCCCGCGAAAAAAATCCCCGAAACGAACCGGCTCACCGACGAGCGGTTTCTTCATGAAATAAATGTTCCAGATGAAGCAGGAAAGCAGTGCGCCGAGAGTGAGGAAGACTCCCACACTGTAGGGACCGAGTGTGTTGCCTCGCGTCATGGCGCGAGTCACGAACGGCGCCCAAAGTCCCATCAAAACGCCGGATACGATGCAGGTGACGATGCTCTTTTTGGAGACCGAGCGGTTTACCTTGGAGAGGTGGCTGTACGCTTTTCCGTCCAGAACGACCGCAATCACCGCGCAAAGGACACCGGCAGCGAGCATACCCGCGTGCCCCTGCGGTTGCAAAATGTAGCTGGAGACGACGCCTACGACGAGCGCGATACCGATGGAGACTGGGAAAGCGATGGCCAAGCCGGCCATATCGATGCCAGCCACAAGCAACAGATTGGCTAGATTGAATATGGCGCCGCCGGCTAGCGTGGAGAGGAAGTTTGAGCCGTCCGCCGCGCGCACGTTATTCACAAAGCTGGCGGGATCGTCGCCTGTACTTCCCATGGTGAAGGCCAGGATGAGCGAGATCAAAAAAATCCCGACGGCGTAGTCCCAGTAAAACAGCTCGAAACGGTAGGTCTTGACGCCTTTGTAGGTATTGGCCCAGGAGCCCCAGCAAACGGCGCTGGTGATCATCATCAGCAGGGCAAGAGCGAAACTGTGCGGGACAAACATCGGGCTGGTTCTCCTTTATATAAGGAAGCGCTTCCGAAGATGCTCCTAGAACGAAGATGCTTCTTCCGGGCGCTGCGACTTGATGAGGGCCACGACTTCGTTGCGTTTGCCCATCGCGCGAGCTCCCACTTTGGTGCAGCAAATGGCGGCGCAAGCATTGGCGAACAAGCCGACGCGCCGATGGTCCCAGCCTTGGAGGAGGCCGTAGGACAGGCCGCCCATGAAAGCATCACCGGCGCCGGTCGTGTCCACGACGTTCACCTTGAATGCGGGAACATGAGCCATTTTGCCGGCACTGGCGAGAAGCGCGCCCTCCGCACCCATGGTGACGGCCACCACTTTAGGTCCGAGGCCCAGCAGCTTGACGGCGATTTTTTCGTAGTCGGTTTCGCCGGTGATCTCGCGGGCGGCGGCTTTGCAGGGCTTCAGGACATCCACAAGCTGCAACGCGGTGATTAGATCTTTCTCCGTGCCGAGCTTCGCTTGTGCGAAGTAGCTTGGCGCAACATCCAAGTCGAAAATCACGCGGACACCCGCTTCGCGCGCCACCTGCATGCCCGCTTTAATGGGTGGTAAAGGGAGCTGCGAAGCCTCGGTATGAAAATGTTTGGCGCTTTTAATGCTCGGCGCGAAGCGGCTGCGCACCTGCTCCGCGGAAAGCTTCCCGTTGATATTGGGAAACATGTAGATGCAGCGCTCTCCCTGCGCGTCGACGGGAATCCAGGTAAACGTGGACTGCTCGCCCTTGATGGTTTCAACGCCGGTGAGGTCCACTCCGTCATCCGCGAACGCCTTGGTTATCAAGCGTCCGCTCTCGTCGTCACCGATGAGTCCCAGCCAGCCGGCGCTCGCGCCGAGCCGCGCGACCTGCGTGAGATTGTTGCCGGTAACGCCGCCGGCATGAATCTCCAGGCGATCGGCATTGATCTTCTCGTCTGCGGCGAGCAGTCGCGGAACAATCGCGAAGTAGTCGATCCCACAACTACCGATTCCGACGACCTGCGGGGGCATGTGTCTCCTCAATCTGTCCAAATTGAAATCTAGACCAGCCAGCTCGCGCGGAGGAGGAAACTGGCAAGCGGGATTGCGACAATCAACGGGTCCACACTACATTTTCTGGCCGAGAACACGCACTGGGCCAACCGAGATCCGCGATACGTGGATGTCGCTGCTTATAGTTGCCAGAGTTCGCGTCTGTCAAGAAAAAAGTCGAGCTGAATAGCCCGATGGAGGCGCTCCCGCCCGGCCGGTGCTTGACGTGATTGGCGTTGGCGGTTACGCTTCTGGCTTAGTGTTTGTCTTACAATGGTTTGCGGTTGCGTGCGGTAGCGATAGGGAATTGTGGCAGACACTCCTCTCCAGGTAGCGGGTCGCCAAACCAAGCCCGTGGAACGCATTTCCATGGGCGAGGTGCTGACCGACGCCTTCAAGCAATTTCTCTCGAACATTCAAAATTACGCGGAGATGGCCGGGCGGTCGCTTGCGAACCTAGCCAGCGGGCCGCGCTATTTCCAGGACATCCTTGACCAGATGGACGACATCGGGGTCGGATCGCTGCCCATTGTGTTGGTGTCCGGCTTCTTCATCGGAGCCGTGATGGTATTGCAGACCGGTTCGCAGTTCGTGCGCTTTGGCCAAACGGCGCTGACCGGCGATGTGGTAGCCATCGCGTTGGTCCGCGAGTTGGGTCCGACACTGACCGGAATCCTGGTGGCCGGACGGTCAGCATCTGGCATCGCGTCGGTGTTGGGCTCGATGTTGGTAACCGAGCAGGTGGACGCGATGCGCGCCATGGGCACGGATCCGAGCCGCAAGCTGGTAACGCCGCGGGTGCTGGCGGGCATCTTGATGCTACCTTTGTTGACGGCGCTCAACGATTTCATAGGCTTGCTCGGCGGTTGCGTAGCGTCGGTGTTTTCGCTGCGCTTGAACGCGGTGGAATTCTGGACCCGCGCGATCGATGCTCTGGATTTTGCGGACATTATGCAAGGGATGATGAAGCCGCTGGTTTATGGATTTATTCTTACCACGGTGGGTTGCTACAAGGGGCTGACCGTGCGCGGCGGGACGCAGGGTGTGGGCCGCGCCACCACGCAAGCCGTGGTGGTGGCGTCCGTGATGATCATCGCCTCAGACCTGTTCTTGACTAGGCTCGCGTTATATCTCGGAGACAAAATCTTTTGACGACCACCTCGCCAGACACCGAGACCTCCGCGGTCGTTACTTTCGAAAATGTAAGAATTGGATTCGACGAAGAGGACGTGTTGCGCGGTGTGTCGTTTGAAGTGATGCCGCAAGAGACGTTGGTGCTGTTGGGAGAAACTGGAACGGGGAAAACGCTGACCCTGAAATTGGCAGCGGGGTTGCTGCGGCCGACGCAAGGCAAGATCGAAGTGCTGGGCCAGGAAGTTTCCGCGATGAGCGAGCGAGAGCTGCTGCCGCACCGCAGGCAGTTGGGATTTGTATTTCAGGAGGGCGCGCTATTTGACTCGATGTCCGTGGCAGAGAATGTTGCCTACCAGTTGCGCCAGGATCGGATGAGCGAAGAAGAGATCGAGCGGCGCGTACAAGAGGTCTTGCACTTTGTCGAGCTCGAGCAGACGGTTGACATGCTGCCGTCGGAACTTTCGGGCGGCATGCGCCGGCGCGTCTCGATCGCCCGCGCGTTAGCGGCGCGGCCACCCATCATGCTGTACGATTCGCCGACCGCGGGACTCGATCCGGTGACGGCGCAAACGATCATCACGCTGATTTTGCGCTCGCGCGACGTGTTCGGCGTAACAGCCATGCTGGCCACGCAGCGATTACAGGATGGATTTGCGCTGGCGAACTTCCGATTTGATCCGCAATCCAAGCGCGTTGTGAGCCTTACGGAGAAAGAAAACGCCATCCCGGCAAGAGGGGGAAACGGCGGGCCGGCCACCAGATTTGTGCTTTATCGCGAAGGTCGGGTCTATTTCGAGGGCGCGCCGGAGGAGTTGGCGGAGTCGAAGGACGCGTATTTGCAACGGTTTCTTGTGTGAATTTGATAGGCTGTGGGAACAGAAAAGCCAGCGAGGGAGAATTGGCCGATTGTGTCGAACGCACGGAAATTGCGTGTTCGTAGGTTTGTGAAAGACGCGGCGAAGATGAGGAAGAGTTGATGGCGCAGCGCAAACAACTGACCTGGACGGAATTGCGCGTCGGGCTATTTGTCCTGGTCGGACTGTTCGTTCTCGCGGTGGGGATCTTTTATGTCACCGGCGCCAATTTTATCGGACCGAAGTACCGGCTGAAGACGTATTTGCCGGAAGCCTCTGACTTAGCCAACGGCGCGCCGGTACGCGTGGACGGCGTCGAGGTCGGAAACGTGGAGTCCATCAGACTCCTGCCGCGTACGGCGGGGCATGTTCCGGATAAAAACAAAAACATCGAAGTGGTAATGCGGATCGACCGCAGATTTCAAGGCGACATACTGACGGATTCGACGGCAAGCTTGGTTACCGAAGGCTTGCTCGGCAACCGAGTTGTGAACATCACGCGCGGCTTCACCGGCGTGCCGCTCAAAGAAGGTCAAGAACTCAAGGGCGTGGAGGAAAAAGCCATCAAGGAAGTGGTCGAGCGCAGCGCGGATGTCCTCGCGAATCTGCAGGCGCTTTCCGATGAGGCGAAGGACTTGGTGGCCGGAGTGCAGCATGGGCGCGGAACGCTGGGCAAGTTGCTCACCGACGATCAGGTATACAAAAACCTGAATAGCATTCTCGCGAAGACAAACCAGGTCGCCACCGATATCCAAGAAGGGCGAGGCACGCTGGGGAAGCTGGTGGCTTCCGATGAGCTGTATGGCAAGGTGAACGCCGCGGTCGACAACGTCAATATCATCACGAGCGACTTGCGCAGCCAGAAGGGCACGCTTGGCAAACTGCTGTACGATCCGTCGCTCTACGACGAAGCGAAGAAAGCGCTGAGTGGCGGCAACGCCGTGCTCAGCGACGTCCGCGAGGGCAAGGGCACGCTGGGCAAACTTGCCACCGACGATGCGCTTTACAATAAGCTGCGAGACACGAGCACCAATCTCGCCAATGCAACGGCGAAGCTGAACGAAAACACGACTACGGTCGGAAAAATGTTTTCCGACCCGCAGTTATATGACAATCTGACCGGCTTGACTGGCGACCTGCGCTTGTTGATTGGGGATTTACGGCAGAATCCCAAGAAGTTCCTGCGCTTCAAGATCACTATATTTTGACGTTTTGGCCTGTTTTGCCGGGACACCCGCGCTGTGTTGTAATGACTTTGTAACAAAAGCTATATAGGCTTCCAGCCAAGTCGAGTCGATTGTGCCTACAAATGTGACGGAACTACAGGATCAAAAAACGGCGCCGCGCCCGGAGGCGGCAAAATCCACATTGCCGCAGCCAGGCCGGCCGGTTCCGAGCCGTGCCTATCCGGGAGCGCTAATCGTTGTCGAAGGCACCGACGGCTCCGGCAAGAGCACGCAACTGTATTTACTGAAGCGCTGGCTCGAGATCGGTGGTTACCGCCTGCACTTCACCGAGTGGAACTCGTCGCCGCTGGTGAAGTCCGCGACGCGCCGCGGCAAACAGCGCCGGCTGCTGACGCCGACGACGTTTTCCCTGCTGCACGCCGCCGATTTTGCAGACCGCTGCGAGCGGCAGATTATGCCCTTGCTCCAGGGCGACTATCTCGTACTCGCCGACCGCTACATCTACACGGCCTTCGCGCGCGATGCCTCACGCGGCTGCCCTCCGCGCTGGCTGCGCAATCTTTATCGCTTCGCGCCTATTCCGGATATCACGTTTTACTTTCGCGCCCCGCTGGACATCGCGGTGCACCGCATCCTGAGCGGGCGCCCGAAACTGAAATATTACGAAGCGGGAATGGACTTGGGATTGTCGTACGACCGCGCCGAAAGTTTCCGCTTGTTCCAGGCGCGCATCCTTGAGGAGTACGACAAAATGGTCGATACCGACAATTTTGTGGTCCTTGACGGCACTATTCCGGTCAACAAACTCCAAAAGCAGATGCGCGACATCGTAGCCTCCAAGATCGACTTGAAGCGCTTCGCGCCTCACGCGGCTGAGGCGGAATAGCCATGTCCGACCAGGAAAAGGAAAAAGAAAAAGAGAAAGTAGTAACAGCGGCCCCAACCGCGACCGCCGACGCAACCTCTGCTCCCGTACCCGGCACCTCGACGAAGACGCCCACCGAGGAAGAAGCCTCGCAATATTTCTACGGCGAGGCGCTGGTTGGCTTCGATCCCAGCGAAATTTCGGGCAGCTTGATTGTCATCGAAGGCATGGATGGCTCCGGCCGCTCGACGCAAATCGCCTTGCTGCAGGAATGGCTCGAATCCGAAGGCTTTGCCGTGCAGACCAGCGGTCTGCGGCGTTCAAATCTGGTCGGACGCGACATCGACGAACTGCTGGCGAAAAACGCCGTAACCCGCCTGACGCTTTCGCTGATGTACGCAACGGACTTTTTCGACCAGGTGGAGCATCGCATCCTGCCGGCCCTGCGTTCCGGAACGGTCGTCCTTGCCGACCGCTTTATCTTTACGCTGATCGCCCGCGGTGTAGTGCGCGGCATCAATCGCGATTACATCAGCGGCTTGTACGCCATGGCTTTGCGCCCGCACCTAACGTTTTGGCTGAACGTGCGCCCGGAAACCGCTTTCGCGCGTGAATTCAAGAAAGCGCAGGCCATCAGCTATTGGGAAGCCGGCCGCGACATGTCGCTGTCACATGATCTCTACTGGTCCTTCATTCGCTACCAGACGATGATCAAGCGGGAGTTTGAAGTCATGGCCAAACGCCACAACTTTATCGAACTGGACGGGGAAGCCAGCGTCTCGTCGGTGAACAAGCTGCTGCGCCAGCGCATCGCCGAGCAGTTGGGCATCCGGGCCACAAAATACACTCCCTCCGCTGCATTGGCGCACCTCTGGCGGTAAACTCTGCGCATGTCTGAGCCGGTCCACATTGCCGCCATCGACGCCGGCTCAAACGCTGTGCGCCTCTCCGTGGCACGAGCCTATTCCGCGCTGGACATTGAGCCGCTGCAGAACGAGCGCTACTCGCTGCGCCTCGGCGAAGGCGTGTTCCTGCGTCATCGTTTCAGCGAAGACATCTTTACGAAAGGCGTCAAAGCTTTCCGCCACTTCAAGGAAATAATGGACGAGTTTGGCGTGACGCGCTACCGCGCCGTGGCCACCAGCGCCTCCCGCGAAGCGCGCAACCGCGATGCCTTTGTCCGGCAAATCAAACAGAAGGCAGGTATCGCGCTTGAGGTAATCAGCGGAACGGAAGAATCCCGGCTGGGAAGGGAAGCGGCCATCGCCGCGCTCGGACCGGAATCGCCCCCGCGCTGCATCGCGGACCTCGGCGGAGGAAGCTTGGAGATCAACATCCTCAGCGATCATACGGTCGAGCAGAGCGCGCAATTGCCGGTGGGCACGGTACGCCTGATGACCACGCTGAACATTCCGGGCGTAATTCGCCCGGTGCAAGCCGAGCAGGTGAGGCGATACGTGCGCGCGCTGCTGGAGTCGCGCCTGCCGTCGCGGCCAAACCTCGGCGAAAGCATCGCCGTCGCGCTTGGCGGGAACGCGGAAACGCTCATGACCGTCGCGCCTGGTCCCCGCCAGCACGGCGTACCGACACTGCAGCTTTCCCTGTTGCGCGAGCGTCTCGACGATATCCTGCGCCGCGATGTCCGCGAGCGCATGAAGGCTTACGCGGTGCGCCGCGACCGCGCGGACGTGATGGGCATCGCGGCCATCACGTTTGTCACGCTTGGCCGCTATCTTAACCTGCGCACCCTCTCGATCCCCGGGGTCGGCATTCGCGAAGGACTCATTCAGGAAATCGCCCGCGAGGCCTTTTCCCGCAAGGAGCCGCACCGCTACAACGCCGCTGCGCGCCAGCTCCTCGTTGGCACGCGCAGCTTCGCGCGCCGCCTCGAATACGATCAGCGTCACGCGGAGCACGTGCGCGAGCTGAGCATCCTGCTTTTTGACGAGCTGCAGCCCGTTCACCATTTGCCCCCGGAATCGCGCGTCCTGCTCGAAGCTGGCGCGCTGCTCCACGATGCCGGCCACATGATCAGCCATCGCGGCCACCATAAACACGGCGAATACCTCGCGCTCAATGGAGATATTCCTGGTCTCGAGGGCCGCGACTGCGCTGTCGTCGCCGCGCTGGTGCGCTATCACAATCGGAAGTCGGACCCCGCCAGCCATCACGTCGCATATTCGTCGCTGAATAATAACGATAAGCGTATGGCTCGCCGGCTGGCTTCCATTCTGCGCATCGCGGAAGCCCTCGATCATTCGCATCGCCAGCGCGTCACCAATGTCGATGCTTCGTTTCAGCGCGGCGCGGTCGGCGTGCAGATCAACGCGCGCGGCGATGCCGCGGAAGATCTCCGCGATGCAAACCGCAGCGCCGAGCTTTTCGAAAAAGAATTTCACGTGCGGATGTTTTTCCGGCAAGCTGGGCCCGCTCGCTTGTAATCCGCATACAGACAGGCAGACAATTTATTTCCCCCGAGGAGAAAACCCCACTCATGCAGCTCTACATCGTCCGCCATGGCATCGCCATCGACCGCGAAGACCCCAAGTCCCCGCCCGAAGCGGAGCGCTATTTGACCGAGGAAGGCATCGAGAGAACCACGCAAGTTGCCAACGGCATTGCCGCTCTGGGAGCGCACGCGGACCTGATGATCAGCAGCCCGCTCGTCCGCGCGATGCAGACCGCCGCCATTTTCGCGAAGGCGCTCGACTATCCGGAGCAAAAAATACGGCAGAGTGAGAGCCTGCTTCCCGGGGCCGCGCCCGCGGCGTTCTTGCGCGAACTGGCTCGGGAAAAAGACGTTTCGTCGGTCTTCTGCTTTGGCCACGCGCCGCACCTTGATGGCCTGCTGACCGCATCCGTCGGCGCGCAGCGCCACATCACCTCGATGAAGAAAGCCGGAGTCGCCTTCGTCGAACTGAAGCGTGTCTCCCCGCCGAATGGCCGGCTCGTCTGGCTCGTCACGCCGAAGCTCTTCCGCAAAGCGAAGTAACGCACCACAGACTTTGCACGTTCAATTGGTTGTGTGCCCCGCCGCTGCGGCTTTTCCGGCGCCTCGTGTTACTCTTTTCGCCGCAAGGGAGCTGCCCATGACCGAAAACAACCCGATCCCGCGTCGAAAATTTATTTCGCAAACCGCCGCCACCGCTGCCGCGTTGACGATTGTGCCCCGCCACGTTCTCGGCCGCGGCTTCGTGCCGCCCAGCGACATGCTTAACATCGCTGGCATCGGTGTCGGAGGCATGGGGCGCGCCAATCTCGTCAATCTGGCCTCACAAAATATCGTTGCGCTCTGTGATGTCGACTGGGGCTACGCCGGAAAATCTCTCGACCGCCTTGACGCCGATATCGACAAGCTGCGCACCCGCCTTGAGGCCCCGCCTGCCGAGCTGGCTCCCCCTCAGCCGCCCGCCCAGTTCGACCGCGACAAGGCCAAGGCTCAGCTTGCCAACATGATTAAACTCAAGACCGAGCACGTGCCGAAGGCCAAGCGCTACAAAGACTATCGGCAGATGCTCGAGCAGCAGAAAGACATCGACGCCGTTGTCGTGGCTACTCCCGACCACATGCATGCCACCATCGCGCTGGCCGCCATGGATCTCGGCAAGCACGTGTACGTACAGAAGCCGCTGGCCTGGTCGGTCGACGAAGCGCGCCGCCTCGCGCGCCGCGCCAAAGAAACGAAAGTCGCCACGCAAATGGGCAATCAAGGCCATTCCTTCGACGAAGCGCGCACCGCCGTCGAATACATCTGGGCCGGGGCCATCGGAGAAGTCCGCGAAGTCCACATCTGGACCAATCGCCCGCTCGGCTTCTGGCCGCAGGGCGTGCCGCGTCCCGAGCCGCTGAAAGTCCCCGCTGATACGCTGCGCTGGAATGGCACCGGCGTGAACACTCGCCTCGCCGCGGCTCTTGCCGGCAACTATCCCGTGCCTGAAGGCCTCGACTGGAATTTGTTTCTCGGCGTCGCGCCCCAGATCGACTATCACCCCATCTATCATCCCTTCAACTGGCGCGGCTGGACGGATTGGGGCGTCGGCGCTATCGGCGACATGGGTGCACACCTCATCGATCACTCCATGTGGGCGCTTAATCTCGGCCTGCCTGCCGCTATCGAGACCATCTCGACTCCCTTCAACGGCGCTTCCTATCCCAGCGCCACGTTCACCTTCTACGAATTTCCCGCGCGCGGCAATATGCCGCCCGTCAAGCTCACCTGGTACGACGGCGGCCTACTACCCAACCGCCCCGACGAGCTCGGCGAAGAGCAATTGAACAAAGGAGGCGGCGCACTGCTCGTCGGCAGCAAGGGCAAGCTTCTTCACGATACCTACGGCCTCAATCCGCGCCTTCTGCCCAAATCACTTCACGATTCCTTCGGCAAGCCGCCGCAAAAACTCCCGCGTATACCGGGCGAACATCACGAATTGAACTGGGTCGACGCCGCCAAGGGCAAGGCCGCAGCCTCCTGCCCCTTCGAGTATGCCGCGCGCTTGACGGAGGTGATGCTCCTCGGAGTAGTCGCCCTCCGCGCCGGCACGAAGATTCACTACGACGCCGACAACATGCGCGTAACCAACGTCATGGGTGCCAACGATTTCCTGACGCGCGCGTATCGTCAAGCTTGGTAAATGGCGGCAAATAGTGATGCTTGGAGTAGTAGGATGCTTCCCCTTTCCGCGCGCCCTGGATTGCGTCCTGAACCGTCGATCCACACGGTCATCACTGGACTCTAATACCCGTAAAAACCTGGTTGCGTTCTCACGGGATTTGTGGCAGCGTACCCGCGAAGTCGGTTTCCCAAAGACTAAAAGATTTAACGCAACGTTCGCCGGGCAATGATGGTACCGCTCAGTATTTGTGGTGCCATCGCTCGTAGTTCTGCGGTGGTTGCCATAGTGCAAATCTCTATGTCAACACAAGGAGTCGGCCAATGAGGAATATCTGGCGGGTCGCGGTCTTGGTGTGCTTGATGGGCTCTCTCGTTTCAGGGTCCCTGTTCGCGCAATCGGACCTCGGGACCATCTCAGGTTTC
>WNFO01006611.1_pt1 | contig 16787 bp, 11 predicted proteins | sample 5400251 | NCBI WGS metagenome assembly WNFO01 (sample SAMN13153354, study PRJNA577476) | soil metagenome | isolation source: 100 cm saprolite under Madrone tree | place: USA:California | collected 2016-06-14 | reverse complement strand
GTTCCATTTGCTCCGGCACTGGCTGCGCATGGTCTGGCGCTCGAGCGTGTGCTCGTGGTGCGCGCCCAGCAACAGGCCCTGTGGGCTTTTGAGCAGACTCTCGGCTCGGGCGCGTGCGATGTCGCAATGGCGTGGGGGCAGCGCCCGCGTCTGCGCGAGCTGCGCCGTTTGCAGCTCGCCGCCGAGCGGGGTCGAGCGCTCGGAGTCTTGTTTCGTCCCCGACGTACAGCTCGGGAATCTTCCCCCGCGACCCTGCGCGTGATGCTCGAACCGGCGACTGAGGGCGTGCGCGTCACGCTCTTGAAGAGCCGTGGTGGAGCGCGCGGCTCGATCGAACTCGCATGGCAGATGGCCGGATTGCCGGCGGCCGGGAGTTGATCCATGCGGTCGCGTGGCATTCAACACGACAACGAGCGCCCGGCAGACGCCCCACAGACACAGGCGCGCACGCAACAGGCAACGCCTCTACGGGCCGTCGCTCGTCGGCAGACTCCTGACGCGTCCTCCGCTGTTTCTGCTGAGCTGTGGCTCGGTGTGCATCTGAGCGAGTCGGCCTCAATCCGTGGCGATGAGCCCTTGCCAGTAAGTCAATGGCTGGAGCGTCTCGCTGTCCGCGCACAACGGTTCACGCCGCGCGTGGGCTTGGTTCCGCCGGATGGCTTGCTGCTCGAGGTGAAGGGAAGCCTGCATCTGTTCAATGGCGTGGACGGGTTGCACCACGCTCTTGCGAACGAATTCGCCAGCCTGGGAGTACAGCCCGTGCTGGCGCTCGCCCCTACACCGCTCGCCGCCCTGGCGGCGGCACGCGCCGGCAAGCCGCTCGTCGCCATGAACATGGCGCAGCTAGTAGGGCAATTGACGCCTTTGCCGCTTACGACCCTGCGATGGCCGCGACAGACACTCGAGCGACTCGCGCGCATGGGAGTGCGGAGTATTGGACAGGCGCTGCGCCTGCCGCGCGCCGGTTTCGCGCGCCGCTTTGGCACCGAGCAGCTTGCAACGCTCGACCGACTAACGGGCCGCAATCCGGATCTTCCGCAGCGTTTTCACGCTCGCGAACGCTTTCGCCGCCGCCGCGAGCTCACCTATGAGTTGGAAAACCATGAGCTCATCCGCGCCTCACTCGAGCCGTTATGGGCAGATCTCGGGAAATTTCTCGAGGCGCGCCAGTGTGGCGTCATGGAGCTCGAATGTCTGCTGCGGCACCGGCATGCGCCGCCGACGAGATGCGTGCTGCGGCTCGCGGCACCTGTGGCGGATGTTCGCCGGTTGACCGAGCTCCTCGGTGAGCGTCTGAGCACGCTCACCTTGCCGGAGCCTGTGCGTGCCTGCGAGCTGCGCTCGAGCTCCCTGGCGCCACGCGCGCTTTCTTCCAAGCATCTCTGGCAACCCGGCGAGCACGGCGGGGGCTCCAGTGCCGAAGCTTCCGAGCTCATTGAACGCTTGCGCGCGCGCCTCGGACCCGAAGCGGTGCATGGCTTGCGGGTGCTGCCGGGACATCGGCCGGAAAATGCCTGGGCAGGCACGGAGCCGGCTGGAGCAGGGGAGAGAGTGGCCCGCCACAAAAGCTGCCATGTCCCGTGGCCGGTTTTCCGCCGGCCCCTGTGGCTGCTGCCGACTCCGCAACTTCTGTCCGAGCGCGGCGGACTGCCGCGGCGTCGTGGCCCTCTGCGTCTGCTCGGCGAGCCAGAACGCATCGAGACCGGTTGGTGGGATGGTGGGGAGATCGCACGCGATTACTACACGGCCGTCGATATCCATGGCGTGCGGTTGTGGATTTTTCGCGAGCGCGCCTCGCCACACCGTTGGTTTGTGCACGGCGTTTTTGGGTAGAAAGATGCGATGTTTCGTGCCCTACGCCGAGCTGCATTGTCTTACCAACTTTACTTTCCTGCGCGGAGCTTCACATCCGCATGAGCTCGTGGAGCAAGCCAGCGAGCTCGGGTATGCGGCGCTCGCCATCACCGATGAGTGCTCCGTCGCCGGTGTAGTGCGCGCGCACGTCGCGGCCAAGAAAAAGCAGCTGAAGTTGCTCATCGGAGCGGAGTTTCGTCTCGAATGCGGGCTCAGATTCGTGGCGCTCGCCATCGATCGGCGCGGCTACGGGCGGCTGTGCCGCTTCATCACGCGCGGCCGCCGTACGGCCAGCAAGGGGAATTACTCACTCACGCGCATGGACTTGGAGCAGTGCGGTCTCGAACAATGCTTCATCCTGTGGCTGCCTGACAGGCCGCAAAAGTCGCGCCTTTTGCGGCCGGAAACGAAGCTACTGTCCGAAAAAGGGCCGCAGGCCACTTTTTCCAATGAGCAAGCCCGCTGGCTCGCCGAGCGCTTTCCCGGCAAGGTCAGGATTGCCGTGGAGCTGTTCCGCGATGGGACTGACCACGAGCGCCGCATCACTCTCGAACGTATCGGTCACGAGCTCGGCTTGCGACTCCTCGCGAGCGGCGATATCCACATGCACGTACGCGCGCGCCGCAGGTTGCAGGATGCACTCACCGCGATCCGCCTCAACGTGCCGATCGCAGAAGCCGGCTGGCATCTGTATCCCAACGGCGAGCGCTATCTGCGCGAGCCAGCGCGGCTCGCCAGGCTTTATCCGCGCGAGTTGCTCGAGGAGACGGTGGCGATTGCACAAGAGTGCAGTTTCTCGCTGGATGAATTGCGGTATGAGTATCCCCACGAGCTGGTACCGCCGAGCGAGACGCCGGCCAGTTATCTACGCAAGCTCACCGAGGAGGGTGCACGCTGGCGCTGGCCGAACGGCGTTCCCGAGAGCGAGCGTGCCGCCATCGAGCACGAGCTCGATTTGATCGCCGAGCTGCGTTACGAGCCTTACTTCCTGACCGTTCACGACATCGTCAGCTACGCGCGTAGCCAAGGCATTCTGTGTCAGGGCAGGGGTTCCGCCGCGAATTCCCGCGTGTGCTATTGCCTCGGTGTCACGTCGGTGGATCCTCAGCGTGGCGCGGCTCTACTCTTCGAGCGCTTCATCTCGCGTGAGCGCAATGAGCCGCCTGACATCGATATCGACTTCGAGCACGAGCGGCGCGAGGAAGTCATTCAGTACGTCTATCGCAAATACGGCCGCGAGCGGGCGGCGATCGCCGCGACAGTCATCATGTACCGCTCACGCAGCGCGCTGCGCGATCTCGCCAAGGTCTTCGGACTCGACGCCGGGCTGCAGGGGCGTATCGCCAAAGCCATGCAATGGTGGGATGGGAGCGAGGCCATGCCGGAGCGTATCCGGGATGCGGGTTTCGATCCCGCAAGCCCGATGCTCGCACGGCTGCTGCCGCTGGCGCGCGAGCTCGTGGCCTTTCCGGGATTTCCGCGGCATCTGTCCCAGCACGTCGGTGGATTCGTGATCTCGGAAGGCCTGCTCGAGGAGCTCGTGCCCATCGAAAACGCGACCATGCCCGAGCGCACCGTGGTGCAATGGGACAAGGATGATCTCAACGACCTCGGGTTGCTCAAGGTCGATCTGCTGGCTCTCGGAATGCTGACGGCGCTGAAGCGGGCGTTCGTGCTGCTGAACGAGTATCGCGGCACGCAGCATGCTCTTGGCGAGTTGCCCGCCGAAGAGCCCGAGGTGTACGAGATGATCTCGCGCGCCGACACGATCGGGGTGTTCCAGATCGAGTCGCGTGCGCAGATGGCGATGCTGCCGCGCCTCAGGCCCAAGTGTTACTACGACCTCGTCATCGAGGTCGCCATCGTGCGCCCGGGACCGATCCAGGGCGACATGGTGCATCCCTATCTGCAGCGGCGCAAAGCCGGCGCTGTGATCAGCTATCCGAAGACCGAAGTCGAGGAAGTGCTGAAACGCACCCTCGGGGTGCCGATCTTCCAGGAGCAGGTGATGCAGCTCGCGATCGTCGCTGCGGGCTTTACGCCGGGCGAAGCGGACGATCTGCGCCGCGCGATGGGTGCGTGGAAGAGAACCGGCGGCATCGAGCACTTCAAGGACAAGCTGCTGAACGGCATGCGCTCGCGCGGCTACGCGGATGAGTTCGCGCAGCGCGTGTACAAGCAGATGTTGGGTTTTGGCGAGTACGGTTTTCCGGAATGTGTTGTGGGTGAAACCCGGGTGGTGGACGCCGATACCGGCCGATGGTTGGCCATAGAGGAAATCGTGGCGGGCCGTGCTCGGCTGCAAACCACACTCGCATGTGACGCTGACCTGCGCTTGAGAAAACGCAAAGTGCTGGCGATCAAACCCAGCGGGGTGAAGCCCGTATGGCGCCTGCGAACGGCCTTGGGTCATACCGTCGTCGCGACGGCAGAGCATCCGTTCTTGACTATGGATGGTTGGCGTCAACTCGGCAAGCTGCGGGCGGGCGATCACGTGGCGGCAGCGCGTTCCTTACCGGTACCAGGGCATCGTCGGTGGTTACAACATCAAATTCTGGTCCTTGCCGATCTGATCGCGGAAGGCAATCTGTGTCATCCCAGCACGTTTTATTTCTATACAACTGCCTCGTGGCATTGCGCTGAGTTTGTGAGGGCAGTCGAGCACTTTCCAAATACTCGTGCGGTAACCGAGCGCCATAGAAGCTGTTTTTCAGTGCGGGTCCGACGAATCCATCGCGATCGGCCGATTGGAGCGGTTTCCTGGGCACGAGCACTAGGTATATGGGGACGTGGTGCCCGCGAAAAGTATCTGCCGCCCCAGGTTTTCCAGTTATGCGACAGCAATCTTGCGTTGCTTCTTGCCCGGCTTTGGGAAGGAGATGGCGGATTTTCGATGAAGGGGCATGCTTCATACGATACCGCTTCGCCCCGATTGGGCGTGGAAGTTCAGCACTTGCTTCTGCGGCTTCGTATTGTCGCGCGCCTGTATCGCCGGGTACGTTCCTATAAAGGACGGAAGCTCGAACATTATGTCGTCACAGTAACGGGTGAAGAGCCGTTACGACAGTTTTGGCGATGTATCGGTCGCCGGTTTCTGGACCCGGAAAAGCGCAAGAGGTCCAAGATTTTGGCGCGCAGGAACGGCCGCATGTCGCGCGACATCATCCCCACCGAAGTGCGGGCAATCATTCGACGTGAGCGCGATAAATCAGAGCTCACGTGGAATGAGATTGGACGCATCACCCGTCTCGGTATGCGTGAAATCCAATCTCGTGGAGGAAAGAAAATCGGCTTTCGCCGATTCGTGATCGAACGGCTGGCGACTATCCTGCGCTCGCCGGATCTCGCGCGTCTTGCGAGCTCCGATGTCTATTGGGACAAGGTGGTGGCGATCGAGGCGCTTGGACACCGGGCAACCTACGATCTACAGATAGAGGGTGATCATAACTTTTTGGCTAACAATCTCATCGTTCATAACTCGCATGCAGCGAGTTTTGCGCTGCTCGTATATGACTCGGCGTGGCTCAAGTGTCACGAGCCGGCGGCTTTCACCTGCGCGCTTCTCAACAGTCAGCCCATGGGTTTCTACGCGCCGGCGCAACTGGTGCGGGACGCACGCGCGCACGGAGTCGAAGTACGGCCGGTGGATGTTTGCGTGAGCCTCTGGGACTGCACGCTAGAGCGTCGTGCTGAGGACCAGCCCGCGCTGCGATTGGGGATGCGGCTGGTGAAATCGCTGTCGCGTGCCGGCGCGGATCGGCTTCTCGAGGCGCGCCGAGAGCGGCCCTTCACAAGCGTGCAGGATCTCGCCGAACGCTCCGCTCTCGATCGAGGTGATCTCGAGGCACTCGCGGCGGCAGGGGCATTCGCCTCCTTGAGCGGTAATCGTCATCTCGCGTTCTGGGAAGTAGCCGGCACCGAGCGTGCGCTACCCCTGATCTCCCCGGGCGGCCGCGCGGGAAGCGTGGAAGAGGGCCGGCCGCTGCTCGCTGCGCCCACCGAGGGGGAGCGCATCGTTGCGGACTACGCCTCCACGGGGCTCACCCTGGGTCGCCACCCCATGGCCCTGCTGCGCGAATATCTGCGCCGCCAACGGCTGCTGAGCGCCAGTGATCTCGGATGCGTTGCGAACGGCAAGCAGGCGCGCACCGCCGGCATCGTTCTCATGCGCCAGCGGCCCCAGACCGCAAGCGGCGTTACGTTCCTCACCCTCGAGGACGAGACTGGGCAAGTCAATGTCATCGTGTGGGAGAGCGTCGGGCGGGAGCAGCGCCGTGCCCTGCTCGAATCCCAGCTGCTCGAAGTTCACGGGGAGCTGCAGCGTCAGGACGAGGTCATGCACCTCATCGCGCGCCGACTCATCGACCGGTCCGCTCTTCTGGGCAATCTCCTGACCCGCTCGCGCGACTTTCACTGAGGGCGCTTTACCAGCTATAGCTGGACTGCGCAACAAAAGCCCTCACATATGCGGCTTGTGCCGGCCTTTGGACTGCTTGGGGTCGTCGTCCGCGCCGATCTCGTAGTCCTCGAAATCGCTGGTGAGCTCGGCGGTGCGCTTCTCCTCGAGCAGCCGCTCGAGCCGGCGCCACGCAGGGTCGCCCACCTTCTGGCCGCGACGCTTGGCGAGATCCAGGTCTTTAATGACTTGATCGAGATCGATGTCGCCGTCCTCGGTGACGGGCTCATCGGCCTCTTCGTCTTCGAAATCGTCAGATTCGGGCTTCTCAGTCATGCCGGCTACCAGGCAGGCCTGCGGGCCATCGACGGCCCGAACTTAAATCAGATTCCCCGACGACTGCAATGTCGTACTTTGTAGATTGGCCGAAAGGGCCTGCGGCCCTTTCGGCAGCCAACCCGCCGGCGATTTCGACCCCGCGGGCAAAAGGCGTGGCTTTTGCCCGCGAAAAGCATGCCAGTTCACGGGCGGCGCTTTCAGCAGCCAGCCCACCGGCGCTTTCGACCGCCGGGCAAAGGCGCGGCTTTGCCCGCGAAAAGCGAGCCGGTTCACGTTCTTAGTGGATCAGCTGGTTCATCCGGAAGATCGGCAGCAGCATGGCAAAAACGATGCCCATGACGAACAGGCCCATCAGGACGATCAGCAGCGGCCCGAGCAGCCCCACCATCGCGGTGAGCAGGCCATCGAGCTCGCGCTCCTGGCTGATGGCCGCACGTTCGAGCATGCTGTCGAGCTCGCCGCTCGATTCACCGCTGGAAATAAGGTGAATGGTCATCGGCGGGAATAGCCTGCTGATCGACAGCGATCGGCCGATCGGCGCACCCTCGCGTACGCGAGCCGCCGCGTCCGCCACCGCATCGCGCATTGGCAGGTTCGTCACGACTTCGCCCGCAATACGGAGCGCTTCCAGTACTGGCACCGCGCTTGCCGAGAGAATGCTGAACGTGCGCGTGAAGCGCGCCGTGTTGAAGCCGCGCGTGAGTTTGCCAATGATCGGCATGCGCAGCTGCAGACGCTGGAATTGCCGCCGGGCCACCGGATTTCGGAGCCAGCGCGTGAACAGGACTGACGCGATCACGGCTGCGATGAGCAGCCACAACCCGTAGGTGCGAAAGAAGTCGCTGGTGCCGATCAGGAGTCGCGTGATGAGCGGCAGTTTCGCCTTGTTCGACTCGAACACGGCGACCACCTTTGGCACGACGAATACCAGCAGGCCCGAGACGATGGCGAAACACATCACGGTGAGCACGATCGGGTAGAGCATCGCGGCCAGGATCCTCTGGCGGATCTGCTCGCGGCTCTCTGTGTAGTCGGCAAGCCGCTCCAACACATTGTCGAGGTGTCCCGACTGCTCGCCCGCGGACACCGTCGCGCGGTAGATCTCGGGAAACACTCGTGGGAACTCGGCGAAGCCGTCTGCGAGCGTGTGGCCCTCCATTACACGCGCGCGCACGCCGAGGATGATGCTCTGTATGCGCGGCTTCTCGGTCTGCTGCGATACGGCCAGCAGCGACTCTTCGAGCGGCAGGCCGGCGCGCACGAGCGTCGCGAGCTGGCGCGTGAACAGTGCGAGATCGCCCGGCGAAACGCCGCGGGCGAGACTGAAAGAACGGCGCTTGGCCTCCTTTTGCGCGACCTCGCTTACCGACACCGGCAGGAGCTGCCGCTCGCGCAGCAGCTGGCGGATGTGGCGAGGCGTATCGCCTTCGAGGATGCCGGTGCGCTCCTTGCCGCTCGAGTCCAGCGCCGTGTATTCGAACGCGCCCAACTCAATCCTCGCGCGTCACCCGCAGCACTTCTTCGAGCGTCGTTTCGCCGCGCAGCACCTTCGTTCGTCCGTCGTCGCGGATCGAAGGCGTCGTCAGGCGGGCGTGGCGCTCGAGCTCCTGCTCGCTGACCCCGTCATGAATCATCGTGCGCATCGCATCGTCGACGACGATGAGCTCGTAGATACCCGAGCGCCCACGATAACCGCCGGAAGCGTCGCGACCGGGCCGGTAGAGCACGGCAGGCGGCTCATCAGCAGGCAGGTTGAGCAGACGCCGCTCGTACTCTCCCGCCTGGAACGGTTGTTTGCTCTCCGGGTTGAGCACGCGCACCAGGCGCTGCGCGAGCACGCCGATGAGACTCGAGGAGAGCAGGAAGGGCTCGATGCCCATGTCGCGCAGGCGCGTGATGGCGCCTGCCGCGGTGTTGGTGTGCAGGGTCGAGAGCACCAGGTGACCGGTCAAGCTCGCCTGGACCGCGATCTGCGCGGTCTCGAGGTCGCGGATCTCGCCGATCATGACGATGTCCGGATCCTGGCGCAGGATGGCGCGCAGACCGCGCGCGAAAGTCATTTCGACCTTGGTGTTGACCTGGGTCTGGCCGATGCCGTCGATGTAGTACTCGATCGGGTCCTCCACGGTCATGATGTTGCGCGTGTTGTCGTTCAGCCGCTCGAGGCCGGCGTACAGCGTCGTTGTCTTGCCCGAGCCCGTGGGACCGGTGACGAGCAGGATGCCGTGCGGCTTGTGGATGAGGTCATCGATGAGCGCCTGCGTCCTGGGGTCCATGCCGAGGGAGCTCAGGTCGAGCCTGCCCGCCTGCTTGTCGAGAATACGCAGCACGACCCGTTCGCCGTGGCCCGAGGGGATGGTGGAGACGCGCACGTCGACGGCGCGGCCCGCGATCCGCAGGCTGATGCGGCCGTCCTGCGGGAGCCGCTTCTCGGCGATGTCGAGCTTCGACATGACTTTGATGCGCGACACGACCAGCGGCGCGACCGCGCGCTTGGACTGCAGAACTTCGCGCAGCACGCCGTCCACCCGGAAGCGGACGACGAGCCGGTTTTCGAACGGCTCGACGTGGATGTCCGAGGCGTTCTCCTTGACTGCCTGCGTGAGCACCGCGTTGATCAGACGGATGATCGGCGCGTCATCCTCGCTGTCGAGCAGGTCCGCCTGCTCGGGCAGCTCCTGAGCCAGATGCGCCAGATCCGTGGTCTCATCGAGACCCTCGACCGCCTGCATGGCATCCGAGCCGGCCTCGTAGGCCTGGCGCAGCAGCAAGTCGAACTCCTCTGCGCGCACCCGCTCGAGCTTCAGCGAGCGCCGCAGGTAGCGGCGCACTTCGGCGATGGCGAGCGGCGCGGCATTGTCGCGGCAGGCGCACTCCGCGACTTCGTCCGTCAAGCGCTTGACGAGCACGCCGTGACGCTTGGCGAAAGCGAAGGACAGGCGCCGTTCCGATGCACGCGCGGAGGCGGCGATACCGTCGGTCGCAGCGGCGACGTCGTTCATGGTCTGCCTCCATCAGGCGGCGGCGGAGTCGGCACCGGCGAGCCCGCTGGCGCGGGTGCGTTGGATCGCGGCGGCGGTGTTTGCTCCTGCGCCGCCTTCTCCTTCTCCTGCGGCGAGATCGGGGCGGCCTGAGTGCCCGGCGGGGGCGGCGGCGGCAGCGGCGGCAGCTTCGGCGGCACCACCCCAGGCAGCAGCGGCACCAGCTCACGCTGGTCGTAGCTGCGCTGCTGGTCCAACATGAAGTTGTATTTCGACTCCGTCTCGAAGGCCGCCTGCGCCTGATCGCGCAGGATCTTCGGCCGGATGAAGATCATGAGGTTGGTCTTGTCCGCGCTGGCGCTGCGCGTCTTGAAGGCGAGCCCGATGAGAGGAATGCGGCCGAGGAATGGCACGCGCGACTCCTGCCGCTGATTGGTGTCCTGGATCAGGCCGCCGAGCACCACCACACCGCCGTCCTCGATGAGCACATTGGTGGTCACGGTGCGCTTGTTGGTGACGAGGTCCACGGCGCCAGTCGGCCGCTGGCCGATGCTCGAGCTCTCGATCGACAGCTTGAGCATCACCGCACTGCCTTCGGCCGGTCGTCGCGGTCGTGTTGGTGAACTGACCGGTCACGAATGGCACTTCGGTGGCCACCTTCAGCTCCGCTTCCTGGTTGTCCATCGTCACCGCCGATGGGGTGGCGATCACGTTCGTGTGGCCGTCGCCGCGAATGGCGCGCAGCGTCGCCGCGAAGTTCACGCCGGTGCCGACGATCCTGCCGATACCGAGCGTCGTGCCGTCAAGCAGCGTCGAGGTCACGTTGTTAGGATTCTGCGCCGCATTGGCCAGATCGACGATGCTCGTGCCGCCCACCGGGCTCACAAACGCGCCCGCCGGGACGTTGCTGCCTTTGGAAAAGGCCGCCCAGTTGACGCCGAGCTCCGCGTTCCTGGTCACATCGACGTCGGCGATCACCGCCTCCACCAGCACCTGAGGGCGGCGGATGTCGAGCTTGTCGATGATGCCCATGATGGAGCGCATGATCTTCGGCGGCGCGGTGATGACCAGGGCGTTGTTGCTCGGCTCGGCCCAGATCAGCGCGTTCTTCTCCGCCTGCGCCTGCGGGCCGGCCTGCGTGCCGGTGGTGCCGCCCGCGGCCGCCTGCGCGATGCCGGTCATCTGCTCCTTGAGCTTCGGGGCGATCTTCTCGGCATCCGCGTAGTGCAGATAGCGCACTCGCGTGTCCCCGCCGGACTCGAGCGGCGTATCCAGATGCGCCACCAGCGCACGAATGCGCAGGCGCTGCGCCTGCTCGCCGCTGATCAACACGCTGTTGGAGCGCTCGTCGGCCACGACCTTGGTGGCGAGTCCGGCTTCCGCCGCCGCCTGCCCCTGGTACAAGGCGTTGATCACGCGCACGATCTCGCCGGCGGCGGCGTTCTGCAACGGGAAGATCTCCACGTCCTGATCCCCGACCTGGTCGATGCGCCGGATGATGCGCATCATGCGGTTCACGTTACTGGCGCGGTCGGAGATGATCAGGATGTTGGAGGCAGGGTAGGCGGCGAGGTGCGCGTACGCCGGTTGCAGCGGCCGCAGAATCGGCACGAGCTGCGCGGCGGCGACGTTTCTGACGTCGATCACTTGCGTGACGATCTCATCGGAGGTCGCGCTCACACGGTCGGGCAGATCGATCGAGGGGATCTGGCGCGCATTGGCATCCGGGATGATCTTCACGACCTGCCCAGCCGGCACGGCAATGAAGCCGTGCACCTGCAGGATCGCAAGGAACGCCTCGTAGAAGGCCGCAGGCGACATCGGCGTGGAGGACAGCATCGTCACCTGCGCACGCACGCGCGGGTCGATGATGAAGGTCTTACCGGTCGCGGCGCTGACCGCCTCAGCGATCTGCGTGATGTCGGCGTCCTTGAAGTTCGGCGTAATGCGCTGCGTCTGCTGCGCGGGCGGCTGCGCCTGTTGTGCAGGCGGTGGCGTCTGTTGCGCGGGTGCCAGCGCAGCAGTAAGGAGCAACGCGAGCGCGCAGCCTGCGAAAAAGCTAAAACCTCTCACTGTAGTTATTCCCCCGAAAGGGCCGCAAGAGCCGGCTCTATTGTGCGCCGTCAGGCGGGTTGACCGGTTCCGCCGGTGGCGGCGGCAGCGGTTGCGCCTGGTCGCCTGGTATGGCTTGCGGGCCGACGAGAGCTTCCGCTTCCTGCGCGACTTGGGCCAGGTTCAAATTGAGATCTTGCTGCTGCCCGTTGCGCATCACCGTGACGCGCGCCTCGCTGGATGAGCTGAGCGTGCGGAAGATCTCCGGGCCCCGGCTTGGATCATCGAGCGGCGTGCCGTTGATCGCGGTGACCAGGTCGCCCGGGCGCAGGCCGAGGCGACTGAAGGCCTGGCGGTTGCGCCCAGGGTAAACGCGGTAGCCGCGCTGTTTGCCATCGACGAGCACCGGTGTGGGCCGCATGATGTCGGCGATCAGCCCCGGCTGGTCCGTCATGAGCCTGCGCACGCGCTCGAATGCGGGGTTCTCTGTGGTCTGCAGCGCAGCAGCCGAAGGCGGCGGCGCGCCGGGGCTGAGCTGCCGCGGCAACGCCAGGGATTCCAGCCGGCCGTCACGCTCGATCAGCACGCGCTCACTGAACACCGAGTGGAGCTTTGCTCCGCCGGGAACGTTGTCTCCCACGGCATACACTTTGGTACTTTGTGCGCTCTGTCCGAGGATCGCCAGCCCGTTTTGCGGATCATCTGCGGCAATGATTCCCGTCAGCACCAGCGGCATGCTCGTCTGCGGCGCGTTCGCCGCATCCTGGCCGACCGACGCCACTCGGGCGGCTCCGAACAGATGCGTCTTGGTGATCGCGGCCACATCGACCGGGCGTCGGCGCACGGCAGGGGACGTGCCGGGTCCCGTGCCCGTGCCCGCTGTCGGGGAGCGCCCGGCGCCCGCCAGATCGGTCACGATCACGGCCGCCTGCACGCCCAGAGCCAGCGCCAGCGTCCACGTGGCAATACGCGGCCCCTGCGTGAGCAGCAGCGAGCGCCACTTCTCGGGCGCCGGAAATCCCTCGAGCCAGGAGGCGGCGTTCATTGGCTTGATAAGGTCATGTGGCCGTGGCCGCTGGCAAAGACGCCAGAAACTAAGCGATAGACCGCGATGCACCGACAGTGTGCACCAGGGGCGCCCGCGCAATCATACGGGTGCGTTGCTTGCGCTCTCAAGCAATTGTTTCTGCAGGAGTAAGTTCCCACCATCATCGCAGGCTTGTGTTGCCGTTTCGCGACCCATATAAAGACACCATGCCCGACCCGCATCCCGCTCGTCCCGATACCGGCGTCGTTGTCGAAGAGGCGCGGCCGGAGGTCAAACAGCCGCCGCTGTACCAGGTCGTGCTGCTGAATGATGACTACACCCCCATGGAGTTTGTGGTGGATGTGCTGGAAAAGTTCTTCGGCCTGAACCGCCCCACGGCGACCCGCATCATGCTCGAGGTACACACAAAGGGTAAGGGCGTGTGCGGGGTCTTCACATATGAGATCGCGGAAACTAAGGTGGCGCAGGTGACGACGTACGCGCGGGATCACCAGCATCCGCTGATGTGCACATTGGAAGAAGCTTGACCTTCGAAAGGTTCTACGAAAGTGCTGTCCAACGAGCTTGAATACTGTCTCAATGATGCGTTCCACCAGGCGCGTGAGGCGCGTCATGAGTACCTGACGGTCGAGCATCTGCTGCTCGCGGTCCTCGACACACCGAAGGTGCGGGAGGTGCTGCGCGCCTGCGGTGCGGATCTGGGCAAGCTCAAGCAGGAGCTCAAGGAACACATCGATCGGTCCACACCGCGGCTCGAGGAGGGCGAGGAACGCGAAGTGCAGCCTACGCTGGGGTTCCAGCGGGTGCTGCAGCGAGCGGTATTCCACGTGCAGTCGAGCGGCAAGAAGGAAGTCGGTGTCGCGAACGTCCTGGTCGCGATCTTCAGCGAGAAGCAGAGCCATGCCGTGTTCCTGCTCAACCGCCAGCACGTGACCCGACTCGATGTCGTCAACTACATCTCGCACGGCCTGTCGAAGATTGCCGAAGAGAAGACCGACAAGGAGGACGCGCAGCCCGACTCCGAGCGCGACCCCGAAGGCGGCAGCGCCCTCGAGAAGTACACGACCAACCTCAATCGCATGGCGCAGGACGGGCGCATCGACCCGTTGATCGGCAGAAAGCTCGAGGTCGAGCGCACGATCGAGATCCTGTGTCGCCGCCGCAAGAACAACCCGCTGTATGTCGGCGAGGCCGGGGTCGGCAAGACGGCGATTGCCGAGGGCCTGGCGCGGCTGATCGTCGAGGGCAAGGTGCCCGAGGTGCTTTCTGACTGCACCATCTACGCGCTCGACATGGGAGCGCTGATCGCGGGCACGAAGTACCGCGGCGATTTCGAGAAGCGCCTGAAGGGCGTCATCACGGAGCTCAAGAAGCAGCCGGGCGCGATCCTGTTCATCGATGAGATCCATACGGTCATCGGTGCGGGAGCCGCATCGGGCGGCGTGATGGATGCATCGAACCTCATCAAGCCCGTGCTCACCAACGGTGAGATCCGCTGCATCGGCTCCACTACCTACAACGAGTACCGCGGCATCTTCGAGAAAGATCACGCGCTTGCGCGGCGCTTCCAGAAGATCGACGTCGTGGAGCCCTCCGTGGCGGAGACGGTGGAGATCCTCCTCGGGCTCAAGCTGCGCTTTGAGGAGCACCACGGCATCACTTACGCCGAGGACGCGCTGAAGGCGGCCGCCGAGCTTGCCGCACGCCATATCAACGAGCGGCATTTACCCGACAAGGCCATCGATGTGGTCGATGAGGCCGGCGCGCGCCAGCGCCTCAAGCCCATTGCGGAACGCGAGCCCACCGTCGAAGTGCGCCACATCGAGGATGTCGTTGCGCGCATGGCGCGGATTCCGGCGAAAAGCGTCTCGACGTCCGATCGCGAGGTTCTCAAGAATCTCGAGCGCAATCTGAGGCTGGTGATCTTCGGCCAGGACAAGGCGATCGAGGCCCTCGCCGCCTCCATCAAGATGGCGCGCTCCGGCCTGGGCGACCAGCGCAAGCCCGTGGGCAGCTTCCTGTTTGCCGGCCCGACCGGCGTCGGCAAGACGGAAGTCACGCGCCAGCTCGCCATCGCCATGGGCGTGGAGTTTCTGCGCTTCGACATGTCCGAGTACATGGAGCGCCACACCGTGTCACGCCTGATTGGCGCGCCTCCCGGGTATGTTGGGTTCGATCAGGGTGGGCTGCTCACCGAAGCGATCACCAAGCACCCGCACTGTGTGCTGCTGCTGGATGAGATCGAGAAGGCGCATCCGGATGTGTTCAACCTGCTGCTGCAGGTCATGGACCACGGCACGCTCACCGACAACAACGGCCGCAAGGCCGACTTCCGTCACGTGATCATCGTCATGACGACCAACGCCGGGGCGCAGGAGATGGCGCGGCCCGCCATCGGCTTCACGCACGCGGACAACACCAGCGACGGCATGGAGGCGATCCGGCGGATATTCACGCCGGAGTTCCGCAATCGTCTGGATGCGGTCATCCAGTTTGCCGCGCTCGATCCGGTCACGATCGAGCGAGTGGTGGACAAGCTCGTCGTCGAAGTGGAGATGCAGCTCGAGCAGAAAGGCGTGACGATCTCGCTCGATGATGCGGCGCGCCGGTGGATCGCGGAGAACGGCTACGACCCGAAGATGGGTGCGCGGCCGATGGCGCGGACCATTCAGGAGCACATCAAGCGGCCACTCGCCGAAGAGCTGCTGTTCGGGCGGCTGGTAGGCGGCGGACACGTGCGAGTGTCGGTCGCGGAGGACGGATCGAGACTCAAGCTGGAGTGCACGCCAACACAGTTGCCTGAGGTCACGGCGTAAGCCAATGGCTTGCGTAGCGGGCGAAAGCCGCGTCTGTCGCCCGCCGCCAAATTGGGCGATGGAGTTTGTTCTGCCGAAAGGGCCGCAGGCCACTTTCAGCCCAGAGACTACCGACCGCGATAGATGATGCGGCCCTTGGTGAGGTCGTAGGGGGTCATCTCCACGGTGACCTGGTCCCCGGTGAGGATACGGATGTAGTTTTTGCGCATCTTGCCGGAGATGTGCGCAGTCACGACGTGGCCGTTCTTGAGCTTCACGCGGAACGTGGTGTTGGGGAGCGTTTCGACCACCTCGCCCTCCATCTGGATCGCGTCTTCTTTAGACATACAGCCCTTTGGACTATGGGGCGCGAATTGGAGCATAAAGCTCGGCGGCATTGCAATTTGCCGCGCGCGCCGCTCGTGGGCTGTCGGATGGAGGCTTCAGGGAGTCGCGAGCGGACGCGTCCCGAGGTCGATATGCTCGCGCAGCAGCCCCTGGAATTGGATCCGCGGAATGGCCCGGGCGCCCAGGCTCTCCAGGTGCCGCGAGGGCAGCTGGCAGTCGATGACGGCGATGCTGTTGCGTAGACACACTCGGACCAGGTGGGCTAGCGCCACTTTCGAGGCATCGCGCTCGCGGCTGAACATCGATTCGCCGAAGAACATCCCGCCCAGGCGCACACCGTAGAGTCCCCCTGCGAGAACCCCGCTGCGCCACACCTCGATGCTGTGCGCATAGCCGAGACGATGGAGCTCGAGGTAGGCGTTGCGCATCTCCGCGGTGATCCAGGTGCCCAGACTGTGAGGCCGTGGCGCGGCGCATGTGTCGATGATTGCGGCGAAATCGCGGTCAATCGCCACCGCGAAACCCGCATTGCGCAGCGTCTTGGCGAGGCTGCGGGCGCAATGGAATTCCTCGGGGAACAGCACCGCTCGCGGATCGGGTGACCACCACAGCACGGGCTGCCCAGGCGAGTACCAGGGAAAGATGCCGCGCTGGTAGGCCGCGAGGAGGCGCGCCGGAGACAGATCTCCACCCGCCGCGAGCAGCCCGGCTGGCTCATCGAGCGCCTGCTCCAGCGGAGGAAACCACTCCGGCGCATCCTGCGGCGACAGCCACGTGACGGTCTTCACGCGAGATCCTCGCTGGATGGCACCCCGCGCCCGCGGTACGGGACATGCGTCCGAACCTCCTCAGCGTAGGCGTCCACGGCCTGCCCCTCGCGCGCGAGATAATCTTCGATCGCATCCCGAAACTGGCGATTGACAATGTAGTGCGCCGACCAGGTGATCGCCGGCTCGAACCCGCGACTCACCTTG
>WNFO01001941.1_pt1 | contig 16787 bp, 13 predicted proteins | sample 5400251 | NCBI WGS metagenome assembly WNFO01 (sample SAMN13153354, study PRJNA577476) | soil metagenome | isolation source: 100 cm saprolite under Madrone tree | place: USA:California | collected 2016-06-14 | reverse complement strand
TGTGCAGTCTTGGCTGTTCCCAAGTGAGGCCACCTGCCCGAACGTGGCCACTTCTCCGACCGTAGGCGCATGGCCCAAGGACCAATTCGATCCCGTGTTCCAGTTATGATCGGAGGCAGCTCCGGCGTTCCAAACGTTCGCGGCTGGGACGGCGCGCTCCTCCAATGGCTCCAGGCTGGGTCGGAAGAGTTGGGGTTTCCTCGACTGCCGTCGAAATGAAGTCGGTGCGTCGGCGAAGATTTGACGCACCCTATGGGAAATCCGATCCTCGCGACGCGCGGGCCACTTCCATGCGGACATCGGTAGCTCCTTTTTCTTAGAAGTCTAGTCGAACGAATAGTCGTTTCAGTTGGCAAGAACAAAGCAGGTTGGAATCGCCAAAGCCATTATCCCGAAGATGGGAAATGGATTCAAAGGGAATATAGAATTCATGTGATCAAAAAGCAAAACCCGCCCCAGCTAAGAGGCGGGTTGGTAATTCCCGAGAGCTTCGAGAACGCCTAGACTTCCCAAGCGGGAGTCCAAACCATTTCCGGCCCCACGGGAGCGGCGGGCGTAGGATCGACGACGCGCGCGGCCAAGTCGACCCACTGCTGGTCGCCGTCGCGCAAGAGCGGCAAGCCGATCCATTCGAGCACGCGGTACTCGTCGCGACCGAGGTCGAAGACGGTGTCGGTCGGTGTGCCGTCGAGAAAATGCAATCGCCCGCGCGATCCTTGGCGCATGAGCATGAATCGGCGCACGCGATGTCCTTTGATGCGGGTAAGATCGTCGTCTCGGCCGCGAAGGGGAAAACACATCAAATCGATGAGCCGTTCTTTGCACCCCGCCAGATGCCGTCCCAAGCCCAACAGGCGTTGGCCGTGTTTGCAAAAGGCATCGAGTCCGACGGCCACGGGCCGCCCATCGGGCCACAGCACTTGATAGCCCTCAAAGAAAATATTTTCTCGATGACGATCTTTAGCGGGGTCGCGACGAAAGAGAATTCTTAGGGTACGAGACATCCGGGTGTTTTCCTCTGAGCCTAAATACGTTGTAATTCAGGTACCCCGGGAGAGCCGCTTCTCAACGGAATCCTGGCAGATGCCTGAAACGAAACCCGCGACAGCGCGGGGTGGGTCGCGAAGCGCATTGCGCTGGGATAGTTATTTATCATATAGGAATGCCGTGCCGGTTGGCAACATTTATTTCTCCTTTTTTTGAATTTGCAGAATGATTTGCTCTGGGGATTGATAGACTCTATGGCGCGATTGGCCGCAAAAACTTGAAAAAACCTGACATTCTTAGTGACCTTTTCAATTCACTTAGGGCCTTTCATGGGAAAAAGAAATTCGAAAACCAAGCCGCCTATGGCGCGGCCGCGTTCTAGTCCCCCGCCTAGCGCTGCTCATCTAGCAGGCAACTACGTGCCTAATCCATCGCTCAGCCGTACGGCGCGCACTGGTGAAGCGACCGAAGATGAGTTGCTCTTAGAACGGCCCAAGCTGCCTCATCCGGTCCCGCGGATATCGGCGCGCGCGGAGTTCACCCGCGGTGATCCGTGGCGGGTCTTGCGTATCATGGGAGAATACGTCCACGGCTTCGACGCGCTGGCGGAGGTGGGCACCGCCGTTGCCATTTTCGGCTCGGCACGGACGACGGAAAAAGATCCTATGTATGAGGCGGCTCGCGAGGTGTCCAGTCTGCTGGCCAAAGTCGGGTTTGCCATCATCACGGGCGGCGGTCCGGGAATCATGGAAGCTGCCAACCGCGGCGCCCGCGAAGCCGGCGGACTTTCCATCGGCTGCAATATCGAGCTGCCTCGAGAACAATCCACCAATCCTTACGTCGACGTCTCCGTCAATTTCCGTTACTTCTTTTGCCGCAAGACTATGTTCATGAAATACTCCGAGGGATTTGTGCTCTTCCCCGGTGGCTTCGGCACGCTCGACGAGCTGTTCGAAGCGTTGACATTAATTCAAACAGGAAAGATTCAACGCTTTCCCGTGGTGCTATTCGGTTCCGACTATTGGGGCGGCATGCTCGACTGGATGCGACGACGAGTGGCCCAGGAAGCCAAGATCGATGCTCACGATTTGGATCTCATGACCGTCACGGATTCGCCGCAAGCCGCCTGTGAGATGATCTTGGAGAGCTATCAGGCTCGCGAAGCGAAGTGATGTCGATCAGTTTCAGTTCTAACCACAGAGGCACAGAGGGCACAGAGAAGTCAGGGAGACAAGGGAACAAGGAGACAGGGAGAAGGGGAGACAAGAACAAGATTTATCTCTCTTTTTCCTTGTCTCCTTGTCTCCTTGTCGCCTTGTCGCCTTCTCTCCCCGTCTCCGGCGAGGAGCGAAGTTGGCTCAAAGGAAGGAAGAAAATCGTGCCGTCGGTGAGCGGGACGAATGCCCGATCCGATCCGAGGGGAATCGGAGTCGCGGTGGGTCCGACATTGGCCGTGAGATGAAAGCCCGCCGGCATATAAGGTTTGCCCGCGGCTGGATCCAAGCCGACAAGCTGTCCGGAAATATCGGCGACGACAATCATGTCACCGAGGAGCTGAGGCTTGCCGACAATTCCGCCTTTCTGACTCTGGTACTCCCAAGCCGGCTTGTCTTGGCTCAAATCCAGTGAAACGAGCCGGTTTTCATTGACCACGCAAAGGATTTGATTTCCGCGCAGGAACGGACCGGCGGTTACGCGGCCCGGTTGCTTTCCTTTTAGATCCCACTGACGAATTTGCTCGAGGGTAGCGCCTTTGAGGAGGCGCACGAATCCGCCCGCGTCGGCCACGGCAATTTGGAAATCCGCAGGACCATTCGGACTGGGAACGACTAGAGGCGCACTGACCAGACGTTGAGGCAAATCGACGTGGCGGACTTCTTTGTAAACATCTCCTGCCGGCCAGTGCCAATGGCTCAAGCCGTGACTGCCGTCGGTGGTCAGAAAATCGTCCAGGCTTAGGATCACCACATGGCCTCGAGCTCCCACATCGGCGTGGCGGGCTTTCCAGAGGGGACCGAAACTTCCCCGGCCGCCATCCACGGGCTGTCGCAACAAATTGCCGTCGTCCAGAGGAACCAGCAGGCTTCCATTCATGATTCCCGGTGTTCCCGCCAGCCGGGCTTTGCCTAAGGAGAACGTCTTCTCAACCAGGTCCTTGCCCGGCTCATAATGCCGGACGAGCAGGTCGAAATTCTGTTCCCCGTTTTGACCTTGTTTCTGCACACAGGCAAGCTCAAAAGCGGACCGACCGTCTGGACCGGCCAGTAAATAGGCGTCTCCATCCAAATGGTCCACTGATTGCGCCAGAATTTCACCGCCGGTTTGCCAGCCTGCCGGGGACATTTGAGAAAGGCGACCGGAATCAAACCGGAAAAACGCGCCGCCCTGATCGAGAGCAAGAATCTCCGAGCCCAAGACCAAGGGATCGCCTTTGCAGACCATGCCCAATTGCCGTTGCCAGCGGATCTGCCCGTCCTCGGAACCTACCGCGGTAACCTGACACATCTGCCGATGGATCGATTGAGTGACGGCAAATACCGTCTTTGTTTTTTCGTCGATCTGGGCCGCGTGAAGCGGCGTGCCCAGCGGCAAGGATCGATTCCAGAGGGGCGTTGTTTTCTGTCGATACTTGTCGAAATGAATCATTTGCAGGTCGCCGTTCACTAAGACCAACATATCGTCGTCCTGCACTTGAATGACTTGCGAGCGGACAGGAAAGCCCGGAGGCATGCCGAGAGAAATTTCCTGAGTCGTTTCCGAAAAAATGGGCTTATCATCGTTGCCGGGTTGCTGGATGCCAAACAGTCCCAGGAAGCCGGCATCGGTGGTTAAAACCAGTTTCTCGCCGTCGCAAAATGGCGGCAGCCAGGACCAACCTCGAATGCGTGGCTCAGGCTGTAAGGCGGAAACTGGAGCGGTTCCCTCGATTGGCAGAGGGAAAGCGCGCAGCTTCATCGCGGCCAGACCATCGGTTTGGCTCAAAATCAAAAAGCGAGCGTCTCCCGATGCATTCGGGTTTTTTTCGGAATTTTCGACGCTGCCGACCAGAATCGGATCCGAGCGCAAGGTTCCGCTGGGATGACCGGATTGCAAAATCCCCACGCATTTCTGTTGACTAACGTCCAGGACATAGACATTGAGACTATCGGCGGGGAAGTAAAGCAGGTTGCTGCCCGGCAAGTGGGCGCCGCCGTTGGTCATGGGCAAACCCAGCTTGTACCAGCCCAAGAGATGGCCGCTGACGAGTTCTATTTCGTGAACCTTTCCATCGACCGTGGGAATGTACGCTCGAAGACCCACAATCATTGGTTGTCCGAGGCAAGCGGCGTGCAGGTCATACTTCCAAAGGGCTTTGCCGCTGTGGAGATCGCGCGCGGTCAGGATTTGATTGGCTTGCGAAAGGACGAGAGTCATTTCCGGCGCGGTTTCGGTGGCCGGCAGCCGCACCGGCAACCGGGTAACGTCCACCCCTGAGCGCGTCGCCCACAGCAACGAACCGTCGTTTTCCGCCAGGGCATAAAGAATGCCGCGGACCATGGCCAAGACGACGCCATTACGGGCGGGAATCGAGGCACTGCCGTCGGTTAATCGCGCCGTTACCAGTAAGCCGGATTGCATTGGTTCCGCCTCTTTGCGGGCAGGCGGAACGGTGGGGGATGGCTCGTAGGAAACCTGGGAGATGAGTCCATCTTTGAGGTCTTTGAGCAGCTTGTTGTATTCTGGATCCTTTTGAAGCCCTTCCTGTCGGCCCAAGCCTTCCGCGCGGAGGATGTCGTCCGGCGTGGAATGGAGCGTTCTTATTTCGGCCAGCGCCTTGTCGCGCCGCTCGAATTTGGTGATGGACTTGTCCAATTCGGCGAAATGTTCCGTGAGTTTTCGAGTTTCTTCGCTCGATTGTTCTTTCGGAGCGAATGGCTTGGCTTCTTCCAGGGCCTTTTGTGCTTCCGAAAGAAGCCGCCGGGCGACATCAAAATGAACCTCGCCCGACAAGTTTTGCTGGGCCAGAGCCGAGACATCTTCAATCGACCGCTCATACGTAAGCCAAATATCTTTTGAGTTCTCTTGGAGCAAGGGGTCGCCCGCGCGCCGCTTCGTGAACTGCCGCAACTCCTTGAGCGCTTCCTCGGGATCGGCGCTCGTACGATAAACCTGATCGCGCACGTCGCTGAGAGAAGCAAAAAAGTCATACGCATCGGCTCTCTCGCTCTTGGGGTATTTCGTTCTGAGCTCATCGAACTTTTCTGACGCCGCCAGGTACTTGCCTTCTGCATAATCCTTCTGAGCCGCCTTGAGACGCTTATTCTCCGTGGCCGCCATCGTATTGAAAAGGAATACCCCCGTTCCGGTTAGGATCACGACGACCATCGCCAGGAGAGTGATAGCCATCCACCGTGCCCGGCGGCGCTTCGAGGGTTGAGCGTAGATGGGCTCCGCTTGATACTCCGGGCTGATTGCGGTTCCTTGCTGATCGACGGGCGAGCCGGACTGCTCGTCTTGCGTTCGGACGGGAGGAGGAGCATCCATCCAATTTAGTGCTTCGTCCGGCTCCGCCGGAATTTCGGCAGCCAATGAAGATGGCGACTCGGTTTGCTTAAGAGCCTCAACTTCCGGGCGAGCGCTCACGGGGGGCAACTCTTCGGTATCCGACCCGCGACGACGTGAAACATCTCGTCGGGGCGGCACCTCACGTCTCGGTGGCGGCTCCCGCCGGGGAGGAACCTCGCGACGCGCGGGCGGCTCTCGACGAACTTGGCGTGCAGCTTCCTCCTCGGCATCTGACCGCCTCTCCTGACGCGGCGGCGCCTGGTATTTCCTCTTGGGAGGCTCCACGGGGCGGCGCGGGATCTCTCGCGAAGGCAATATGGGCACGATTTCTCCCACCTTGCCCGTGGAATGTTCCCGTGGGGCCGGCGGCCGACGACCAACGATCGTCGGCTGGTCTTCGGGTATTTCCACAATCCCCATGTCTTCGGGCAGAATTCCCGTGGGTTCGTAGTCCGGGACTTCGGCAGGCAGCCCTGGTTCTTCCGGCTCGATCACGCCTTGAACCTGGATAATTTCCCGGCAAAGAGGGTTGGGGCAACGAATATTCTTGCCTTCGAGCTGAGGGTCCAGCTGATAACGCTTCTGGCAACGGGGACAAACGACAGTGATGTACACGAATGGCTTCCATCCAAGAAATCAGGAAGAGCGCCGAATTTCTATTCTAGGGAATGATCTCGACTGATAAAACCTTTTTCTTCAGCTCCGGAGTCCCGCAGCTTGCAGGAGTTGATGGGTGGCCTGGTAAGCTTCGCGGACCCATTCGACTATTTTGTCGGGTTCGGGGGAATACTCCAGCTCGATGCTGATGGCGCCGTCGAGGCCAAGGGCTTTGATTTCGCGCAGGTAAGGTGGAAAATCGACCACTCCTCGGCCCGGAGGCAGGTCGCCGTGAACCCGACCATCGCAATCGCTCAAGTGAACATGAATGGCTTTACCCCGAAGACGAGCGATTTCGTGTGGCGGAGTGTGGGAAAGGTGTAAGTGAGAAATGTCGATGTTCGCTTTCACGGCCGGATGATCGACTTCGTCCAAGAAGCGAACCATGTTCTCGACATTATTGAGTAGCGACAGCTTGAAAGGCTCCAACTCCAAGGCGATTTGCAAGCCCAGATCGGCCGCGTACTTGCCCAGCTCCCGCACATTGTGAACCCCGGTCCGCCACTGCTCGGCCGGCGCGATTACCTGACGCTCCCAAATATACTCCCCCAACACCAGCAGCAAGTTCTTGGCCTCGAATTCATAAGCCAAATCCAGGTAGGCTCGGCAGCGGTCGACATGGAACTTCTGCACACTCGGATTGAAGTCGATGAGACCGACGGCCACGCAGGCAATGCTGACGATCGGAAGGCCAGCCCGATCGCACTCGCGCTTGATCAGCCGTCGTTCCTTCACGTCGATTCCCAACGGATCGGTGAATATGTCGATGGAGTCGAACCCGATCTCTCGGGTCATGCTAACGCCGTAAGCGGTGTCTTTGCCGGATTGCGCCCAAGCCGAATTGATAAGCCCGAGTTGCATGATAAAGTCCTTGGAAGGAACCCGGTTTCGATTGTGTCGTGCGAATGGATCGCTGTCCAGCGTTCTATGGCGAAGGAACCGAATTGTGCGAATGGGCCTTTTCCCGGAAACGGCCGTCGCGCATAATGGGCGGATTGATAATCACCTGTGACTTCTGACCTCCGACTTGTCTTCTGCCCTTTGAATTCTGTCCTGTCCGGAGACCGACTGTGCTTTATGTTCGCGGCTTATTGGTTGGCGTAATTTTGGCACAGCTAGGAAATGCCTTGGACCCGGAACAGGAGATCGGGGGCAGCATAATCTTGGCCAGCGCGATCACGTTTAGCTTACTCGTGGCTGCAGGAATTGGTTTCCCGATTCCCGAGGAGTTGCCGATCGTCGGCGCGGGAATTTGGGTCGCCCACAACGCCGAAATAGGACCGACGCGTTGGCTCATTTTGCCGGTCTGCATCGCCGGAGTGGTCATTAGCGACGGGCTGCTGTACGGGATGGGTCGATATTTTGGGCCGAAGCTGTTGGAATGGCGCGGCGTTAAACGGCTTTTGCCTCCGCAAAAACGCGAGCGCATCGAAAACAATTTTCACAAGTACGGAGTTTTGACACTGCTCTTCGCTCGTTTTCTGCCGGCCATTCGAAGTCCCATATTCATCACGGCCGGTATCATGCGCTTGTCATTCCTCAAGTTTGTCATTGCGGACGGCATCTATGCCATTCCGGGAGTTAGCTTGCTGTTTTTTCTCGCCTATTGGTTTGGCGATTCGTTCCGAGATTATGTGAAAGGGGCAGAAGCCAAAGTCCACGCACTTCGTCCGCTTTTGATCCTCTTGGCGATCGCGGTGGCGGTGGGATTCTTGTTGTATCATTTTCTTCGCAAGCCGGTCGCCAGCGGCGACCCCGAAGAGTTACCTCTCATCGGCAAACAATTCGCCGCCAAGATCACTCATCAGGATCCGACGGGATCGGAGCAACCGCCGCCTCCACGCGATGGTCCTTACTCAGACACCAGGCCCCCGACCCCTTTTCCGGCCAACACGGAAGAGAAAAAATAGTCTTGCGCCGGCTGTAACCGTTCCGCTTACTGCGCTCGAAGACTCGCTTCGTGCGCGGCTCCTTGAGAAAAGCTTGCGATAACTTCGGCCAGAAACTAATCTGGATGGTCCATGGGAGGCAAGGTATCAGCGAATAAGGAGATAGTTGTGCTGCACAACAAGATTCGATGGCTGCAGGGTCTCATCATTTTCGGGTTAGCATTGGTGTGCCATTCCCCATGCACCGCCATGGATTGGCCGCAGTGGCTGGGCGCCAAAAGGGATGGCGTGTGGCGGGAAACGGACATTCTGCAAAAGTTTCCTCCCGGCGGGCCCAAGGTGTTGTGGCGGCAACCGATCCATGAAGGCTATAGCGGACCCTCGGTGGCCGAAGGCAAGGTTTATGTAATGGATCGGCAGCGGGCCCGGGACGATGCCGGGAAGCCGGTGAAGCCCACCCGCAAGGGGATTCCAGGCACCGAGCGGATTCTGTGCCTGGACGCCCAGGACGGCCGGCTCCTTTGGCAAGACGAATACAATTGCCCCTACAAAGTTTCCTATCCAAGCGGACCGCGAACTACTCCCCTCGTGCTTCAAGGCCGCGTTTACACACTTGGAGCAATGGGCGACCTGCGCGTTCTCGACGCCGCGACCGGGAAACCTATTTGGACCAAGAATGTCGCGCAAGAGTTCAAAGTTGACGCGCCGGTCTGGGGTTATGCCGCTCATCCTCTCATCGACGGCGATTTGCTCTATTGTTTGGTCGGAGGCGAAGGGAGCGCGGTGGTCGCCTTCAATAAAGACACCGGGAAGGAAGTTTGGCGGGCGCTCACCAGCCAGGAGATCGGCTACAGTCCGCCCATGATTTATGAAGCCGGCGGCAAGCGACAGCTCATCATTTGGTTGAGTGAATCCATCAATGGATTGGATCCAGTCTCCGGAAAGGTCTATTGGACGCAAGCCTATCCTTCCAACGGCTCCCCGCAACGGCCGGCCGTGAACATCGTCACGGTCCGCCGGCAGGACGATCTGCTTTTCATCTCCACTTATTATCATGGTCCCATGATGCTCAAGCTGGCCGCGGACAAGCCGGCGGCCACCGTCTTGTGGAAGGGCAAGAGCAACGATCCGGAAAAACCGGACGGCTTGCATATCTTGATGGCCGCGCCGCTCTTTCAGGACGGCTGCATCTACGGCGTCGGCGCCAACGGCGAAATGCGATGCCTCGACGCCCAGACCGGCAAGATGCTCTGGGAGAGCTATGCCGCCACGTGCGGCCAGAAGACGGATTGCGCCAACGCTTTTCTTATCCCCCAAGGATCGCAAACCGTCATTTGCAATGACCAAGGCGATTTGATCCTGGCTCATCTCGATCCGAAAGGGTACAAGGAGATCGATCGGGCTCACATCCTAGAGCCGGATCACAAAGCACGCGGCCGGCAAGTGGTCTGGTCTCATCCGGCATTCGCCCAGCGCTGTCTCTTCGCCCGCAATGACAAGGAAATCATCTGCGTATCGATGGCGGCCCAGTGATTCTTTCTTAGGAGGCGAAGCCATGAGTCGCGTCATTTGCGTGCTCCTTTTCTTGGGACTGCCGGCCGCTTTTGCCGGCGCCGAAAACGACACGAGCGCCAAGGATTTGGAGGCAATGCAAGGCGATTGGGCGGTCATCGAATATGTCGCCGACGGGATCAAGTCTGAAGATGACAATGCCCAATCGCTATTTCGGACGATCAAAGGCAACCATTACACGGTTTTTCTTTTTGATAAGCCGCTGGGGAGCGGCACCATCAAGCTTGATGCCACCCGCATGCCCAAAACCATTGATTCCATCCCGGACAAGCTGCCCGGCAAGCCTTTTCTGGGGATTTATGAAATTGACGGGAACCGAGTCAAGGTGTGCTATGCTCCTTCCGGCAAGGATCGGCCGACGGAGCTGGCGTCGAAAAAGGGAAGCGAGCATACCTTCATGATCTGGGAGAGGGAAAGGAAATAGTTTTTTCTGGGTTTTATTTGCAATCCAGATAAGAACCGAACTAAGATTAGTCCATAAGACTATTCAAGTCGCCGCGCAAATTGCGTTCGGAAGGAGCCGTTATGGCGCCAAGGCGGGCTATGCCAGCGCAGGATGCCTCAATTCCATCTGCTCCGGGAATCCTTGTCGTCGACGACGAACCGGGCGTGCGCAGTTTTCTGCAAAGAGGCCTGGTTCTTCACGGATTCAACGTCTGGCTGGCAGGCGATGGAAGGGAAGCCACGGAGATCTACAAGGCTGTCCACGATTCCATAGTGGTGGTTCTCATGGATGTGTGCATGCCTGGAATGGACGGTCCGGCCACCTTGGCGGCGCTTCGAAGCATCGACACTCATGTGCGATGCTGCTTCATGAGCGGAGGGACAGGCGATTATTTGCGAGAGGAACTCTTGGCCGGGGGCGCCTCGCATATCCTTGGCAAGCCGTTTTCACTTGCCGAAGTTGTCCGCGTTCTTCACCAAATGGTGAGCGACTCTAGGAGCCGGGTTGCCTAAGCGCTGGCACTCAGATTGCGCCGCCCGGCTTCCTCGTTGGTAATAGCCCAAACGATCAAAGCGTGCTGCTCATCCTCAGTGAGCCGCGACAGGCATCTCGTCGCCGCATCCAGGTCGTAATAAAGCACTCGTCCACAATAGCAAGACTGCACGAACCGGATGACGTTTTCGCGCTCGGCATGGGTCGATGCCAGCTTGAGAATGGCCCCAATCAACAAGTCCAAAGCCGCCGTTTTCTTGCCCATGGTGGTCACTCCTTGTTTGCAACCCTTCCAAATTGCTATGCGAAAACGGAGCCGAAACCGGACAATTTTTGTGAGACTGCCCCAGATTGCCGGACGAAAAATTGGGGTTAATAATTCGGAGAATTTTGAAGGCCAGAAGCCTCTCTTCTTTTAACTTGCAATCTCAGGTTTCTGCTTAGATGTCGTAGAAAGGCACCAAATCCTTTGTGCCCGGACCTTTGATACGAAGTGAAGGCTTTTCCAAGCTCACTACCGTGTTCGGTTCAACACTGTGGGTGAGCCAAACGTTGGACCCGATCACGGCGTGATGACCAATCACCGTTTCTCCACCAAGAATGGTAGCATTGGCATAAACAACCACATCGTCCTCCAAAGTAGGATGTCGCTTCATCCCGCGAATGATGTTTCCGTGGGAGTCGCGCGGAAAGCTCAACGCCCCCAGCGTCACCCCCTGATAGAGCTTGACGTGAGATCCGATGTCGCACGTTTCGCCAATCACGACGCCGGTGCCGTGGTCGATGAAAAAGCTGGGACCAATGCGGGCGCCGGGGTGGATGTCGATTCCCGTCTTGGAATGCGCGTACTCTGTCATCATGCGCGGAATGAGGGGCACACCCAAGAGCAGCAGCTCGTGAGCCAAGCGATAGATCGTGACCGCCTCCAGGCCCGGATAGCAGAAAATGATTTCATGATAACTCTTGGCGGCGGGGTCGCCTTCCAAGGCCGCCTCGACATCGAGCTCTAATTGGGCGCGAACTTCCGGCAGTCGCTTGAGAAACTCGATAGCCTTCTGCTGCGCCAAGGCCTCAAAATCCGCATCCGGCGTCTCCTGGCAGAACTCATGACGCAGCGCGCGAGCGATTTGTTGGGTGAGCTTGTCATGCAGCCCGTCCACGACGTCGCCGACGTGAAATTCGACGTTGCCGATGTGCAAATTCTGCCTTCGGCCATATCCCGGGTAAAGGACATCCAATAAGTCGGCGATGATCTCGACAATGGCCTCGCGGTTGGGAAGCGGCTGATGGCCCAGGTGATTGATCCGGCTGCACTCGGTGTAAGTGCCGACCAGGGCTTCGGTAATTTCCGGCAATGCTTCTTTCAATCGAATATCAGTGGCCATGCCAAGACCTCCAGGCAGCGGCAAAGCTGCCGGTTTCGTTTGGTTCAAATCTTCTGTTTGGAGAGAAAGAGATTGGCGGCGATCACTGGGCGGGCTGGGAATGTCCAGACCATCAAGACCCGGCAACCGCCCAGGAACATCTACATGGATAGAAACGGCAAGACACAGGGATGGATTGCATGCGCCATTTGCCCCAGATCAGTGAGAAAAAGAGGCCTCCCTCAACTTCGAATTGTAGGCTCCTTCTCGCGGACCGTCAATTGGCCCCAGCTAATCTTCGGTGCAGTCATCCAAGAGAGTGAAAGCAATTCGAAGCATCACTGATGAACGAACTGTGAGTTTTTGGCGGAAATTCCTGGTAGTGAAACTGGGGAAAGATCAGGGGCGAGCTCGCTTAGTTTCTAAGCATCGATTGCCCCAAGTCCGTGCCGCAGTGCAGACACAATTTTGAATATTTCTTGTGGATCAGGCAGATAATCTCGAAAAACACCCGGCACTTTCCGGTTGCTAGGATCTCAAGCATGACCGCGGTCCGAAATTTGCTCAGCCCTGGGAGGTCACTCCGTCTTCCTGCTCTTGCCTTAGGAAAGTCTGGATCGGCCCGACAAATCTGCTACTTTAGCCGTCCGGCTCGCGCTGGCCATGGGAGAGGTGGTACAGCGGGCCGGATCGGCTTTTCATCATCCGCCAAAATCCATTTCGGATTATCTGAGGGATATGATATTCTGGTAATAGGTTAATTTCCCTTTTGCCAACTGAATCCTGGGAAATATTCTAACGAGATCGCCGCCCACAAGGAACGAATTTCCATTGAGCATCGCCACGGTGGAACACTCGCCGCATGTCCCCGGAACGACCCCTTCGGAGGGGCCGGTTTCATTTAATCGATTCGGTCCGCGCTGGCTGAACCAAATTCGAGCCTTGTTGGGGCTGCCGTCGCAAAGGCGTCTGGCTCGAGCGGCTTTGCAAATTGACGCCATTCGGCATTGGGAAAGCGAATTCAGCCGTCTGTCCGACGCGGACTTGCGGCAGCGCGGCCTGCAGCTTCGAGGCCGGGCCCGCGGCGGCAAGTCTCTCGATAAACTGCTGCCGGAAGTCTTTGGCGCGGTGTGTGTCGCCGCGCAACGGACGATTCAGCTTCGTCCCTTCGATGTCCAATTGGCCGCCGGCTTCGTGATTCACCAGGGAGGTCTGGCCGAGGTTGGCACCGGCGAGGGCAAGACCCTGGTGGCGGCCATGCCCGCTTGCCTCAATGCACTCCAGGGCAAAGGGGTTCACGTCACCACGGTCAATGATTATTTGGCTCGGCGCGATGCGGAATGGATTGGGCCCATCTATCAGGCGTTAGGCATATCGGTTGGCGTTTTGCAAATGAAGATGCCCGACGAGGAGAGAACCCGCGCCTATAAGTGCGATGTGACTTACGGTGTGGCATCGGAATTTGGATTCGATTTCTTGCGGGATCGTCTCAAAGTGGCGGGTGACAAGGGCCAAAGCGCTCCGTTTTGGTCGGCCTGGACTTCGAACGGCCAATATGACCGCCCTCTCGACCCCAAGGTCCAGCGCGAGCACCACTATGCTTTGGTCGATGAAGCCGACAACATCTTTATCGACGAAGCCCGGACTCCGCTCATCATCAGCGGCATGACCAGGCAAGCGACTCCCGAAGAGCAAGTGGTCTACGTCTGGGCGAACCAGCTGGCCAAAGACATGGCTCGCGATAAGCACTATCGACTCGATGAGAAGAAACAAAAAGTCGAGTTGATGGAAGAAGGCAAAGCGTTGGCCCGCTGGTCCAATCCGCCCGTTGGCCCTCATTCCCATGCGATGGACAAGCTTCATGAGCACATCGAGCGGGCCATTCAAGCCCATCACCGTTTTCGACTCGATCAACATTACATGATCGAGAAAGACAAGATCGTGATCATTGATGAATTCACGGGACGACGCATGCCCGATCGCCATTGGCGCGAAGGGTTGCATCAGGCCGTGGAAGCCAAGGAAGGGGTTCCGGTCACCGTGGCGGCGGAGCATGCCGCGCAAATTACCTTTCAAAGCTATTTCAAGCTATACAAGAAGCTGTCCGGCATGACGGGCACGGCCTGGCAGAATTGGTGGGAATTGCGGCGGGTCTATAAACTCTGGGTCGTGTGCGTGCCCACGAACCGCCCCGTGATTCGGGACCAATGGCCCGATCGCGTCTTCCCCACCGAGCAGGCGAAGTTCAAAGCCGTGGCCGAGGAGATTATTCGGTTGCATGAAAAGGGCAGGCCGGTGCTCGTGGGCACGCGCTCAGTCGAGAAATCCGAAGCCTTAAGTCGCATGCTCCGCGAAGCCGGCATCGAGCATGAAGTCCTTAACGCCAAGCAGCACGAACGCGAAGCCGCGCTCGTCGAGCATGCCGGCGAGCCGGGCAGGGTCATGATCGCCACCAACATGGCCGGTCGGGGCACGGATATTCGACTCCTGCCGGGGGTCGCCAAATCCGGGGGGCTTCATGTGTTCGGGACTGAGCGGCATGAAGCTCGCCGCATCGATCGCCAGCTGGCGGGGCGAGCCGGCCGTCAAGGCGATCCGGGAACCTGCCAGTTCTTTCTATCGCTGGAGGACGAGCTCTTGGAAGGGCTGGGCCCGGCCAAGCAAGCCAAGCTGCAATCCGCCGGGCGCTCCGGCAGAAAACTCGATTGGAAAGACTTTCAGCCGCGATTCTTAAAAGCCCAGCGCCGCGTCGAACGCCGCCATCGCAAGGAGAGAGTCGACTTAATGATCTATGAGAAACAGCGGCAGGAAACTCTCAAGGACATCGGCGCGGATCCGTATGTGGATTAGCGTGATCTCTTGGAAAAACGCCAGTGAGTTGGCTCGCCTAGAATCTTGCAAATTCTTGGAGCAGGCCCATGATGAAACGAAAAATATCCCCCCTTCAAACCTCGGATGCAAAAAGGAAGGCGGCGGTTCCCAAACTCGCTGCCAAGGAAAAGAAGATCCCCATTCGCATTTTGCGAATCAACAAGGGGGATGATTTGAAAACCATCTACGCGAAAGTCCGACGAGCCTTTACCGCGGCGGATTTGCAAAAATACACGGAAATAGAAGAAGGAATTCCTTTCGACCAGATTATCGCGGAATGCGAGCGTATCCAGCGTGAATGGACAAAGAAAAGAAAGAATCAGCACAAAAGATAGGAATGCCCGAACCGACCGATGGCCGACGTCTGTACCAAGTTCATGGTTCTGGGGCGATCGCGGAAGCTTTTCGGCAGGTTCAACGGCGAGCTCTGCGAGAAGGCCGGGGCCCCCCCCGAGGTAGTTTCGGCACTTCACCAACTACTGACTTTGAACCCATTCCCCTCCAGGCATTAAGATCAAGTCTTCACCAAAAGCTGTATTTCATCGTTTCATTGTTTCACTCAGCCCAACCGGCTTGCATTTCAATGAAATTCATTTCGTTTCATTTCATTTCAACGAATCGCCCATGAAATGAAATGCATTTCATTTCATTTCAACGAATCGCAGTGAAATGAAATGAAACGATGAAATGATTCAACATCGAAGGAGTCTGCCATGAGTCTGGACTTGCCGGCCTTATGCCCAGAATCGGCCTCGGCACCGGCGGCCGAAGCTTCGCCCAATCGTTCCTTGACGGCGGCCGACCTCTTGAGCCAAGTGTTTTCCGCCCGCGACCTTGACCAGCAACCGTGCCCGCCGCCCTCCTGGCTGTGGCACGGCTATCTGGGGCCGGGCAAGGTGACGCTCCTCACCAGTCAATGGAAATCAGGCAAGACGACGCTCGTGTCGCTGCTCCTGGCCCGCATGCAGCAAGGCGGCGAGCTGGCCGGCTTGCCGGTGGCCGCGGCCAAGACGTTTGTCATTTCCGAGGAGACGAAAGAGGATTGGCGGCCGCGCTTCAAGCAACTGGGCATCCGCGACCAGGCCAATTTTTTGTGCCGCCCTTTTTTGGCCCACCCGAGCATGGACCAGTGGCTGGCTCTGATCGAGACCGCGGCCGCCATGCGCCAACGACACGGGACCGAGTTGCTGGTGATCGATGCGTTGTCGTATTTCCTGCCGGCTCACAGCGAGAATTCGTCCGGCGCGCTCTTGGAATGCTTGACGCCCTTGCAGCGCCTGACCGCGGCCGGCATGAGCGTGCTCTTGCCGCATCATCCGCGCAAGGGCAAAACGGTTCCAGGCCAGGCGGCGCGGGGCAGCGGCGCCTTGCCCAGCTTCGTCGACATCATCATCGAGATGGATTATTACAGCCAGCCGGACGACCTGGACCGCCGCCGGCGCTTGCTGGCCTTTTCCCGGCATGCGCAGACGCCGCGGCATCTCCTGATCGAGCTTCAGAGCGACGGCAAAGATTACCTGGTGCTGCAAAGCGGCATGGAGGCGGCCCTGGGCGAGAGCTGGCCGGCGGTTCTGCACGTGCTCTCGGAGGCTCACAGCAAACTGACGCGGCAAGAAATCCTCGACCTCTGGCCGGCCGACTACCAGAAGCCGCCTTCGATCACCTTGTGGCGCTGGCTCGGCCGAGCCGTGAGTCAAGGGTTGCTCCGGCAGCAAGGGGCGGGCCACAACAACGACCCGTTCAGCTACTGGCTGCCGGCGCGCGAGGACCTGATGCGCCCCGACGGCGGCACGCCCGAAGAGATGGAGGCCTGGAACAACCGCTTCGTCACGGAGTTGTTTGAAAAACTGGAGCAGAGCAAGCCGACGAAAGCGGCTGTGGAGGCGTCTCTTCCCGTGGAGGCGCCTCGCATGGAAGACGAAGATACACCGGCCAATCCGGCAGTTGATGCGTCCGAGACGATGA
>WNFO01003062.1_pt1 | contig 16788 bp, 25 predicted proteins | sample 5400251 | NCBI WGS metagenome assembly WNFO01 (sample SAMN13153354, study PRJNA577476) | soil metagenome | isolation source: 100 cm saprolite under Madrone tree | place: USA:California | collected 2016-06-14 | reverse complement strand
CGGGGTTGGGATTGTTACCGGGGCTATTTGCGGGTGCGGGACTGTCACCGGCGCCTCCGGCGCAAAGGGCGCTGCAGATTTACTTTGTGGATGTGGAGGGCGGGCAGTCGACGCTGTTCGTCACGCCAGACGGGAAGTCGCTGCTGATTGATACGGGATGGCCGGGAAATAATGGGCGCGACGCAAACCGTATCGCCGCCGCCGCGAAGGATGCCGGAATCAAGAAGATTGATTTTGTGCTGATCACGCACTATCACGACGACCACGGAGGAGGCGCGCCACAGCTTACGGCGAAGATTCCGGTGGGGACGTTCATTGATCACGGGGAAAATCGCGAGACGAATGACGAGGGAGCTAAACGTGTTTTCCGCGCATACCAGCAGTTACTGGCCTCCGGAAAATACAAGCACATTACTGCGAAACCGGGAGAGGTGCTTGCGATAACGGGAATGCAAGTGCGCGTGGTGACCGCGGATGGTGAGTTGATTGAGAGGCCATTACCGGGAGGCGGGAAGGAGAATGCGAGTTGCGCGAATGCGGCGAAGCCGCCGGTGGATGTGACCGAGAACCCGCGCTCCCTGGGGACGCTGATCACGTTTGGGAAGCTGCGGATTTTGGATTTGGGCGATTTGACTTCGGACAAAGAGATGGAGTTGATGTGCCCGATGAACAAGATTGGCGTGGTGGATATTTATGTCGTGTCGCATCACGGATCACAGCCGAGCGGCAGTCCAGTGCTGGTGCATGCGATCGCGCCGCGCGTGGCGATCATGGACAACGGTGCAAAGAAGGGCGGATCACCCGAGGCGTGGGAAGTGATTGAGAAGTCGCCGGGGCTGGAGGATCTTTGGCAATTGCATTATTCGGAGGAGGGTGGAAGCGAGCACAACGTGGCGGCGCCTTTCCTGGCGAACTTGCAGGGACCGGACGCCGGAAATTATTTGAAGGTTAGTGCGACGGCGGATCGAAGCTTCGAGGTATTCAATTCGCGGACGCACCAGACCAAGAAATACGAAGCGAAGAAGAACTAGCCACAGAGGCACAGAGAAGAAGGAGACGGAAAAAGATTGGGCGCAGACGACGCGGAGAAGAAAATCGTTAACGGTCGCTAATCGGGACTGGGCTGGCGCGGCGAAGATCGTCGATGTCTTTGAAGATGGTGGCGACGAGGGATTCGACGACAGCCTGGCCTTTTTCGCGGCTGGCGAGGGTGGGGTCGCCCCAGGCGCCGGTTGGCGAATAGGTGCCCTCTCCCTTGGGGTCGCGTGTCAGGCCGCCGGGCTGATGGGGGTTGAGGTCGCGGGCGGCCTTTTTCATTTGCACCGATTGCGGCGCGATGTACAGCATCATGGAGGTTTCGATTTCGTCGGCGTGCGTGCCTCCGGATTGGCGAAGTTTTTTCTCGATGGGGTTTTCCTTGGTGAGGTCGGTATAGCGGAGAAGGATACCGTCTTTGGCGAGATCGGCGGCGGCTTGAGCGAGCGGCTTGAGTGTGGAGATGCCAGTGTTGAGGATATAGAAGCGGCGCGGGCCGTAGTGCGAGAGAGAGCGAATGATGTCGGTGATCATGGCGCGCGCGGTGTCCATGCTGAGAGAAGTGGAGCCGGGGTATTCGAGGAAGGCCGGATAGAAGCTGTAAGCCATGAGGAAGTCGTTGTTGAGCTGCAGGTGATGGCCATGTTCCTTGGACTCGGCACCGAGGGGAATGACGACTAGGGCGTCTGGGGTGAGAACGCGTTCCGCTTCGTCCCATGTGAGAGTTTCGAGGAGGACGGCTGCGCGCCCGTTTGCGTTTTGTGGCGCGGCGGGAACGGTGGGCGCCTGTGCAGCCGCGACGCTCGCAAGGGAAAAGCACAAAACGAAAGGCAGAAGGCGCGGGGCGTTCACGGGTAGCTCCTACGTAGCGACGAGAGAGTTCATGAAGGGAATCGAGTTGTCAGGCATCGGACTTTGATGCTGCTTTGCCCGCGGGTTGCTGGAATTGGCGTTCGCGGAGTTTGAAGCGCTGCAGTTTGCCAGTAGCAGTTTTGGGAATTTCGCGGAGGAATTCGATCCAGCGCGGGCGTTTGTAGCCGCCGATGCGCTCGGCAACCCAGTCTTGCAGCTCGCGGGAGAGGTGTTCGTTGGGAGTGAACTCCGACTTCAACACCACGTAGGCGGCGGGCTTGGCGAGGCCAGCTTCATCATCGCGGGCGATAACCGCGGCTTCCATCACGGCAGGATGCGCGATCAGCGCGCTTTCCACTTCGGCGGGACTCAACCACAGACCGTGGACTTTGAAGAGATCGTCGTCGCGACCGGCGTGCCAGAAGTAGCCGTCCTCATCCTGGCGGTATTTGTCGCCGGTGCGAAACCACTGGCCGACGAAGGTCTCCTTCGTTTTTTCATGCTGATTCCAGTAGCCGGCGCAGAGGGAATCGGCTTTGACCCAGAGGTCGCCGATTTCGTTGAGCGCGACGGCGCGGCCGGATTCGTCGACAATCTTGGCTTCGAAGCCGGGAAGGATTTTGCCGCTGGAGCCTGGCTTTACTTCACCGGGGCGATTGGAGATGACCATGTGCAGGCTTTCGGTGGAGCCGAGGGCGTCGAGAATTTCGACGCGGAAGCGCTGGCGGAAGCGTTCGAAAAGAGGGGCTGGGAGCGCTTCGCCCGCGGAAACGGCGTGGCGAATGCTGGAGAGGTCGAAGTCGCCACCGTCCGTGCGATGGTATTCGAGCAGCGCGGCGTAATTTGTAGTTCGAGCAGCGCGGCGTAATTTGTAGGGACGGAAAAAAATAATGTCGGGCGGTGGCGCTCGATATCGGCGTAGATGCCGGCGGGAGTGGGGCGAGCGGGAGAGAGAATCGTTGTGGCTCCACAGGAAAGCGGGAAATAGCCGGCGTTTCCGAGTCCGTAGGCGAAAAAAAGGCGGGCGACGCTGAAGCAGCGATCGCGGTCGTTCATGCGCAGGATGGCGTGGGCGTAGTGATGCGAACTGACCACCATGTCGTGGTGCAGGTGCACGCAACCTTTGGGGACGCCGGTGGAGCCGGAGGAATAGAGCCAGAAAGCGGGGTCGTCTTTGCTCGTGGACTCGGCATCGAGAGCGGGAGATGCGGCGTGCAGCAAGTCGCGGAAGCAGGCGCATTCCGGCGCGGCAGGGTGCTTTGCTTCTCCGACGAAGACGATTTCGCGGAGGTGGCGAAGCTTTTCGCGCGGGATGGCTTGCAGACAAGGGAGCAGGCTTTCGCTGACGATGGCGACGTGGGCGCGGCAGTCGTTGAGGATGTATTCGTAATCGTTGGGCTTGGCTTGGGTGTTGACAGGGACGGCGACCGCGCCGATCTTGATGGCGCCGAAGAAGGAATAGAGAAATTCGGGAGTGTCGAGCAGCAGAAGGAAAACGCGCTCTTCGGAGCGGACGCCGAGCGCGCGCAGAGCGTTGCCGGCGTGATTGGTGCGTTCGAGCAATTGCTGATAAGTGACACGCTGGTCGCCGCACTCGATGGCGATTTTGTCGCCGCGGCCTTCGAGGACGTTGCGATCCACAAAGTAGGTGGCGGCATTGAAGACTTGTGGCAGAGGAATCAAGTGCCTTCGCTTTCGCCTCGACGGGCGTTGCATGCAGGTCGCGGAAATCGGCGGGAGTATAGCACAGCAATTTTTTGCGACTTGGGGGAACGGAGCGAGCAAAGGCAGGGATTAGCTTGCCGAACTAAACATGGAAATGGCGCGCCCGGGGAGACTCGAACTCCCGACCCTCTGCTTAGAAGGAATTTTGAGGCATTTTGTACACGTTCGGACCATGTTGTAAGTGATTGGAAACCCGATGTTCGAGGTCCACCGCAATAACCCCATACAAGCCCATCTAAGCAGGTACCCGCTACAAAATCCGCTACAGTCTTCACGCTGGTAGCAATCGCTTTGTTTTCGTAGTGCTGACCTCGGGATGCAATATGGACAGTGCATTTAGCACTGAGTCCTCGGACGGGTGAACATACCGGCTGCTCATCTGAATCGAGGAATGTCCAGCAATCCGGGCTAACGTCCAAACATTGCAACCTGATGCTCCCAAGCGAGTCAGAAAAGTGTGCCTAAGCGTGTACAGCACAAACGGGCGAACGGGCTTGTCGTTGTTCTTCTTCGCTTCCTCAACGAGTGTCTTGAACGTGCGGGTGTGCTGCTTCTTGAGTGTGCTCGGCTCGACGTGGCCGCTCGCCGTCGGTGCGGCCCAAACCCATCCTTCTAATGGTTTTTGAGTGCGCTTCCACTGAGTTTCTATGATTGATCTTACGCGCGGTGATATGGGAAGCATTCTGCGGGCCGCAGCCGTCTTTCCGTGGGTGACGAGCAATGAGCCATGTCGCCCGTTTGCCCACGTGATCGATTCCCAGCGCAAGCGGAAACATTCCTCAGGACGCATTCCCGTGTCAATGAGAACTGTTGCGATGGAACAAAGAGGTTCAGGCGCAGCAGCAAGGTATTTCATTTCTTCGGCTGGCCTAAGCACACGCTCCCGGTGCCGTTCACCTCGCAGGAGCTTCACTTTTGGTGAACCCGGGATCACTCCCCATTCAACAGCGACTCGTAGCAATCGCCTAAGAACCCGCAAGGAACTATTAACGCTAGACACTTGCATCTTCTGTGCTTGGCGGTGAGCAGCGAACCCCGTCGCATCCTCACTAGTAATTTGGTCTAACTTCTTGTCGGCGAGACCAGGGAAACCCGAGAGAAGGCGGAGATTCGTTCTGTACCAACCCTTCCAAGTCTTGGGTGACGAGTGCTCGAATTGAGCCTTAGCCCACGGCTCAAAGCGATTCAAAATGAACTCTTTCAATGTCGGCATTGGCTTTTTTTCGCGGATGCCCACCTCACCCTTTGCGAGAGATGTCCGGTGGGCTGCCTCGATCTGGCGCGCCACTCGCGGATTGCCCTGCTTGGTGCTCTCCTGAATGTGCTTGCCGTTGAAAACGAAGCTATACCAGTAGAGGCGACCGCGCTTGTAGATTGCCATCACTTAGTCTCCATTTCTTCTCGCAGGAACCTATACAGCCTGCCGACCGGAATTATTACGATGAGACCAATCTGGTTCTCGCTGACAATTGCCGAAATTAACTCCGCGTCCATAAAAGTCGCTTCCTGCTTTGGATACTTAGCAAATCCCGTTCGAGCCTCGCGAGTTATTACAAGCATTTGATTCGTTCGTCGCGGCACGTTCGACGCAGCGTCGTTCGCGCTGGAACGGAGTCGTCCACCGCAGATTTGGTTCAAGACGTATTGGATCGCCTCAGACCTAAGACCACTCTCGAACAGCCAATAGACCAGCGCGATCCCGTACAAATCGGCTTCGCCAAAAAAACGCTGTCTGCCATGCCCCTCCCCGGCCCGAACGGACGCCCGGATACCGTACTTTCCGCGCTGAATGAATTTATTAAGCAGCGTCGGCTGAATCCCGACCAACCTTGCTACGTCCATGATCCCAAACTTGCGTTTTTCTTTTTCCCCCACTTGACCTGCCCCCTCAAATCCGTCAGAATGGCCTTGGTATTAGACAATGTCTATTCCAGTGGAATGGCCGAAGGGATTTGAACATGGCTGTAGTAGCGATGTCAAGGAATTTGAGGGGTGAGCCAATGGCTGTTTTGCTTTCACTGGACAAGGCTGCCGACGCGCTCGGCGGGATCTCGATTTGGACGCTTCGCAAGCACATCGCTGTTGGCAACGTGAAAGTGACCCGGATCGGACGCCGCGTATTCCTGGACGCCGAGGAGGTCGAGCGCATCCGGCGCGAGGGCCTGCCGTCGCTGGCGATCTCGCCGAGCCGGGACGTGGTGGCAGAAACATGAGAAGGCTAGACGGCTGCGTCAATTGTGGAGAAGAGCGCGAGATGGCGGCTTATGGCCTATGCTTCAAATGCTACCGCGCAAAGGAAAGAGCGGAAAAGGCTCCCGTTGACCCGATTTGGGCCAGGCTAGGCAACGGGTCGCTTCTCAAGCAGCAAAAGAAGGCATTTACGGTCGTCACCGGCATTCTCAAGGCCATTGCCGATTGCCCCACCGTCAGAGAAAGCGATAAGAAGCAAATCCAAAACATCCTCCGGCCCTACCTCGACAAACTGGCGGAATGCTTTGCACCCAAAGGGGGAAACGGCAAGCCAGTGAACAGTGAACAGAAAAATTGAACGTTCACTGTTCACTCGCGGGAAACAGGGTCTTGCCAGACTTCCTACCCTCGCAACGCTCGTACCGGCAGACTTTTATAACAGGGTTAGCAGTACCTCTCTGAACATTTAGAGGCTGTTTGCAGTCTAATGCTTTTTGAGAGCATTAGGGCGCGAGAGTCTAATCCTCCGCACGTCACAGAGGGCACATAGCCTTTACTCCCCTTTCAGTCTCTTTGAGGTCAAAAGCAATGCCAGCACAACGAGAATTCACCACCTCTGAGGTAGTCCGCATTGTGGGCTGCCATGAGGACACGCTCTATCGTTGGCTCGGAGAGGGTCGCCTACCAGACCCGCCGCGCATCAGCGTAGGAAAAATTTCCGTTCGCATCTGGCGGGTGGCGGACGTGGAGCGTGCAAAGACGCTACGCGAACAGTACAGGAGATTGCGTCCCAGGAAGCCCCTCTCGTAAGTTGCGCACGCACTCTATCTAGAGCGCAATTCACACCCTAATTCAAGGAAATGGAGAACTAAGAAATGTCAGACAGCTACGACAGCAACGATTTCAACGATTTGTTTCAGACAGAGAGTGATCCCGCTCCCATGAGCGAGGCGCGTGTCCGGGCAATCGCCTCGGACCAGCACTTCCGAGATTTGGCAGCCATGCAACAAGCCGCCACTGCGGTCACGCAACGGCGACAGGAAGCCCTCCAGCGCGCGGAGGAAGAGCACCCCGGTTTTACACGCTTCTACAACTCCAAAACCGTGAACAAAAGCGCCCCCAAAACAGTCTAATACTTTATTAACATAAAGCATTACCGCTTCGCGGGGGCCCGATGGGCTCCAGGGGGTGTTTTAGAGGGGCTAGAGGGCCACACCCAGGTTACCGACCGCTACCGGCGGGAACGTCCACGCTCGGCGGGATGGATTGGGCTTGCGGAAGCCGGGCAGGGCACGGCGGAAGATTTAGAAGAGTTATATACGAGTTTCTATGTTGAAGCCAACCAGTACGACAGCAGCGAGCAGCCGAGCACTCCCTCTGTCAAGCCAGCCATTGGCAGCGCCTTTTCCTTGCAACAGATCAATAGACTGCCATTGGAAAAGCGCCGTCAAGTCATAGCGGCGCTGGCAAATCGGGTTGGCGACACGCCTCTGGACGAAGCCGACACTTCGGAAGAGGGAAAGCGGACTCTCCTCTAAATCAAACACAATGGAAAAAACAATGGAAACTCAAACCCACCTAGAACCTGATCTGCATTGCGCCGCCTTCGTTCTGACGCGGGGATTCCCGCTGCTAGGACTTCAGCGCAGCGGCAAACGATACTTATTTGAGTTTGCGTCAGATGCGCAAGCAGCCGCACACGAATACGCGGCCAACGCGCTGATTCCTGCTCGGGACTACGCTGACGCAATCGCGCGCCTCAAAAGCTCTCTTTACTCGGAAAAATTCAAAGAAGATAGGAATGAAAATGGAAATGGAAATGTCTACCGAAACTACCGCCGTTGAAATCCCCGCCGAAATCTCGCCCGAATCTCCCGCCGCCCCTAATTGGTTTCCTGCCCAAAAAACAATCGGGCGCTACGGACTGAAAACGCTACAGCAGATTATCGAAGGGGACTACCCTGAGCCTAGTCCAATCGTGGAGCGTTTTCTCAAGCAGGGCGAAGTTGCCCTGTTAATTGCTCGCCAGAAAGAAGGCAAGTCCACACTCGGTTTGCAGATGGCAATTGACGTTACCTGTGGAGACCCTTTTCTCGGACGTTATCGGACTCAGAGAGCAACCGTGCTGTCCCTAGACTATGAGAATCGCCTGCCTCAACTAAAGAAGCGCGGCATTGATTTGGTGAGGGGCCGCCGCGTCGAGAATCTCATCTACAAGGCTTACAACTTCATCTCTGACCGTGACACAGGGTTGGCTGTCGGCGAAGGGTTCAACTACTTGCAGGAGATGGTACAGGCAGTTGTTCCAGGTCTCCTCCTCATAGACCCTTTGCGATTCGCAATCGAAGATCAGACGAAAGATGAGCGAGTAGCGGTGAACGCCCTCGATCAAGTTTCAAAACTCCGAACGAAAAACCCGCAGATGGCTGTGTTGCTTATCCACCACCTGAAAAAGTCTCAAGAGGATTTTGCGCCCAGGCTCCGAGATGACATGCGGAGTTGGGTGGATAGGGTCTATGGCTCTCAGGCGTTGCTCGCCCATGCGGAAACGATTTGGGGTTTAGAGAACGATGAGAGGGGATGCACTTTGGGAACGCTGTCCCGCTCCGAGGATTCCTTCACAATTGATTTGGGACAGGAGCCGGATTCGCAGAGGTTTGTTGTAGCTGCGGATTCGGTGCAACTAGAAGGGATGAGCGAGGCTCTGCGGGCAGCGTGGGATAACCTGCCGCAAGAGTTTTCATGGACTGAGGTAGCCAACATTAGGGTTCCACACAACACCCTGAATAGACTGATTCGGTATGCTCGGCCAATTGGTCTCATCGTCCAAGACCCGCAGACCAAGCGGTATCGGAAGCCTGGAGGGGGGTAGGTGTTTTTTTGGGATTTTGGGATAATATATGATAATAAAGGACTTAATTTGGGATATGGTTTGGGATATATCCCAAGTCTGCCCTCCCAACATCCCAAGACATCCCAACCGACATCCCAAGCTAACTTAGTGTGTTTTGTATGAGTATCCCAAAATCCCAGGTTTTCCCGCTCTGCAAAGACTTACTTCCCAAGAGGACGCCGTGAATGAGTCACAGCCAAATTTCGGCCTTAGTTTGCTGAGTTGGTCGCTGAACCAGCTAAGTCAGGTAATTCAGGAATTCTGCCCTCCCGTAGGGCTTGCAAAATCCGCTCCCTCACTGCACCGAGCCTTACATAAACCGCCTCTCGAACCTCTGGAATCCGCTGGAGCACCTGCTCCGCTAGCGGAGGAGCATTCGGATCATTCGGATGAGCCGAATCCCGTAAAACGAATCTTGAGAGCGCAATTTTCAACGATAACGTTCTCAAGCTGGTGGAAGAAATTAGTCAGCATACGGGCAGTCTGTTCGATTTCTTCGGCAGTCATGTTAAGCCTCGCGGGGAGTTTAGCTAAAACGGAATGCACCGGAATCATATAATGACAGAACAAGACGCCAAAGCAGCCCTCCGAGCACAGGGCATTCGCAACCCCTCCCCGCAGCTAGTTTCAGACTGGCTCCGAATGCAGCAGTCTCAGGAGTGGGCGCTAGAACTGCCGGATAGCGCACAGGAAGCCCCCTGGGAGCCTTCTAGCCGTAGCGAAGCGAGCCATCCTTCCGCCGTAGAACATCCTTCGAGCAAGAGTAACCTCGCGCCTCTGCTGCGTGCGAGGGGCGAACTACAGAGGCCAGCAGGCAGGCGCAAGGCAGGCCGTCCGAGAACAGTTGCCCCTTGGTTTGATTGCGTAGCATCCGTCATGAGTGATGGCAGCACGCCCCTTCGCGGGGCTTTAACCCGCTGTGGCGTTCATGGCTTTACTCAGAAGGAATTAGGGGCACTTTATAGAAGTACAGCACTTCTAGCGATGCGTCGGGAAGCTCGCCAGAAGTACATCCGAGAGTGGGGAGTTAGTCACCGGAAACCGGCTCGCCGGTCGTGCAAAGGTTGTTTTGCTCTCGGAATGTCCCCGCAGTTGCGCCGGATACTATGAATTGCGAAATGGCGGGGCGAGCTAACGCCGTTCCCCATACCACTTGTGCCAGAAATTCTCTCTGAGGACTCTCTGACAAACCTCAGCGATTTACTGAAAAATTCAGGGAAATGGGAATCCCCGAATACCCCGCTGGCGCTTTTTCCAGTGGACTCGACTTAGGGACAGACGCTCTACCGCACGATGGGGGCGGGCAAGCCACGGATGCCGCTGTTGAAACTCCAGGCAACGAAGGACTGACAGACCATTCGACCTGGCGCACGAGCAGCGAACAAGCCGCATGCCTCGTGCGATAAAGGGTCTGTCCCTAACACATCCAGCACACATCCAGAAGACTTCCAGATCACAAAAGGAGTACAGAAAAAATGCCCCGTAGACCCGAACCGCTCGAACCGTGGATGCTCGAAGCGATCAACCTTATGGTGCGCCAGAATCTCAGCTTCAGGCAGGTCGCGCAGCAACTCGGACAGGAGATCACCCCTCAACAAGCTGACAACATCCAAGGGCGAATCCGCTTTCAGGATGCGCTCGAAGAAGCCCGCCTCACCTACTATGCGGAAGTCGGCTCCAGCCCCCGGCTCACCAAAGACGCTGTTGTAGGGCAGATATTCAAGCTGGCGGGCCGTCTCACCGCAGACCGGGAGGACTACAAAGCGGCTGACGCGCTATTGAAACTCGCAAAAATCCAGGGTTGGATTTCGGGCGAAGGCGCGGACAAGCCCGTAATTGCCAACCTCACCCAGGATGACATTGACCGCCTGAGAGGCGAACTCAAAAAGGCCCAGGAGCAGGGACAACGAGAATTCGACCTTGCCAAAGCCATAGTCGAAATCAAAGCCCCGAAACTGAACTAGGGAGAACGCAAAATGGAAGCAAAAGAACAGCCAGCGAGGCAGAGGGCCGAGAAAAGGGAACTGAGAATCTCCCGCTGCGAATCGGCTCGCCTGTTTGTTCGTAAGGAGAGGCTAGCGCTCGCTCTCTGGATTAAATTCGCACCGAAATTTCTGATCTCCGAATGCGTACGCCCCGGTAACCATTGGTTTGCAGAAACAGGGGAAGCGCCAATGTCGCTGCATTTGCTTCCAGCGTTGGGCCAGTCCGCACGCAATAGGTCGGTAGTTTCTCACCGGCGTTCGTCGGAATGAGGCTTCGATTGGTGGATTCGGAGAGGATTAAACCCTTGACCTTCAGAAACTGCCGACACTCCAATGTTAACAAATCATACCCCGCGAAATAGCTCCGACAGGGAAATCCTGAAAGTCCTTGCGATCTTTTCAATGTTAACTAGCGCCAGGTTTCTTTCGCCCCGCTCGATGCCGCCGACATAAGTTCGGTCCAGGCCGCACATATCGGCAAATTCTTCCTGGGACACCCCTAGCTTTTGCCGCCTGTGGCGGACAGCCCTGCCAAACCTGATTCGGACATCCAGGGGACTCACGGTGGGTCATATTTGGCAACCGCACCGTTGATACGTCCACGGACTATCAGTATCATTGGGCCAAATGGAACTTACAGAGAGCGAAGTCCAACGATGGCTCACTGCGCGGTCGATTGAGTGGACTAATTGGCCTGCATATCTATCTCAGCCGATTTTTCCTGTTCTCGTAGTTTTCTACAGGTGGCCTTACGTCGCGGCAGGAGTGGTCATTGTTGACATTCTGTGGGCTATCATTCGGTACTCGTTCGTTAGCCCAAGTCTTTCAAATATCGGATGCCTGTTCGTTGTGTGGTTGAAGTGGCCCGCAGGGATAGGCTCCGCGATATATCTGTTTACGACGCGCCAGTACGTTGCTGGAACGCTGGCAGTGCTGTGGCCGTTGTTTCTCGCGGGTTTCGTTTGTGTGCCCGGTCAAGTCGGAAGGGTCGAGCTTGCACTTGCAAGGCGAATAGGCTATGTGAATGACTGTGAGCCATGAAGTACGCGCCAACCGTGGAGTTGCACAGGCGGTTGGCCGCAGCGAGAGAGCATCCGACCAATGTCGAGAGCTAGAGTCCCTTTGGTCCCACTGAAAAGCATCGGAGGTTTCGATGAATCGAAAGCAAAGGGCCTGCGTGGTAGCCGGGTTCTTCCTTCTAGTTCTGTCTCTGCTGTTTGTGCCCACACATCCGTACCGCTCGCCCCTGGTCCGTTACAGCTTCCTCTTCACTGGACAGGGATCATCAATTGACTTCGCTCGGTTGTTCGCTGAATGGGTACTCATTGCGCTGGGACAGGGGGGCTCTTCTACTTGTTGAGAGGGCCAGACAGCCAGACGCCATTGGATTCCCGCTGAAAAGGTGAGCGATATGACCGACTCACAAGCTGCCGAGCGAGCCTTCGTCCGTCACCGAGAGAATTGTGTCGTGTGCCGAACCAGTGGTTATGCATGGGAAAGATGCCCAGTCGGTAGCCTGTTGATGGAAACGTGGCTAAAGGCAAAGGCGGATGAAGAGAAGGCGAATGGAGGAACACACTGGTTTCAGTCCGGTTGGGAAAGTCTTGTGTCGCGGGGTGCGATGAACCGAAAGCAGAAGGCTTGCTTGCTAGCCGGGTTCTTTCTCTTAGTTCTGTCCCTGCTGTTTCCGCCTATGAAAATCCACCTTCCTGCATGGCCTGGCGTAAGAGGCGCGTCTTATAGGGTTTCTTACGGTTTTCTGTTCACCATGCGTGGAACTGTCGAGTTTTCCCGGTTAATTGCAGAGTGGTTGCTGATAGGTCTTGTAGTAGGAGGACTCCTCTTCTGGTTTAGGAATTCGAACGACTGCATAGCCATTTCGTCCAAATCTGAAAGTCTGTCAGCTCGAACTATTGGATGGAGGATTTCTCTCTTCAAACTCAAACAGCAAAGGTCGAGGCTGCTTTACGGGTTCTTAATGCTTGCTCTTTTGGCCTTCATCTCTCTGGGACTCTATAACAGCTATGAGATGAGCAGAGCAAAAACTTCCCAAGCACAAACACTGACCGTCACTCCAACCGTTTCGAAAATCAAACCACCTGAGCAAATAACTCGCTCAACTTGGTTGGATGAGCCGTTGAAAGATTGGAATGGCGCGGTCTCAGGATTACCTGATAACACTTGGAGTTTCAGGGATCTTCCCGCAGAGTGCGAGCCGGAAACGCGGAAGCCATATAACGAGGTCGAAAAAACTCTTCGGGATAGGGGTTGGTTCTTCGTTGATGATTCGAACTTAACCCCGATTGTGAGCGACCCGCGATATTCTGATACCAGTGTCGTTGAAGCGGTTGCCGGATTTGGTGGGATGTGCCGCGCAGAGCCGGTTCAGGCGTTCATCTTTTACCGAGGAATGTATGTAGGAACGCTCGTGCCTGTGCTTAGCTATGAGGATGTTGCCTTGAGTACGATTCGAATCTCAGGCCCTCTTACACTCCAAGCTGAATTCCTATCGTATCTCCCGACAGACGGGAGATGCTGCCCTTCGATCAAACGAAGTGTTTCATATGAAATCCAAGGAAGTGGCGAACACTTTGTTTTGAGAGCTATTGCAGTCGCACAGCTTTCTTCGTAAGCAACGCACCTGTGCCAGAAATTCTCGAATTCTGAAAATCTGTCCGAGCTAAAGCATGCTTATTCCGGTCGCACCTGCCAAGGACGAATCCTCTTACATAAATGGGGAACACCGCAAGATTAAGTCGGCGCGGATTGCTCGCGGTTTTTCGCCGTGCGCAGATCACTCGAAAATCCGCAAAAAATCAGCCGAAAATCCTCGGTTTTTTTCAAATTGGTACTTGACACATTCCAGCAGAAAAGATATAGGCCTATATCATGCGACGCTACTCCACGGCCCAGGTAGCCAAGATGCTCGGGCTCCAGCAGCCAAACTTGCAGCGATTGATCCGCGAAAAGCGGATTCCGTTCCCCCCGCTCCAGCGAGTGGGCAAACTGCGAATCCGACTCTGGACACCTAAGGACGTTAAGCGCGCACGCGAGGCAATTCGCAAATAAAGAAAACGGGCCTGCCGACTGCTCTAACAGCCGACAAGCCCTAACCAACGTTCCTAAATAGGAGGAAACGATGGCTACACCGATTGTAAGTCAGTCTGTCTATTCACCTGTAGTTCCCGCAAGTCCCCCCAGGCCGCACGCGTCCGTCTACGAGATCATCACCAATCAGATTCTCGCGGAACTGGAAAAAGGCCAAGTGCCGTGGCGCAAGCCCTGGCACAGCCTGCCACCAGCAAACCTAATCAGCAAGAAACCGTACAGAGGCATCAACGTGTTCTTGCTTGGGTTTGCCGGTTACGGTTCGCAATTCTGGTTGACGTTCAATCAGGCGAAGCAGCTAGGTGGGAACGTGCGCAAAGGCGAGCACGGCGCCAAGATTATTTTCTGGAAATGCAAAACCCGCGAAACAGAGTCAGCGGACGGCGAAATCGAGGAACGCAGGTCCGCTTTTCTCCGCTACTACACCGTTTTCAATTTGGAGCAAACCGAAGGGCTGAGCGCACTTCTTACCCTTCCGCCAGCAATCCCCATCGAGTCAGCCGAAGAGATCGCAAAGGGAATGCCGAATCCGCCCGCATTCGAGCAAGACGCAAGGGCAGCCTACATTCCATCTAGGGACACAATAACAATGCCGTCTAGGACGGCGTTCCAGTCTCAAGCGGAATACTACTCGACTCTCTTCCACGAATTGGTTCATTCAACGGGCCACGCGAAGCGACTCGGACGCGAGGGCATCGACAAACATCAAGCGTTCGGCTCTGAGGATTATTCGAAAGAAGAACTCGTGGCCGAGATGGGAAGCGCGATGCTATGCGGTGCCGCAGGCATCGAGCAGGCCACCATCGGCAATTCCGTCGCGTATCTCCAGAGCTGGATTAAGAGACTCAAAGCGGATTCTCGCCTAATCATCTCCGCCGCACGCTCCGCGCAAGAGGCAGCCGACTACATCCGGGGGGAGTCAGAAGACTCCCCTGTCTACGCTGGGGAGTCCTATGCAAGCTGATCTCGCATTTCCTCAATCGCTCGCGGAGAAGTATCGGCCACGCACCATCGCGGAGTTTATCGGGCTGGAGAAGCCAAAAAGGATTCTGGTGAAGTTTGCCGCGAAGCCCTACCCCTCTGCTTGGCTTTTCGTTGGGCCGCCCGGAGTAGGAAAAACCTCGATGGCGCTAGCTCTCGCATCGCAAATTGGAGCAGAGCTACATCACCTGCCTAGCGGAAAGTGCAACGCTCAATCCATCGAAGAGATTGTTCGGCTGTGCCACTACATGCCAATGACTCCGGGAGGATTGCACCTTGTTCTGGTAGACGAGGCCGACGGCATGACAAACCCCGCGCAATTGGCCCTGCTCTCCAAACTAGACGCTACGGCATTCCCGCCGAATACAGTTTTCGTCTTTACCAGCAACGGCACAGAGGGTCTCGAACCTAGATTCCTTTCTCGTTGCCGCACTGTCGAGTTTTCTAGCTACGGCATGGCAGCCGACATTACCGCGTTTCTGGACCACGTCTGGCACAGCGAAGGCGGGAACGGAAATGGGCGTGACCTGTCCCGCGTTGTGAAGGATTCTCGCAATAACGTCCGCGATGCCCTAATGACTTTGGAAGTCGAGCTGATGGCGCTATGACTACCAGAGTTGCTATCTACGCCAGAGTTTCGACGACTGGCCACGGCCAAGATGTTTCCATGCAAACTCGGGAGCTACAGCAATTCGCGGAGGCGAGAGGCTGGGCGGTCGCGGGGGAATACATCGACGCGGGAGTGAGTGGCGCGAAAGACTCCCGGCCTGAACTGAACCGGCTCATGGCCGACGCGCACAAGCGACGATTCGATGTTGTCTGCGTCTGGCGCTTCGACAGGTTTGCCCGTTCTGTCTCTCACCTGCTACGGGCGTTAGAAACTTTCAAGGCCCTGGGAATCGACTTCGTTTCGTACTCGGAGCAGATGGACACTTCGACGCCTGCGGGGAAGATGGTATTCACAGTTTTGGGTGCCGTCGCCGAACTAGAGCGTAGCCTCATCGTGGAACGTGTGCGGGCTGGTCTGAGAAACGCACGCGCCAAGGGAAAGCGGCTAGGCAGGCCGCGTGTAGTCGTGGACGCCGCTAGGATTGCCTGCCTCCGCGCTCAGGGGCACTCCATACGTGAGATTGCCGAAGAACTAGGCCACTCCCGCAGCCTTGTCCACAAAACCCTGGCGAATCGTAAGCCTCGCATTGTTGCAATTACAGCCAGTTAGCAGTGGCGGGATTTTGTCTCGAAAACAGATGTTTTCGGAACGCGGCCCAGCACGCCGTGCCTTGATGCGCCGCCTCGCAGGAGTAGGACTCCAGACTCTGGATCAGAAGCGCCCTTGCCTCCCAGTATACTTTTCAACGACTTACGTTGTGCTGAGTTGCCCAAAGTTGCCTACTTTTTGTTCCCTTTAGTGAAAAAGTCGGTGAAAAATTGCACCAAAATAGGGCAGCTTTCATTGGCGGTTCAAGTCCACCCGGTCCGACCACAAAATCTGGTACGATTTGTGCCTGCCATGCGGAGGAATGTTTACGAGAAGCTGAAGCCGCTTGTCACTGACAAGTGCCCATTCGTCAACCTGCCGGAAACTGGACGCGCGAGATGGGGCGAGATTTTGGACGCAGAGAAGATGAAGAAATGCGTGTGGGTCAGGCCGAAGCTTGTAGCCGTGGTTGAGTTTCTGGAGTGGACCGAAGGAGATAGGCTTCGCCATTCGAAATTCCTGGCTTTGCGAGATGACAAAGAGGCGCGAGGCGCTGTGAAGGAATAGCAAGTTAGGTCCTTCCTCTAAGGAGTGCAACCTCATGACCAAGGTGGTGAGTCGGGATGGGCGATGGCTCGAAATATTACGCGTGCTCTTCGAGAGCAAGTACCTGAATTCGATTTCAGGTATTTGCCGGATTGTGTCGTCTGGTATTTAGACGACGATTTAATGCGCAACGCCGTCTCTAACCACAAGACTGGAGCGACCTGATGGCGACTGGACAGATTTCTAGTGACATGGTGAATGCCCCCGCTGACAGC
>WNFO01001940.1_pt1 | contig 16791 bp, 18 predicted proteins | sample 5400251 | NCBI WGS metagenome assembly WNFO01 (sample SAMN13153354, study PRJNA577476) | soil metagenome | isolation source: 100 cm saprolite under Madrone tree | place: USA:California | collected 2016-06-14 | reverse complement strand
CCTCTTCATGACTCTTAACGTAAGCCATGGTCGTCGTCAGCGTGACGCCGCGGACCATCGGCATCGCCGGCACCGTGATCTCCCGTGCCCCCTCTCTCACGGCCCGCAAATTGTGCGGTAGGTCGACAAAAGCTGCATCGAACTCTCCAACCAACACGCCTTTACAGCGCTTCTCCGTCGATCCGTCCGTTTCGACGAGATAGTAGTCCCCCTTGTCCAGATCCAAACCCTCCTGGCGCATATAGAGCCACACATTGAGTCCGGCATGGGAGTTTTTCCGGTCGACGGCAATCTGCTTTCCTCTGAGATCCTCCACGCTCCGGATTGAATCGGTCACAATGAGATGGTTTTCCGTCCAAAGGTTACCGAGCTGAGCCAGATGGACAAAATCCTCGTGGTTTTTCGCCCGGCGAGCATAGAGATTGTGATGGTTTCCGGAAATCAGATCGACGTGACCGTTTTTCAGCGCGTCGACAGCCCTTTCACGGTTAAGCTGCGGGCTGGTATTGACGTGGAGTCCGTTTTTTTCCCATATTCCCGCCTGCTCGGCCAATAGCCAAAATGGAGCGTGAGATTCGGATCTGTAGATTATTTTCAATTCGCGCATGATACACCTTCCTTCAATGAAATTTTCGTTTTCAATGATAGATACTATCGCTGTTCGGGTTCAACGAGCTCACCAGGAACGGCGCTTTCATATTCCGCTCGCCCTGAGCGGTGTCGAAGGGCGAGCGGGAGTGGTAGCAAGTCACTGCGACTACTGAGCGCTCAAATAAAACTTGTCGCTCCAAGTCTCGTAAAACGAATACGTTTGCATACGCCCCCCGGCAAAACACTCAGCTGATACAAAGAATAGTCATGGGCATATCGGGTCCGCGCATTGACGCCATCGACAGGGACAATGACCTCGTAGCGATGGATTCGTGCCGCGGCGGTTGCCGTGTAGAGAACGGCCACGTTGGTCGCGGAGCCTGTGATAATCAGAGTCTTGATTCCTCCTGGCTCCAAAATCCGCTGAAGGTCTCCACCGGTAAACTTGTCGAAGCCGTCCGGATAAATGACCGGCTCAGACTCCCGGCGCTGAAGCGGTCGCGCGACTTTCTCCATGGGCGTCTCTCGCTGCGAAGCGGAGACTGTAAAAATGATCGGGACGGCCACGGCGCGGGCATTTTCGGGAAAGCCGGCCACTCCCGCCAGCAAAGCGAAACAAGTCAGCTCCGGGTCTTCACAGCGGGAGCTCAAGTCCAGCACCAATATCGCCGTTGTTCGACTGTTCGCCTCGAACGGCCTGGGCTCCGGTGTTTTCGGAGGGTTCTCCTTGGCTTGCGGCATGTCTTTCTTCTGTTCGATCAGGTCTGTGTCCAGCAGAACACCGCAGGAGGGGCAGGCATTCTGTTGCAAAACATATTTCCCGCGAGCCTCGCCCATCAAAGGGCCCGCGGCAGTGGGAGGCAATAAACGGACTCGGGTAGCCTGCTTCCAGTTTTCGCCCGCGCGACAAAACACGTGGTGACAGTGCGCGCAGCGAATCTGCGCGCCTTCCGGGCCGGTGAAGAGTTCCAGATTTTCTCTGAGCGGATAGCTCATTGCCCATTTCCCAGTCTGGCCGCTCTCATAGAACTCCTGAGCCGCTCTGTGGCGTCAACGTCAATCTGGTCGTGATCTATGACGACTCCATAGATTTCGCCGGCCGCCGCGGTTGAAACCAATCCCAGCACAACGTCTTTGAGCACCAGTTGGACATCTCTCGCGAGCGGGTCTCCATATCCCCCGCCGCTGGATTGTCGGGTATACAGAACGTCGTCTTCCGTGAGTTCAAAGTTGCAGTACGGCAACGAACTCATTTGACCGCCCAGATCCGCTATTCGGTCTAAGGCGGAACCTTCAGCGATCAGTTCGCGCAACCTCGTACCCCTGGACAACTCGACGACGGCGGGCGCACCCGGGAAGCCGCCGAAAACCCCTTGTCCCGAATTCTTAAGCCCCACCACTCCGTAAGCCACGCCTTTGATTTTCCGTTCAGGCGCATCGTTTATGACAAAAGCCGTCTCGGCGCCGACTCCGCCGCGGAACTTGCCGGCCCCGGCACTGTCTCTCGCGTGGCGTCGAAACAGATAAAGGACGGGGAAGTTCCTTTCGATCCATTCTACGTTAGGGCAACTCTTGGTGCCACCTCCCGAGTCCACACCGTCTTGGAAGGATCTGGCGCCACCCCCGTCTATAGGAGTCTGCGAAAGATTCGAGACATAATAAGTTCCGTACTGGTTGATCCCGGCATGGCGGATATTTCGCCGGCCGACCGTCATCGCCATCACTTCACTCTTCCACCGTTCGTGGGTGGCTAGCGCCTGCATTAAAGTCGAGCTCGCGGCGAAAAGGACGATCTTCGCACCCGAGGTCGTATTCATGGAAACGGGCGCGGGCGGCTGGGGATTTACAATAGTTCCCTTGGGCGCGATGACTTCGATCGGGCGAAAAATGCCATGGTTCTTCTGCAGGTCGTAAGCCAACGTCGACAGCACGGCGCTGAAGCAAACGCCGAACGTGGCATGGTAGGGGAGATTGATGCCCTTGCTCGCCTGGGGGTCGCTGCCGGTAAAATCGAAGATCAACCGGTCGCCGATTTTACTCAACACGAGATGGACCTTCCAACTTTCATCCGCCTCGATGGCGCTGGTCTCTTTCCAGACGCCGTCGGGAATTTCCGCGATGCGCCTTCTCAGGGCGTCTTCCGCGTGCTGGATCATCTTCAGGGTGACGGCATCGATCAGCTCGGGGCCATACTGAGCGAACATCTCCTGCACGCGGGATTTCGCCACGTTGTTGGCGGCGATCTCGCACTTGAGATCGAGACCGACCATGGTCGGTTGGCGCGTCATATTGATGATCATGTCAAAAAGGTCTTTCCTGAGCACACCGCCGTCGATGAGCCTAATTCCCGGTATTCTGATTCCTTCGTGGAAAATCTCCGTGGCTCCGGGTGAATTTCCCCCCGGCGATAGAGCGCCGATATCCATGACGTGGACAAAAGTCGCGCTCCACGCAACCAAACGGTCTTGGTAATGAATCGGCGAGATCATGAACAGGTCCGACTGGTGCACCGCGGCGACGTAAGGGTCGTTGAGCAAAAACACGTCGTCCGGAGCGACACCCTCGTTGCCGAAGCGTTCCAGGATCTTTTTCACCGCGAATCCCCCGCACGCCATGTGCATGCCGATGGATTCTCCGGCCGACAGGATCTCGCCGTCCGCGCGGTAAAGCGCGGCCATGTAGTCTTTCTGTTGCGTCGTGTTGACGGTGCCGCCGACGCGCTCGAGCGTCGTCCCCATCTCCTTGGCGATCTGATACAGCCGGTGGGACAAAATCTCGAACGTGATCGGGTCCACAGTTCCCGCGGGTAAAGACAAACCGGACTCCTTACGTTCCTAGGTCGATTCTGACGTTTCTGAACTCGTCCATGAATGCGTGGTCTTTCGGATTCACGACGATCGTCGTAACCGGGGTCTCGATGATGGCGGGTCCGGCGAGCTCGTTCCCGGCCTTCATCTTCTCAAAATCATAGATCGTGGTGTCTCTCAGATCCCGATATTCCTCGAAGTAAACCGGCCTACGGGATTTCACGGCCCGCGCCGAATCTTTGCCATGAAGAGATTGTCTGGCGATGTTGGGTTTTTTCAGGCGCCCCCGGGCGGTCAGCCTGAACGTCATGACTTCCATCCCGGCTTCGCGATAACCCGATCCCTGGCCGTAAGATTTCTCGTACAGCTCGTGAAAATCATCATACAATTTCTCTAGGTCCTTTTCCTGAAAGTCGTCCGTGCCAGGAGGCATGGAGAGCGTCAGCTCGTGCACCTGGTAGCGGTAGCGCATATCCAGGCTGCGGACAATTTCGATATCCGCTGCTTTGAATCCGCGCGATTCGAGATCGAGACGCGCCTGCGCGATCAAGATGAAAAAATTTTGCTGGAGCCGTTTGAGATCGAACGGCGCGATCAGGTGGTCCGATCTGCCGTATTCATAAAGGACGTCGGAGCTGATGAGACCCGTGGCGCCATGAACCGAAGCCGTCAGAGGAATCACGACCTGCTTGATCCCGAGATCTTCGGTGTATCGGCTGGCATGCACGGGTCCGGCCCCGCCAAAAGCGAACAGTACAAACTTTCTCGGATCATGCCCGCGCTCGACCGTTGCTCTCCGGATGAGATCGCTCATATGGGCATTGGCGATCCGGTAAATGCCGCCCGCGGCCTCGATGGTGCTCATTCCTAGGGGCGCCGCAATCTTTTCGGCTATGCCGCGCTCCGCGGCTTCTTTGTTGAGGCGGATCTTACCGCCGAGAAAATAATTTTCGTTCAAATAGCCCAGCACGAGATCGGCGTCCGAAACCGTAGGCTCACTGCCGCCTACCTGATAGCACACCGGTCCCGGGCTGGCGCCCGCGCCCTGCGGCCCGACTTTGAGAATCCCGGTCTCCGGGTCGATCCAAGCGATGCTGCCTCCTCCCGCTCCGATCGACTCGACCCAGATCTTGGTCGACAAAATCCTGTGCCGCTGGATGACCGGATGGTAATCTTTTTCGATTTGGCCCTCATGGATGACGCTGACTTTGAACGTGGTTCCGCCCATATCCGTCGCCAGGACGTTTTTTTCCCCGATCAGTCCGCCAAGATATTGGCTGCCCACCACGCCGGCCGCGGGGCCGGACTCGATCGTGCCTACGGCGTTGGCGCAGGTAGCGCTAACGTTCAGAACCCCGCCGTATGCCTGCATGATCAACAGTTCGTCTCGAAGATTTTTTTCACGTAGCACCCGCTCCAGGCTATTGAGATAAGCCGAAATGCGCGGACCGATGTACGCGTTGAACACGGTCGTGGCGGTACGCTCGTATTCGCCCACGAAAGGGGCGACCTCGCTGGACAAGCTTAGATACAGGTTCGGGTGTTTCTGTTTAAGCAGTTCGGCGACCATTTTTTCGTGGCTCCCGTTGGCAATCGACCAGAGAAGGCACACGGCCGCGGATTCCACGCCTTTGCTCAGTAGACTTTCAACCGCCTTCTCGATCTCCTCTAGCTTGAGCGGGATCAGTTTGGTCCCCTTGTAATCGACGCGTTCGGTCAGCTCTTCGATGAGAGTTCTCGGCACGATAGGGTCGGGCTTAGCTAGAGCGGATATGTGAGCCGCTTCCTTTTCCGTGAGGCCTTCGGCCGTCATGCCGCGCATCATCAGGATGACGTCGCCGAAGCCTCGGGTGGTGATGAGCCCGGTCTTGGCGCCCGCGCGCGTGACGAGGGTATTGTCGCCGATCGTGCAGGCATGAAAGAAAAATCTGGCGGACCTGATCAGTTCGTCTTCACTCGCGAACCTTAAATTTTGGGCGGCGTCCCGAACCGCGGCCAGGGCTCCGATGGAAAAATCCCGCGGCGTCGACAGGGCCTTGCCGACGACGAGAAAGCCCTCTTCGTCAAGAACAACGCAATCTGTAAATGTCCCTCCGATGTCGACGCCGATCGTGTAATCCATCTTGAAATTACGGCGCTTCCTTGCCGCGCGGCAGACATTTTTTTATAGCACACGTGTAGATGGCTTTGAAAACGACAGCTGTGACGATTGTCGTTCTTAGCGAAGTGAAGGGTCTCTGCCACCTCGAAGTTTTGCGCTTGACAAGCTACGATCAGCTGCGATAGCGCTCGCACATGAGTTCCAGACGCGCAAATTATCGTACGGTGCTTCGCTTTCGTTGGCTGTTGCTGATCGTCTGGCTCTTCTTGCAGCCGAACCCGGCTAACGGCAATTCGGAAACTCTCCTGAACGAGCTAAACCGGTTGAGCCCCGTTGAAAGGGAAAAGAAGCTTATCGAAGGCGCGAAGAAAGAAGGCGGCGGGGTCATCTATTCGAGCGAAAACGTCACCTTGCTCCAAAGATACGAAGGGGCATTTGCCAAGCGTTATCCTTTTCTCAAAGCGGAATATTGGCGCGCAGGCGGCGATCGGGTGGGGACGAGAGTGCTGACCGAGTCCCGCACCGGAAAGTTGCAAGCCGATTTGGTCGGGCTGGCATTTGACGTCGTCAACGAGATCAAAGGCGCCGGCATTCTCGCACGCTATGCGTCTCCGGAAAGGAGAGCCTATGCCGATGTGTTCAAGGACGCCGAGGGATATTTTACGCCGACGAACTTGATCCACGCCGTGATCGGATACAATTCTAAGCTAGCGAGCCCGCGCGAGGCGCCGAAAGATTATCCCGATCTTCTCAATCCGTCCTGGAAAGGATCGCTGACGATCGACACAGAACCTTCGCGAGTTTTAATGGGATGGCTCAAAGCCTGGGGCGAGGAAAAAACGCGCAAATATCTGGAAGGGCTGTCACGAAATGGGGTGACGGTCACCCGGGGTCATACGCTCCAGACCCAGCTCTTATGCGCGGGAGAATACAAGGTGGGAGTCGAGCTCTACCTGTACACGGCGGCACAGATGCAACGCACGGGTTGTCCTATCAACATCGTTTATCCCAATCCCACGACGGTTGCTTCCGCCCAGTCTTGGGCCATTCCCGTGACAGCGCCGCACCCACACGCTGCCGCGCTCTTCCTGGATTTTCTTTTAAGCGCCGAGGGCGCCGAGTTGGTTGCAGAACACGGACGGATACCGGCGCGTGGCGGCGTAAAATCTAAGTTTGAGACGCTCAATCAGCTGGCGAGCGGAGCGGTGCCCATCCAGGTGCTTACGTCGGAAGACGCCCAACGTCTCCGTCCAACCGCCGACAGACTACTCAAAGAGATACTGCTCCGAAGATGAGATCAGTGAACACCTTCCGTCTTTGCCTTCCTGCGATCTTCTTGCTGGTCGGAACCACAATCTCTGCCGGCGCTGGTAATGAAAGGTTCTTGATGAAAGCCCAATCTCTGTTGGGTCGAGGCAGAGAGGAATTCCTCGTGTCCGGTGCCAAGAGAGAAGGTGAAGTAGCAGACTACGCTTCAACTAATCATCAGATGAGCGGGCCTTTAATCAAGCTCTTCGAAAAAAAATACCCTTTCATCACTGTAAAACTCGCGCGCATCGGCGGCAGTCAGATCATTCAAAGAGTCGAGACCGAAGCTAAGGCGGGACTCCATGCCGTGGATGTCATGGGAACGGGCGAGCTGGGTATCGTAAGCCTTGTCGATCGAGGAGTCATGGCAAAATACATCTCTCCCATGCGGGAAAACCTTCGCCCGGGATTCGCCGACAATGAAGGTTTATGGACGGTTCAACACGCGACGTTACTCTTCTCCGCCTACAACAAGAAGCTGGTTAAAGCGGATGAAGTCCCAAGAAGCTGGGAGGACTTTTTGGACCCGAAATGGAAGGGTAAGCTATCGCTAGACACGGAAGCCTTCGAGTGGATGGAATTTTTGATCAACCGTATGGGAGAGGAGAGAGCCTTAAGATACTTCGAACGATTGACCCAACAGGATGTCAAATTTCTGAGAGGCCGCTCTCTCCAATTGCAACTCCTGGCAGCTGGCGAATTCCCGATCACGATGGTTTCCAATGCAAATCTCATTCTCGATTTAAAAAAAGCCGGCGCGCCCATCGAACCGATTCGAATCTCGCCTGTTCTTCTACGGCCGAGCTTGCTTTTGCTCGCCGCCAACGCTCCCCATCCCCATGCCGCTATGCTCTATCTCGATTTTTTGCTGTCGAAAGATGGGCAAAGTCTGCTGGCAAGCAGCGGACGTCTTCCGTCCCGAAGAGACGTCCAGACGGAAGACCGCGACCTGCGGGCAGGACTGAAATTCTTCATGCCGGACCCTCTGGAATCAGGCAGGAATTACAAAAAGCTGTCGGTTTTATTTGAAAAGATCCTCCTGAAAGCAAAGTAGTTGAAAACTCGTTTCCGATCGCGAGCTAAACTCAAGGCTGCCAGCTCGGGTCAGCGTTCGTGGCGAATCTGAGCCCCCTTCCGGGAAGCGTTAAAAGAGTCGACTCGATAGGCCTGGTCCATCAAGAGCGAAAAGAAGCACTCTCCCTCGACAAAGGACAGGGTGCCTTCTATCTGCGGTGTGCCAGAGTCGAAGAGACATCACTCAAGCCGAACCCAATTCATTCCTCTTAGACAGCTCTCTTCTAACGAAAGACCAAAATATGTTAGGTTCCGATGAAAGAAGGAGGCCAAATCGATGAAAAGTATTTGCACCTTTCTCTTCGCGCTTCTCGTTCTCAGTTATTTTATCCCGGAGCCTACTTTGGGTCAGAGTGCCAACCTGATCGAGGCGGCGAAGAAGGAAGGCGGCAAAGTTGTCGTTTATGGATCGCTTCAGGACAGCAGCATGGAACCGATCGGAAAAGCCTTTCAAGCCAAGACGGGTCTCGAACTGAGTTACTGGAGGGGTACGGCGACCAAAGTTATGGATCGAGTGCTCAGTGAACATCGTGCCGGAAAACCTCTCTACGATGTGATTCTCACAAATGACAACCCGATGGAGATCATGCAGAAAGAAGGGATATTCGCCAAGTATGACTCGCCTGTTGCTAAAGATTATCCCGACAGCGCAATCAATCCCGAGACGGGTCCGATCTATCGTTTCGCCATTGTTGCTGTTGTTTACAACAAAAGCGTCATCAAACCTGGCGACATACCGAAATCTCTTGAGGATCTTCTGAAGCCTCAGTTTAGAGGAAAGCTAGCCATGCCGGATCCCACTCAAGATACGACAACCATGAGATGGCTCTCAAGTCTGCATAAACTCCTGGGGAAAGAACGGGCAAGTAAGTATATTCCTGAACTAGCTGCTACAAAGCCGATGTTCACGGAAGCCCTTTTGGCCGCCGCCGAACGCGCCAGCACGGCAGAGGCCGCCATGGCTATTACGAATCTCAGCAACCTCGTCACGTTTGCACAGAAGGGCGCTCCTATGGATTACGTGCGGCTCACGACAATGTTGGGAACCAACCACTACATCGGACTGAGTAAGAGGGCGCCACACACCAATGCCGGCAAGACGTTTATCGACTTTTTCTTCGGCGAAGAAAGCATGAGCATCATGGCCAAAAATGGCGAGTCTGTGAATCGGAAGGGAGTCTACCCGCCGATACCGGAGATAGAGAAGGTCAAGGTGATCGAGATGGAAGACTTTGATACGAACGGCTTCGCCGAAAAGAGAAAAGAATATCAAAAGATTTTTTTGCGGTAGCCATGGCCACGACTTCTGTTGCGGCAACTAGTAATCAGGCCCCATCTAGTTGCTTAAAATTTTTTCATAGCTGCTTGGAGGTTTTCGACAATTTCCTGGACCGAGATCAAAGGTAAACGTGCGAAGATTGACAAGATCGTTATGCCAACTCGCGGTTCTCGAGACGTCAATCGGGGATGCATGCGGTTACGGTGATCTCCACCAGGAGATCGGGCGAGTTTAACATCACTTCCACAGTGGTCCTGGCCGGCTTATTGGTCGGGAAGAATTTCCCGTACTCTTCGTTATAGGCCGCCAGGTCCTCCCGTTTAGTGAGATGGGTCATCACGGTCAGGACGTTATCGAGGGATGTCCCGGCGGCTTCTAGGATCGTCTTGACGCGCTGCAGGGCGTAATGGGTCTGCTGACGAACACCTTTGCCGACCTCCCCCGAAACCGGATGTCTCCCGGTCTGGCCGGCCACGAAAACCAGATTGCCGAACTGGGTGGCAGGCGACAGATTGGGATTGGCCGCAGCGAGATTCACCTGAATCACTTCTTTTTTAGGCATCTCCATTTCCTGTCGGACCGAACGCTCCGCGAGTCGTCGAGCCCGTCTAACTTTTTCTCCCTAGTTGAAACGGCCAAACGTCAGGAGGACAAGCGTCTTCCACCGCCGTTAGGCAATCGCTGAATCAACACCTTGCTCAGGTCCGATCCGAACACTCGAATACTCCCACCATTGAAAGATTTTTGTATCAGATCATCACTCGATCCCTCCAGGTTCAAGACCAGGCGCCTTTTTTACGCACGCCCTGACCTTCCGTTAAACAACAACAATCGCGCGCTGACCACCTGTTTCATCGCGTCAACCGCTGCCGGCAATAACTTATATGGGACTACCTGATCCCGCTCCTTCGCGAACGCTGTTTCCAATCCGCGGCGCCAAGCAAGGCGTACTTCCGTATTGATATGGATCTCAGAGATACCTGCCTGGATGGCCCGCCTGAGGTCATCATCGTTGGTCCCGGAAGCGCCATGGAGCGTCATAAAGAGCCCGGTCGCTTTCCTGATTTCCGCAATGCGGTCGATATCCAGATGCTTTTGCGCCTCGCCCCGAATCATGCTCCGTGATAAGCCGTGCGTGTTTCCCACCGCCGGTGCGAGGATGTCGATACCAGTTGCGGCGACAAACTCCCTGGCCTCTTCCGTCGTGGTCAGCGTCAAACCTTGCGGCGCCTCTTCATGGATTTCAGAACCTGTTCCGATTTCGCCGATCTCTCCCTCAATGAGGATCACAGGGTTGATTGCTTTCAAAGCTTCCACGGCTCTTTTCGTCTCGGAAATGTTTTGAGCGAATGGCAGTTCTGAACGGTCAAACACGATCGAATCAAACCCTGCTCTTGCGGCCTCCTCCGCACTGCCAAGCGAGTGCGTATGGTCCGCGTTCAGGAAAATCGGGTAATCATACTTCTGGCGAAGAACCTTCACTACCGCCGCAGCCTCGCGCACACCCATGAAGTCGCGCTCGCCCTCGGAAAGGCCCACTATGACGGGTACGTGCAGTGCGCGAGCCGATTCGAAGACCGCCTTCAGACCGGCCAGGTCCGAGATGTTGAAATGGCCAACGGCGACTTCGTTCTGCCGTGATTCGCCCAGCACTTCGCGAAGTGTTTTCATAATGCGCTCCTGGTTACAGTTCAGCCTATATCGAGGGATGAGTCAATCAGTTGTAACCGTTTTGATGAATCGACACGCGGAATAGAACGGACTATAGATTTGTTGTGTCACAGTCAGGATTGTAGAGAAAGCAAAGGCTAGGTAAGCCCGCCGAAGGGTTATAACAAATCACATGAATCCTATTCGTGCCACGAGTGATGCGTGAAGCAGCTGAGGTCTTTGACGTTTCCTGATTTGTGGTTGCGGGGTTGGAATGGCACCCGAAACTTGAAACTCGAAACTAGAAACCGCAAAAGCCCTTCCAAGTATGAAAGTCGTCTTCACGGATTTTTAAGAGACTTGCAACACCTCGATGACCGAGTCCATGGTAGGAATCAAAAAATTAAATGTCTGGGTAGACACCCGGGGATTCCCGAAATACGCAATCAGGTAGTGCACTAAGGCGGCCGTCGTATTCGAATTGACACAGATCAAGTAGGCGGATAATCTTGCAATATGTTGCAGCGTACGTACCGGGTGGAATTTGAAACCGACCCAACAACTAAACAGGTTAGCGCTAAGTTGCCTACCTTGAATCATACTGCCGACTTTGGCGACACTGCAGAAAAAGCTCTGAGTAATCTTAGAGAATTAGCAACCGGCCTAATGGAGGTTCTCCTGGATGAAGGGAAAGAAATCCCGCCGAGCGATACGACCGAGAAGGGAGGCGTCTTTCTGTCTTTATCACTGAACCTAAAGCCACGCCAAAGGTTAAGAGGGCCAAAAAATAGCGATGGCTGCGCAATTGCGGCCACTCAAAGGCAGAGAGGTTCTACGAAAACTCAGAAAAGCCGGTTTTGAGATAGTGCGCATCAAAGGAAGCCCTACTACCTGAGAAATCCCCGAACAGGCAGGCTCACCTCAGTCCATGTCCATGGCAATCGCGACATTCCGCTTGGGACATTGAGAGCCATTGTTATCGAACAAGCAGGCTTATCCCCAGAGCAGTTCAACGAACTTTAGTTCCCTCACCTCTTGACCTGTCTTCTAGTGGGTGAGGCCAAATCTCCTTGACCCTAAATCTCACGGTGGTAAAGATTGAGCAAAATGACGGCCTCCGAGGATGCCGTCCAGAATCGCGAACAGGAGGTCATTCATGACGCTACCGGAGTCCTACTGGCCCAGGAAGAAGATAGGCGAGCTGTCTCCGACCAACACGGTCGGCGCTTACGAGTGGTACTACTTCTCGATCCCGCGGCGCGTCTCGACCGTGGCGCTCCCGGTGGGCATGGAGGAGTTTACACCCAAGGAGATCCGGCGCGTTTTCGAGCCCGCGGCGGACTACGCGAGGACGCTGGCGAAGTACGACGTGGACCTTATCGTCCAGGGCGGCGTGCCGCTGCCTTGCGTGATGGGCCCGGACTTCCTGGATGAGCTCCTCGGCCGTATGCACGAGGCGACAAGGATCCCAACGACCGCCAACGTGCTCAGCATGGTGGCTGGTGCGAAACGCCTCGGACTCAAGAACATCGCACTGGCTAACAAGTGGACCGATCCGATGAACGAGAACCTCGCGAAGTTCTTCAGGCGCGAGGGGATCGACGTCGCCGGCTGGTCGACGCACGTGATGACGCCGAAAGAGTTCGAAGGCATGCGCTTGCAAGAGGGACTGGACCTGTCCTACCGGCTTGGTGCAACCGCGCTTGCGAAGTACCCCGAGGCCGACGGCCTCTACGTCGGCGGCGGGTCGTGGCTGGGCCTACCCAGCGCGGTACGCTTGGAAGAGGAGTTCGGCAAACCGGTGTACAGCAACTCGCCGGCCTACGTTCGGCACCGCCTCGAGTTGTTGGGGCTGTGGGAGCCGATCCCTGGTTATGTGCGACTGCTGGCTTTGGAATAGGCCGGCCGCCCGGTTCTGTCACAACTGCAAATTGGATCGCTGCAACCTTGGTGTCGGAATTCAAGCAGCCTGCCTCCTCTTCTCCTTCCAGAGGTCTCGATCGCCGTACGACGTCGGCAAAAGTAAGGACCTGATCCCATTGTCTTGGATTAAGGTTTTGCTTTCAAAGACGCTTGCGGCTTCGCGCGCAAAGTTCTCATCATGATCGAGTAGCGAAGCTCCTTCACCGGCGGAATTGAGTGTTGCCAGCTCTCTCGCGAAGGTCCGCTCATTAAATAAATCGAGCGCGGCTGTAGATCGATCGATAATATCTCATCACGATTTAAAGTTTTCGATCGGGCGCGGTTATATTTTCGAAACCTCATCCGGCATGCTGCGCCAAGCGAAATGCCGACCACAACGCCAAAATGCGGGATATCCCGATGCCAGCCAATCGGGGACCCAGTGGAATACTCAATGATGGACGTTTGAATTAAACTGTTCGGATCAATATTGAAGAAGTTTCCGGCGCGTGTCCGGACCGGTAAAAGAAATGCCGGCATATTCGGAGCTGTTATGATTTCACTTGTTCCGAACTCGTACCGCCAGCCAAAACTAGCTGTTCGCCGCTTCCCAGTAAATTGATAATACTTGAAAGGGGTAAGGTGAAGTGTCTGAATTTCCCGGATAAGTTCGTGTTCTTCGGCCTCTGAGATAAAGTTTTGGTGATAAATAAATCCATCTGGAACTTTTGCCGAGACTTCAAAAAGACTGGAGTCTCTATTTAATCTGGTCATACCACCTATAATGCCATGTCCCATAGAAAGTTTAATTGGGCTGCTAAATTTTTGTCCGGGCAAGATACTCAATTCATAAAGTCCGAACCCGCGTTTGCATCTGCAACGAGACAGGTCAAACGACTGGAACGTTTTGAACGATTGGAACGTTTGGAACCAACGGCTTCTTAGCCGTGTTGCAATTGCTCCGCCTCAGCAGACGATAGGCCTAACGGATTCCATCCGACAGCAAAAGTACAGACCTGCCCATCCACAGTTCAGGCGATCAGATTGGTAGCAAATGTTTTCAAGCGAGCCAAGTTGGCGTAACGGATGTGCACCTTAGTGCCAGAGTAGTTTCAAAAGGCTTCCGACGGCGATGGCCTGTCTATAGCCTTTTAGCCCATGAGGAAACGATCCGCATGTTAAGGCGATGAAAAGGAAGGGCTGAAGTAATGGGCGACTATTTCCCTTGTAATACCAGCTCGTTTGATTTCTCAGGATCGGAGAGCCATTCGATCCGGACAGTAGTTGTTCCCGATTTCACCATGCCAAGGGCTCTTGCTGCAGCCCGCGAGACATCGAGGATGCGGCCTCTCACCGAGGGTCCCCGATCATTGATCTGCACTACGACTGATTTTCCGTTGGCTAAATTAGTGACTTTGACCCTGCTACCCCATGGAAGAGTTCGATGAGCGGCTGTGAATTTCTCCTGGTTAAAAACTTCTCCGCTAGCGGTGAGCTTTCCGTGCAATCTTGGCCCATACCACGAGGCGAGACCAGTCTCCATCATCGTTGGTTGCGGAGGTGCGGTGATCTTTGCGACGGGCGGGGCCTGTTCTGCTTCCGGAGAGCTTGGGACTTCGGCGCTGGGTGGAATCTCACGCGGCAAGGTATGCGCCTGCGGCTCTTCGATGGACAGGTTGTCGGTCCGAGGCTCCGGAGGTAAGACTGCTCTCGTCGACATCGCGCGGTTAGGCCCATCTGAGATGATGCCACAACCCTGAGAAGCTGATGACAGCGCTGCTGTTAATATCAAGGCGCTTACCCGCCACTCTAAGACGGCCAGTTGGGCAAGCGAAGTTGATCTTGGAAATAAAGCTCCCATGGGTCACCGCGAAGAATATCTTCAGCAATGACCATGCCTCCAAGATGCTCACATGACACTGGCGGCTAAGGCGCACAAAAGAGTCGCATACAGCGCAATAGATGACAGAAGGACAGCGAGAGAATCATGCGTTCCTACATCGGCGTACGAAAATGTCCTCTTCACGAGATTGGAATAGCAATAAACTCACGCCTGAGCTAATCTGCGATGGACCGAAAAGTGTTAAGGTGAATCCCAACGGAATCCAGCTCGTCCTCGATCTAATGATCAAGGCGGAATTGCTGAAAAAGCCCTACCCGAAGCCGGAGAATGTTATCGATCACAGTTATCGTTAGGAAATCAGTGGGCGGTGATAAAGCCGTTACCCCAAGTAACGCCTGAGCTTTTTTCTTCTCTCAATCAATCACTAATAACTCACACCCTAATCCCCCTGCGGATGGATTTTTCACGCCGTGTTTTTGGATGTGACGATAACGACGGATACCAAGCGAACGCTTTTACCCAGCGTGTAGGTCGGTTAGATCACGCTCGCCAGTGTCCGAACTCATTTGGTACGCGCGCAGCTAGGGTTTTAACTTTTCGATGACCAATAGCAGTAATTAGGATAGTCGAGACGTAGAAGTCAGACCCGATGAAATTTTCCCAATCTCGATAACCACCGCACGCGATCGCAACAGCGAAAAGTAGTCCCCTTTAATCAGGCGCCCTGACATAATTACGTTGCCATTAATCCCTGACATAATCACTTTGCTACAACACAAAAAGAAAATTATGTTGGCGCGGCTCCAAAACGGCCCTATAATTACCAGCACAACAGACGAGGTAGCGTCCCTGACCCAATTTGATTTGCCGTTATCCTAGGTCTGCTAAACACCCTCCGACTATGGGCCGAACTTTGGATATTTGACGTACGTAAACCGAGCCCACTATCCGCACAGACCGGATGTCAACATGGCCAAAAGAACTGAAAATATCCTGGACTTGCTGAGTCAATGTCCCTGGTGGGTCAGTGTAGTTCTTTCGGGCATCGTCTATGTCGCCCTCCGATTCATCCTTCCCACGATCGAATTTAAAGGTCCATTTCTGAAGGGCCTGGCGGGCGCGGCTCCAACACTTGCGGTTCCTCTGGGCGTCACCTTGGTTATTCCTGCTCCAATTGCCTTTTTCAATTCACTTCGAAAAAAGAAATTATTGGATAAGCAGAGAGACCTCGATTCAGTCAAATGTCTATCTTGGAAGGAATTTGAGGAGTTGATTGCTGAGGCCTACCGTCGCAAGGGCTATTCCGTGGTTGAAAACTATGGAGTGGGTCCTGACGGCGGCATTGACTTGATTTTGAAGAAGTCCGGAAATCTATTCTTGGTCCAGTGCAAACACTGGAAAACCCAAAAAGTCGATGTCCGCGTCGTTCGAGAGATGTATGGCCTGATGGCTGCCGAGCGCGCCTCGGGTGTCATCGTTATCACGTCGGGACTATTCACTCAGGAGGCAAAGACTTTTGCTGAAGATAAGGCGATCGACTTGGTTGAAGGATATCAAGTCGCCGATTTGATTAGCAGCGCGCAACGAAAGCCCTTTCCGTCCGCCAATCGCATCCAGCCACAACAAGGAGAAACGACTTGCCAAAATTGCGGGGCTAACCTCGTCTTGCGTGTGGCGCGAAAGGGGAAAAACCCGGGAAGTAAATTTTGGGGCTGTTCCAACTTCCCAAAGTGTACCTTCACTCGAGAATACACAGCCTGATAACATCAATTCAGGCTCCCTACAGGCACCACGGACGCTCCTTGCGGGGTCGGACCGCGCTATGTCTCAGCCGTTTCAGCGTTTTTATCCTATCGAATCCTGTTTTCCCACGTTAGCGCGTTATTTTCACTGCCAAATTCACCCCGTAAGCTTCACTCCGTTCCCGCAGTACAGATGTCCCGCACCGCTCAACTGCGCGGTGCACGGCCTTAATACCGAGCTCGCTTTAACGTTTTGAACAGAGCAAAGCGGTTAAACGACTGGAACGCTTTGAACAAGATGGAACCAACGGCTTCTTAGCCGTGTTGCGAAGCGCCAGAGTTTGCATCTGTCTCATGCGACTCGTCAATTGCTGTATACTGTCCCCGGAATTGCTCCAACGCAGCAAAACAGCAAAAGTAAACACCTGACCATTTGAGCTCCCCCTCGCACCTTTTACTCACTGCGCACGCACGATCACGCGGCCGGTCATATA
>WNFO01016845.1_pt1 | contig 16797 bp, 13 predicted proteins | sample 5400251 | NCBI WGS metagenome assembly WNFO01 (sample SAMN13153354, study PRJNA577476) | soil metagenome | isolation source: 100 cm saprolite under Madrone tree | place: USA:California | collected 2016-06-14 | reverse complement strand
GGCCGCGCCAAGCTGCCGCGGGTCGGTGTTGGCCCAGTCATTGTATCCGAGGAAGGCAGACTCGCTGCCCTTCGTACCGCCTTCGAAATTAGCGTCCAGAAAAGAATTCTGCATATTCAGCGTCGACCAAGGAATAGCTATTTCGCTGGGAAGGGGGTTCGTCCCACCCTTATACCCGTACGTCGGAGGGTCAGCAATGGACAGTGGAGTGCCGTTACAGTGTTGAGTGGCCACAGTACCAACTGGCCTTTTGTTCCCGTTACGATCGAGAACGAAGGTTTGCTTCGTGTCGTACCAGCGCGTAGTTAAGAACGCAATCTTCGGCGGCATAGCACCCATTGTTGTTATGGGCCCGAGGGCGGTCTCGTCCAACGGGTTCAGTTGCTGACTTGAGAAGTCCAGAACGCCGCTTGGCCCCAACAACTTCGTTTGGAACATGTAGTTCATCACGCTCTGGTAGTTGGATTTGCAGTTGGTGTTGTCGCCTCCTCCATGCAGCAGGCTGAGTGTATGCCCCAGCTCATGCATGAACGTGCCGGCTTTTGCCGGCACGGTTTGGTAGGCAAGCGGCCAGGAACCCAAGGTTACGAGTGTTTTCGCGCCTCCAACATCGGAAAATCCGGATCCTGAGCCGGCCTGGCCGGAGGCAATGGAAAGGCGCGGGTCGGTCTGGATGGTATAGCACGAGGATCCGACAGGTGTGTTTTTCGGACACACTGTAGGCGGCGGCGTGCCTGCCGACGCGAGTTGAATCGTGAAGCTGTAAGGTCCTAGCGCTTTGTTGCTGACACTGCAGTCTTGCTGGTTGAAGTTTGGGGAAGCGGGGTCGAGATTGACTTGGCAAGTAATACTTTGCACCAAGTAGGTCCCATTTAGCTTGGGATTTGATATCGCACCCTCGATGGTGACACGGCCGTTGGGCACGTGCGTGTTGTTAGGATCGGGAGTAAGACCGTGGCCTCTTGAAGTATAGAACGTGACCACGTTATTGAATTGGATAACAACTCCGGCGCCTTTCCCTGTGGAGTCCGTTAATGTTCCGCCAAAAAGACCCCAATTCGCCGCCCCTAAGGTATCTCCGAAAACGACATAGTGATGGCTATTCCTCAGCTGGGGCGGGAAGCGCCTGATGCAGTTAGTACCCGAAATCGGAACTAACGGCGGCGAGTTCGCCTCACAATCGGCTTCATTTAATTGAGCGGTCGGTTCTTGCGTGTAATTGAGCGGCTGATTCTCGACGAATTCAAAACCGTCCCGCCAAGCGGTGATTCCGGGTTGATTGGGGTATGGGCAGAGCCCTCCATTGCAGCTCGCCGAGCCATCGGTGACCACTGGCTCTGGGATAGCGTGCGCACCAGCGCTGCCTGTGTTGATGTGCAGGTGAACGCCATGGCCATTCGCGAGGAACGCGTCATGCACCGCGCTTACAGCAAGCGGATCCGGTGTGAAATCACCGTTCGGAACAAGATTGCCATTTGCGTCGAGTGCAACGACGTGGTCCATTTGGATGAAAACATCTTGCCGCGGGTGGTTCATGTTGATGGGATCGGCGGGATCGGCGAGAGACACAAACTGGCCGGTCCCGACGTCCGTGTATCCTTGGTTCTGCTTCCAGACCTGCAAGATACCGTCCTCGTCGTCGTCATGAACCCTTGTGCTGACGATCACTGCTCCCCAGGACACGCACCCCTGTTGGCTGCTGGTCGGCGCGACCATGGTTGTTGCCGAATCGTCGTTTTCCTGCAGTGGATTCGACGGGTAATTCGCGGGTGGTGGGTTCGGGCTAGAGTATGGAAAAGTCCAGGTCGGATTGTCCCAGCTACCGTAGAAGCCAGGGAAGGGAGGTTGGCCGGGGTAAAGAGAGGGCAACGGTACGGGGGGTCTCGCTATGTTGTGCGCTATGCCGTTCAAGGAAACGGTTTCCATCTTCTTGCTCTTGCCTTGGCCCACGATGTGAGTCAGTCGGGATACTGGATTTGCCGAGGCTTGATAAAATCCCTGAACTGTTTGCGTCATGTTTAACAACGTGCCGCCAGGGGCATACACGCCGTCGTAAATCACGATCGAGTTCAGCGGAACAAATGCGGGGTTCAGCGGATCAGGTGAGGACAGGACCCGATAGATAATGACGAGAGTTGCTCCCAGCGTAATAGGCGTAGTGCTGCTAGTGCTTGGCAGCATGACTTCGTACTTGCCGTTAGCTAAGACGTTCCCGGTGGCAGGATCTACCGGCAGGTAGCCGCGGACATCAGCTCGATAGGTCCGCACAGCCTTCCCTGTCGAACCGCCTGTGCAGCCGCCAGCACTGAAGGACACAGCGTTCTGGCTCTGCAAATCCACACCGTTTAGGATATAACCCGTCTGCGATCCGCCCTGGAACACCCGTCTGAAAAACCCAATCTGGCCTGATCCCGGCCCGCCAGGTGTTACCCCAATCTTCTCCACCGTTTGCCAATAAAGCACTGCGGCAACGATCTGGGCGCCCGCTGGGACAGAGGTCGCCCCGGTATTGCCGGTGTTCACGGCATTGGTAAAGGGGTTCTTCAAGTCCGGGACGTTAATCGTTCCGAGGGCGTACGTGGTGCCGTTCACGTTGGTAAAATTCGTAGTCATGCCATACGCGCCAGCTACGACGTAGTCGCCAGTAACAAAATAATTGGTGCCGAACTTGAGCGGTGGATCCGCTGCCCCAGCGTTTTGCGCCGCGGCTGTCTGCGCAAAGGCAAACAGCAACATTAGCCCTAATGCCATGGTGGCAGGCATTAGTCGAGGACTCCAAGGAATGCTGTTTGATCTCAATGTGCTGGTTTGCATAGCAGACCTCTCTCGCTACGAATCTGGGAAGGCAGGTGTCGACGCTCAGGTCGCCACTGCGGTCTTCCTGAAAAATGAATGCGACACATGGAAGGACAACCTTCTTCGGCAATTCCACAGGAAGCGAACACTGAGGGGGCGTACGGTGCCACCGCAACGAACCGACCGCTCTCAGGGCTGGATGAAAGGACTTGCCGTTTTACATCTCGGGGACGTTCGATGATGGTGCCGCAAGATACTCCCATTCCGAGACTGCGTCAAGTACTACGGAAGCTGCCAGGCATCCCGGGTGGCGGGTCTCAGAAGTAGGACTGGCGCTCCGCTATACGGTCCGTGTCTTCCGGCACCGTGCCTAAAAGTAGGGTTGAGCAAACACTGGAGAGGTGGCCGAGAGGCTGAAGGCGGCGGTTTGCTAAACCGTTGTAGGGGCTAAAACTCCTACCGGGGGTTCGAATCCCCCCCTCTCCGCCAGTTCCCTGTGTAATCAATCATTTAGCCCGAATCATCACGCCTACCATAAGGCTAATTCAAACGAGCGACGGCATCCGATTGTAGTAAAAGTGTAGTAGTGAACCGTGGCAGTTATCGGAACACGAGATGGAGAAAGAGGAAAGGGGCGCTCGTGATGTCTCCCTATCGTTCTGTCCGAACGCGAACATACAGCAAGCGAAGGAGTTCGTGAGGCTGACAGCCCCTGCGTCGATCAGTCCACAAACTCAATGGGGCTTTGGGAGAGAGGCCATGCACGACTCGTGAGCCGCGTTCGCTGCGTCCATGCACCTTTTCCATGCTTCCCAAGCGGGCCCACTGAAAGGAGGATTGGTTCCACACGCGGCTTGTTGAGCCGTGAGCTGCTTCAGACAAGCTTTCAAACCCTTCATAGCGGCTACATAATCCAATCGGCTTTGGGCCACAGGTTTGTTCAAGCACCTGTCCTGGGCGATGCTGCACTCCTCAAAACATACGTTGGCATCGCGTAGTGAATCCAAAGCATCACATCCCTTTTTGCAATTTTTCGCTTCCGCATCGCAGAATTTGGGGGGGTGCGCAGTCTCAACCGGCGTGGCGGCTTCCTTGGCGGCAGGCGTCAGTAGTTTCGTTGCCTCGTCTGGAGTGAATTGCCTTGCACCATCCGACTTAGAACGTGTCGGCTTGGCAGGACGTAGCGACGGTACGAGGTCTTCCGAGAGGGCGATATCCTCGAGATGGTAGTCCTTGACGTTTTCCTGTATTCGGTCTTGCAACCACCTAGTCTGGGCGGGGTAATCGAGTTGCCATATAAAGTCTGGAACTCCTGGGGAAACCCCAACCGCTCCGGACGCACCGATATCTCCAAGTTCGGCAGCCAGTTTCTGAAAGTTTTCGGCAACCGTTTGAGGCTGGCTACCAAGGCGTTGATTCAGCATTTGATACAGGACTTCGAAACGCTGCCGTAGTTGTGGTGGCACCCGTGAGTTGTAGACCCATTCCGGAACGCCAGGTACGCGGGGTATAGCGTTTGGCCCAATAGTAGTCCGCGGAGCCTGACCGATTGTGGTCTGAGTGGTCGTTTGTGCCGCACCCGAAACGGCGAACGATGCAAGCGCGTAAAGCGCTGCAGAAATAACAGTGCATCTCATCGTTCATCTCCAAAGAGTCCGTTAGCTCGCTTGCTTAAACTTTAAACTATTTCACCAACGGTTTCTTGAAGTAGCAAACACCGTATTTATCTACGGTCTCACCTTCGGGAATCTGATTCAACAGCTGTCCTCGACCCGCTTTAGCGTCATACGTGAAGTTACGGGTTGGCGCCAAAATTGGGGCGACGAGTTCCCAGCCAAGAACCCCTTTATTGTCTAGGACTGTCTGGCTGCAACTATCGACGGAGTATTGCCAGGTTCCTTGTAAGGAAGAAACCAGAGCACTCTGAGACACGGGTATCCCTCGCAATGCAAACTGTGGACCCAAATCGTCAATCACTACATGCTGGAGACTTGGGGTCCCTGGAAGAACTTGTAATCGGGATATGAGGGATGGAGCCAAGTCGTCGACAATGACGTGCTGAGGACGCACTTGTTGGGCCGAGACGCTCGGCGGATTTTGAAACGACCGCACTACAAGAATTGCTAGCGCTGCGGCGATCACAGCCAGCATCACCCTTGTGTAGGCATCGATTTTCATTTCTATCCTCCTCTCATTGCTGCTTGGAGCCTTTATTTCTCTCCAGCTTCGCAACCTGCAAGATACCTTCATCCCCGCTACCTCGGCGAGCCTGACGTGCTACGGGTCGCTAGAACCACAATAATCGGCGGATGCTCGGAGGCGCGCCAAATCTTAACCCGTTCTGCGGCTTCTGTTCTTGCCTCAGTCAGAAAAATCCCCTGACTCTAACAATTTTGTCCTCCAATGTTGCTGCTTGCTCTCGTATCCGAGCGATTCGCCAAAGCAATCGGTCTGAGGCTCCGTTGAGTGGGCGTGTAGACTACAGGGATTCGTTGGCCTACTGAATCAGAGCCTTAGCGTCTTTCTCATTTCCACATGCCGATTCAGTGGATTGGACCTCGAGAAGGGATTCGAGCCTTGAGATGGCGGAGCGTCGATACTCGTCTATCGCCTTCGCATAGGTCTGGAGGATGCTCGGGCTAGAGTGGCCCATTATCTGGGCCACAAAGAGGGGAGAAACACCAGCTTGCGTGAGACGGCTCGCAAACGTGTGCCTGAGGTTATAGAGCCAAAAATACTCGAGATTGGCAGCTTTTAAGGCATTAGGCCATGCCCTGCGTACATCTCGCAGATGAGTTTCTGGCCGCCCTGGGTTCGCAAAAACGTATTCGGAGAACTCCGGGCCTAGTTGCATCCGCCATCTCAGCAACTCCGCCTTGCAACGGCCGGACATGGGAACACTACGGATACCTGCGAGCGTCTTGGACTGCCTAATCCGGATTGCTTCGTCACAAAAATCAATGTCTTCCCACCTGAGTGCAAGAGCTTCTCGCCCGGAACGCAGACCGGTGTCAAGAATCAAGATGGCGAGGACGCGGATGAGGTCCGGCGCAGCCGCTAAAAGTCTCTTTTCCTCATTGAAGGTCAGGATGTGAGGCTGCCTACGCTCTTTGCGCTCTTCAAGCATTTCGACTTCACGAAATGGGCTAGCACTAATCAATCGCCTTCTCTCCGCAATTTTCAGCATTCGCCGCAGAACAGCCAAGTCGCGGTTCACAGTCGCTGCACGTACTTTTGAAGCGAGCCTCGAGTCCTTGAATTCGTCAATCCGTGCTGCATCGATTTCTGTGAGCTTGGCATCCCCGAAGCGCGACCGCAAGTTTGCAACCGAGGATGCATAACGCTTTCTGGTGTTCTGGTGACGAATTGAGTCCAGAAATTCCTGACTAAACTGCTCAAGGCGTGGTGCGTTAGATTTTGGCAATCGAAAACGACCCTCGATAATTTCAGCGAGTCTGAGGTTCAGAATTTTCTGAGCTACCCGCTTGTTGCTCGTTCCAGTCGCCTCAAGCTTTTGTTTTCCATCAACTGTGTAGCCGATAGTCCAGTTGTTGCCACGTCGGTACATTGTTCCGCTCACGGCGCCCTCACGAGGTTTGGAGGGATGTGGTCGAGAATGAGACGGGCTCCGATTAAAACGAGTGATGTTCCTTCAGCGGAGGTGCCTGGCGCTCCCGCCTCAGGGGAGAATTGAAAGGCATGAGGGACCGGAGAGGCGCCCTTAAAACCCCTGCAAACGATGGTTCGCGGCGCAAATTTGGGTGGAAACCCCTGCAATCCCTTCATAATAGTACAGATAGCCGATTTTTCAGTGAAGTGTATATTTTCCGAATCATCCACTGGGTCGTGCCGAATCGAATGGCCAGTTGTCTAACACTCACTCGGTCTTTCTGCCGAGCTGTCCTGATTTCCCTCTCTTCAGCGTCAACAAATTTTCTCAACGGTGGTCTCCCAATATGTTTTCCCTTCCGTCGTGCCTCGGCCATACCTGCCACCGTACCCGGAAGCGATACTTCCTGACGACATCACACTCGATTTCCTCTACGAGCGCCTTCTTGACGCAAACGCTGAAAGGCTTTGGGTGATTCTTGCAAAAAAGCTTTCAAGATCTCGGGCGTGGAAGATTCACAGGGAGTGGGCACGTGAAACGAGCAAACTCGCCAACCGACTTTCGATGGTTCTAGGAGCCCGCAATCCAGGTTTCCTGCCGGCGAGCTACAACAAGATGGCCAGCGGTCTCTCCGTATCAATCAGACGTTTGACCGGAAAGTTGCGTGACCTACAAAGATTTGATCGTCGCTTGGACGAGATTGCTGAAACCCACAATTGGAATTCATCGCTACGTAACGCGCGTATCAGAGGCGTACATGGCAAAGCGGGACGCGGTCGCCGACACGTTCTTCGAGGAAGCTCTGGCGTCTATCGCTAGCCTGCCAGAAACCGACCCGCTGTTGGAGCAACGAGCAAATGAACACTACGCGGACTATCTTTCTAATTTTGCTGGGTGTCGATCAAAGGCTCGACCCAGATATGATTTAGCGAAACAACTCGCGGTTGGAAACCATCTGGACGAGGATATCGCACGCATTCAGTTGAAGATCGAATGTCTGGAACTGACAATCGATGGTCACCCAGAGTTGGAGAATTTCCAAATGTTCAAAGGTGTGGCCGAACGAGGCAGCTTCATGTATCAAGATCAACTGGCCGCGTGGACGATCTACAAAGGTAGCCTTCCCGAAACTTTTCGGGGACTGAAATTCGCCAGGAAGAAAAACGCAGTTTCGCCACAATACTTCCTTTCACTTCTCGAATCTGTCAGAGTTAAGGCGAAATGAGACATGCGCAGAATCCATGGCTCAAGCGAATCTCAAAATCTGTCGGCGAACCTGATTGTCAAAACGCGATCGACACACTTGTCCGAGAGTTCGAAGGCTCAGACCAATCGCTTGATGCACTGAGCACACACTTAGGCATCGACAAAATTGTAAGAGAGCCCCTCCCATTTGAAGGCGGCGTGTACGAGATAGACGGAAAACGCCTCATAAAAATAAATTCACTGTCCGTTACTGTCCGGCAGACTTTTTCTCTGGCGCATGAACTAGGTCACTTAATTCTGGAACGCACCTTCGGAGCCGCCGTGTCATGTGCTGACGACGAAGCTCTTGAGCGAACCTGCGACAAGATAGCATCTGAGTTGCTCATGCCTTCAAGAAAGGCCATTGGATTCGCAGACGAGCTAGGAAAACAATCGCCGGAAAAATTGAGTGCAGTCGCAAGGAAATTCGGCGTTTCCCTCCAAACCGCTGCTCAGAAACTACATGATCTAGGCGTATGGAAACTAGGCACTGGAATGTGGGCATGCGACTCAACACCGACCGAGAAGTGGTTTGTCGGTCAGAGGCCTTGGAACACAGCCAAGCCGTCCTTCGCGGCGTTCGGGCTCGCGCTCGAATCCAAAACTCCAATTTGCACAAGGGAGCGTTTTTCAAAGGGAACATATACCGAGCTTGTTGCTTTGAAGGCACACCATATCGGGAAGGGCTTTGTTATAGCGGTCGTCGCAACGGCACGACGATGACACAGATAGGACCGAACGATGAACCTGAAACCCGGTGATACCGTTCGAGTCGTCGGCTCGCGCGGCACTGCGAAGGTCCTAACCAGCATGCATGGAGCCTTGCTTGAGAAGGAGATCGACGGCTTCCGGCGTTGGAATCTTGACGAGCTGCGGTTGGTGAAGCGAGGCAGAAGCAAAATTAAATGAAAGATTCAACGGTGAGTACATAGACCCTCCTTGCTGCGCTGCGGGATAAAATCCGATTTGTCGGCACTTCTATGAAGTCGCGCAGTCCAGAGTGTGTGGAGTACTCGACGCGAAAATGAAAATTCTGATCCTTTCTATAAATCCTTGACCGTTGCCAAAAGCTTCCGGCGCTCGATCAGCGCCAGCTTAGTTAGGTCGTACCCCTTCAATACTAGGAGATCGAATACAAAGTAGCGGATGTGCGATGCTTCGGCTGTGAAGTGCTGGAGACGGTGAAAATCCGGCCTGCCGGACTCGTCCAGGGCTACACCCTCGCCGTCGATAACAGTTTCAGCAGGAAGTTCAGCGAGGGCATCTGCGATCTGCGGGAATCGTTTGTTGACGTCCTTGCGGTTCCGGGAGTAAAGGATTGCTTCGCGGCCTTTGACCCCGATGGCACCTATTTCGGTCGTCCGTTTGGATGAGGTCAGGCTAAACCCATCATTCCGTAGTCGTGTTTCTTCAAACCAACGGCCGGCTCACGGTCACGCACGTGCCGGAGAAACCCAAACGTTGTTTCAGCCAAGAATTCTCCTAAAATTTGTGGCAGACAGTCGAGGTACCAACACCAATCCGTAACGAGAGATTCAGTCGGAGCTCTCAATCCTGGAGGCAAAACGGTGGTGCCAATCTTCCCCGACAAATAGACCCGTGCGGCGCGGACGCGTTTGGGATCTTTTGGTTCAAGCTCTAGCAACAGGACTGTCTCTCCCATGGGCATTTTACATATCTTGCGGACTACATGTCCCTGACTAGAGCCTTCGGGAGAGTATCTTTCTAAGTATTCAGCTATCTCTGGTACTTTCAGCTGACGCGCCCAGTGATGTAGCCTGGTCCAGTAAAGGTGGCGACCGATGACATACTGTGCGTACTCTGTGGTCCTTACACTAGCCTCCACCGCAGCTTCGACCACTTCCGCCGGTGCGGCATTCTTTCCACTGTAAGAAAAAACTTCCCGGATCAGTTGGGCCAAGAGTTCTGAAAGGTTATCCCAGAATAAGGGCAAGACCGCAGGTAACAGTCGCCATCGCGTTAAAACGTCATCATTCGGCCTGGTCTTTGCTTCGGCTTCTGCTTTTTCACAAATGTGCATCAGATTTTGACTTAGTTCATGGGCTTCGATGCGAACCCGTATCTGCTTTGGGCGACGAATATAGTAGTCGGCTAGAGAAGCTACAAGCGATCGACGATCAACGGACTCGATGCGGCCGAGGAAGATTTCTAATGTGCCGGTAATCGAGTCCGATGGGAGGGGGGAACGTTTGTCCATGACCTCGGCAGCGTGAAAGCGTGAAGGCTCGAACCCAAGCGAGACATCACGCGGCATATTTCGGAGCAGGGAGAAAAAGAATGATGCAGCGCTGTTGCAAGCATACGCCTGTCCACTGCGGGTCGCGCTTGAAACCAACGATGTCGCTAATGCCCCGAATGGCAAGGATCGGATATTCGTTGCCACGGCGTCGCGCTGCGATGTAAACACCTGAGAGTTCCATTTCCACGGCGACAAGATCGCGTGCGAACCGTAGCCACTGCTGGACGAGCGCCGCATCTTTAATCAAGTATCCACTCGACGCTATGGATCGGGCTGTAACATATGGGAACCTACGACCTCCCTCTGTTTCGAAATACGGCCTCAAGGCCGACAACACTTTTGATCGCCATTCTTCATCACCATAAAAGTTTTCCGGAACCAAGTTCACGGGCGGTCTCGCCGCTCTGATTGAGTCCTCCGTCTCCCACCCCGCTAAGAGTTCACGAAGGCCCGGAAGCGAGGCAACGAGATCTTGCACTTCTTTTTTCATTGGACCTCCCTGGTTCGTAAACTCAGGAGCATGGCTTTCTATGTGAGCACCGACCGTGAAGTCGTGCAAGCGCGACGCGACTACAACGTCTCCCAGCGTGAAGTCTCTGTCAGGAATTGCTCCACAAATCCCCACCAAAGCTAGCCAGGTCGGGTGCAGATCCTCAATCAAATCCCGAGTCGTATCCTGTGCAAATCCGGGCCCCTGCTCAGGAGTACGGACGACAGCCACTGACAATTCGGTTCCGCGGCCGGTTGCGATTCGATCAGTGAAGTAGGTCCGATTTTCACATGGAAGCCTTTGCGGATTCGGCATACGTTCCAGCACAGCTACGTATTCGTCCTCACGAACACTGATTACACCTATCTGGATTGCGCGGCTTCGATCGGTCATTGCTTCGCGTCCACCACTTCGTTCTCCGACCCTCGATTCTATACGCATCGGCCCTGGACTCAATTGCCAGGGCGTTCGTTGTTGATGCTTGAAATTGTTGCACCACTCACTCGAATGCTCACAACTTTACTGGGCCGAGCTTGCTTGAAGTTCAAACTTGCTGCCTGATAGAAGCATACGCGCGACCCGCACGGTCTCAGGGTATCTCTGAATCGTGTCGTAAACTTCGCCAAGAGTATTCTTGTTTGCTGCACCCAGAGCTACCTCCCGCAAGACTAGCTCAGCTCGGAAATCTGCGAAGTACAGTATGCGACCTGCGCTTTGATTCCAAATCCCCTCTTCAAGCCGAAGAAACACCCGCCACTCTTTCTCGTATTTCCATGCTACCGATTTTGTGCTTAGCAGCTTCCACATGAAAGACTCGTCCAGTGTCTGTGGAAAAGGGAGCCTCTCTTTCACATACTGCACACGTCCGAACTTCTTTTCGCTACCAGAAACGTCGAAACCGAGACAGATTCCCTTGCGTCGGTCGGCGCTGAAGCAAAGAACGCCGTAGCGCCGAGCCGTCTCGGCTTTGAAACCTTCATGTTTTATGTCCCATCAAATGCCTGGGCATGAAGTGGATTGCATAGATTGACGGACTTGAGCTCGAAGGGGTCATTCAAATCATCCGACTGGGCGATTTCAGCCTTCGATTGCGCACGTCGTCGCAGGCGAAGTTTGCTGCGGTGAAGTGATAAAGGCGTTTCACGTTAGACGTGCAAACGGCCCTTCGGAAACAGACTCGATTACACGCGCACTCTAGCACAGGGAAAGTCAGTATCAGGGCCGTTTTATCAGCCTATTGGCATACGCCTGGGTGCCAATAGGGCGGTTCAAGAGGGGTTTTGGGGGTGGGGTACGGGAAATAACAAGGGGAGAGGTGATTGCGACCGGGAAAACGGTGGTTTGCCGAAATTTCTGAATTCATCGGGGTTCGTCCAAACACGCCACGCAAATTCCCCCTTTATTCTTTTTGCTTTACTATTCACTTCCAATATTTGTTGTGGATCGGAAATACTAGGAAGTTAGGGGTTGGGAAAGGGGGAGGGGGCAAACGCTCTCAGTGCGTGTTTTGCGTGGTGCCAGCGGCTGCGAGGATTTAGTCGCTGAAACTGCAATTCAACGGGAATCGAGATGGCTTACTGTCCTTGGTGAGGTAATAGACTCGAAACTCTTTGAACCCCGCAGAGCAAAAGAGCCGAACTGTACCTCTTTTTTTCATCAACTCAAAAAGGAACGCTCGATTTCCGGCGATCTTGTAGTCATCGGACTTCATTACTGAAGATAGCACCTCGTTTTTTGCCCCCGTTACGAAGACTGTAGTCCCTTTGCCAAAGCTCTGGAAGTCATTTTCTAAACCCGCCGCTAGATTAGATCGATCTTGTGCAGTCTTTGGACATCGCAGGGCGAAGTCGTGGAGGCTGCTGAAAACGCCAGACTCGGTCAGCGAAACTGTCTTGAACCCATCTTTGCAAAGCAGATCTTGCCACTGTGCACGCAACTCTCTCATTACAGTCGTACGGCTGCCACTCTCTTTGAAAAGATCCGAAGACAGAAGGAGCGTATCATTGTTCATACCCGCAGCGATGACACTGATTTCGAGGTCTTCTTTTCGGAAAGTTTCAGATAATTGGTGCGCAAGCACCTGGCGCTGTTCCGCCGTTGTTGTTTCGGGTTGTGTTTGTCTGATCTCAGCAGATTCTTGAGACCCTTGCTGCTGCCCGTTGGTGGTTGCACCGGGGATAGATTCCACAGGCGAACTGCTGGAGTTGTTCGCTGTTGCGGCCACTGGAGTGGCCTGCTGGCTCCCGCTCTTAGTTAACTTTGGTATGTGCCAAAAGATCGCCAAAGCAATGAGTATTGCCAATGATGTTATCGGGTGTGACTTTATGAATCGACCCAACGCATACCCAATCTTCGCTGCCGAACCTTCACTTCCAGTAGACATTACGGTCCTCCCGCAATCGAATCCTAAACGGTCCGAAGTGTATTATCCGATTTTGGGATATTCAAGCGCAGTGAACTAAAACCACAGGGCTTCCCGTTGGAGGAAGTCCTGAAGAGTAGGGAATACGTACGGCAATACAAACTGTTTCTCGAGCGCCTCAAGGAGGCTCGTCGACACGCTGGTCTAACACAGGTGGAAGTTTCCCTGCGCTTAGGCCGCCCTCAATCGTTCATTTCAAAATGTGAGTCCGGTGAACGGAGGCTGGAATCTATCGTAAGCCTTTGCGCTTCTTTGAGACCCTGAGCTAGTGAGGTGTGCCTTGTGCGGCGGAAGCTAACAAACGGCCCCGATACAGATCTCTGAGCAAAACATCCAGAGTCCCCCAAGGCCTATTTGGGGGACATACCCCATGCCGGCCACATGCCCGGGACGTGCCGCCCGCCCCGAAATTGTTTCGCGTTAAGGCCGTGCCACCCGCCGTGGTTTCTTTCCTCTACGGGACGGTTCGCGAAAGGCTCAAGGGCGGCGAGCGGAAAACCCCACGCATAACAGACCGTGAAAAGCCCCTGATTAAGGACACTTAGTACCGGGCGCATTGCCGGGCGGAAAATTGTAGTTTTGCGCTCACAACTAGAGCGGCATCGACTAATCGACTGAGTGTTGAAGCCGCGTACAGTCTGTCCGGCGGCAAGAGACCGGTCCACAAAACAAACGACTACGAATAACTGTCGGGGCGGGCGATTTATCAACTGGACTAACCTTCGCCGCAAAATCGAAGGATAGTCTCCGAACGGCCGGCAATAATCCGTGTTACTTGCCGCAGGTACAAAAAGCGTGCTTGCCACAGGTGCGTCTGTCGCATCCGCGCCGTAGCTCCCCGCTCTTGAACGAACCTGCCTCCCCGCGTTTCTAAGTATGGCTCTGTGATTTCTGGGGCTTCTTCTGTCGCTTTACGAATATTTCACTTGACCCAGGATACTTTCGGACGCAGACTCGCCTCCAAGTTCCCATCTCCGAAGGTCGTCAAGCACAAGGAACTACGGGCTCCTGTCCCCCAGAGACGCAAGATCCGACCCAGAGGATCGCCATGCTCGTTACGAAGGAATTGCTCCGTCGCTTATTTGTGCGCTCCACAAATATTCAAGCGTTTCGGCAGGTAGCGTATATCGCTCTGCTCTCAGCGGGACTCTGCCTCGCGGTCGTCCCGGCCCGCGCGCAAGTATCCGGCCAAAACGTCAACATGGTTTCCGGCACCGACTGGACCAATGGAGATCCTTTCCTGCAACGGCAGAACGAACCTTCGATCGCGGTGTCGTCGCGGAATTCTTCGCACCTTCTGGCCGGCGCGAACGACTATCGCACCGTGGATCTCCCTGGGCTACTGGGTATCGATGAGCGCGGTGATGCCTGGCTGGGCCTTTTCAAATCTTTCGACGGCGGGCGAACCTGGCAGAGCACACTCCTTCCCGGTTTCCCACTCGATGGTTCTATACAGGGACAAGCTTCGCAAATCCATGGCTTTCAAGGAGCCTCCGATCCGACGGTTCGAGCTGGTACAAACGGGCTCTTTTACTACACTGGGCTCGCCTTCAATCGCGGAAATAATCCGCGCAGTGCCGTATTCGTTTCTCGTTTTATCGATTTGAACAACAAAGAGAACGGAGACGCCACATCATTTGAAGGCGGCTCGATTACGAATCTCCAGCCGAAGGACACCATTAAGTATGTTGATACGATCATTGTGGACCGCGGCGGCTTTCCCGGCACTCCCGGAGCCGCCGCTTTCCTGGACAAGCCGTGGGTGGCGGTGGATATTCCCCGCGGCGGTGCGCCTTGTACATCAATCTCCGTTGAGGAAGATGGGAAAACCATAACCCAAACGATCCCCGCTGCACCGGTCTACATGACCTATACCTCCTTCGTCGGGAACGGACCGCTTCAGCGCTCTACGATTAATTTCCGCAGATCGTTGGATTGTGGCGCGACATGGAGTTCCGCAACGGTATTGAGCCAAAATAATGAGTCTTCTGGCGTTGCGGATGCGGAACATCAGGGCACCGTGATCGCGATCGACCCCAGCGTTCCGCCGAGCCACCCGGCCACTGTTTACGTCGCCTGGCGCCGCTTTGCAAATCCTGGTGACGCTGATGACCCTCCGGCCATCTTCCTCGCGAAGTCCGCGGACGGCGGCGCACATTGGGGTCAGCCGTTTCCGGTCGTCGTGTTTCCCACTTCGTGTATTTTGAATCCAGCGGGCGTCGGGTGCCCCTTTGATCAGATTTTTACAAACTCCACTTTCCGAAGCAATGGATATCCGGCATTGACGGTTGACGCGACGGGTCGAGTTTATGTCGCGTGGTCACAGCGAGACGCGAGGGGCGACGGCAAAATCATGATGGGCATCGCGCCCGGTGGTCGCTCCATTCAGTCAGGCAGTATTGCCCAGGTGGATATCGGACCGGTGATCGACGACAACGGTAACACGTTCTCGAATCTTTCTGGGCGCGGAAGCCAGCTGATGCCCAGCCTGAGTTTTGCCGCGGGAAAACTATTACTCAGTTACTACGACCTTCGACAGGACCACACAACGGGGACCTTCGTGCAGGCGCCGGATCCAAATTGCGACCCGCTAGTCATGCTGCCCTGCGCTCTTGGTGGCCAATATACTGAATCCCGAACGCTCGAAGGCGAAATCGCCCCTCCGAATCCATCCAACAACCCTGCCGTCTTCAGCCCCTACGTCGCTGACTCCGCTCCACCCTTATCCTCACGTCGGCACACAATTGACGTGATGGGCGCGGAAGCCTTTCCTCCGCCTCCCTCGAGTTTACAGCCACCTTCTTTCCAGTCATTTCGAATCACACACTACCTGTTCGGCTCCATTCCAGAACTCAACATCACGGGTGAGCAAATTCAATTCAACGCACCGAATTTGCCTTTGTTCGTTGACGGCACCGCACCATTTATGGGGGATTACATCGACGTGTCTGGCACCCCGCAGATCATCCCAGATGGGAAGGGAGGATGGACATTCAACACGGATCCGACGAGCAACCCTGTTTTTCACGCAGCATGGACAGACAATCGCGATGTCGTGCCCCCCGCTGACGGCAATTGGCGGCACTACACACCTCCGATTTCAGCTTCCAATCCCGGAGGCCAGCCGAGCAAGTTCGACCCCACCCAACAACCGCTTGCGTGCGTTGTCGGTCAGACCGGCATGCGGAATCAGAATGTCTACACGGCAGAAATCAGCCAGGGCGTTATTCTGACCTCGCCGCAGACTTCCAAACCTGTTCTGACGCCAGACGGCCAACCAATCCAACGCGCATTCGTAGTCGAGGTGCGCAACGCGTCAAACGCCGCGCGGAGCTTTCAAGTCAGCATTCCGAGCCAGCCCGCGACGGCGACGGCTTCCTTCTCGCAATTCGCTCCCCTGACTACGCAAACGGTGAAGGTCAATGCCTTTTCATCACAGTCGTTCCCTGTTTTCGTTGTCGCCAATGCAGGCAGCACAATCGCATTCCCCAGCGTTCTCGTCACCGCCACGGAGAACGATGGTGCAAATCCACCGCTGACGGGCTCCGTCCTACTCAACCCGGACCCCACGAATCCTGCCTTGACGAGCCCGGACAACGCGGCGATCGGCGGGAGTCAAATTTCGATCAATGAGTTCTACAATCCTGGCGTTGCGAATCCCGGCGTGGCCAATTCAGGCACGCCAAATCCGGGTGTGGCAAATCCCGGTGTTGCTAATCCTGGTGTCGCTAATCCGGGAGTTGCGAACCCTAATTTAGTCGTTGCTCTGACGAACCCTGGTGTGGCGAATCCTGGAGTAGCAAACCCTGGAGTGGCCAATCCAGGTGTGGCAAAACCCGGCGTGGCCAACGAATCAGTCACCGATGCCAGTTACGCATTCACGAATGAAGGAAACACGACGGCCGCGTACTCGATTCAGTTCTTCCAGTCCGCGCCTTTTCCCGCAGGCGCGCAGTTCCAGATTATTTTGAGCA
>WNFO01001938.1_pt1 | contig 16805 bp, 20 predicted proteins | sample 5400251 | NCBI WGS metagenome assembly WNFO01 (sample SAMN13153354, study PRJNA577476) | soil metagenome | isolation source: 100 cm saprolite under Madrone tree | place: USA:California | collected 2016-06-14 | reverse complement strand
TGTTGAAATGCAAGAATGTTGACATTTTGATCGGCGAGAGCCTGGCAAACCTTTCCAAGCGTTCCAGGTCGGTCTTCCAAGCGAATTGTGAACTCCCTGTTGACTGGCATGACGTGAACCTCACTTTCGATTTGCTCGGAGATGAGCCGGGGACTCCTGCGAGGGGGAATAAGCAAAAATACTATGCCAGTGTGCGGTTGATCACAAGGTTTCGCGTTGCATCACTTTCAGCGGGACATCCGTCCGCAACACATAGGAACACCAAAAGCAACGAAGTGAAGGTAATCCAGCGAGATGACGTCGCGCAGTTTTTCAATGACCGTTTCTTGCGCGCTGTCGCAGTCAGCGATCGCCTTAGTCGCCTACAACAATGATTTGTAACTCTGTGCGGCGGAGCTTCGCTCCGTTCCCGGCGCGATACTCACGGGTTTATTTCCAGTTGTCAGCAAACTGCTTCCCAATGCAGATCTATGCGAGTTTTCCCGGGCCGAGATCAACCCGCGAAACACCTCTCCCGACGTCCGGTTTGATGTGTGCCATAAGGAGTCTGGTACCTGCCTCGACCGATAGATGGTCGCCGGAATCTATCTTCCAACCGGCAATGACTGGTCGATGACAAATTTGGAAAAGTTAAGAACCTCGGTGCTTGAGGCAAAGGGCAACCGGCCAGTAATGGCAAGTTTGGCGATGCCGTGGACCATGGTCCAGGCGAGCAGCGCCATTTGATGCGAATCTCCGGATGGCAATCGGCCCGCGTCCTGAGAGCCCTTGACGAAACCCAGGAGGGTGCCAAAGGCTTGTTCCGCCGCCGCTGCCGAATCAGGATGCCTGCGCTTCGATATCGGCGCGTCAAACATGACTGTGAAGTGTTCGGGTCTACGCAAGGCAAACGTCACGTAACCCAACCCGGCACGCTTGAGCCGATCGAGAGCGTCCGGTCGCTGCCCGGCCGCCTCAACCATTGCTTGCGTTAATTCTCGAAAACCCTGGGCTGCGACGGCCGCCATCAGATCGTCGCGATCCCGGAAATGCCGATAGGGCGCGTTATGCGAGACGCCGGCGCGCCGTGCCACTTCCCGCAAGGTGAAGGCAGTCGGCCCGACCTCGGCGATCAATCGAATCGCGGCCTCCAGCAATGCTTCCCTCAAGTTTCCGTGGTGATAAGGCTTTGGGCGGCGCATCTTCCTCCTTCCCATTATATCGAGAGTGTTGACATCGGCAACATCAAGGTAGGCGGGCCCCGGAAACGTGGCTCTGAACCGTGTCTCCAAAAATAAGATGTAATCATGTTGACGCGAGCAACATCGCAAGTGTAGCATGTTGGCAGTGCCTACATTGACGGGTCGCGGGGCGTGAGTAACCGACCGGCCAAGGCACATTTTGAGAGAGGAGAACGTAATGAACGCGAAGTCTTTGGTTCTGAGTTTAGCTGTTCTGCTTTTCCCGATTCATTCCTGGGCCCAGAACGCCGCTGGCACAACACAGTCTTTCAGCGGCAATGCCCAATCATTGGGCGCAGCGGATAAGTTTCGTTACTACATCACCGAGACCTATCTGAATCCGAGCGTCTTCACGGCCCCGGCATTTCGTGCAGGCATTCGCATGGCGAATCCTCCGGGCAAAGGTGCCACGCAGTATCCCCCGGAGTGGCGACAGGGCGCTGAGGCTTTCGGGCGAAACTACGGCGATGCCTTCGCACAGCGTGTAACGTTCGAGACGGCACGCTTTGCGACCGGAGTTGTGACTCACGAAGACCCTCGCTATACCCCATCCTCCAGCCACAACGTACTGGCGAGAAGTCTTCACGCGCTGACCTTCACCTTTGTCGACCGATCCGATTCCGGGCATGCCATGCCGGCCATATCCAACTTCGTGGGTGCGACAGCCGCGGGCTTCATCGGTAACGCCTACCTTCCGTCCGGTTTCAACAACGCTACGCATGCAGGTCAACGGGCGACCCTCCAGTTCGGGTTCACGGCGGCGGGAAACCTCTTCCGCGAGTTCGCGCCGCAAATGCCCAGACCCGTGCGCACGGTGTTCCAGCTGATTGCCAGGTGACGAAATGTTTTGCGTCTTACGGAGGCGAAGGTGACTGTGCTCGTCAGATTAAGCAGCTTGCTGGTCTTGCCCTTCTGGGGCCTGATAATTCTCCTGCCGCGGCGTCGCTGGACCGCGCGCATCATGCGTTCACCATTTGTGAGTGCTGCGCCCGCGCTTCTTTATGTTGCGCTGGTGCTCCCGCGACTGGGGACGATCTGGCCGGCAATCGCGAGACCGACGCTCACTGGGATTGCGACGCTGCTCGGTTCGCCCGAGGGGGCCACGATCGCCTGGGTTCACTTCCTGGCGTTTGACCTGTTCATTGGCCGGTGGATTTATCTGGATAGCCAGAAGCGGCGGTTGAGCGCGCTGCTGATGGCGCCGGTGCTGTTTCTCACGCTCATGCTCGGCCCGTTGGGATTCCTTCTCTACCTTGTAATTCGCGCGGTTGCGACTTCGCGCGAAGCTGGCCGAGGCAGCGCTCAGCTTTCCGTCGCAAGATTGAACAGCAGCGAGCCCTCGATCAACGGGACGCAACTTGGACTACGAACGGGAAATCCAAGCAAGACGCTTCTGCAGCGCGCCTGGAGCAGCAACCGGCCATTGACGATCCTCGGCGTGGCAATGACTCTCGTTTTTCTCGCAGCTCTTGCGGGAGTCCTGCTCGATCATCGCATCATCACAGGTGCACCGGCTTGGCTCAAACCGGCCAAGTTCGCCATCTCCGTCAGCGTGTACTGCTTCACTTTTGTTCGGCTGCTCGGGTTTGTTGAGAACCGGCCCCGCCTCGCGCGTTTCGCGGCCAACGTGACAGTCGTCAGCTTCATCGTCGAGATGACGGTAATCCTCACACAGGCGGCGCGTGGCACAACCAGCCATTTCAATTTGACGAACCCACTGAATTCTTTCCTGTGGCTCACGATGGGAGCGTTCATCGTCGTCGTGTGGATGATGAATTTCTTGCTGGCGCTCGTGCTCATCTTCGAGCGGATTCCTGACCGCACCTTCGCATGGTCGTTGAGACTCGGGCTGCTCATTTCACTCGTTGGTATGGGCGCCGCGTTCTTCATGGTTCGGCCCACGCCGGACCAGATGACAGCCATGAGCGCAAGTCATGGTCCACGCATCATCGGTGCGCACAGTGTCGGCGTCGCTGACGGCGGTCCTGGGCTGCCTGTCGTAGGTTGGAGTACGGTCGGCGGTGACTTGCGCGTAGCACATTTCGTGGGGATACACGCGATGCAGGTGCTGCCGTTCTTCGGCTGGCTCATCGCGCGACGCAGGAACTTGTTCGCGCACTTCACGGAAGTCCACGGGTTGGCGCTAATTTTCACGGTTGGAATCGCTTATCTAGGATTGGTGCTGCTGCTGGTGTGGCAAGCACTGCATGGACAATCGGTGATTCATCCCGACGCATACCTACTTACCGGGGGCCTTGTTCTGATCGCGCTCACAGCGCTTTCCGCTTTCATCATCGCGACACACGCGAGACGTACGGGCAGCGGAGCAGCCGCCTGCAATTCAGCGCTGGCTTCCAGCAACGCGCTCAGAACATGAAAGATTTAAACCCAGCAAAGGAGGCAACAATGACGAAGTCAATTACGCAGATCGGCCGGACCGCCATCGCACTGGTGATGTTCGGTTCTTTCCTTTCGACAGCGTTCGAACCAGTCGTGGCGCAGATGCGAGGGACATCCACGCTAACCATTCGCGTCACCGGCGCCAGAAACACCAAGGGCAAAATCGGTGTCACTCTCTTTCAGGACGCACAGGGTTTTCCCGATGACACGTCGAAGGCCGTCCAGCAGCAAAGTGTCGAGATCGATCCGAACACCAAGAGCGCCCAAGTAAGCTTCAAGGACCTGCCACAGGGCACCTTCGCTGTCTCGGTCCTTCACGACGAAAACGGCAACGGGAAGATGGACAAGAACTTCGTGGGGATGCCCAAGGAAGGTTACGGAGCCTCGAATAACCCCAGGAAGAAAAAGCGCGCGCCCACGTTCGACGAAGCGAAGTTCTCGTTAAACGGCAGGGAACAGACCATCGAAATCACGCTGATCTACTAACAGGCGGGAGCGGGCGGGTCCCCCTGGACAGCTATATATAAGGATACGGGAGGTAAAAAACATGAGTCAGGAAAAAGTAGCTCTGGTTACAGGAGTTTCATCGGGAATCGGTCGAGCCATCGCCGGTCTGCTTTCCCGCCATGGTTTCCGAGTCTTCGGAACCGAAAGGGGAAATGCCGGGGCCACGAGAGCTCTGGAGAATGTCGAGCGGGTTCACGTCGACGTTCGCGAAGAGGAGTCGATCCATTCTTGCCTGCGTACAGTTCTTGATCGCGCCGGGCGGATCGATGTTCTGGTCAACAACGCAGGCTACACGATGATTGGCTCTCTCGAAGAAACGACGATCGATGAAGCGAAAGGGCTTTTTGAAACCAATTTTTTCGGTGTTCTGCGAATGACCCAAGCCGTGCTCCCCTTCATGCGAGGTCAGCGATCGGGACGCATCATCAACATTGGATCGGTAGTGGGGTTTGTTCCCGCGCCGTACCAGGGAATCTACTGCGCCAGCAAGCACGCCCTCGAAGGTTACTCCGAATCCCTGGACCATGAAGTGCGCCAGCTTGGAATTCGCGTATCCGTCATCGAACCCGGTTTCACACGCACCAACATTGCGCAAAACAGCCATGTCATCGCCCATCCGTTAGAAGCTTACACGGACGGCCGCACACGCGTTCTCAACGCGACTCCAGAAAACATAGCGAAGGGCGGCACGCCTGCGGGAGTCGCCGAGGTGGTGCTGAAAGCTCTGACCCGCCAGTCGCCGCGCTCACGATATCCGGTAGGACGAGAGGCCAAGTTCGTCAGCCGGCTGCGCAAATTTGCTCCTTCAAGTCTCTTCGACAAGGGCCTTCGAAAACAGTTTCGACTGGATGCCGCCTGAACACGGGACAGCAGATTTTTTTGACACAAACTAAGTAACCGCCCGAGCAACAAACGGCGCTAAAGTGCCACAAAGCTGCAAAGACAAAGATCGTCAAACCCTCGACAGGTCGTTAAGGACAGCCCGTATAGGTTTCTCCTTCCAGAAACGATTCCAGTTGTCGAGCGAAGTGAACGTGCGGCTGTGCATCCGATCGATGTACAGCGTGCCCGACAGATGATCAATCTCATGCTGGAGGATTCGGGCGTACCACCCGGCGGCCTCAACCGACTGATGCTCTCCGTGTTCATCCAGATATTTCGCTCGGACGGTGCGGGCACGCGGAACGACCGCGGAAAAACCGGCCAGGCTCAGATAGCCTTCGTAGAAATCAACTGTGTCATCCATCGAGAGAGTGATTTCCGGATTGATGATCACGTGGAAGAGCACAGGCCGCCGCTCCTTCTCCGCAACCTCTTGCGGCGGCAACCCTTTCCACAAATCCTCCCGGTCTTCAATTACTGCAAGCTGCAGCGGTAGTCCGACTTGGGGAGCGGCCAGGCCAACGCCTGGAGCGTCCTGCATTGTTTCTTTCATGTCCTGAATCAGTCTTTGGATCTCGTCGCCCATCATCTCTTCGCGCGTCAACGAACGCGCCGTTTGCCGCAAAACCGGTTCTCCTGCCTGCACGATCTTCAGCCGCAAACTAGTCCTCTTTCAGTCCCCACCAAGTATGTGTGCGTGGAGAGTTCGTGGAAATAAGCCGTCAAGCAATAGCATAGCCCGACAGCGACCGTGCACGACAAGACGAATACGCCGCATGCGTTGCGTCCCATTTTTTCTATGTAAAAACTAGCGCTGTACCTGTGCCACATCTGACCGCATCTCATCCTGCACGCATGAACAAGCCAGCCAGCGAAGATCGCGTTTCTTTTTTTCTTGTCGACGTGTTCTCGGATCAACCACTGGAAGGAAATCCCGTGGCTGTAGTCCCAGATGCGGCACGACTGGAAGAAAGCACGATGCAGCGCATCGCTCGCGAATTCAATCAATCCGAAACGACCTTCCTGTTGCCACCGACGAGAACGGGCGCCGACTGGCAGCTTCGTTCTTTTACGCCCGCCGGAGAAGAAGCCCTTGGTGCGGGACACAATACTTTGGGAGCGTGGTGGTGGCTGGCCGACTCCGGCAAAGTGGCTCTCGAACCCTCCGGTGGCCGGTTCACCCAAGAGATCGGAGACAGTCTGCTGCCGGTCGATGTAATCTGCGAGGCGGGCAGACTCATCTCGATCGGGATGACACAAGCGGCTCCCGAGTTTGGCAAAAGATTAGGCGACTTTACCGAACTGGCGGCCGCGCTCGGTCTGGCTCCAACCGATTTCGACGCGAAAGGTCTGCCCATCCAGGTCGTCTCAACGGGCGCACCGCACCTGCTCATACCGCTTCGCAACCGCGACGCTGTGGACCGGGCGCGCCCCGATTTCGCTCGACTCCGCCCAATCCTGCATTCGCTCGATGGGGAAGGCTGCTACCTCTTCAGCCTTGATCCAGTTCTATCGAGTTCGGCGGCTTACGCCCGCTTCTTCAATCCAATTCTTGGCATCACGGAAGACGCTGCCACAGGAACTGCAGCCGGGCCGCTCGCATCTCAGCTGGTTGCGCACCAGATCGTCGAAGGCGGGACGACGCTTGTAATCGAGCAGGGCCACGCGATGGGACGCCCAAGTCGAATTCGTGTCTCGGTTTCGGGAAAAACGGTACAAGTTTCCGGGAGATGCTTCATTTCCGGCAGAGGAGAGCTTTACATAAAATAATCGCGAGCCGGTTCACGCGAGCACCAAATTCCCTGCCTAAACCCCTCGGACCTATCGCAATGGACGGAAGAACTCCCGCAGATCCTTCGCAAGCAGTTCGGGCTGCTCCATCGCAGCAAAGTGTCCGCCCTTGGGCATCTCCGTCCAGCGCACGATATTCAAACCGCGCTCCGCCAACGTCCGCGGCGGCATGGCAATCTCCTTGGGAAAGACGGCCACAGCTACTGGAGGCTCGACACGGTTGCTGCGCGAGAGGCTCAGCGGCCGCTGGCGCGACTCGTAGTACAGGCGTGCGGACGAAGCCGCCGTTTCCGTCACCCAATACATCATGACGTTGGTCAAGAGCTCGTCACGGGTAAAGATGCTTTCGACATCGCCGGCACAATCGCTCCATGTCCGAAATTTTTCGATGATCCAAGCCGCCAGTCCAACGGGAGAATCATTCAATCCGTAACCCAAGGTTTGCGGCTTGGTTGCTTGTTCATGGCTGTAGCCCCCTTCAGCATCCCACCACGCGCGGAGTTGTCCGAGATAACTACTCGCAATTTCATCCTCCGGCTGTATGTTCAGCGTGCCCCCGAGCAGAAAACGTCCCGCGATGTAGTTCAAATGAATCCCAATCATGTGCTCAGCGTGATCGAGTCCCAGCGCAATCGAAATCGCCGACCCCCAGTCGCCGCCCTGCGCGCCGAAGCGCTCATACCCGAGTTCCTGCATCAGCCGCACCCAGAGGGCCGCAATTTTCTTCGGATCCATGCCTCGCTCGCGCGGACGGTCGGAGAACCCGTAGCCTGGCAATGACGGCACAATCACATCAAACGCATCCACTTCCCTGCCACCATGTGCTGTCGGATCGGTCAGCAGCGGAATGAGCTTCAGCATCTCAACAAAACTTCCCGGCCACCCATGCGTCACCACGAGCGGCAGCGGCGCCGGCCCTTTCCCTCGCACATGTACGAATTGAATATGGAAGCCGTCAACTGAGATGCGAAACTGCGCCAGCTGATTCAGCCGCGCCTCTTCGCGACGCCAGTCATAGCCATGACGCCAATACTCAGCCAGCGAACGCAGGTAAGCAAGATTCGAGCCGAACTCCCAGCCGGCATCGTCAAGCTCATCCGGCCAGCGCGTGGTATCGAGACGATGCGCTAAATCGGCAAGTACAGCATCCGGGACCTGAATCGCAAATGTTTCCCTAGCCATTCCGTCAAGCCCTCCGCAAAAGAACGGCTTCCGAAGAGATGTCTGACCAGGCATCATAGTCACATCATGGATTCTAAGCCGAGCGCGACGCCTTCCACTGGAGGGCTGGTAATTTCACGTTCGCCCCTCGCTTGATTCCCGCGCATGAACTTCCGCGCGCTCTTTCCCCTGCTCAAGATCCGCCACCGATTCTGAAGGGGCAATCCACGTTTTGGAAATGACGTTGTAAACAGAGGCCTGCACTCCCTGCGCGTTGTGCTCCGCGAACAAACGCAAGTGTTCGTTCCTCACTTTGACTTCGGCCCACACACCTTCATCCAGCATGGAACACCTTCTCTTCCACAATTCTCTGCGCCGTCTGCCCTTCCTGGCTAAACCCTGCGCCTGCTCCGTCCGCTTCTTCCGTCAAGGCTCTCCGCTGCGCTCCGATGAACGCCAACAACGCGGCCTTGACGGCGCGGACGGACAGTCGCCTTCCCTCGCCATGAAGGGCATTTGCTTTTTATGCACCGCTCCGCGTTGCCGGGAAAGCAAAACTCAAACCCCTTCGAAGGAAATCCCATGAACGCAAAGATAGCAATGAACGCGAGGAACAAGGAACGAACCATCGAAGTTGCTGGCTTGACGGTGCAATCGTGAGCACGAACGGCCTTATTGCACGCTCCACCGGCGAAGGAACATTCGAGGGCGTCTATCACCACTGGGACAGCTACCCGAACCAGGGGCTGGGCCAGTTTCTCATTCACATATTAACAGGGCATTTCGACAACGATCTCGCACGGATGCTGCGCGTTTTGATCGACGAGCATCCCGCGGGATGGAGCACGATCGTGAACAAAGACTTCGCACTCAAGCCGGGTTAAACGGCCGAAACCCTGAGACATCCTTCCTTTTCCGGTATGGGCGACGAGGAATATCATGCGGCAATGGAACAATTCCGCGCGCTTCCTGACTATCGGCGTCCGCAGTGCTACTGCCACGGGAAAAGGCATGAGGAAGCGCACGTCCTCACCGAAAGGTCCGACGTCTGCGCTTCCTGGGCCTACGTGTTCGACGAGCAGGAACGAGTCCTGCATGTGTGCAACCGCGAGAAGCACAGGGACACCAAGGAATATTTTTGGAACGATGTCGCCCGCATCGAACTCGACAACGTGAACGAGGTCAATTGGACACACATCGAGTGTGGCGAAGACTTCGAGCGCTGCGGACACTATGCGTGGAAGCACTTTCCCCAGTTGGAGGGCAGAAGCAATTTGGGCATGCAGACGTTTCTGGGCCGACGACCTTTTCAAATGCACGATGCCATCGGATTCATCGTGAATGGTCAACGCGTCAAGAACACGGGCAGCGGCGGCGACGCCGATTTCCTGCGGCGCAGCTACAATCTGCCTCACTTCCACCAAACACTTGGGTCGCGACGGTCGTATACGCGAATGGACGCAGAGCGCACCTGCCTGTAGCATTGCGTACAACGGAAGGTGAAAAGCCCTACCCCGGCGTGAAGTGGATATTTCCGCCAACGCTGGTCAACCCGAACGAAACAATAGTGGGATGAATCTAAACAGGATCAAACGGACCCGCTCATAGAAAATCTCCGCGATCTCACCTGGCCGTCCGGAAACAACTCCCTGAGCCGCGAATCCACATATGGGTTATCTGGAAGGCGTCAAGTTGGCATACGTATCCCAAAGGTGCTTAGCTGCGTAGAGATAGATATGGATAGTCTACGCGACATGGAAGCCCCCTTCGAGGCCCGCTATCTGGCGTTCCTTGAAACGATTACTCAGCTCCGGCCGCGCCTGCACCGCTACTGCGCGCGCATGACCGGATCGGTGATGGACGGCGAGGATGTTGTTCAAGACGCTTTATTCGAGGCCTACCGCAAGCTGGGACCAGTACGACGACAGCCGTCCTCTTGCGCCCTGGCTTTTTCGTATTGCGCACAACCGGTGCATCGATTTCCTGCGGCGACGTGGAGTTCGAGTTGAAGCTGAAACTGCCGCTATGAGTCCAGAGTACGTAATGCCCGCCAACCCGCCTGTCCTTGGTGTGGGTCGAGCGGTTGAACAGCTGGTGATGAATCTGCCTCCCAAGGAACGCGCATGCGTGCTGCTCAAGGATGTTTTTGATTACACGCTCGAAGAAATCGCGGAACTCGTCAGCTCCACCGTGGGCGGCGTCAAGGCCGCGCTCAACCGGGGGCGATCGAAATTGGCTGCCTCGCCTGAGCCAGAGAGATCACATCGCGAAATGAATCCAGAGTTGTCGCGGCTTCTACACCTCTACGTCGACCGGTTCAACAAGCGTGATTGGGAAGGACTCCGCGAACTCGTTAGCGCGGATGCTCAACTTCGTGTGGCGGATCGTTTTGCCGGTTCCATCGATGAATCGCCTTATTTCGGAAACTATGAACGGCAGAGAGTGCCGTGGCGGCTGTCAGTGGCAGAAGTGGACGGAGAGTTGGCAGTCGTAGTGTTTCGCCAACACAAGGACGAGTGGAAGCCTGATTCCGTCGCTCGGCTGGAAGTCATCGATCAGCACATCGTGCGCATCGTGGATTTCGCGCATTGTCCGTGGGTTCTCCCGGCGGCGACCTCTCTCGTCGGGGAGGGCGGCTCCTAAGGAATGCTGCAAGCGACGCGTATCCTGAATCGCTCCGCGGTCGTAATAGAGAGTGGGAAGGCAATTCCAGGAGGAAAGAAAATGCACACGAAAAACGCTATTAAGTTTGCGCTGACCGTTTCGAATGGAGCAGTGCTGAGCGTGATCGACGAGATGAGTGGCGCTGCAACGACGTTTCCGACAGCGAACGGCGGGTGCCACCCGCTCTGGGTCTTGGGTCACCTCACGCTGATTGAGGGCTCGATACCGGCGATACTTTTCGGAGACAAGAATGCCGCGGCAGAGTGGCAACGGTACTTTGGTGAGAGCTCGGAACCCGTCGCCGATGCCACCGCGTATCCACCTTTCGCCGAGGTTCGAGAGAAGTATCGCCAATTGCGCGAGCAAAACCTGAAGCTTCTGGAGTCGCTGAGCGAGGCGGATCTCGACAAGCCGACGAAGGCCCCTCCCAAGGGACGAGAGCAAGAGTTCGCCACTTACGGACAGAGCTTCCTCGTGCTGGCCCTGCACCAGACGATGCATCGCGGCAACGTGACCGACGCGCGGCGTGCGGCTGGGCGCGCACGGCTCGCGGCGCAGGCCGCAACCTAATCCTCCGCTAATCCGGACCAGGGGCGGGCCTTGCGCCGCAAACTCAGCTCGTCTTTTCCGAATTTCTGCTCGTGACTACCTGAGTGCTTATCTTCGCTCCGTTGAGAGCCCGTAGTAAGTTAGAAAAACATTCAAATAAAGGAGACGAATTCAAAATGAGAAAAATTATGGCGCTGGCGCTACTTATTCTAAGTATACAAGCAGCCTCGCTGTCCGCGCAGAGCTCCAAGTACTCTCCGCTCAGCGAGTACATGATGACACCCGAAGCCGAGATCGCATTGGCGCGAAGTGCAGCGCCCGAAAATGTTTCAGCGCATGCCACGGTTAAGGTACTTACGGCCGCCGGATACAAAGTCGCTACCCAGGGCGACAACGGCTTCGTGTGCATCGTCATGCGCGGCTGGGGAGCCCCGACGTTTACGCCTGCACCCTTCCGAGCCCTCGTGTACTACGCAAAGCTCCGCGCGCCAATCTGCTTCAATCCCGCCGCGAGCCGGACCGTTTTGCCGTTGCAGGAGCTGCGCGCCAAGCTTGGAATGGAAGGTAAGACACCGGACCAAATTGCCGAAGGAGTTCAGGCGGCGTACGCCAAAGGTGAACTGCCGAAAATGGAAACGGTGGCATTCGCGTACATGTTCTCTGCGGACCAGGATCTGGGGCCTGGAGTTGGCCCGTGGCATCCTCACATGATGTTGTACACTCCGTATTACGAGAACTCGATGCTGGGCGGTAACCAGGTCGGTGGCGCGCTTCCCTTCGTTGGAGACGATGCTGGAACCCTGTTCGCCGTGACTGTAATCCCAGTGGCCCAGGAGTTGGCGGTCAAAACCCAAGACAAATAAGTGATCGACGAACCTCGCAGTTCATTTCAGTGGTGGTGGTGATCCTCATGGTGGTCCGTGTGCCAAGGGCCGACCGCGGTTCCGATGATGATGGTGTCTTCTTCGGCGGCCATGGTGTGCTTTACGTTGGCCGGAACGAACAGGAAGCTGCCAACGGGATAAGACTTGAGGTGCTCGAGGTCGAGCGTTTCGCCAAAGCTGACCATCAGTACACCTTGAACGACCGCGACCCTGGCGTCGCTGGCATGCGAGTGAAAGTCATGGAACCCCGCAGGAACGAAAGCAGCATACGTGAATGCTTCGCCGGGCACGTCGCTTCGCCCTTCGAGCACCGACCACTTCGTCCCATCAGAATCGATTTTTTGCCACACAATTGTTTTCGCGTCCCATGCCTGAGGCGCCTTGCCTGATTCAGTGGCTGCAGCCGTTAGTAGGACCAAATTCATCGTCAACGCGATTAGCCAATACATTGTTTGTCTCCATTCCGGTTTGGATTGGTTGGAACCATGTTCAGTGTTTTGGAACTCTTGCAATGTAACCGTCGCTGGGAAATCGTTTCTATCCGGAATTTGGCGCCAAACTCAGGACACTTGACGGAGGGAAGCCTGATGTTTTCGGGCATTACTTCTTACTCGTGCGCCTTGGAATCTAGCGGCGCGAGGTGCGCAGCGTTTACTGTCGCTGGAAATGCGAATTCGACGATCGATTGCCATGAACGTTGGTATTTTCGAAGTAGAGAAGTGGTACGGTGCGCTAGCTTACGGCACCAGACCACATATCTTGAAATGTTCGGACGGTCACTTTTGCGTCAGCTTAGCCAAAGCTAGGACATTGCTCTACTGGCCATTAGCCGCGCCGCCGACAAATTGCTGCCAATTCGCCATGGCGAACTCCACCACCTGAGTGAGTGTCTTTCGCGACGTCCCATCTTTTGATTGCAGCGCAATTCAGTATAGAACAGTTGAGTAGTAAGCAGCTAAGACATCGACTGGCGCCGCTCTCGGAACGTCGCCGTCATGCTGGCCCTGCTTCACTCAAGATCCTCGCATGTGGCAGTTTGGCTTCGGCGGTCCCGATATGGAGCGCTTGGTGGGATGGCCGCGGGCGCATCTATCTCGACCGGTTCTGGAACGACTTCTCGCTCGACCCCAAGCGCTTCGATGAGGCGAAACGCCAACACTACGCGGCACTCTATGCAATGCCGGGCGCAATCCGTGCGGGCTTCGCCCAGTTCGCAGCCTTTGCTCAGGACGCCATCGACAACAAAGCGTATCTCGCTAAAGGCAAACTCACCATGCCGGTGCTGGCGATTGGAGGCGAAGCGTCGTTCGGAACCATGATGGCCAAGGTGATGCGTATCGTTGCGACTGATGTGCAAGAAGCTATGGTTCCAGATTCCGGCCATTGGATTATGGAGGAGAACCCCTCAGCGACCATCAAACTCGTCACAGAATTCCTCAAATCAAAGCTCTGATGGATTCGCAGCTGCATAGAAATGTGACTGACCCTCCAAGAATGTCACGAACGAAGAAACAGGCAAACTGGAGATATCTAGCAGGGGAGCTCGGACTAGGAGACGAACTCCCGATATCCCTTAACAACGAAAATCACAAATTCGGATGGTTGCGGGGTCTGTGGAAGTGATTGAAAGAGAAGAATCTTTGGTTGCGGCGGCTTGATTTGAACCGACAACCATTGGGGACTCTCCAGACCAGCTCACGAAGCAGGCGCGCACTTCTCCAAGACACGCGTGACATTCTTGTGACACAGGAATCGGAGCAGCGTCGGAAAGCAGCAATCGGTGCAAGCGCCATTCGGCTCGCAACCGAATGCTCTACCCAAACTCTGTAATTTATTGAGGACAAAGATGTTGGCTCCCCGGGGAGGATTCGAACCTCCAACATTTCGGTTAACAGCCGAGAGTGGCGAAAATCTAAGTGCCCTATCTGGTGTCGCTTACGGGAAATCGGGAGCCATTTTCCCCTCTCTAGCTGCACCCAATGTTGCACCCAAGATCCGGGCGATGTGCACAGAGTTCTGCACGCATTGCGGAGGAGGACAGCAGGAAGAGCGTAGGAGATACAGGATGTCTCCCTGTTACTTTTTTTTCTCCCCTTCCTAGCAGGAAACTTCAACCGGAGTTCATCGCCTTCGACAGGAGGATTTCCGTTGCCCATGCGAGCTAGAATCCGGCTAACCCTTGCCGGATCAGCACGTCTGTGTGCGCATAGCAGAAACCTTTTTCGACGGGGAGGGAACATATCGAATCGACCTTGCAATAATGCTATGGCATGGCATAATTTCAAGGTAATGATTGAGCGAGCGATCAAGCCAGTTATTAAGGACCTCTTGACTCGATTCCCCGCGGTTGGGCTTCTCGGGCCTCGCCAAGTCGGCAAAACCACGCTGGCCCTTTCGCTGGCTTCCGAGCTGAAAGAAAGCTCCATCTACCTTGACTTGGAACTGCCGTCGGACCGGGCGAAACTGTCGGATCCAGAACTCTATCTCGGACAACACGAGGAAAGTCTCGTGATCTTGGATGAGATTCATCGTCTACCCGGCATCTTCAAGACGCTTCGGAGCCTTATTGATAGAAGACGCCGCAAAGGGAATCGTCGTGGGCAGTTTCTGCTCCTAGGTTCTGCTTCGATTGATCTACTTCAGCAATCGGCCGAAACGTTGGCAGGACGTATCACGTACCAGGAACTACGACCGTTCTCCGAGCTGGAGATTGCGGATGTCAGACCAGACGCGGGAGACCAACTCTGGGTGCGGGGTGGCTTTCCGGACAGTTTCCTTGCAGCGGATGACAAAGAAAGCTTCGAATGGCGGAGCGCTTTCATCCAAACCTATTTGGAGAGAGATGTGCCCGCTCTCGGACCCAGAATTCCAGCCGAGACTCTCCGTCGATATTGGCAGATGCTGGCTCACAATCAGGCGCAAATGCTGAATGCCGCACAGTTGGCGAGCGGACTTGGGGTGAGCGGTCACACCGTGGCCCGTTACCTCGACATAATGGTGGATCTTCTGCTGGTTCGGCGGTTGCCACCTTGGTCGTCAAATGCAAAGAAACGCCTGGTGCGAACACCGAAAGTCTTCGTGCGAGACAGTGGTCTTGTCCATGCTTTGCTTGGCATCCGCGAGCGCGAGGAACTCCTGGGACACCCTATCGTCGGGGCAAGTTGGGAGGGAATGGTCATTGAAAATGTACTGGGTGCGCTACCCGCGAGCGCTCAGACATCCTTCTACCGAACATCTGTAGGCGCAGAGATCGACCTCATCATTGAATTTGGCGCAAAGGATCGGTGGGCGATCGAAGTTAAGCGATCCGTTGGAAACCCTGCACCGACCAAAGGGTTCTACATCGGATGTGAAGACATCAGAGCAACCCGGCAGATCGTGCTTTATCCTGGCACGGAGAGATACAAGTTGGGCCCAAAGACAGAAGTGATGTCCCTGGAAATGCTTCTACGCAAAGAACTGCACCGAGCCAAGTAGCCTAAGACCATTACAGCGCGTTACGTGAAGATGCAGGAGCGCAAGAAAGTGGCTCCCCGGGCTAGATTCGAACTAGCAACCCTTCGGTTAACAGCCACTGCAGTTATTTGCTAATACTTTGCCGGAGCGGGAGTTTTCCGAGGAGAATCAGCAAGTTGCGATGAAACCTGAGCGTCAACTTCTCCTCTTTATTCACCTTTTGTTCGCGAGTTCTCAGCAATTTTCCACGACTACCGTTACATTTTCGTGACAGCCGACCCTTCGGGAGAAATCCGAATGGCTGCACGGTGATCTTGGCGCTCAATCGGAATTCATGGCGGCGCTCTGCTAATCTAACCAACCCTGCTCGCTATTCGGATCGGGGCGGCCCGATAGTGCTTTGTAGTTTTTGAAACTCCTGCATCTCGTGTTGAGCTTGCGCGGTCTTGCCCTGTTTGCGATATAAGCCGGCGAGCCCGAAATGCGACTGCGCGGCGAGCGAAGTGTTTTTTTCCAGTTCGATAACTTTCAACCAGGATTGCTCGGCAGTAGAGCTGTCGCCGTCGAGTGAGGCCCCTTTGCCTAGCGAGTAGAGAGTCTCGGGCATATCCGGTTTCAGCGCGTTGGCGCGTTTGAGTTCGATGAACGCGTCGTGCGATTTTCCTTCCTGCAGCAAAGCTGTGCCCAGGCGATAGGCGGCTTCCGCGCTGCCTGGCCGGAGTTTAGCCTCGGCGCGAAATTCCGCCTCCGCTTTTGGCCACCGCGCGGAGTTTGCGTACACCTGACCCAGTTCCAGATGCAGATTGGGGAGATCAGGACGCAGGCGCAACGCTTCCAGATATTCTTTTTCAGCTTGCGGCATCTGGCGCAGGACAAAATAATTTTCGGCGAGAGCCTGATGCGCGCGTGCGGAATCCGGATGCATAGCGAGCAAAGTATCGATGGAATTTTTCGAAAGCAGCCCGCTCGCGTGACCCAGGTAATACTGTAAATCAGGGTCGCTGGGACGCTTCGAAGCGGAGACGCCAAGATTGGCGACTGCTTCGTTCAACTGGCCGACTTCAATCTGCGCGATTCCAAGAGCATCCAGCGCGCCGACGCGCTGGAGATGCGGAATGGCTTCAACGGCATAGCCTTGGGCCAGGAGCGCATAACCCAGGTATTGGTGAGCGACAGCAAGGTCCGGACTGAGCTGAAGGGCGCGTTTGAGGGGGGCGATAGCCTCGCCGTAGTCATGTTTTTCCATGTAGGCAGCACCCAGATTGAAAAACCCATCGGCTGACGCTGGGTC
>WNFO01005297.1_pt1 | contig 16825 bp, 16 predicted proteins | sample 5400251 | NCBI WGS metagenome assembly WNFO01 (sample SAMN13153354, study PRJNA577476) | soil metagenome | isolation source: 100 cm saprolite under Madrone tree | place: USA:California | collected 2016-06-14 | reverse complement strand
CGTGACCGGGTAATCACTACTGTACCCACATCTACTAGCGGAGAACCACACAGGTCATGTCGTTGGCGAGGACTACGCTCTTCGCTGCTCGCCCACAGGGGGCTTATCTTTCACGCATACAACGAAGAAGCGCTTCATCTCACCCGCAGAGCCATGACGAGCACCATGGCACGGAGAATGCGTCATACCCGAAAGAAGGTAATGCATTCTTTTAGTTATGCTCGTAACAACGATTCCTCACATCTGCGTTGGCGTGCAGGATTCTCTTCCGCTGGCTGGACATACACATTTATTGCCACATTGGGGATCGTTGGCTTCTATAAATTCGCACCGAGCCCTGGCGAGGACAACTACGTGACGCGTTACATCTCGCACTACTTCACACCGAGTAGTTCTTGGGCCGCCGCGAACGATCGACACCTAGAGTTGTCGGCTAATCTACAAGCGGCCATCCAGATTAGCCAGACCGGCCAACAGCCGCATATACATAGATATCGCTACCCTCAGTGCGTCTGCATTCTCTGCTTGTCACTTTTTTTGACATGCTCATTGTCGATGGGTAGCTCGTTGGAGGTGGCATCAGCATTCTCTGTCCCTGTGGGAGGGGATCCAGACGTGTCTGGCGTGAGGGTCAAGGGTAGAAATGAATTTTAGCGTCTGAAGCTGCGCCAACAGTCGACTATATTTATGTATAGTATCGACTGCGTGATTTGCCTGAGTGCGTATTCTGAGCACAGAGAATAAGCTGAGGCTGTGTGTTTATGCGCTTTCTTAAACGTGGATGGGAGATACCTGGTCATCAGGCATCAAAACATGTTCAGGAATCAGGATTCGTGTTTTGTTTTGTTTCAGGATTCGTATTTCCTGTTTCGGAGAGGGAGCCACGTGCGCAGGTGTTGGAGGTTACCCGATTAGGCGAGGGACGGAGGAAAGGAACGAGGCGGTCGCGAGGCAGCGACGGCCACGGACGTTTCACCGTTCAATCTTTGGTGCGACCACCCGACGCGCTTTGATCCTGCACGTTGAGGCTCACCAGCCCACAACTGTGTCCTCCACTCGTCATCTGGAGTCCCTTCCCCTTCCTTTCCCCTCACTTTTCCTTCATACACCCTCGTATGTTCTGTCGACAAAGTCGACAATGATAACATACCCCCGACGCACCCTTTGGTCCTGCATCGCCGTCCTCGCTCTCCTCAATGTCGTTTTTTGCGCGGATATACCTCTCGTGGACTTCGACCGCATGGGTACCGTCGGTCTCGTCGGTACCTTTGCGGGTCTCAACTTCGTCAACAGTTCTTCCGCCAACGTCTCTTTCGATCGATCCACCTCAACTCTGCTGTCACGTTCCGCCGACGGCTCATTAAATCGCATCGCCTCAACAAACGCTGGTGGTGTCGTGTCCGCCGGTTGCGCCCTCGGCAATACCTATTACCTTGCCGGTAATTTTTCTTCCATAGGCAATGCTACGGCATCCAACGTTGCGTCCTACAATCCTGCGTCGGGAACGTTCTCGGCTTTGGGAAAAGGAGGGCCCAACGGCCCCGTTAGCGCCCTTTACTGCGACTCTAATCGTAATAAACTTTGGGCTGGCGGCCAGTTTTCGTCCCCTGCTTCCGCCGTCGCTGTTTGGGACACGAAAGCATCGTCATGGTCCGCCCCGCCTTTCGGCGGTCTCACGGGTGCTTCAGCCGAGGTCTTATCAATTACCACAAATGCCTCACAAGCCAGTCTCTTCTTTGCTGGGTCCTTCATTGCGACCTTCACCGGGAATGGTTCCGTCTTGAATACCACAAACAACCCGAATGTTCCCTTTTCCCAAGGCGCCACCCCATTCTCATCCTCTCTTGTTCCTATTCCTCTCAAAGCTGCGCAAATCGAGGGCTCTCCCTCGTCTTCAGACCCGTCCTTCAGCAATATCCAGAATATCCTCTGTCCCACAGGCAACGACGGTCCCGGACAGACGTGGTTCGCTGCGGATGGTAATTCTGCTCAGATTACCGTGAGGACATTCCTATCCAACAGTGCAAGTGGCGTTCGTCTTGGTAACACGTTCCTCAACGGACGAGGAACGACAGGATTTTGGTATGTGGGCGCGTCATCTTGTTTTTTCAACATGTTTGACAATTTTGGTAGCGTGACCTCCATTCCCGACAATGCAGTTCAACAACTTCATTACGTAGACCCGACAACGGGCAAGAACCAGACTTGCACCACAAATTGCCCATTGTCCACCCAATCTACCATTCCATATCAGGACTTCACGTTCGACAACCCCGTGAGCCTTACCGGTGTTCAAATCACATTATCCGAGTGGACAGGGTCCGGCGCCGGTCTCCACTTACTCCAACTCCTCTCATCTGGTGCATTTGCGTCCGCGGTTGGCAGCCAGAATCGCCTTTCATGTTTTGCGCCTGTCCCTTCAAACACAACCTTTACCGGTACCTGGACCGAACTCGATGCAAACACTAACATTCCAGCGACCACTCAGTCCATCCTCGTTTCCTCGGTCGACGTCGGTACCTCATCCAGCAACGGACCGACTTTCACCTGGATGCCTTACGTCTCTGCATCTGGCCTGTACACCGTTAATTTACTCGTTCCGGGTTGTGAAGCCTTCCAGGACTGTGCTTTGCGCACATCCGTCCAGGTTGAGGTGTTCCCAGGCGGCGGACAAGATCCTACGGTGACTGTCGTCTCTCAACAGAACCAGAAAGATGCAGTTCAGCAGATCTATAGTGGCCCTATCGTACCTTCTTCCCCCGACTTTGTCATGACAATCACCATGTCCCTCGCGAACAACCCCACGGGTTCGGGTCAGAATGGCAAATATCGGCTTGTCGCGGACCGTGTTCAGCTGATCTTGACTACAGCTAACACAACGGGCACCCTCGTCAATGGCAACGGTACCGCAGGTAATGGGAAGAGGGCGTTTGGGTTTTTGGAATGGCCATTTTCCCTTTCTTCTACGGTGAATGGATCCCCGAGCCTCCCGAATGCCACGGAGACCTCCCTCGACGTTGTTGGTTTTTCCTTGTTCAACAGTCTTGGTGGGATTGCTCGCATCTCAGTTTCGTCGGGGTTTGTGGTCGCGGCGGTTGTACATCACCCCTCTGGTGCTATCTTCGTCGGAGGGACATTCAACCTTAGCACTCCCAGCGCCAGTAATATTGTCGTTTTCAAGAACGGTGCTCTAACACCATTGTCCGGAAGCGGGCTGAATGGGCCTGTGACATCACTTGCTTTGTATGGTAACACACTCTTCGTCGGCGGCTCGTTCACAGGCACAAGCACGAGCTCTACACAAGGCAGTCTCTCCGGTATCGCATCGTATGACATCCCAAGTGACAAGTGGTCGCCATTAATAGTCGGCGTGAACGGTCCTGTCAAGAGCCTTGACATCGATAATGGCCAACTTTCGGTTGCCGGTAATTTCACACACATCAACAGTGCATCCAGCGGAAGTCCTGGACAAGTATCGCAAGGCTTGGCAGTATGGAATATTAGCAACAGCGCATGGGTCAACACGGGTGGATTCATGTTGGGCAGCCTAACTTTTGTGGGGAATAGCACCACGCCAGCCAAGGGCCAACAGCAGACGCAGATACTTGCGGGGAATATTCAAGAATCGTTGAGCTACGGCGCGAGTGGGCTCGTGTTGGTCAAGAATGGGAAGAATGGCGAGCCGGAGGCGGTCCCTTTCAAGGTGCAACTTGGCAATGATGTTTCCACTTCGACAGCCACGACCAACCAGCGTCGTGCTGACCTCCCCCGCAGTGCGAGCGATTGGATCTCCCGCCACGTACCGTTATCCCGGTTATTCGTGCGTCAGTCCAGCACAACTTTGGCACCACTTCCACCTTCTCCCCCTGCACCTGCGCCGGCTGTTCTCGCCGGCACGTTCTGGACAAACACGAGCAACTCAGAACAGGTTGCGATCATCGGGGGTAACTTTACTTTCACGAGTGGGAACACTGTGTCTGCTGGAGTTGCGATATATCATCCATCTAGAGGTGCGCTCACTCCATTGCAAGGCCAGGCCATCAACGGTACGGTGCGGGCGCTGTTTGTTCAACAAACGTCTCTGTTTATCGGTGGGGTGTTTACGGTTCCCGGTACGGGCATCGCAAACTTCGCGATCTATGACCTCGTACATAATACCTGGGCGTCTTCGGGCGTGCCTGCGCTGCAGGCCGCGAGTGGCGCGTCTGTTGTCGTGAGGTCGATAAGTGCTTCAACAGCAAAAGCGAACACGGTGATTGTTGCAGGCTCGTTCACACAGGCCGGTTCGCTCCAGTGCCGCGCGATCTGTTCATGGGATGTTGCGGGAAAGCAGTGGAATGCCCTTGGGAACGGCATCCAGGGGGATATTGCCTCTGTGGCTTACGCAGGGGTGAGTCATCGTCTTTACCATCTATGGTCGAGATATTGATGAATTATGCAGAGTAATCAAGACATACTGGTAGCTGGTGGTTCTATCACGCCTTCTGGGTCGTCTTCGGACAACGTCCTTCAATTTACATTTAGCAATGCTACTTGGAGTACTGTAGGAGATGGTGCAAACCTTCCTGGCCCTGTTACTGCCATAACAGTTAACAACGGTAACTATAGCAGTATCTTTGCTGCCGGACGGTGCGTTTGTATCCTGTCTTATTTATATTCGGGAAATTTATATCGACATAGTTCTGTCGATGGGTCGTCGTCTTTCTTGGCTGCCTGGAACGGCCATACCTGGATATCACAAGGCTCTACCTTCGGCGGCACCAGCACAGTTTCCCAGCTCGCTATGGTTCCCTTGCAAAATCAGCACAGCGCACAGGGAATAATAGAGGGTGATCGGATGCTGTTGATGTCCGGAAGTCTTGTTTCATCGTTTGGGCAAGCGTCATCGGTGTTGTTTGACGGGAAAGACTTTATTCCGTACGTTGTCTCGGCGTCGGCGGACGGCAGCGCAGGGTCTGTGGCAGGTCTCTTTAATTCTCTTGCAAATTTCAGCTTCTCTCGGCGTAGTAAGTCTTACCAACGTTCTCTCGATCTAGACGTAAATGACACTTTACTCAACAGATTTCCTTGCCACTGGCGTCGTCATCCTAATATCCATCGCCATCGGCGCTGGCATAGTTTTCCTGATTGTTCTCCTTGGCGTCCTCTGGACCCTCTTCTCTCGTCGCGACGAGGTCATCAGCAAGTTCGATCCTGCGGATATCGGCGATGATGATGACTCGACACAACATCGACCGTCGTCGCTCCTCGCACACATCAATGCTGCGACGAGCGCCACAATTCTAGGGGGCAAAGGCCACAGTGTCAGCGGAGAGAAGGAGGCGGCGGCCGACACAGGTGCCTCGAGTATAGGCCACGACCCACTCTCCGGACCGGATGCAAGCAATTATTTACGGGCGGAGACACCGTCAGACGCATTTGGCGGTGGGCTTGTTGGCGAGGAGACTGCACGTCCTGCGCATGCACGCTTCTCATTCGATGGTTCAGGGGAGGGCGAGCTGGGGCTAGTTGTTGGGCAAGAACTTGAGATCCTTGATGACCGCGACCATTCGTGAGTGCCCAATTACTCTGTGCTATGTTTGACCTTGCTGATAGAGGTGCTCCTTATTAAAGGTGGTGGTATGCTCGCGACGTTCGTACGGGCAGCGAAGGAGTCGTCCCTTCAGCGTATGTATATTGAAAACATTTTATTCTTGGCTACTACTAGAGTTTCATTATAATTATTTCCGCTTCACGATTTATGGTTTTTTACGATACCCCATACTCGAACTTTTGCTATCCGGTACAGCCAACCTAGATCATCCTCTTCTTGTCTTTGTCCGTTGTCCCTATATCATTTCGCACAGAGACTTTCCTACTGCTGGTGCGTCTGACACTCCTTTGGCATAGTCCCGTAATAGTTTAGGTTCTCGCGGGGGATGATTTTTTACAGGTCCGAACAACATAGGTTTTTCAGGCTATTATTTTGTATCTTTTCACAGGGCACAGACCCACATGACAGACAATAAAAACCTTTCTGCGACACCACAAAGTTTGGTTGGTAGCGTGATTTATCTATCACTATCACTAAGGGAGTTTGTAAAACGCGAATCAGCTCGTCGTTTGGAGAATAGACATGGGAACTGACTGACCTGGAGTAATGGGTCCCTGAAGTGCTTCTGGTTGTTTTGCGCGAAAGCCACGCGTGTCTTATAATCCTCTTTGCGCTTCTGGTCTCGGAATTCACGTGTATGACGTCCGGCCTCGCGCGCCTCTCCACGGTTCCGCGCCTTGACGACTTGCGTGCCGGCGCCAAACGCACCGAAACCGCCCCTGCGAGGAACGAGCGCCGAGTGTTTGTCGGCCAGTAACCTGCGCACGATCGAGCGACCAGAGTCGGGATCGTCCTCGTTGGCGCCGGCGCGGCCTCTGGATCTGGATGTGAACGATTGTGCGTAGTAGCGGCGCATGCTGCGATGTCCGATGCGGTTGCCTGAGGGAAGGACGAGCTCGAGGTGGGAGTCGCCGAACGTGATTTGGTTTTCGGGGAGGCTGTCCGTGTCAGAATCAGACGAGTCACTACCATTATCGTCTCCGCCTTCGTCCGAGGAAGAGGAAGAGGAAGAGGGAGGCCGGTCGACCACCTCGTCGACCACGTCATCTCCCGAATCACTCTCGGCGTCTTCCCAACCCTCCGCAGCATCCTCCTCGACCCTCTTCTCCGCCCTCCGTTCCTTCTTGCTGCTGCGCTGCCGTTCCTCGGCATCCGGATACGACGCGGAAAAATCATAAAAATCGGACATCTCGAGCATGTCGTTCTCGGTGTCGTACGCGATCTTGCAGTGGCTTTTATCGACCATGTGTTTGCGCACGGCGTCGAGCGTGCGGAACTCGCGTCCTTTCCCGTTGCAGTATATGCAGACGTTGCCCACTGCGAGTTTCTCGCCGAGGTAGGCTATGAGGCCCTTGGGGTCGACGAGGTATTCGGCGTCGGGAATGAAGAAGGAGTGCTCGCTCGACATGTGCGTGAGGTTGTCTTCGAATGAAGATGATATGTGCGCGCAGAAGAGACAGTGCAGTGGAGAAAGTCGTGATCGTGCGGCGGCAATCTTCTCATCTAGCGTTCCGTCGCCCTCGTCATCCAAGTCATCAGCATCGGGTTGCCCTAATGTAGAATGGGTCGGCGGTGCAGGCTCCGTAGTTTCGGCGGAGGTTTCAGGACTCCGATCTGTGGGGCGTGGATGGTCCACCCGGGATAGAGACCTCGCTTCATTCTCACGGTGCTTTCTAGAGAGCATATGTGAACGATATGCGTTCTCGGTTGTATACGCTTTGCTAATGACGTTTAGCGGTCACTCTCTGACCGCTCAGAGAAGAGCGACCCACTTGCAGATCTCGCAGGTCGTGCCTTTGGGCGACAATGCCACGGCGGTCTCCTGCCTTCTCTCGAGCACTTTCTGGTTGAAAACAGCAGCGCTGACCGGAGGAAGCGATGCGACGCGACGCTTCATGTTATACCTATGGTGATCAGAGCGATAGTGATCCCCTGGACGCCATCAGCTCAGCCTCAGTGGAAGGGTAAAATAGGGTCGTACGCTGCTCTTCTGCAGTTAGAAATGCAATTGAACATGATAAACATGTGAACAATGGCCTATCATCCTGCGCTACTGTTTCTGTTTGTACGTCAGCCATCAAGGGGGTAGTCCGGTGTAAGGTAAGGTGAGAGATGAACGAAATCGCGCCGAGTCAGAGCCAGACGTTGGTGTGTCATCGCCACTCCACAACAAAAAATCCTTCGAACCGGGGTCGAACCAGTGACCTTGGGATCGCGCAGTGTTTCCATTACAGTCCCACGCTCTTCCAACTGAGCTATCGAAGGGCTCACTCCTTCGAACCGGGGTCGAACCAGTGACCTTGGGATTGCGCAGTATTTCCATTACAGTCCCACGCTCTTCCAACTGAGCTATCGAAGGCATGCTATCCCCTCCAAGAGGTAGTATACAACCAGCAAAAGACTGAATCCCGCCGGTGGCGCGTATATTCCACCACGCAGCCTAGTATTAGCGCACCGGTATGCCAGGTCATGTCTCTGGGGGCATTCTCCAGGGCCTTGCCAGCCGTTCACGGTACTCGCCGCAAGCCACATCGACCAACAAGCTTGGCATCACGGGGTACACGGATCAGTTTACAGGCCAATCGGACTTGACCGACTTCTTGACTCGCTTTCGAAGCGATGCTGCTAGACGGTCAACGGAGGCGTCAATAACCAGAGTCACCCCGGTAGCGAGGTGCGTCTGGTACTTCACGTTGAGGGTGGATTTTGACACAGGCTAACCTCGACATCCAATACGCCGAATCAGTCTCCGCCGACTCTGAACATCCTTTATAGCACATCGGGTGCTCCGCCCTTCATCCCTGATGTCCAAGAGACCACGAATTTGAACGAACCATACCTGGACTAGATTGATTTCATCATAAACCAGAAGACAATCCCGCAGACGATCAGTACGTCAAATGGCGACGACGAGCAGACTGTCCTCACGGGACTATGCGACGTCCGTGTGCAACATGTTTGCTCAGCTTGGTGCGATAGACGTGTGTATTTGCTATAGAAACAAAACAATATACACGATGCAGGGAACAACGGGAGGAACTCAGTGTGGTTCGTGCCATCATTTGAGGCATAACCCTTTGACAAGGCCAGCGCCGCCGATGCCACCGTCACCACTCCCGAAGAGAATGCTGACACCCTACTTGATGTCGGTTGGAAGGTCCTTTTGTCACGACAGTTGGTGGGACAACTCAATGAACCCAGAGGTGGCAGCCAGCCTCTCGGGCGGAGGATATTCGAACTACTTCCTTCGCCCGTCCTGATAGGACGGAGTTGTCTCTTCATACATTCAAAGCATTGGCAGCCAGTATTTTGGCCTCTTTAAGTGTGTTTGTTTGTTTTGACAATGGTGATCTCAGTTTTAACGGATACCGTACTTAGCACTACTGGGCGTGGGTACCCAGATATCTCTGCTCAATCACTCAATTTCCAAATTGTAGTCGATAGAAAAGTCGTGAGCATCAGTGGCACGAGCTGCTCAACTCCGGTATGTCTCCCTATGATTACCGTATGATCTAACTTGAACTCACCCTATGTATTACAGACTTGCGGCTGGCGTCATCTCCCTTCTGAACGACTTTTTGATCTCAAAGGGCAAATCGCCACTGGGCTTCCTTAATCCACTGATTTATTATACTGCCGCGACCGGGTTCAACGACATCACCTCTGGCTTGACCCCCCCCGGTTGCGGGACGTTAGGGTTCTCAGCTGCAAAGGGATGGGATCCTGTGAGTAATATACTTTGACGCCAATGCCAAACTGCGGCGGTAATTACGGTTCGCGCGCTCAGGTGACGGGCATGGGGCCGCACGACTTTGTGAAGCTGCAAGGCATTGTTGGATAAGACTAACATACAATACTTCGGGGGTAAATGAAATGGCCCCTTGGGCTCGTTGTGATAATCACCGCGGAATAGGTTCGAGCTTGGAAGCTCATATATTTGAATTTTGGGTTTAATGACCTGAAAACAAACGACATGAACGGAACGACCAAGGTTCTATGCCGAGTCACCCCTTTCTCATTTAACATAGGGATAGGGCACTACCTAAGTGCGAGAACTGACGCGTCGCGAACGATGGTATGGACATGGTCTGGATTTGTTGTTAGTATGCAGCACTTCCTTGCGGGATTCTATACAGAGACTATCGTCGTGCATTACCAATACCATGGTCTAGACTATGGCTCAAGCACGGAAATTTTCCACGCAAGCACGGCATACGTATAAGTGCCTGCTATTCGCTGGCCTGAGGAACTCGAAGTCTAGCGAACGGCAATGTCCCAATTCGATAGGTCACTAGAAGTCTGACAGACTCAGATCGGGCAAGACGTGCGTGCTGTGCCGAGCGATGGCTCAATGCCTCAAGCATGAGAATATACTGCACAGGGACGCAACAAGCTCAGCTTTGGGAAATGGGGTCTTGAAATACTACAATAGTACGATGCTGTTAGTATCTAATCATGTTCACTGTGACGCTTTTGTACGGGAGGAAAGCATCCCGCTCACATCCGCTCACCCTTTTCTGGCTCAATTTGTGAAGTATTCACACTCATTCATGTCAGCATGAGGTGGTAGTGCAAGATGTAGCGTTTTTGCCCCACGCACATCGTAGATTCCGGTGATTTGGCGGCAGTAGCGTAGAGGAATCTTTTGAGAGGTTAAGTCTGTAGACAGCGATGATGCTTCAAGGTAGAGCTGAGAGTCGGAGCCTGAGCGTTTTTGTAGTACCAGCTTTCCTCTTCTCTTCCAGTCATAAGACTTTGGCCCATTTTACGTCTGCCTTAACTTCCTATGCCACTGGCTGCAAATTGCGTACTAGGAGGCTCTTCCCGGTTCCGGCAATAAAGCTAAGAGGAGTCAAGCTGGGCCAGTCAAGAGTCAAACGAATGCCAAAAGTACTCGTACAGTAATTGATACAGTAGCATTGCTCCCCGATTTCGCGTAGTGCCCCGTCCCAAGGTAACGATTTGGTCGCTTGGAAAGTCGGTGAATGACACGGGTACAGACATGTTGCGCCGTACAGTAGCCGAACCTTCCACTGGCACTTCCACACAGCCACTGACCGGTACTGACCTCGGGCTCCAGCGTCAATTCAACTTTAAGGCATCACAAACGCGCCTTTTGGCACTCTGCCTTACCACCGTCTAATCCAACATGTCCTTCTCTCGGAAGAACTTGAAGAACCTTTCCTCTTCTAACCTGTCCCATGCCGATGGACTCGCCTCACAATCTCAGGCTACCCAGCAGCTCCAGTTTCCTACCAAATCGCAATCACACTCGCATTCTCCCCAGGAAAGGCAACAGTCGCAGCTCATCTACCCATGGTCTGCACATGCCCCCTTAGGACAGTCCCCATCACCATTTCCTCGATATGGTCATGCTCTTTCCACGACTGCCACTGCCGCCGGCGAATTGTTCCTCTTTGGAGGCTATGCAAACAACTCTACGCAGAACGATCTATACGTGTTCTCAACTTGCCGGACATGGTGTCGCGCTCACCAGCACTGTCCTTGTGATTTGGGGCGGGATCACGAGTTTCGTAAGCCAGAATGCGTCAAATCGGGTCCTTGATGATTCATTTTATCTTCTCAACCTCGGTACGTCGGATCTTTTGGTGTCAAGACTGACTCCAGTTGATCAGCGCTTGCGTTCCAGTATCACGCGAGTGGACCCGTGTCTTGGTCAACGGTCCCGGGCCCGGCGGTCGTTACTACCATACAATGACGTTGGTCGGTTCCAAGCTCTTCGTCTTTGGAGGCGAGGTCACCAAGAGGCGTTTCAATGATATCTGGGCATTCGATTTAAATTGTAGTACGTTTTGCGCCTCCCTCCCTGAGCCATTTTAACCAGACACTTCCGCAGTAAAATCGAATCCTCTCTGGGAGTCATATGAACCAGCACCCGGAGACAGGAAGCCCCTTTCGAGGGGCGGACATGTTTCAGTAACCACCGGCGACCGTATCATCATGTTTGTACCTCACACCCTCGCCCTCTCCCCTCGTTATAACGTTTTGTAGATTTGGTGGTGGTAATTACCCACATTGGTATAACGACACTTGGTCGTTTGACATTTCGACACGAAAATGGACTGAGTTACAATGCACTGGATCCATTCCATCTCCCCGTGCAGGCCATGGGGCTGTCCTCGTCGATGATCTCATGTATGTCTTTGGTGGGCGTGCCGTCGATGGGACTAACTTAGGTGATCTGATTGCCCTCAACCTGTCAAGTAAGTGATTTGGCAACTTCAATCTCATGTGCTCGTTCACATAGAATATTCAGCTCAGCGATGGATCGCTTTTCAAGACATGGGACCAAGTCCAAGTGGAAGGTGGGCTCACGCAATGGGCTCTGATGGGACACGGGTCTTTGTGCTTGGAGGAATATTATTAGCGGGCACACAGGCGGATGAAGCTAAGCTTATTCATGTTCTTGAGACAAGTATGTACTCTCTTTTTTGTCATTTCATTTGGACAGCCTCCGAGATTGAACACAGAGCGCATCAAGTCCCTAGAACCTGACTCCAGTGCTGTCAATCCTAGTGAGAACACTACCCAAGTTGCGCGCAAGTCATCTGTGGGTGCCACCCAGGACCAACCACAACACCCGACATTCTCTTCATCGAATGCTGAAGCGACACACAGTGCTTCTTTTCGAACTGCTACCCCTGAAGAATTGGGCCGCCCTGCCTCCCCACTGACTACTCACGAGGGAAACCCCAGTCCAGATGGTCTGCCACCACATTCCACTGGTGTGAACGGCAAGCAAAGACGTGTCCTAGACAACGATGATGATGGGGAAGGTTCAACCGAGTACCTTGCGAAGTTCGCGGCGCCTGGTGCTTCTTCTCAAGGGGAGGTTGCGAGGTTGGAGGATGAGCGCCTTGCTGATTTTGAACGGCAGCTTTCGGAAACAGTTGCTGCAAAAACTGAGCGGGACCGGCGTATTGCACAGCTAACTGACGAACTCGCACTGAAGAGTGTTCTACTTGAACAGGCCGAGGCGAATGCAGCAGAAGCAAGGAAGCGTTCGGGACTGGAGCTACGCGAACTGCAAGTGAAGCTTGATCAAATGCAGCTGTCTCGCGACCATGCGCTCGAACAGGCTCAAAGCGCTCTCCGGAAAGCAGTGTCCCGTGCTACTGACGCCGACGGGCGGAGTCAACCTGCATGCGGGCATGAAACGGAACTTGCAGAAGTGCATGCTGAACTCGAGGCGAGCAAGTCCGAATTGACGGCTGTCCGTTTACGACTCGCGGACGCGGAGAATGGTTGGGCCAAGAGCAAGGCAGAGGCAGATACATTGCGTGTTCAGACCGCAGCAGGTCCCGTCAACATCGATGAGGGCCGAGTCACGCATAGGCTTATGGAACGCATGCGAGCTATGGAAGCTGAAATGGCATCAAGGCGGTGGGACGAGAAAAGCATAGAATCTATGGAACATCGCAATGAGGGATGACGTGGGTGTTTCAATTAGACTGTGACCCGACTCGGTATCTAATCGTCTCTCAAAGGGGTGGCCAGACTTTTGGACCGATCACAGCACTCTTTTTACCATTCTCTGGACAACGCACTCTCTTACAATAGATAGTGTTAATTGCTCTGTCGAGCACCTTTCGTTGTGATCATTAAACATTCTCATAAATTGACACATACCTGTACCTGCATAAGTTTTTGCTCCCCGAAAAATCTAGTCTTTTGTCCCCAAAGACTCACCCCTCGCATGCTCTCACTCTCCGGCTGCCGCATCATCAAGAAACCTCCTATAATTTTACTTATAGGTACTTAGCTGTACTTAAGGTGGCTTAACGCTGCTTAATGTTTCAATCAAATTTCAATATTTCAATTTCAGAGAACCACACTGCCGCCCCCACATTCTTACACCAGCCAGTCTTTACACCAATGACCAAGGCCTCTACGAAAAAACGCCCCAATAGGAAACATGCACCAGGTGCGGTGGCGGCGACGAAGAAAAGACTCTCGCTTGGCAACAGCAGAACGAGTAAACTGCACAAAAAGACTCGGAAGAACGTATCGCACCAGCAAACTATCCAAGCGCGGGACACGCTCGATGCAGAATATCGCGACTGGCGTAGTGGTATGAGTAGATCTACTGTGACTTTTCTCGCCACGCACCCTCTCGTTTAATTTTAATGGCTTCGCTCGCAGACAACAAGCACAATTCAAAACTTAGCAGAACCTCCTGACGGTCCCACTACGCCGACTACTATGATGCCAATGACAGTACCCCAAGCTTCTGGACTTGGCTCCTCGGCGCAAATTACCGAGCAGTCGGTGCAGGACTTGGTTGGCGTTCTAGGCGCGCTGTGAACTGCGAAAAAAATATTATTCGCGGTTCGCTATGGTAGCGACAACAAGTCGCAGTCGCGCTTGCCATTTTGGTACTGATTTGGTTGGACAATGCGTACGTTGCATTATGGTGATTGAAGGACCAGGGTGATTGGGAAGCTGACCTTGAAGTGACGAACCCTACAGCAAATGAACTGCAGGCAAGGAGCATTCTGCTTTCAAGTAACAGTTCCGATTCAGATGCCCAGATAGATCGAGACTGATGTCATGGAACTAGAATTTGCCTGCGTCGCGGGGTTTGATGGTCTGAGTCCTTCTCCTGCGCCAAGGACAACATCAATCAGAGAATCAACATCACGTCCAAGCAAATTCATAGTATATTCGAACGTATTGTCGCAGTCGTAGAAAAATAATACAAAAAATTAGGTCCACAATTTCCGCGGTTATAGTCGACCAGCGTAGCAGTTGAACACCGCTACATAGGGGAATGACATCAATAGAGATGAGATGAGTAAACGAGAAGGCAAGAAAACGAAAATTCAAGAGGCCTAGGCAATACAGCTTACACCAGAGATGCAAATATATGTACACCAGGATCTGAAAACCATCACATATCATCCCAGTTCGGCCGGGGCGCGCTAATAGAAAGCTTGCCCATAAGCTTGCGCTGGCGCAGGTTCTTGACCTCGGTGTTGATGAGGTCACGCAGGCGTTCAAGGTCCAGGCTGCGCTCTGCGCGCGAACCCATAAGCAAGTTGCGCCATATGCCGGCCGCGGCGACCGAGTTATCAATTCCGAGCTGCATCGGTCGGTGTAAGCGCACCATCTTCTGCATGAGGTGGTCCGGGCTAGGATAAATGGCGTTTGGCCACGCGATACGGATAGCGAACCACCATCCGAGCGGCTGGGACCAGACAGGGTTAGAGAGCTCGTCATCAACAGACTCGGATGAGGCACTCACCCGTCCATCTGGGAGACACCGCTCTGGATACGAGTCGTAGGTTGTCAAGGTACCGTCCGGAAGTGAGAAGCTGCGTATATTGCGCCGTGAATTTGTCAGTGCCCTGCGTACTGCTGGGTGTGAGAAAGGATACTGACCGGTGTACTACCCAATGATTTGCATCGGAACGGTGCTTCGCAAGAACTATCAACAGTCTTGGCATGCCCTCCAGACCGAAAGGATGCCACAACTCGCGCAACATCCCAGATGCGTCCCCATGACGGCCGTTGAAGACGGCATTGCTGATTGCATCTGCCATGTTCGGAGGCACGAAAAGGCGATCGACTCGTCCGCCCGCCCCATCCGTCATCTTGCTGCGCACGTATCGCTTGTATGTTTGCGTTGACCAGATGCTGAGTGCAACTTCATCAACCTGGTTTCCGCGCGTTGTGCTATTGAGTGCAGTGTCGAGCTCAGTGACAGGCCAGACGATAGCCCAGTTAAGTAACCGTTGATGGATGCGCTGCCACGGGAGCAGTTGGGGCGGCTCGCTATTGTAGTCGCTCGCTGGTTGTTGCTGCCAAACCTGACCTGCAGGCACATCCCGAGCACCATCGTCAGAAGGTGGTGGCGGAAGTGGAGGGGAGGAGGCCCTACGGTCTCCAAAGCCACTTGGGTGTCGCGATTACCAATGTAGTCACTGAGACCACGGTTGTGGGTATCTCCCTGAGTCGAGGTTGGGGCATAATGGCCATGTCCGTGTTCGGTTTCGTCGTCTTCATACTCTTCTTGCTCTGTGAGACCGTGGGTAGATCCATCGTGGTGATGCATGGAGCCCGGCAGAGTTTGCCCGTGTGTTGATTCCGCAATATGAATGTCAGTAGCGGGCTGGAACATAGACTCGTCGCCAACCGTGCCTGTGGGATGAGTCTGGATGTTGACTGTTTGTGTCAACGGCGTCTGTGTATACACCTCTGAAGGGTCTTGTTCGCGTGTGTAATATTTACGTTCATCAATCGGCGACATAGCCTGCATCTGCGAGACTTTGATACTGTCGATTTTAGGGCCGAGGCTATCGACTCTCTGGGTAAGCAGGAATACTCCGCGTTGTAGTTCCTTTGCCCATTCTGGGGGTTCCTGATATCGAGAGGAATGGTATGAGCGAGTAGGCATGGTGGGGTGAAAGAGACGGTTCTGCCACAAACCTCAGGTAAAAGGGGAGGCTGGTAGTCGGGCCGTAAATGCACGCTTGGGTCATGGTCATGGAATGATTTCCGATATTGCTTGATTGTCTTTACGTAATATTAGTTATCAGGCATGCAACAGCTGCATGTAGGGGCATACCTCATTGTCGTATTTCATACCAAGCTGCTTGACCCGAGCCTTCACAGCCTTTCGCACGGCCTTCTTTACTACCTCATGTTGGCTCGGGTCATCCAACTGATGTAATAGAATGCACAGATTCATGTCATGATAATGAGTGAACTGGTTCGGCTCGAGAACGGAAGTTGCTGCATATGATGTACGAGGTGTCCTATTGCCTTGGTTTAGTACATTTTCCACCAGCCTTGTCTCTTCCTCATTGAGTTCATCGGGACCTGGAGAAAGGGCTCGAGGCGTGCCGCCATGAGATTGCTTAGACTGAGAACCATCAGCGAGGCCAGGTAGGTTCAAACTAAGGCCATGGATTGCAGCGTGAAGAAGATCCTGCTCGGTTGGTCCATTACGGTATGGGGAGAATGGTCGCTGCTGCTGCTGCAACCGATTGTGATTATTCCCACTTGAGAGGATAGACGGCCCGGCGGCGCGAGAACGCCCTTCATTGTATTACGTCAGCGAATGAAACCCAAAGACGAACAAAACTCACCATCGCCGCTCTGTTGGGAGTATCCTGCTTTGGGCTCACCCTCAGCTTGGGAATCGCCGTCTGACGGAGGAACAGGAGGTAGCGATGGTTCCCTCCCTACGGATCTAACAACATTCCGCTG